>Ga0190269_10000025_pt1 | contig 61339 bp, 42 predicted proteins | sample Popmic249IS_FD_133749 | JGI IMG/M metagenome (GOLD analysis project Ga0190269, IMG submission 133749) | Populus adjacent soil microbial communities from riparian zone of Blue River, Arizona, USA - 249 IS | ecosystem: Environmental > Terrestrial > Soil > Riparian zone | place: USA: Arizona... | reverse complement strand
GCCCGCTCTGTCCACACGGAGCCGCTGACATGAGCTCGCACTGGCTCGTGAGCGCGCGCTTCGATGCCGCGGTGTTCGTCTTGCCCGCGCTGCTCTCGGTCGCGCTCGCCGCTGTCGGCGGCAAGCTCGCCGGGCCGACCGGCGATACGCCCGCGCTCGCGTACCTGCTGCTGGTGGTGGGCCTCGACGTGGCGCATGTGCACGCGACCACAGTGCGCGTGTACCTCGATCCCGCCGAGCTGCGCCGGCGCAGCAGCTTGTACCTGCTCGTGCCGCTGCTCGGCTTCACTGCGGGTTGCCTCGCGTATCTGGCCTCGCCGCTCGTGTTCTGGCGCCTGCTCGCTTATCTCGCGGTCTTTCACTTCATGCGCCAGCAGATCGGCTGGCTGCGCCTGTACCGCAAGCGGGCGGGCGAACAGGGTCGCTGGGACGTGCGCCTCGACGAAGCCACCCTGTACCTGTCGATGCTCTACCCCGTGCTCGCGTGGCACGCGCGCTCGCCCGCGAGCTTCAGCTGGTTCGTGCCGGGCGACTTCGTGGCCGGCTTGCCCGTCAGCGTGGCGCACGGCGCCGCGCTGCTGTGGGCGGCGCTCGCGTGTACGTTCGGTGTGCGCCAAGTGCAGCGGCTCGCGCGGGGCTGGCCGGTGAGCCTCGGCAAGCTGCTCCTGCTCTTGACCACCGCGGCGACGTGGTGGAGCGGCATCGTCTGGTTCGCGAACGACTTCGCGTTCACCGTGACGAATGTGGTCGCGCACGGCTTGCCGTACGCAGCGATCGCGTGGCGCGTGGGACGCGCCCGCAGCTCGCAGCCGCAGGCCAGCTGGCAGACGTGGCTGTTTGCGCGGGCGCCGCGCTATCTGGCCTTACTCGCGGCGCTCGCCTACGCGGAGGAGTGGCTGTGGGACGCGTCCGTGTGGCACGAGCACGGGGCGCTGTTTCCTGCGCCGGAGCTCGAGCTGGACGCGTGGGCGGCCGTGCTCGTTCCGCTGCTCGCGTTGCCGCAGCTCACGCACTACGTGCTGGACGCGTACCTCTGGCGTCTGGACGGCAGCAATCCCGGCCTGGCCGGCGCGCTCGGCCTGAGCGAGCCGGCAGCTAGCGGCGGCGCAGTCCGCGTTGCAGCGCCACGCAGAGAGACGGTGTGAGCCTGCTCAGTCGCGCTCCAGCGCGACCATCGCGCGCTGCTTCGCGCCGCTCGCCACGCCAGCCACCTTGTCCACGATCTCGTGACCGAGCTCGCGCGACTCCGGCGTGTTCAAGATGCGCACCACGTGACCCGCGAAGCTGCGCTCGCCGAGGTCCATGATGAACACCAGGTAAACGACGAGCAGTCCGAGGAAGATTCTGAGCCAATTTTTTTTGAGAAACTGTCCCATCACGCCCTCCTTGCGGCTGAAGTTTTATCCTGCACGGCGCACGGACGGTAGACGATTAACCGCGCGCAGCCAAATGCGTCATTCGTGTGACGGGGTTTACAGCGCTGCAATCTTGCGCTCGATGCTCTGGCGCAGCTTGTCGTATTGGGGTGCCAGCTGCCGCTCGTCCGCGTAGCGCAGCGCGTCACGCAGGGCGTCGGCGGCGCCCGCCCGCTCGCTCTGCGCGAGCAGGATGTCCGACTTGAGCATGTACAGCCTTAGCTTGCGCGGCCCCTCACAACGGGCGAGAGCACGCTCGCTGGCGGCGCGAGCTGGCTCGAGCTGACCGAGTGTCAGGAGCGCGCGAGCCAGGCGCGCGGGCGGGTTGTAGTCGTCCGGCACCTCGCGCTCGCTCTGCTCCAGCATGGGCACGGCCTTTTGCGTCTCGCCGAGCGCCATGTACGCCTCGAGCCGGTGCGGATCCCAGACCCGCCGTGCAGCTGGTAGCTGCGCTTTTGCGGCTTCTGCATCGAGCAGCGCGCTCCAGCGCGCGGCGAGCCGCTTCGACTCCGCCGGCTGCGCCTTGCTCTGCGCGTGCACGAGCGACAGGTATAGACTGGAGCGATCGTCGAGCAGCACGGGCTCGGCCGGATCTTCCGCGATGCGCGTGCCGAGCGCGAGCAGCTCGCTGAGGCCTTCGGGCGCGGGGCCTTCCTGCGCCAGCTCCGCGCCCGAGTCGATGCCGTTGAGCACCACGTTGAGGCGCGCCGTGCTCGCGGGCAAGCTCGCGGCGTGCTGCCGGGCGAGCTCGAACGCCTCGCGCTGTGCAGCCGTCTCGATGTAGCGCATCGACAGCGTCTCCACCGCACGCGCCCGCAAGCTCCAGTCCGCGGGCGCGGCCTGCAGCGCGGCACGGTAGCGCTCGATGGCCTGCGCTGCATCACCTGTCGCGCTTGCGCGGTTGCCACGCACCCATTCGGCGGTCGCCGCGGCGGCGCCGGACTCCGCCGCTGTCGGCTGCGGGTTCTCGCGCGCCTGCGACAGCAGCAAGCTGAGCTCCTGCGCGGTGGCGGCGCCGATCCACTTGAGCAGCGGCTGCTCCGTGGCCGAATCGATGACCCATAACGTCGGCAGATTGCGCGTCGGAAAGCGCTTCAAGAAGGCCGCGTTGTCCGCGCGCTCGGAGTCGATGCCCGCCCACACGAACGACCCGGCGAGCGACGCGAGCACGGGATCCGGCAATACGTATTGCCGCATGCTGTTGCACGTGTGGCACCAGCTCGCCCAGACCTCCACGAACAAAGGCAGCTTGCGCGAACGAGCCTCGGCCAAGGCGCGCGCGTAGTCATCTTCGATCAGCTGGCTGGGCTGCGATGCCGGCGTCACTGCAGCAGGCGCCACGACCGGAGCAGCACCCTGCACAGGCTGCGGGTCCGCCCGCTTGCAACCCGGCCCTGCAGCGACGAGCAGCGCAACGAATGCGAAACAAGTCCAACGCGGGAGCTCCGACATGCGCGCAGCATAGCAGCCGAGCACGCGCCGTGATGCGTGAGTGCAGCTGCGCGTATCGCGCGCTTGGGATGCTCTGCAATGAAGCGGTCGCGGGCTGCGAGCGCGCTGCAGCGCTCACCCGCGGCAGGTCAGACGGCGAGGGCGGGCGCGGCGACGTGCAGCTTGCGTTCGGTCGCGAGGCCGTCGCGTGGAATGCCGAGTTGGTCGCGCAGCTCGCCGATGCTGAGCGCGAGCACCGCCTCGTACTCCGCCAAGTCGCGCGCGAACAGATTCGCGTGTCCCTTGCCGGACGCGAGCCACGCGCGCAAGGTGCGGCGCGGCGCGATCACGAGGCCCAGCAGCGTCCCGCCGAGGACGATGGCGCCAACGTACGGACCGAGGCCCCGCAGGCCTCGGCGTAGCTCCCACGCGGAGATCTCTCCTTCGCCGGCGTTGTCCGTTCCGTAGCGCGTCGCTACGTGGTGGATGTCGTGCCAGCGCACCGCGCGTTGGCGCACGGGCGGGTTCGGGATGGTGATCGTGAAGCCCGGGAAGGCGACCTTGACCCAGCGCTGCTCGTAGGACTCGAGCGTGAAGCCGTTTTCGGCGAGGTACGCGTCGCGTCCCTCACGCACGGTCGAGGTCACGGACACGGGCGCCGCGGAGCTGGATGGCGTGGCGATCTCCATGCGCAACGGCTAGGGTCGCTCGCACGCATTCACCAGTAGCGCGTGTACAGCAGCCCGAGCGTGCCCTTGCCGGCGAGCGGGGTGAGGGTGCTGGCGAGATCGGCGTCCTCGGTGAAGTCGTCCGACGAGCGGCGCGCGCGGCTCGAGCCGAAGTGATAGTTCGTGAGCTTCGAGAGCAGGTAGCCCGAGCCGAAGCCGACGAGCGCGCCGGCGAGCACGTCGCTCAGGTGATGTCGGTCAGCGACCATGCGCAGGGTTCCGACGCTGGCCGCGAGCCCGAGCGCGCTGCCGCAGGCCAAGGTGCCGGCGAGCGAGCTGCCATACAAATTCAGATGCTCGTGGTGCGCGCAGATCAGGCCGGCGCCGGCGAATGCGCCGCTCGTGTGCCCGCTGATGAAGCTCTCGTTGCGCGTGCCGCATGCGAGCTCCCCACCTGTCTGGCAGCGCCCGTCGTCCGGGCGGGCGCGGCTGGTGAGCGTCTTGGTCACATTGGTGACCATGCCCGCGAGCAGCACGCCTTGCAGGCTGATCATGCCCATCTGAAAGGCGACGTCGGCATTTTGATGCACGACGCCCGCCACGAGCAGCGAGTCGAACACAAGAGGATACAACACGAGCCCGAGGCCGATGTAGTCGCTGATCTGCGAAGCCAGCTCGCGGCCGCCTTCGCTTCTGGCACTGAACAGCGAGCGCGCCTGCCCGTCGAGCAGAATGTTGCCCTGCCAGCGCGGGCTGCTCGCCGGCTGCAGTGATTCGGTGGCGAACATCCCCCCGGCCAGCGCACCGGCGAGCAAATATTGCGTGGGTGCGAACCGGTCCCACCGCGGATTCCACCGCAGCTTACCGTCCCCATCCTGTGCTGCGGCGGTCTGGCTCACTCCGAGGCAGATGACGAGCAGCAGTCCGAACGAACTTACGCCTCGATGACGCTTCAACCTACACCTTGCACGGGACCGCTGATGTTACCCCGAAACCGACCCGGTTTGCACCCCCTCGGAAGGGGGCGCGTGAGCTCGAAACAAATCGCGCATCCGTGACGGAATGCCCGGCAGCGCTCCACCCAGCGTGGGAGCACCTCCGCAGCTAGCGGCGGCACCGCAATCTGCGAGCCCGTTCGAGCGGAGCGCGGTACGGGTCATCTTTCCTGGAAATCAGGCAGAACTTCTGGAACGCGCAATCCGCGCTACGCGCTCGAGCGGCCGCGCATGCAGAAACGCCTCCGGCACCGTGGCAGCTGCAGCCTCGTATCGGGCAGAATGCGCGAGCAGTATGCAGACGCCTCCTTTTCTGCTCGGCATCCAGCTCATCGCCGAGCGCGTGGCCGACTTCGAACAACACCCGTTCGCGGTGCCGTGCATCCGGTCCCTCAACCTGTCTTTCACCTCCCGCGTCACGTTTCTCGTGGGCGAAAATGGGTCCGGGAAGTCCACGCTGCTGGAAGGCATCGCGTCAGTGTGTCGTTTGCCGTTGTCGGGCGGAGGGCGGCAGGAGCTTGCGGCCAAACACGGACCACGCCATGAAACCGCCCTCGCGAGTGCCCTGCGTCCACGTTTCCGCCAGCAGCCCCGCGATGCCTACTTTTTCCGGGGGGAGTTCTCGGCGCATTTCGCGTCTCTGCTGGACGAACGTCGAGCCGACCCGGATTTCTTGGGCGACCCGTACGCCAGCTACGGAGGCAAATCACTGCACGCGCGGTCGCACGGCGAGGGCTACCTGACCTTGATGAACGAGCGAATTGGGCGCGACGGCATCTACCTGATGGACGAGCCCGAAGCCGCTTTGTCTCCGCAGCGGCAGCTCGCCCTACTCGCCCTGATCGCCGACAGGCTGCACGCCGGAAAGTCGCAGTTCATCATCGCGACGCACTCGCCGCTCTTGATGACGATCCCCGGAGCCGAGATCCTCTGGATCGCCTCCGCGACTGCGCGAGCGATCCGCGCGACGGGGCTGGGAGATGCGCACTACGTGATCACCGGGCGGCATCCGGACAAGCCGGGCAGCGGCGTCGAAGACGAAGCGGCAGCGCACGTGATCGAGCGTCTGTTCCGTGGCGAGACCTTCGATGCCGACGCCGCCGTGCGGCAGGTGCGTGAGTCCCCCGATGCGCTGCACACCCTGTCACTCGGTCCCGAGCACGTGGATCCGGAAGACATCGCGTACGCCACGCGCATCGACGCGTTCGACTTCTGCATGCCGGTGATGTCCACGGAGCTCGGCCTGCGCATGACCGCGGTGCGTCCGGCGTGAGCTAGCCATCGCACTTAGCGCATCGCAGATCGCGGCCACGCGGCCTCCTGACACTCGACCTGACACAACCACGCGCGCAATGGCGCAGCCGATGCACCGCTCACCACATCCGTGGTGCCACGTGGCTCCAAAAGCTCGATCCACGTACTCCGCTTGCGCGATCAATGACTCGTCTTACTGCTCACCATGCAGCTCACTGGTGCGCTCTCGGTTTAGTGTTCTGAGCCGACAGGGGAGCGAACGTCATGAGCTTGCGTGTGACTGTCTATCTTACTTGGTTGCTGCTCGTGCCAACCGCATGCGACGACAGCACGGAGACCACTGCCATGCGCGATGCCTCACGACCGACTGATGGAGAAACGGCCATGCAGAGCTCCGGCGTTCGTTCCATCTCGGGCGACGAGGCCGTCGCGACCCTACTACCCCGCAGTGAACAGTCGGTTCCGTTCGGAGCAGCCGATCGCCTGCGCAAGCCCATCGATCTGTCCGCGTCCGGCTACCTCGAGGAAGAATTCGTCGTGCGCGGCACGGCGCGCGTCTACGATTGGCCAGCCACTGGACCCGCGACCGCGCGTCCCGAGCCTGCACCGTATGCCACGCGCGTCCTCGTGCGACGTCCGAGTGACGCGGCGAAGTTCAGCGGCCGCGTCGTGGTCGAGCTGCTCAACCCGACCAATCGCTTCGATCTCCAGATCGGCTGGTCTTTGAGCTACGACCAGCTCATGCGCGAGGGCGACGCCTGGGTCGGCATCACGAGCAAACCCATCGCGGTCGCGGCGCTCAAGACGTTCGATCCCGAGCGGTACGCGGCACTCGCCTGGAACAATCCGCTGCCCGAGTCTGACCCACGCAACTGCATGCCGGCATCGGCCGACAGCACGCAGGCCACCGAGAACGGCCTGATCTGGGACATCTTTCGTCAGGTGGGCGCGCTCGCGCGACGCGACTCGACCGAAAATCTGCTCGGCGGCCTCCGCGCAAAACGGGTGTATGGGTTCGGCTACTCGCAGACCGGCAGCTTTCTCGGGACGTACGTCAGCGCGTTCCATCCCAGCGACGTGCAGCAGCGCGGCGCGCCGCTGTTCGATGGCTACGTCATCGGCACGGCGGCTGGCGCGACGGCGATCAACCAGTGCACGATGGCGCCGCCCGCAGGCGATCCACGTATCGTGTTGCGCAACGTCGGCGTGCCCGTGTTTCGCATCATGACGCAGAGCGACTATCGTGCGGTGACCATGCCGCTCGAGGATGGCGACACGCGAGAGCACGCGTATCGTTACTATGAGATCGCGGGCGCGGGACACGCGACTCCGATGGAGCTCGACTACGGCGGGCCGAGCGAAGCCGACTTGCTGCGCGCCGCCGTTCCGCTCCCCGCGACCCAATGCACCCCGCCCGGGCTGAGCGATCCTCAACCGCGCAGTCGCTTCCCGCTCGGGATGATCTTCAATGCCGTGTGGCAAAACCTGGATCGCTGGGTCACCACGGGCGAGCTGCCACCGAAAGCCCCGTTGATCGCGAGAGGCGACGACGCGCTCGACACGCACGGCAACGTCCTCGGAGGCGTGCGCACGCCCTTGGTGGACGTCCCCACCAGCACCTGGTTTGGAAACGCCGGCGAGCGTGCGACCAGTTTGATTTGCTACCTCGCGGGCTACGAGGCTCCATTCGACGCCGAAAAGCTCCGTTCGCTCTACGCGACGCACGACGACTACGTCACGAAGGTGACGGCGAGCGTCGACGCGCTCGTGGAGCAGCGGTTTCTCACGTCCTTCGACGGCGAACGCATCGTCAGCGAAGCGAAGCTCGCCGCAGTTCCGCCGCGCTGACGCGGCGGCGGCGACTCCCTCGAACGTCAGTGCAGGCTGCGCGTGAACTGCATCGCGTGCTTCGGGTGCTCGGCGAACCAGCACAGCTCCCGCTCGAGGCTCTCCACGAGCGGCGTGCGGACTTCGAGCCAGCTGCGGCAGAAGTCTGTCAGCTCCGAATCATGCGCCGCCTCCGCGAGGTGCAGGAACAGGTGCATCACGTCGACGCCGTGGCGCACGCCGAGCAACGTTCCGCGGTAGGAGCGCTCACGCCGGATCAGCCGATCGAACAGCAGGTAGCGCGCTTCCGAGAACATCGCGCCCACCGCCGCACCACCGGCGCTGACCGGCAAGCCGCGTGGGCCGGTGAGATGGGGCAACGCCGACAGTACGTCTTGCGCATGGCGCGAGATCGCGAGGAACGTAGCCTCGGCGCTCGTGCCCTTGAAGCGCTCTGCCTCGCGCTTGCAGTGCAGGTTGGCAGAGGTCTCGGTCTGGAACAGCTCACGCGTCAGGCTTCGCAGGAGCTGGCCGAACGCTTTGTCTTCCTTCAGCCCGGGTTGTGTCATGTCCATGCGGCCAGCGTGTGCATGGTGTGTGCCAGGCAGCGGCCGCGCGCACGGACGGAATAGACTGCGCCGCCGGTTCGCTTACGCAGACCAGCGGCACATTTTCGCCACGCACACCACCGAAGAGCGCTCAGGGCGCGGTCGCAACGGCGCGCTGCTGCAGCTGGAACGGATGCCGGAGCGGCAGGTCCTCGCGCAGCAGGATCACCTGGCGGCCGTGCCGCGAGGACAGGCCCATCACGATCGGCGCCTGGAGGTTCACGCTCGCAGGCGTACCTTCCGGCCCGTGGGTCACGACCAGCGCTACGGCGGCCTCTTCATGCTCGAAGTCTGCCGCGCTGCAGGCCTCGCGGATCGGATAGTCCGGCACCACCAGGCGCGCCTCGATGACCGAGAGCTGCACGCACGGGTCGACCTTCGACACGAGCACGAACAGCCCGCTGTCGTCGTTGCTCTCGCAGAGCACGAGCTCACGATGATCGGGCATGCCGATCAGGCCTTCGGAGAAGTGCAGCGCCGACTGTTCGTTGCCGACCTCATTGGCAGAGCGCCGCGCGAGCGCCGCGCGATTCGCGAGCTCCATACGCTCGACGACCTCGCCGCGATGGACGGGCAGGCGACGCGGTGCGCTGATCCCAAGCCGAACACGACCTCCGGAGATCTCCAGGACCGTGATCTCGACGCTCAAGCCAACGTTGAGTCTCTCGCCCTTGCGCCGTGTAAGTGTGAGCATCTTCCTTGAACTGCTTATCGAGTAGCTACGAACGCGGGTTCGTCCCGGCGTTGTGCATCCTCACCAGACACATTCGGACCGACGCAAAGCGGACTTGAGTCCCACCGCAGTGGTGTTTTCACCCTCAAGTTGTGTGTTTTCTGCCCGAACTAGTGGCGGAATGCACAACCTCTGCCAGCGCACACGCTGGTAGCGGTCCAGGAGAAATCAGACATGGCAGTCATTAACACCAACATCGCTGCGCTCAACTCGCAGCGTCAATTGAGCGGCTCCGAGATGGGCCTGCAGCAAGCGCTGCGCCGCCTCTCGTCCGGTCTGCGCATCAATAGCGCGAAAGACGACGCCGCCGGCCTCGCGATCGCCTCGCGTATGGGCGCCCAGATCAGCGGCATGAATCAGGCCGTCCGCAACGCCAACGACGCGATCTCATTGTCGCAAACGGCAGAAGGCGCGCTCGGCAAGACCAGCGATCTGTTGAACCGTATTCGTGACCTCGCCGTACAGTCGGCGAACGACACCAACAGCGGCTCCGATCGCGTGGCGCTGCAGCAGGAAGTGGGTCAGCTGCAGCAAGAGCTGAACCGCATCGCCAACGAGACGCAATTCAACGGAAAGAACCTGCTGGACGGCTCCTTCGCCGCGCAGCTCTTCCAGGTCGGCGCGAACGCCAACCAGACTGTCGCCGTCGGCATGAGCAGCACGAAAGCCACCGACATGGGCAACCAGTCGGTGATTACGGCCGGCACGGCCGCGACCGCGACCGTGGGCACGACCAGCACCGTAACGTCGCCGCAAACCCTGGAGATTGCGGGGCTCAAGACCTCCACCGTGACGGTCAACGCGGGCGATGCTGCGGGCGATGTCGCGGCGTCCATCAACCGCGTGGCGGCGGACACCGGCGTGAACGCGGTCGCCAAGACCACCGCGAGCCTCAGCGTGACCGGCACCGTGCCGGTGACCTTCACGTTCGACCTCTCGAACCTGAACGCCGCGGCTCCGACTGCGGTGCCGCAGAACACCGCACACATCTCGGCACAGATCACGAACGTCAACGATCTGGGCGGCTTGGCGGATGCGATCAACGCGAAGTCCGGTCTCACCGGCATCACGGCCATCGCACGCGGCGCCGAGATCGAGCTCTCCAGCACGGCGGGCGACGACATCCAGCTCAACACCGTGACCTCCAGCGCGGTCGGCACGACCCTGGATTTCGCGGGTAACGAGAGCGCGACGCCGGTGGCCGTGCAGCTCGGCAACGGCAACACCGCGGCGCGCGCCGCGGGTCAGCTGTACATGAGCAGCTCGAGCTCCTACAGCGTGACAGACAGCGTCGCGAACTTCTTCGGTGCGACCACCGCCCAGGGCAGCACCCTGGACTCCGTCGGCGCCATCGACATCACCTCGCAGTCGGGCTCGAACGACGCGATCATCGTGTGCGACAGCGCGCTCGACTTCGTGAACGGTGTGCGCGCGAAGCTCGGCGCCGTCCAGAACCGCGTCGAGTCCACCATCGCCAACCTCGCGGCGACCTCCGAGAACCTGAGCGCCGCTCGTAGCCGCATCCAGGACGCGGACTTCGCACAGGAAACCGCGGCGATGACGCGCTCGCAGGTGTTGCAGCAGGCGGGCATGGCGATGATGGCGCAAGCCAACGCGCTGCCGAACCAGGTGCTGACGCTCCTGCGCGGCGGCTGATCCACAGTTAGACGTCTCTACGAGCGTGCCCGTGCCGCGTGTTTTCCACCTGTAAGTACAGGTGGGCACGCTGCACGGGCACTAGCATTTCAGCGATTCCACGCAGGAATCTGGTGTCGGGTGACCCCTAACCCGATGTCCTCAAGTCCGGCAGCAGCCGGCCGATTGAATGGGGGAGAGAAAAAGAAAGGAGGTCTCGTACCGCAGGAAGCGTAACGGGACTGACGAAAAGAAGTATCTCGTCGGAGTTACGGTAATGGCTGCTACTATCAATACGAACGTCGCTTCACTTAATGCTCAGCGTAGTCTCAGTGGTGCCCAGGGCACTCTGCAGAGCTCACTTCAGCGTTTGTCGTCTGGTCTGCGCATCAACAGCGCAAAGGATGACGCCGCCGGTCTCGCGATTGCCTCGCGCATGAGCGCTCAGATCAGCGGTATCAACCAGGCGGTCCGCAATGCGAACGACGCCATCTCGCTGTCTCAGACGGCTGAAGGCGCGCTGGGCAAGTCCAGTGACATCTTGACGCGTATCCGCGACCTGGCCGTGCAGTCGGCAAACGACACCAACAGCGGCAGCGACCGTGTGGCGCTGCAGCAAGAGGTGGGTCAGCTGCAACAGGAGCTGAACCGCATCGCGAACGAGACCCAGTTCAACGGTAAGAACCTGTTGGACGGTAGCTTCGCGGCGCAGCAGTTCCAGGTGGGTGCGAACGCGAACCAAACCATCGCGATCAACATGTCCAGCGCTCGCGCGAAGGACATGGGCAACCAGTCGGTGCAGACGTCGGGCACCGCAGCCCGCGCCACGCTGACCACAGCGAGCACCGTGACGGGCTCGACCCTGTCCGTTGCCGGCCTCAAGACCTCGGACGTCGTCGTTGCAGCGGGTAGCTCCGCGGGCGACGTCGCGGCGGCGGTCAACCGCGTCTCTGCGGACACCGGCGTGAGCGCTACGGCGAACACCTCGGGCACCATGACGGTCGCGGGCGCTGCCACGTTCACGTTCGACATCTCGGCGTTGAACTCGTCGAACCCTGCGCCGACGGCGCAGACGCGCGCGCGGATCTCGGCGAACGTCACGAACGCCAACGATCTGTCGGGTCTCGCGGACGCCATCAACCAGAAGTCCGGTCAGACCGGCATCACGGCGATCGCCAACGCCGGCACCATCAAGCTGCGAAGCGCGAGCGGTGACGACATCGCGATCGACAACTTCACCACCAGCGTCGCTGCCTCCACGATGGCGATCGCGGGCGCCGATGCGTCGCCTCCGACGGCGGTGACACTCGACGGCACCAACACGGCGATGCGCGTGGCTGGTCAGGTGTCGTTCAACAGCTCGACCGCGTTCAGCGTCACCGAGAGCGCGGCGAACTTCATGACGGCGACCACGGCTCAGGGCAGCACCCTGGCTTCGGTCGGTGGCATCGACATCACCTCGCAGAGCGGCGCGAACAACGCCATCCAGGTGGTCGACAGCGCACTCGACTTCTTGAACGGCATGCGCGCCAAGCTCGGTGCCGTACAGAACCGCGTCGAGTCCACCATCTCGAACCTCTCGGCGACGTCCGAGAACCTGAGTGCCGCTCGTAGCCGCATCCAGGACGCTGACTTCGCGGCCGAGACCGCCGCCATGACCCGCTCGCAGGTTCTGCAGCAGGCTGGTATGGCGATGCTCGCTCAGGCCAATGCGCAGCCGAACCAGGTCCTCACCCTGCTCCGCGGCTGATTTAGACGAAAAGTGAAAACCGGCCGCGGGGAATCCCTCCTCGCGGCCGGCTTTCGCGCTTGATGCGGTAGGTAGCACACATGGCCCTCAACCCCATTGACGCTAAAGCCGGATTCGAGCTCGCCCATTCCAAGGCGCTGCAGTCGAACACGCGCTACTCCCGGCCGCCAACGGCTGCACCCGAGACGGCCGCTGCCGTGCCGGGCGTGAATGCCGAGAAGCTCAAGACCGAAGCCAAGGCCAAACCAGAGCCGGAACAGCCGCATCAGATCGCGCTGCCGAGCTCGGACATCCTGCGCTTCCGCGTCGACAAGGACAGCGGCAAGACGGTCGCAGAGATCGTGGACCCCGGCGGCGAGGTGCTGCGACAGATGCCCACAGAGGAGGCGCTCGAGCTCGCCAAGTCGCTGGAGAAACTCCAGCAGGGCATGATCGTCAACCTCAAGGTTTGACCACGACGAACGTATAGGTAGGTAAGTCAATGGCGTCTCCCATCCAAGCCACCGGTCTGGGTTCGAACCTCGACGTGAACGGCCTGGTCTCCAAGCTGATGGAGGTCGAGAAGGCGCCGCTGACCAAGCTCACGCAGAATCAAGCTGCGGTGACCTTGAAGGTCTCAGCCTACGCGACGTTCAAAGGCAACGTGTCCGCGTTGCAGAGCAGTCTCGCGGGCTTGCAACAAGTCAGCGCGTACAGCGCAGCGAAGGCCACCGTGGCAGACACGGCCGTGGCCAGCGCGTCGGCGTCTTCGGGCGCCGACATCGGTACGCACTCGCTCGAAGTGTCGAAGCTCGCGGTGTCGCACCGCCTGAAGACCGACACCACGTTCGCGAAGAGCACGGACATCGTGGGCACGGGTACGCTCACGCTCGACTTCGGGACGTTCGACGGCGCCAACTTCACGACGAACGCCGACCGTCCGACTGCGAACATCAAGATCGACGCGGCGCACAGCTCGCTCGCGGGCGTTCGCGACGCCATCAACGCGGCGAAGGCCGGCGTCACGGCGAGCATCGTGAACGACGGTACGGGCAACCGGCTCATCGTCAGCAGCAACTCCACCGGCACGTCGAACAGCATCCGTCTGCGCGTGGCGGACGACGACAACGCGCCGCTGGACGCGGCTGGGCTGTCGGTGCTCGCGTACGATCCGGCCGCAGCCGCTGGCAGCGGCAAGAACATGAAAGAGGTCACGGCGGCGCAGAACGCCGAGTTCAAGGTCGACGGCCTCGACATCGTCAAGCAGAGCAACACGGTGACCGACGTGCTCGAAGGCACGACGCTCACGCTGCTGAAGACCAACGCCGGCGCGCCGACCACGCTGAGCATCGCGTCGGACACGAGCGGCCTGAAGACGTCGGTCGACAACTTCGTCAAGGCTTACAACGAGCTCAACGACAGCGTGAAGAAGCTGACGGGCTACGACGAGGCGACGAAGACTGCCGGCACCCTGAACGCGGAGCCGGCCATTCGCACGCTCGCGAGCCAGATCCGGGCGACCTTGAGCAACGTGGTCACGGGCGCGCCCGGTGGCTACAACGCGCTCGCGCAGGTGGGCATCACGTTCGACTCGACGGGCAAACTGAACGTCAACAACTCGAAGCTCGACACGGCGCTGAAGAACAACCCGAGCGCGGTGCAGAGCCTGTTCGCGACGGGCGCCAAGTCGGAAGACGCGCTCGTGAAGTACGCGAGCTCCACGGCGACGACGCCCGGCGGCACGTACGGCGTGAACATCACGCAGCTCGCGACGCAGGCGAAGGCCATCGGCACGGCTCCGGCGGCGCTCACCATCGACGCCACGAACGACTCGCTGAGCGTGAAGATCAACGGCACGTCCACGACCATCACGCTCGCTCACGGCACGTACACTGCGGCCAACCTGGCCGCCGAAGCGCAGACCAAGATCAACGGCTCGAGCGCGCTCAGCAGCAAGAGCATCGGCGTCACCGTGACGGAGAGCGCCGGCGTGCTGACGATGGCCACGAACGACTACGGCTCGGCCTCCAGCATCGTGTTCGAGGGCCAGGGCAGCGGTCAGACTGCGCTGTTCGGCGTCGGCGCGCCGAACGTCCAGAACGGCGTCGACGTCGCCGGCACCATCGGCAAGGTCGCAGCGTCGGGCAGCGGACAGACCCTCAAGGCGGCGAACGGCTTGGCCGTATCTGTGCTTGGAGGCGCGCTCGGCGAGCGCAGCAGCATCACCTTCACGCGCGGCATCGCCGTCCAGCTCGACAGTTTGCTCAGCAAGTCGCTGAGCGACAAGGGCAGCATCGCCTCCAGCACGCACGCACTCGAACAGCAAAACAAGGACATGGACAAGCAGAAGGAGCGCATCAACGCCACGTTGGCGGAGAAAGAAGCGCGCTACCTGAAGCAGTTCAACTCCCTAGACAGCATGCTTAGCAACATGCAGTCGAAGATGGCGTACCTGTCCCAGCAGTTGAGCGCGCTGAACAACAACAATAAGTAAGATGTTCTGGAGTCCGATTCGATGAGCCATCACTACGCAGCGCGCGCCTACAACAACGTGGCCGTCGACACGACCGTGGAGTCCGCGAGCCCGCACAAGCTCGTGCTCATGCTCTATGATGCGGTGCTCAAGCAGGTGCGCCTCAGCAAGATCCACATGGAGCGCGCGGAGATCGCCCAAAAGGCGACCGCGATCTCGAAGGCCATTCGGCTGATCGACCAGGGTCTGCGGCTGAACCTGGACATGCAAAAGGGCGGCGAGATCGCGGCCCAGCTGCTCGCGCTGTACGACTACTGCGAGCAGCGCCTGTTCCACGCCAACCTCCACAACGACGTGGCAGCGCTGGACGAAGTCACGAGCCTCATCGAGCCGCTGCGCTCGGCCTGGAGCGCGATCAACCCCGACGGCGCGCGCAGCTCCGGAGTCACGCCGTGAGCACCCAGCCGCCGCTGCCAGCCTCGCTGCTGTGCCACGTGGCGGCTGCCTATCGCAAGACGCGCGTGGCCACGGCCAGTGAAGCGCTCTTGCTCGTGGAAGTTCACGACGCGGCGATCGCCTGCGTGCTCTCGCCTGCCGCCGTGAGCGAATCGGGTCACCCGCTGATCCGCGCCCACGGCCTGATCAGCGAGCTCCAGGCGAGCCTGCAGCCCGAGCACGATCCCGTGCTCGCGGGGCTGCTCAGCAGCTTCTACGACTCGCTGCTGCAGCGGATCGTGGAAGCCTACCAGCAGCCCGAGCCCGCCCCGCTGATGAGCGTAGCCGCCGCCCTGCGAGAGCTCCGCTCCGCCTGGGCCCAGCTCAGCCACGGCGCGGCGTAACTCGTAGCGCCGCAGCTCGAAGCTCGCCGCGCCGCGCCCCACGCAGCTGCCAAGCGCTAACACGACACGAGTCAGAGCGGCACGCCCCGCCCTGACTCGCGTGTCCCCGTCACATCAGAACGCTTCGTAGCCCAGCGCCAGCATCGGCAGGATGGCCGTGTTGCCGGCGAACACCACGTGCATGTCGAGGCCGAGCGTGAACGCCTTGCGTCGGTCCGGCCGCTTGCTGCCGAACGCGAGACCCGTGCGGCCTGCCATCGAGAAGAAGGCGCCGCTGCTCGCCGATGCGCTCGCGCTGTTCGTGGTGGCAGACGCCGTGCCCACGCCGCCGAGCAAGACCTCTGGCCCGCCCGCGACGTAGAACAGGTCTGCCAGGGTCACGTCCACCATCGCGCTCGCGCCGTACAGGGCCAGGCCCGTGGCGCTGGCGCCGTTCGCGTCCGACGAGACGCCTGCGCCCACCAGGAAGAGCGGCTGCGCGTAAAGGCCCAGCATCGAGCTGAGCTGCATGCCGAACCGCGCGTCGATGCCGCCCGCGCCCCCCGAGTAGCCGCCGAGCATCGGGCCACCATTGGCGGCAATACCCCAGCGGAACCGCGACTCGCTCGGATCCTCCAGCGCGGGTGCCGGACCGGCGCTGACGCTGCCACTTTCATTCACCCCCAGGCTCGCACTCGACGAACCCTCCTGCGTCGCAACCTCTTCGGGTGCGGAAGCGTGCGCAGCCGTGAGCGGCGCAACCATGACCGCACCGAATGCAGTGACGAAGCGAAGAGCAGACGTAGATCTAGACATACAACATTCCCTCCTGACAGTCAGAACCCCCAACTCAAATAGTCCATCGCCTGGCTGACGGAAACAATGCGTGGTGAGCTGTGATCCAGAGGAGGCACCTGCCGCCCTTAGCGGCAAAGCTCGAATGCTTCGAGCAGCGCCGGCAGGTACATCCACGGTCCAAACCACGTTGCAATGCGTGAGCATCTCCGTCTTGGGCGGACCGGTCGTGCCGGAGTTGTAGATGAGGGTCGCGAGACTGCCGGATTTCGAGGCGTGCGCGGAGCACACCTCCGAGAAGCCTGCGAGGAGCTGCAGGTCAACGTCGACCGCGATGCTCGCCTCGCTGTAACTGGCGAGAGACTGGATCTGCTCGCGCGGCGTCAGCCACGCGCTTGACAGACGCGACTTTGCTCCTACTCTTCGCCGTACGTAACTTTCAGGACGGTGCTGGGCTTCTCGACTTCGCCACAGACAGGACAGATCGACTGCCGCCACTTTCGAGTGGCCGTCCGGTCCGTCGACCGCCGCGAGCGGCGCAAGCACGTCCCAGGTTCGTTTAGCGCGGGGTGGTAGGAGCGGATCCTACGCCGGGATAGCCTTCCGGAGAGGCCCGTTCGATTCGGGCTCCCGCACCCAACTGCCATTCGATGGCGTCGCGCAGCTGCGACCCGGTCATCGGATCGCATCCACACATCCGGGTCCCGTGCGACCCGAGGAGTCATGACTGTCATGTCCGAGACGATCCACGAGCTCATCGATATTGGCGTCAACCTCGCGCACAAGCGCTTCCACTCCGATCTGGAGCAGGTCATGGCGCGCGCGCGCAGCGCCGGCGTCACGCGCTTCATCGCGACCGGCACCAGCGTGCCGGCCAGTCGCGAGGCGCACGCGCTTGCGTTGCGTTACCCCGGAACCGTCTTCTCCACCGCGGGCGTGCATCCGCACAACGCGCGTCAGCTCGACGCGCACACCATCCCCGCGCTGCGCGAGCTCGCGGCCCATCCGAGCGTGGTCACGCTCGGCGAGTGCGGGCTCGACTACGACCGCGACTTCTCGCCGCGACCGATCCAGCGCGAGTGCTTTCAGGCGCAGCTTGCGCTCGCGCGCGAGCTGCGACGCGCGGTGTTCCTGCACGAGCGCGCGGCGCACGCTGACTTCTGCGCCATCCTGCGCGAGCACGCGAGCGCCAAGCTGCCGACGGTGGTGCACTGCTTCACGGGCGGAGCGCGCGAGCTCGAGGCGTATCTCGAGCTGGGGGCGCACATCGGCATCACCGGCTGGATCTGCGATGACCGGCGCGGCAGCCATCTGCGCGAGTTGGTGCGGATGATCCCCGAGCAGCGCTTGATGCTCGAGACCGACGCTCCGTTTTTGATCCCACCGAGGCTGCGCTCGCGGCGCAAGGATGGGCGCAACGAGCCCGCGAACCTGACGCACGTGCTCAGCACGGTGGCGCGCGCGCTCGATCGCTCGCAAGCCGAAGTCGCGTCGCTCACGACCGCGAACGCGCTGCGCTTCTTCTGGGGTGGCGCCTGACGGGCTCAGCCAGGCACGATGAAGATCACGAGGACCTGTAGCGCGATCGCCGCGGCCAGCGCGGCGAAGGCGAGCGCAGCGCTCGGCTTGGCTCTGTCGCTGAGGGCGGCGCGAATGGCCTCGTCGCTCGCGCCCTGCCGCTTGAGCTTGGCGTACTGCCCGTTCGCGTTCGTGAGCAACAGGCCGTGCGCCATCAGCCCGAGCGCGATCAGACTGCCACCGAACACGCCCGTCGGCAGCTCCACGCGCGCGATCGCCGCTCCCGCGGAGATCACGGCGATGGTTCCCACCAACGTGGCCCACAATGTCCACTGCCGCCGATAGCCGAGCCACGCGGGCAACACGAAAAACGCAAGCGGATCGAACGCCATGATCACGATCTTCTTGCGCGCTTTGGCCTTGTCGTAATACGCGAGCAGCTTGTCCGTACTCGATCCGCAGTAGCTGGCGAACAGGTCGCGCGGCAACCAGTGCGCGGGGTCTCGAATGTCGACGTGTTCCATGAATGTGGCTCCTCCTAGTGGTCCGAACAGCCATACTACGGGCGTCCGAGTGACGCTGCCGTCGTGCGTCGTGTGCGGTAGAGTTTTTTCCTGCGTGCGTATCACGCCCCGAAGCTCAATAGCTTTACCCTCAAACGTGACGGGCATGGCGCGCACCAACGACGCAACACACGGCGGATCTGTGTGCGCGCACTCCAACCGGCACGCGGTCTGCCCGCCGAAAAAAACCTCGCAGTCCAGCGCGATCGAATCGCGCGACCCAAACCAGCCCGGGGGCATGGGCGACTCTGAAGGCAACTCAAACTCGAGGCCGGCCGGAAACGCCTCACGCTCACGCTCACTGTCAAGCCGCGCGTGCGCGTTCAGGAGCGGCAAGCACTAGGAGCCAACGGACAAGGCTACAACGAGCGCTGAATGCAAGAGCGTGCTGTATGCGGACGCGCAACAATAACAGAGTCGCGCTAGCGACGGCGCCAAGCACAATGGCCGCAAGTGCACCAACAATGAGCGATGGTTGCGCCCCGCTGCGGCGCAGGACGATCACTGCCCCTAGTGCGCTGCCGAAAGCACCACACCCCGAAATCACGGCGAGGATGTTCCAGAGGTTCATAGCTATGGAGCGGCTTGCTCGCGCGTGTCTCGCGGACTTAGGCGCCAGTGCGGATCGCGCGCGATGACGCCAGCACGATCAACGCTGCCAGGCCGCTAACGAACGTGGAAATTCCGATGTACGTTGGCACAGAGGGCCTGCCGCTTCAGAGAGAGCGCGGGCGCCTGGTCGGCCCAACCCTTCTCGACATGCTGGTGCGGCGATCAGATCATCCACGTCATCACGAACGTGTCCGCTTTCACATCGACGCTCTTGAAACCGACCTCGTGACGCAGCCGCGCCAGCTCGGCTGCGTTCACGCGGTAGTTGGTGCCGAGCGCGTTTGCGCCGTCCGCTTTGCTCAGCCCTGGCAAATGCCTACTCACACCTCGACCGCCACACGACGACTCCAGGCTACGCAAGCACCACCAATCGCGCCGCCATCCATTGCGGACGTGAACGCTTGAGCCAAACCGGGTAGCATGAACCGTGATGGCGTTCGGTCTCATTCTGCCCGAACTGCTCCCCGCCCATGTGCGCGAGGGTGACGTGGTGTACGTGCTCGATGGCGCGCTGAACGTCGTGGCGGCCAACGACGCATGGACTGCATTCGCCCGCGACAACCACGGCGATAAGCTACTTCGCGGGCGCGGGTGCGTGAACGCGCTGGACAACTTTTCCGGCAGCGATCGCACGCGCTGGCAGCGCCTGTATCAGGCACTACTCGCAGGACGGCTCCACGCGCATGCCGAGGATTTGAGCTGTCCATCGCCGCAGCAGCGGCGCGCACTGCATCTGCGCGTGACCGTGAGTCGCGACGCCGATGGTAAGGTCGTCCACCTGGTGCACCACGTCTCGGGCGCTGCCGAAACGCTGGACAACGAAGGCTCGGACGGACGCCCTGGGCCGGCCGAGATTCGCGCCGAGTACCTCGAGCGGCTGTTGAAACGCACCGTGAGCGCGCCGCGCTTCGCAGTGATGCGGCGCCTGTTGCCGCTCGAAGACGTGGGCGGCGATCTGCTCTGGCACCACGTGCGCGACGATGGCTCGACCGACCTTGTATTGGCCGACGTCGCCGGTCACGGCTTGGGTGCTGCCGCCATGGCGCTCACGATCGAGGAGCTGCTGGAAGAAGCGGCTGACGCGCCGGGCCAAGTGCACGAGCAGGTGATGCGTCTCAATCAGCGCTTGTGCCAGCGGCACGCACTATCCGAGAGGCGATGGCCCTCGTCGTTTGCGACCGGCGTGTTCGTGCGTCTGCGACCCGAGGCGCAGGCGCTGGACATCTGCAGCTTCGCACATCATGGTGCGATCTTCTCCGAGGCCGGACTGGTCCCACTCAACAGTGGCCTGCCGGTTGGCATCCTGCGCCATCTCGAAGCTTGGCCGCAGCAGACGTTGCGCTTCGACACGCTCGGTAAACGTTTGTTGCTGTTCAGCGACGGCGTGATCGAGCAGTTCAATGCGCAAGGCGAGATGTTCGGGACTGAACGCCTGGCGCGTGCGTTTCTCGACTGCAAGCGCTTGTCGCTGCCGCTGGTCCTGGACCATCTGCATCTATTGAACGAGTCGTTCCGTGGCTCCGCGTTGATCAAAGACGACCGCACCTGGCTGCTGCTCGAGCAGCTGAGCTGAACGTCGTCGTTAGCTGCAACGCGCGCACAACCTAGCGCGTCATCGTGCAGCTCGTCGGCGACGTGCGTCGTGCCGTCCCACCAATCGAGCGCCGCCTCGACTTCTGCGAACCCGAGCGCGGCGAAAAAAGCCTTGCTGTCCGCTGGACCGAAGCGGACCGGATGCCGCTCGCGGCAAACGGCTTGCGGTAGATCTGGGCGACGCGCGGTTGGCTGTCCGCGGAGAGCAAGTCCGTGATCCAGACGGTGCACGCGGGGTTGAAAGCGAGATCCGTGGCCAGCGCACTGACCTGGTCGGCGTGCAGATACGGGAGCAAGCCTTCCGTCAGCACGAGCGCGCGCTGTGCGCCATCCATCGCCGTGCGGAGCGCTTCGCGACGCGCCTTGCCGGCGGCGAGATCGGCGACGAGCGGATGCCAGCGGCAGCGCGGCGCCGCGCGCCCGAGCACCTCACACTTGCGCGCGATGATCGGAGGGCCGTCGATGTCGAACCAGCGCAAGTGAGCGGGCAGCTCGAGGCGAAACGGCCGCGTGTCGAACCCACACGCGAGGTTCACGACGGTGTCGATGCGGTCGCGTGCGATCGCTGCAGTCACCAGCTGGTCGATCAGCGCGGTGCGCACGGCGACCATGCCGGCGCCGTCCCGTGGACCGCGCATGCACTGCGCGATGGCACGGCCGCGATCGCCAGCGAGCACGCCTGCCCATGGGTCGACAAACAGCGGATCAGGCCGCGCCGACTCGAGGGCGCGATACCATGCGACGCAGTTTGCGGTGTCCGAATCTCTGAGATCATACGCAGCTCCCGGGGGTTAGCCGCGCTCGCGCGCACCGACGTCCGATGAGACACCGCGGCGAGCTGGCAGATCTAGCCCCGCTTGGTGGCCTGGCACACGCACGGGCGCTTCACGTGAAGCGCTCGGATGCACTCAGTCAGCGCTCGCCTTCGGGCCCGTCCTCGGATGGCTTGTCGAGCCGCGACTGATCCAGCTTGTTTTCGAGGAGCTGCTTCTTGCGCTCGACCTGCTCGCGCTCGGCGCGCGTGCGGCCGTGGCGCAGGCGGTTGGCTTCGGCACGTTTGGTCGCCTCGGCCTTGGCTTTGCGCTTGCGGAACTTGTTGAGATTGACGACGTCGCCCACGGCTGCAGCCAGCATAGCGCAAACGGCCCGGGAGCGCGACGCGCGCCTGCGGGGCGCAACCGTCGAGTGAGTGGTCGGATGAAACCCCCGATCGGCCCGTCTGGAGCGCGACTGATGTCCCCGGGCTCTCGACGTGAGTGGACGCCGAGCCGCCTCGTGTGACGGACGCCGCGTGGTCCTCCTCTGCGCGCGCGTCCGTGGTAGAGAGGGTCGTGACCACGCCGAGATACGTTCGAGCTTCGTTCATGCTGGCCTGCCTCGCCGCCATTGGCTGCACGCGCGTGGCTGCGGGCTCCGCGGCGCAGCCCGCGCGTGCATTCGCGCTGCAGGCGCCCACTGCGGCCGCCGCCGAGCAGCCAGTCCCGCCCACTGTGCCGAGCGCCGCGGACGCGCCGCCATCAGCGGCACCCGCCCTCGAGCATGCGCTGATCACCGGAGGCGCGAACGGGCTCGAGCTCTGGGCGCCGGACGGCAGCGCCCATCGCGTGCTCAGCCCAGGTCCAGCGCTGCATCCGCAGCGCATCGCCGACGACGCGGTCCTCGCGCTGAGCGCCGAGGCCGGCAATCTGCACCTCGGGGCCCAGCTGGTGCGGATCTCGTTGCGCGACGGAGCGCGCAGGCGCCTCGCGCAGCTGCCGGCCTTTGCGTGCGCCAACGCGACCGCCGAGGACATGCGCATCCTGGGCCTGGACGTGCAGAGCGCAGACGACATCGTGGTGGACACGCGCGGGCGGGCCGTCTGCCTCACGCTGATGGACCGCAACTCCAACATGGCGAACCTCCAGGTGCAGGTCCGCATCGATCTCGACAGCGGTCAGGTGCAACGCTGGCTGACCATCGGCGAGGAGGATTGCACCGCGCCGCCAGGTGTCACGACCGGCGATCCGAGCGACGCTGAGTGGTGCGAGCCGCGGCAGCGACCCGCCCCGACCGAGGCCCCTGCCACGTTCGCGTTCGACTTCGACGCGGACACCGGAACCGTCCAACAGCTCAGCCCCCAACCCGCAGTCCGCGCGCGGCTGCGAGGCGAGTACATGCGCGAGCTCGCCTCGCCGTCCGGTCGCTGGCTCGTGCTGGGCGGCGACCTCCAGGAAGGCGACTACATCCACCGCAGCCTGATCTTGTGCGACCGCGAAGACGGCGCGCTGTACCCCGTGCTCGAGGAGCCGGGCACGTGGCCGGCGCCGCTGAAGGCTGCAGGCCGCAGCGGGGTCGTCAAGCTGCCAGCCGACGGCATGGCGGACGTCGTGGGCGAGTCCGACATACGCTGGCTCGTCGCCGGGGATGGCTCGGAGCTCCTGATCGTCGACACGCTCGTGCTCTCGCCGGAGCGCGCGAGCTGGAGCTTCGAGGGCCAGCTCGCTCAGTGAGCGCTCGCGCGCTGCCCTCGGTCGAGCGCATCCGCGTCCGGCGTGAGCCGGCCGATCGCGCGGATCTCCGCGCGCCGGCCCTCGCTCACGAGCACGGCGCGCTTCGCGTCATCCGCGCCGAGCCAGGCGTCGAGCTGCGAGGAGAGTACGAAGAGCTCGTTGCCGCGCACGGCGGCTGTCGTCGGGTAGGTGTCGCCGAGCGGCAGCGTGCTCGAGAGCGCCGCGCTCTGCCAGCCGTCGTCGCTCTTCAGCTCGAAGGCCGCGTTGCTGGCCGCGTCGGGCGTCTTGTTGGCGATCACCAGCAGCCGTTCGGGACCCGTCAGCACGAGACCATCGCCTCCGATCAAGGTCGCGTCGCAGCGCACGGCGGCGAGCTGACTCGGATCGCGCAGCGGGATACGATACAGCTGCCCGGTGCGCTTGTTCACGGTGAGCAGGTAACCATCGGGGTGATACACGAGACCGTTGAGATTGATGCCCGGCCCGCGAAATGCCTCGTGTTGTACGAGCACGCTGGCTTGGCCCTGCGCGTCGAGCTTGTAGATCGCGCCCGCGAAGCTGTCAGTCGCGTAGGCGTTGCCCTGGCCGTCGAGCGCGATGCCGTTGATCAGGTGCTCGCCCGGTGGGGCGACGGCCGTCAGATCGACGAAGTGCAGCGCGCGCCCTGACGTCAGATCGTACACCCCCACGGCCGCGTGCCGCTTGCGACCCTCCGGCGACGCTTTCACGCTCACGCCGAGATCGGAGCTGGTGACCCACAGGCGCTTGGCGTGCGCATCCGCCGCGATTCCGAGGACGGACACGAGCCGCGGGTCGTCCACCAGCTTGCTCGCGCGCCCAGCCGCATCGATGCGGTAGACGGCGCCGTGACGCACGGAGCCCGCGAGGAACTGCCCCGTGAGCGGGTCGAGCTCCAGGGTCTCCGGGTAGAGCGCAGGCTCCTCGACGCTCAACGCGGGCGCAGCCGCTTGCAGCTGCAGCCCGGCGCCGCCGGCGAGCTGCACGACGGGCGTCGCCTTGTCGATGGTGTACGCGACCACGAACTTCAAGGGTCGGTCCGCATGCGCGTTGCGAAACACGCGGTGCTCGACGCGGGCCGGATCCACGAAGCTCTCCCCGGCCTGCACGCGCACGAGCGGCTCGCCCGCGAACGCCGACTCGAACGCGCCCTCGACCACGTACCCGACGCCCACCACGGGATGCCGGTGCGGCGGCGCCTCCGCGCCCGGTGGGTACTCGATCAGCCACAGCTGCGTATCCTGCCCCGGCGCGTTGTCCGCGGGGCGCGTCGCCAACAACCGGCGCTGAATCTCGGGGCGCGTCACGGGCGTGGCCGCAGGACGCGCACAGCTGGCGAGAACCGTCGCGCAGCCGAGAGCGGCTGCGAGTGACAAGAAATGTTCGTTCAGGATGGGCATGATCCTTAACTACGATCGTAGTTGGACAACGTCAAGCGTCGTTGAACGCGAGCCGCCGGTCGTAGTTGCGTAACTATGCGTGTAGTGGCATCTTCAGCCGGTGACGCAGATCAGCGACGCGGAGCTGGCCGTTCTGAAGGTCCTGTGGGAGCTACGCTCCGGCACGGTGGCCGCCGTGCGTGAGCGCTACAACGAGCTGCATGGACGCGAGCTCGCCTACAACACCCTGCTGACGTTCCTGCGGCGGCTGGAACAAAAAGGCGCCGTGCGCGCGGACAAGACGCGCGAGCCCTACGTCTACCGGCCGGCGCACAAGCCGAAGTCCACCGTACGCGAGCGTGTCCAGCGCTTCGTCGAGACCGTCTTCGATGGCCGGGCCGACGAGCTGATCCTGCACCTCATCGAAGACGAAGCCATCTCGGACGACGACCTGCAGCGCATCCAGGCCAAGCTGAAGACAGCGCAAAAGCGAGGCCGCCGCTCATGATGCAGACGCTCGACGCGATGGGTGCAGCGCTCGTGCAATGGCTCGGGGTGGGCCTCGTCGACGGCACGCTGTTCGCGCTCCTGGTCTGGCTGGTCAACGTCACCCTGCTGCGCCGCACCAGCGCACGCCTCGTCGTGTGCACCTGGCTGCTCGCACTCGCGGGTTTCGTGGTCACACGCCCGGTGACGCTGCACCGCCTGCCGCTGTCGGCGGCAGGCGCGCGCGAGCTGGCCCCGGCTGCGGGCCTGTTCGCGCTGCCGTGGGTGTACCTGGGCGTGGTCGGCCTGCTGGCGCTGCGTGCGTTCGTGGGCCAGCGACGCCTGCGCCGGCACGTCTCACGTTTGCCGCGCGCAGCAGCAGACGTGCAGAGCGCGGTCTCTCGCTGCGCGCGTTCGCTGTCACTGACCCGTGTCCCCGACGTGCGTGTGACAGACCAGGCGTCGCTCCCGTTCTCGCTGGGCCCGCTCCGTCCGACCGTCGTGTTGCCGCGGTTTGCATGTGCGCCGGGCCCGCAGCTTGACGCCGTCCTGCTGCACGAGCTGGCGCACCTCGCCCGCCGCGATCACTGGCTACTCTTCTTCGAGCGCACCGTCACCACGCTCTTCTTCTTCTGGCCCCCGGTCCACTGGGCTGCCCGCCGACTCGCGGATACGCGCGAGCTGGCGTGCGACGAGCACGCCCTCGCCTGCAGCACGTTGCCGGCCCATGCGTACGGGCAGCAGCTGCTGAACGTCGTGCAGACCGCGCGCGGTCGAGCCGCTAGCGCCGGTGCACTGGCCATCGGCCCGCGCGGTCCTCGCCTCGAGCGCCGCATCGACAGCCTGCTGTCACAGCGCTGGTCGCAACCGCTGCACGTGCTCGAGGCCCTCGCGCTGACGGCGCTGCTTTGCGCCTCGCTCGTGAGCCTGCGCGCGCAACACCGCCCGCCGCCCCGCCCGAGTCCAGCCGTGGACACGTTCGCATGCGACGGCTCCGCCATGAGCCAGCCGCCGCAGCCCTAGCGCGCGAGAGGCACGCGGTTCCGCGATTCCAGCGCGGCCGCCTCGACTGGGTACGGCGCCAGCGCAGCGAGATCCGCTTCGCCGCGATCCACCTGCCGCCCGGAGCTGCGGCGTCGCCACCACTGGCTCAGGTCGTCGAAGTACGAGTACGCAACGGGTGTCGCGAGCAACGTGAGCAGCAGCGAGAAGCTCTGACCGCCGACGACGACCCCGGAGATCGCCTGGTTCATGCCGGCGCCGATACCCCGCGAGAAGATCAGCGGAACCATGCCGGCCACGAACGCAAACGTCGTCATCAGGATCGGGCGCAAGCGATCTCGGTTGGCCTCGAGGATCGCCTCGAGGCGAGGCATGCCCTGCGCGCGCAGCTGGTTCGTGTGGTCGACCTGCAGGATGGCGTTCTTCTTGACCACACCAAACAGCACGATGATGCCGAGCGCGGACATGATCGAGAGCTCCTGCCCGAAGATGAGCAGCGACAGGAACGCGAACGGAAGCGTCAGCGGCAGCGCAAGCATGATCGTCACTGGATGGATCCAGGACGCGAACTGGGCTGCCAACACCAGGTACATGAAGATGGCAGTCAGCGCGAGCGCGACCGAAAATGCGCCCGCCACGCGCGTCTGCTCCTTGGTGAAGCCCGCCGGCACCGCGACGTACTCAGGCGGCATGTTCAGCTCGGCGATGATGCGCTCCAGCGCCTCGGAGACGGTGCTCTGGCCCACGCCCGGTGCGACGTTGGCGAGGATCGTGACCTGACGTTGCCGTGAGAGGCGATTGATCTGCGCCGGTCCGTGCGAGTCGCGCAGCGTCGTCAGCGAGCCCAGCGGCACCGTGGCTCCGCTCGCGGTGCGCACGGTCATGACCGAGAGCGCCTCCAGATCGGAGCGGTAATCGCGGTGGGCGCGCGCGTGGACTTCGTACTCCTCGCCGCCGGCGTGATAGGTCGAGACCTTCTGTCCTGCGACCAACAGCCCAACTGTGTTCGCGACGCTGGCGACGTCGACGCCGAGGATCGCCGCGCGCTCGCGATCGATCGAGACGCGCAGCTCGGGCGCGCCCATGATCAAGTTGGAATCGACATCGACCGCGCCCGGGACCTTTCGGAGGCGTTCCAGGACTTGCTGCGTGTATTGCTCGAGGCGCTTCAGGTCGGGTCCGTAGATCGCGTACTGCACGGCCGCGCTCGACTGTCCGGTGTTGATCAGCGCCGTAAGCGATACCTGAATCCGCAAGTCCTTGCGCTGGCGCGCGACCACCTCGCGCCGAACACGATCCATGATCTGCGTCTGTGTCTGCGCGCGCTCGCGCGGGTCGACCAGGCGGACGTAGATGTTGGCGAGGTTCTGCGTACGCTGCGGGTCACCCGCGATCGTGAGCAGGGTACGCTCGACGCCGGGCAGGCCGCGGATCTCGGTGGCGATGCGCTCGCTGATCATGCGGGTGTCGAGCAGCGAGGTGCCCTCTGGCGCGCGCACCGTGACGTCGAACTCGGCGATGTCGTCCTCGGGTTGAAAGCCTTTCGGTACCGCGGACGCGATGGGAAAGCACGACGCCAGCGTGGCGAGGGACGCGAACACGATCACGCCTCGGTGTGCCAGGGACCAGCGCAACACGCGCAAGTACGCGCGTTCGACCGGCAGATAGCCGCGGTCGACCCAGCGTTCGAGCCAGCTGCGTCGCTCGCGCTCCCCAAGGACCTCACTCGGCGCCGGCAACAGCCTTGCGGCGAGCATGGGCGTGAGCGAGAAGCTGACCAGCAGCGAGACGGTGATCGCGAACGCCATGGTCAGGCCGAAGCTCTCGAAAAAGCGGCCGATCATGCCGCTCATGAACGCCACGGGTACGAACACCGCGAGCAGGGACAAGGTGGTCGCTAGCACCGCCAGCCCGATCTCGCGCGTCGCGAGCACCGCGGCCACGAACGGCTTTTGACGCCGCTCCTGGACGGCGCGCGTGATGTTCTCCAGCACCACGATCGCGTCGTCGATCACGATGCCGACCGACAGCGCGAGGGCCAGCAAGGTGATCATGTTCAGGGTGAAGCCGACGGCCCACATCAGCGCAAAGGTGCCGATGATCGAGATCGGGATCGCGAGCGCGGCGATCAGGGTGCTGCGCATGTCGCCCAGGAACATCAGCACGACCAGCGCCGCGAGGATCGCGCCGACCACCAGGTGAAACTTCACGGCGTCGAGGCTGGTGCGAATCTCGTGCGACGCATCGCGCACGACGTGGAGGCGGCTGCCGGGAGGCAGGGTGCTCTCGATCGCGGAGATGCGGTCGCGCACCGCATCGACCACGGCCACCGTGTTTTGCCCGGACTGCTTGCGGATCGAGAGCACGACGCAGGCCCGGCCGTCCTCCGAGGCGTACGACGCCAGATCTTCCGCACCGTCCTCGACCTCGGCGACGTCGCTGATGCTGGTCGCGTGATCCTGGCTCTGTCTCAGCACGATCCGCCCGAGCTCGGCGGCGCTCGACACGCGGCCCTCGACATGCACCGAGACGCGGCGCGGTCCCGTCTCGACCACCCCGCCCGGCACGCTCAGGTTCTGCGCAGAGAGCGCGCGTTGCACGTCCGCCGCGGTCAGGTCCGCCGCCGCGAGCTTCACCGGATCGAGCGCGATGTTCATCTGGCGCTTGCGTCCGCCGAGGATGGTCACCTCGCCGATGCCGCTGATACTCTCGAGCTGGCGCCGCACGCGCTTGTCTGCCAGCTCAGTCACGTCCCGTACGCTGCCCGCAGCCTGGAACGTGACCAGCATGATCGGCGCTGCGTCCGGATCGACCTTCGTCACGATCGGCTGCTGCATGTCGCGTGGCAGCTGGGCCAACGCGGTGTTCAGGCGATCGCGCACCTCCTGGGCGGCGACGTCGATGTCCTTGCTCACATCGAACGCGATGCTGACCATCGAGACGCTCTCACTCGAGGTGGAGCGCAGCTCGTCGATCCCGCTGATGGTGTTGACTGCCGCCTCGATCTTGTCTGTGACCTCGGTCTCGACGACGTCCGGCGCCGCGCCTGGCAGGATCGTGCTGACGAGGATCAGCGGATATTCGATCTTGGGAAACTTATCGACGCCGAGCGCGCGGTACCCGAACGAGCCCACCACGGCGATGGCGAGCATGAGCACCCAGGTCAATACGGGTTGGCGCACGCAGAGCGCAGCGAGCCATTGCATTCGATCACCTCACTCCACGAGCGTTCCATCTTTGAGATCAAGGCCGGGCTGAACGACGACGCGCTCACCGCGCTGCAGCCCTTCGGAGACCGCGAGCATGTCGCCCAGGGGTTGCGCTTGGATCGCGCGCTGCTCGATGTGGTTGCCCGCGATCACGAACACCGTCGGGCCGCCCTCCGCCTCGATGCGCGCGGAGCTCGGCACCAGCGCGCGCGGTGTGTAGCCGACCGGCAGCTTGACTGGGACGAAGCTGCCCGGCCGCAGCAGATGCTCGGGGTTCTCCACGATCGCTTCGCTCACGATGTCGCGCGTCCCGGGCCGGAGCTCGCTGCCCACGTGCTTGATCACGGCCGAGTACTCGCGGTCCGGATGGGCGAGTACCGTGAACGTGACCGTGGCGCCTGCTTGCGCGTGTGGGATGGCCGGCTCGGGCACGCTGATCCGAAGCCGCAGCCGATCGTCCACGAGCAGCGTGACCACCGGTGTGCTCGGCAACACGTAGTCGCCTGGGTTCACGAAACGTTCGCCGATGACGCCCGCAAACGGCGCACGGATCGCCGAGTCGCTCACGAGTCGCGCGGCTTGCGCGAGCCGAGCGCGCGCCGCCTGCGCCGAGCTCGCTCCAGTGCGACACTGGACAGCCTGTTGGTCGAACTGCTGGCTCGAGATCGCGCCGCTACTGCGCAGCGCCTGGTAGCGGCTGCACTCTGCGCGGACTGCCTCGAGCTGACTGACCATGGTACGCGTGGTCGCCATCGCCTCCGCATGCGTCAGCTTTGCGCTGCGTGCGTCGACTTGGGCGAGCAGCGCACCTGCCTCGACGCGGTCGCCGCGCTCGACGAACGTGCGCGTGACGCGTCCGGTTGCGTTGGCGGCGAGCTGCGTTCGTCGCTCTGCCTCGAGCGTCCCGGTGACCATCAACAGCTTCGGGACCGGGCGCTCCTCGACGACCGCGCTCTGTACGCGGACCGCGCTCCGCGCAGGTTGGGGTCGGTCCTCTGACTTGGCTCCCGCTTCGCAGGCGCACAGCACCGCGAGCGACGACAGCCCGGCAAAGCAGCTCAGCACGAGTGAGTAGGGAGCGTGGGTCGACATGTTTGAACCGGCTGCGCTCGTCGTGCGAGCGCGCCGCATACAAGCGTATGCGGTCGGCACAACACAAGCTGCGGAATGCAGCTTCGGAGACAGATTGCGATTCGATTATGTTCCGATCGCTGAGCGCGCACATGGCTGCTCGTGTTGCGATCGTTCTGCGGAGGAATTCAAACTACAAACGTGATTAGATCGTAATCGACCGTTGCGCGCAGCCTCGAATGCCCAAACGTTTCGCGCCGCCCCGGGTGTTGTCGACGCCCTGGGCAAAAGGGGGATCGTGCGATCGATGACGATTATGGACGGCGGCAGCGTCGCCTCGATGTGTGAACGTGCGCGGGCGAACCTCGACGCGCGACTCTGGTTCCGCGCCGATGCGGCAGCTGATGCCGCGTCCGGTATGCGTTTCGGCGCGCTCATCCGGCAGGCCCAGCGCCTCGGCGGCGCGCTGCAGCAGCGCGGGCTCGGCGCGGGTAATCGCGTGGCCGTGCTGCTCGGCACGCCCGAGCACGGGTTACCGCTGCTGCTCGGCATGCTGCAAGCGTCGATCGTTCCGATTTTGGTCCAGCAGCCCGCGTCCGCACAGGGCCTATCGCGCGCCGCAGTAGCACTCGCAGCGACGCTCGAGAGCTGCGGAGCATCCGCGTTGATCGCATCGCGCACGACCCTCTCGAGGCTATCGGCGGCAGCGCCAGACCTCCCACAGCGCCTGGGATTGCTCGCGCTCGAGGACCTGGTCAGCGCGAACGCCGAGCTCGCTGCGCCGGGCCCGGCGGACCCCCAGTGCCTCTTGATGCAAGTCGAGAGCGCCGCGAACGGCGAGCTCGAGGTCCGCACCTGGAGTCGTGCGGAGTTGTTCGAACGCCTGGCGGAAGCAGCGCGGCAGCTCGCGGTGCAAGAGCAGGACGTGTTCGTCTCGTTCTTGCCGCAATCCTCGGAGGTGGGCCTTCTCTCGTGGCTCTTGCCGCTCTACACGCTGCGCTCGGCCGTGCTGCTGCCGTTCGCGCAGTTCGTCAAGCAGCCGAGCTCGTGGCTGCAGGCACTGACGCGCGCGCGAGGCACGATCTCGTTCGCACCGTCCGACGCGTTCGCATTCTGCGCCGAGCGTCTCGACGCGGCCGAGCGCTCGCAGCTGGAGCTATCTCGCTGGCGCGTCGCCGGCTGGGCCGAGCGGCCCCTGACCGCAGCGGCGCGCACCGCGTTCACGCGGGCGCTGGCGGGCACGGGCTTCTCGGCAGCCAGCCTCGATGCAAGAGGCACCGCCGCGTTGCTCGCGTCTCCGGACGCCGCTTCGAGCGGGCAGCAGGCGCTCTGGTACCTGGCGCAGCTCGCTCCTGACAGCGTCGCGTACAACGTCCCGATCTGCCTGCGCATCACGTCCGCGTTCGATCCGCGCGCGTTGCAGCGCGCGCTCGAGCACGTCATCCGCCGCCATCCGCCCTTGCGCACCGTGTTCTCGGAGCGCGGTGGCGTACCCTACCGCAGCGTGCTCGATGAGCCGTCGGGCTGGTTCGAAGTGGAGTATGCGAGCCATTCGAGCGGCGCCGAGCTCGAGCGGCGCCTTTTGGAGACCACCGAGCAGCGCTTCGATCTGGCAGCCGGCCCGTTGTTCACGGCGCGGTTGTTCGTGCGCGCGCCCGACGATGCCGTGCTGCTGATGGTCGCCCACCACATCGTGCTCGACGCGTTGTCGGTGCTCTTGCTCCTGGGCGAGCTGCTGCGCGTGTACCCGCAGCTCGCCGCGGGCGGTACGCTCGCGCCGGCTGCCGTCGACACCGCCTACGATGACTTCGTGCGCGCGCAGCGCGCGCTCCTGCGCGGGCCGAGCGGCGCGCGCCTGCGCAGCTACTGGGCCGCGCAGCTCGTCGATGCGCCGCCCTCGCTCGACCTGCCGAGTGATCGCGCGCGGCCGCCCGTGCAGAGCCACCGCGGTAGCGTGCGTCCGTTGCGTCTGTCCGAGCCGCTCTGCGCGGCGCTGCGCGAGCTGGCGGAGCGCGAGCGCACGACCCTGTTCGCGGTGGCCTTGGCGGGCTTCTTCGCGCTGCTGCACCGCTCGACGAGGCAACGCGACCTGGTCGTCGCGACGCAAGTCTCCGGCCGCAGCAGCCATGAGCTGCAGGCCGCCGTGGGCTACTTCGTCAACACCGTGCCGTTGCGCGCCCGCGTCGCTGGCTCGACCACGTTCCTGCAGCTCGTGCGACAGCTGCGCAGCACCGTGGTCGACGCGCTCGACCACGGAGAGCTGCCGTTCGCATCGATCGTCGAACAGGCCAAGCTCCCGCGCGATCCGAGCCGGGCCCCGCTGAGCCAGCTGATGTTTCAGCTGCAAGCGCACAAGTCGCTCGACGAGCTCGGAGGCGCGCTGGCCGACCTGTCGTCTGGAAGGGCTGCCGACGTCGGCGGCCTCGCGCTCGAGCACCACCCTCTGCCCCAACGCAGCGCACAGTGTGACTTGCGCATCGACCTGCGGGACTTCGGCGGCGAGGTCGCGGGCATCCTCGAGTACAACACGGACCTGTTCGATGCCGAGCGCATCGCGCAGCTCAGCAACGCCTTCATCGAGATCCTGCAGGAGCTGGCCGACGATCCGTCGGCGACGATCCGCGGGGCAGCCGACGCCGCTCGGCTTTCGGCATGGAATCGCACCGGGGTCGACTACCCCGACGGGCGCGTGCACCGCGCGTTCGAGCAGCGCGCGGCCGAGCAACCGGACGCGATCGCGCTGCAGCTCGGCAGCGAGACGCTGGACTACGCAGAGCTGAATCGACGCGCCAACCGCGTCGCGCGCCACCTGCGAGAGCGCGGCGTGCAGCGCGACGTGCTCGTGGGCGTGGCCATGGAGCGCTCGATCGACCTGGTCGTCGCGCTGCTCGCGATCGTCAAGGCGGGCGGCGCGTACGTGCCGTTCGATCCGGGCTATCCGGCCGCGCGCCTCGACTACATGCGGCAGGACGCGGCCCCCTTGCTCGTGATCGTCGACACGCTCGATGGCGGCCGTGACGCGCAGTGGAGCCGCGCCGCACTGCGAGAGACATCGCTGGACGTGTGCGTGCCCGCGCACGATCTCGAGCACGAAACGCGAGGCGGCGACCTCGTGTACATGATCTACACCTCGGGCTCGACCGGCGCGCCCAAGGGCGTCGGCAACACGCACGCTGGTTTGTGGAACCGCCTGTGCTGGATGCAGAGCGAGTATCGCCTGGCTCCGCACGACTGCGTGCTGCAGAAAACGCCGTACAGCTTCGACGTGTCGGTGTGGGAGTTCTTCTGGCCGCTGCTCGCGGGTGCGCGGCTCGCGATCGCGCGTCCCGAGGGTCACAAGGACACGCGCTATCTGCTCGAAGAGATCGCGCGCCAACACGTGACCACGCTGCACTTCGTGCCCTCGATGCTGGATGCGTTTCTGCGCGAGCCCGATCTGACGCAAGCGTCCTCGCTGCGCCGTGTGATCTGCAGCGGCGAAGCGCTGCCGTACAGCTCGATGCTGCGCTGCCTGGAGCGCATGCCCCACGTCGAGCTGCACAACCTGTACGGTCCCACCGAGGCGTCGATCGACGTCACCGCCTGGCGTTGCCAGGCCCATCCACGCGGCATCGTCCCGATCGGTCGCCCGATCGCGAACACCCAGATCCACTTGCTCGATGAGCAGCGCCGGCCCGTCGCGATCGGCGAGGTCGGAGAGCTGTACATCGCGGGCGTCGGCTTGGCGCGCGGCTACCACAATCGCCCCGAGCTCACGGCCGAACGTTTCGTGCCGAACCCGTTCGTCCCCGACCCCAGCGCGCGCATGTACAAGACGGGCGACCTGGCGCGCTACGACGACGACGGCACGATCGAGTACCTCGGACGCAACGACGAACAGATCAAGCTACGGGGCTTTCGCGTCGAGCTGGGCGAAATCGAGGCCGTCGCGGCGCAGCATCCGCACGTGCAGCAGTGCGTGGTGGTGACGCGCAAGCTGGGCCATGGCGCGCGCTTGGAGGCCTTCGTGGTCAGTGACAGCGCGGAGCTCGACCCACGTCTGCTCGAGACCTGGCTCGCCGCGCGCTTGCCCGAGTACATGGTGCCGCGGCAGATCGCGCGCATCGAGGCCGTGCCGCTCACACCGAACGGCAAGGCGGATCGCAAGGGCCTCCTGGAGCGCTCGCCCGCGAGCACCACGCCGGAGCGCAAGTACGTCGCGCCGCGCAGCGAGACCGAACGTGTGCTCGCGAGCGTGTGGCAGCGCGTGCTCGGGGTCGATCAGGTTTCGATCCACGACAATTACTTCGAGCTGCGCGGCGACTCCATCCGCAGCCTGCAAGTGCGCGCGCTCGCCCGCGAGCAGGGCGTCGAGGTCGAGGTGCAGGCGCTGCTCGCCCACCAGACGATCGCCGAGCTCGCGCAGTCGCTCGCTGCGCCGGCGCAGCTCGGGCGCGAAGCGCGCTTGGCTCCCTTCGCGCTGATCGCCTCGTCCGAGCGCGCGCTGCTCGTCCCGCACTACGAGGACGCGTTCCCGGTCACGCAGCTGCAACTCGGCATGCTCTATCACTCGCAGCTGACGCCCGACTCCTGGGCCTATCTGGACAGCCTCGCGTTCGAGTTTGGGCTGGCGCGCGACTTCAGCGAAGACGCACTGCGGGGGGCGCTCGAAGCGGTCGTGCAGCGTCACCCGATGTTGCGTGCGAGCTTCGAGATGGCCGCGTACGAGCGACCGCTGACGTTGATCTCGCGTTCGGTGTCATTGCCCCTGCACGTGCACGATCTACGCGGCCACGACGCAGCGAAGACGCAGGAGACGCTGCGCGCCTTTACGCTTCACAACAGGAAGACCGGCTACGCGCTCTCTGCCCCGCCGCTGTTTCGCGTGGCGGCGCACGTGCTGGAGGACCGGCGCGTTCGCTTCACGCTGAGCTTCCACCACGCGATCCTCGACGGCTGGAGCGCAGCGACGCTCACGCGCGAGCTGCTGAGCGAGTACCTGCGCAATACGGGTGATGCGTTGCCGACCGCGCCCGCGCCCGAGCTTGGGTTCGCGGAGTTCGTGGCGCTGGAGCAAGCGGCCGTGCGGGATGCGGCGAGCCGCGATCACTTCGCGCGCGAGCTCGAGGGCTGCGAGCTCGTCAGCTTGCCGCGCTGGCCGGGTGCCCCGCTCGCGACGCAGTCGGGCTCTGCTCGCTTGATCCTGCCGATCGACGCGGAGCTGACGTCGCGTTTGGTCGCGCTCGCGGCCCGGCTGCGTGCGCCGCTCAAGACGTTGCTGCTGGCCGCGCACGTGCGAGCGCTGGCCGCGTTCTCGGGCTCGGATGAGGTCGTCACGGGCTGCGTCACGCACGGACGGCCGGAGCTCAGCGGCGCAGAGAGCGTGCTCGGCCTGTTTCTCAACACCTTGCCCCTGCGCGTGGCGCTCGGTTCGGCGAGCTGGTCGGAGCTGATCGCGCGTCTCGCGGAGCACGAGCGCGTCGAGCATCCGCACCGCCGCTATCCGCTGCAGGAGATCCTGCGTCAGACCGGCCACCATGCGCTGTTCACGACGGCTTTCAACTTCGTGAGCTTCCACCTCTACTCGCAACTGCTCAGCGGCTCCGGTCTGTCGCTGATCGACTTCGAAGTGCACGAGAACACCAGCTTCGCGCTGCTGGCCAACTTCGTGCGAAGCCCGGTGGACGACGGTCTGTCGCTGCACCTCGAGTACGATGCGCAGCGCGTCACGCTCGAGCAGGCGCAGCAGATCGCGCGCGGGCATCTGCTTTCGCTGTGCGCGCTTGCGGACGACGCCGCCGCACCGGCGCGGGCGAGCTGCGTGATCGACGCGGACGAGCAGGCGCGCATCCGCGCGTATCAGGGCAGCGCGGCCCCGCTGCGTGTGTGCGCAGTGACCGAGCTCTTCGAGGCCTCGCTCGCGCGCGTGCCCGACCACGTGGCGGTGTCCGCGGGCGAGGAGAAGCTGACGTATGCCGAGCTCGACGGGCGTGCGAGCGCGTTGGAGGCGCAGCTGGCGGCGGCGGGCGTCGCCGCGGGCGAGGTCGTCGGTATCTGTGCGGAGCCGAGCCTCGCGCGCGCCATCGCGGTGCTTGCCACGCTGCGCGCGGGTTGCGCGTACCTGCCTCTCGACCCGGCTTTCCCGGCGGACCGCCTCGCGTACATGTTGCAGCATACGGGTGTCCGCACGACGCTGGTGAGCCCCGCGCACGTGGACGCCGCGTTCCTCGAGGGCGCGCGCCGCCTCGTCATCACCGGCGAGCCGAGCACGGTACCGGTACCGACCCGTTCGCGACGCGTCGCGCCGGACGACGCTGCATACGTCATCTACACGTCGGGCTCGACCGGCCGGCCCAAAGGCACGGTCATGCCGCATGCGCCGCTCGCGAACCTCGTGAGCTGGCAGTGCGCGCGCAGCTCGCTGCCCGACGGCGCGGTCACGGCGCAGTGCTCCGCGTTCAGCTTCGACGTGTCGTTCCAGGAGATGTTCGCCACCTGGGCTTCGGGCGGGCAGCTGTCGATGGTTCCCGAAGGCGCACGCAAAGACACCCGCGCTTTGTGCAAGCTGCTCCGAGAGGCACGGGTCGCGCGGCTGTTCATTCCGGTGGTCGTGCTCCACCAGCTGGCCGACGTCGCGGAGCAGCTCGGGCTCACATTCCCTGAGCTCCGTGAGATCGTCACGGCGGGAGAGCAGCTCGAGATCAGCCGCAGCGTGCGAGCGTTCTTCCGGGGGCATCCCGACTGCCGGCTCGACAACCAATACGGTCCCACCGAGACGCACGTCGCCACTGCGTTTGCTCTCCCCGAGAACCCTGCGAGCTGGCCCGCGACCCCGTCGATCGGCCAGCCCCTGCCTGGCACGCGCGCCTACGTGCTCGACACGGCTGGTAGGATCGCTCCGCTCGGCGTGCCCGGCGAGCTCTACCTCGCGGGGGCGTGCGTGGCCCGCGGCTACGTCGCAGACCCCGAGCTCACCGCGCAACGCTTCCTGCCGGACCCGTTCGTGCGTGAGCGCGAGCGCGAGTCCCAGCCACGCATGTACATGACGGGCGACCGCGCGCGCTGGTTGCCGGACGGCACGCTCGAGTACCTCGGCCGGCGCGACGGGCAGGTCAAGATCCGCGGCCATCGCGTGGAGCTGGCAGAGGTCGAGCTCGCGCTCATGCAGCTGGGCGCTGCGGCGCTGCAGCGTGCAGCCGTGATCGCCGTGGAGCACGAGCTCGTGGCCTATCTGGTCTGCGCCTGGGGGCAGAGCATCGATCTCGACGCGCTCGAGCTCGCGCTGTCGCGCAAGTTGCCTGCCTACATGGTGCCGAGCCGCTTCAGCGTGCTGGACGCACTGCCGCTCACGCCGAGTGGCAAGCTCGACCGGCGCGCGCTCCCGAGCCCCGCACAGCAGGCGCGGGCCGTGCGAAGCAAGCGTGTGCCCGAAAACGCGCTCGAAACGGAGCTCTGCGGGCTGTGGCAGGAGGTGCTGGGGCGGTCGGACCTGGGCACCGACGAGGACTTCTTCGAGTGCGGCGGCGACTCACTTCGCGCGGTTCGCCTGATGGCGCGCGTGCAGCGCCACTTCGCGCTGGAGCTGCCGCTCTCCACCTTGATCGAATCGCCGACGGTGGTGGAGATGGCCGAGTCGCTGCGCCGCGCAGGGCTGCGAGCCGAGAGTCCACTCGCGATCGCCCTGAATCGTCCGCAGCGACGCGCCAGCGCGCAACCTCCGCTCTTCTGCGTCCATCCGATCGGCGGCAACGTGTTGTGTTACGTGCCGCTGGCTCGGCGTCTCGACCGACCGTGTTACGGCCTGCAAGCGCGCGGGCTCGACGGGCGTTCACAGCCGCACACTACGCTGATCGAGATGGCGAGCGCCTACGCCGGAGAGATTCTCACGCTGCAGCCCAGCGGCGCGGTGCACCTTGCGGGCTGGTCGTTCGGCGGGTTGGTCGCAGTCGAGGTCGCGCGCCAGCTGCGTCAGGCCGGGCGCGAGGTCGCGCCGGTCTACGTGCTCGACGGCATGGCGAAGCTGCACGCCAGCGGAGAGCCCAGCGACGAGGACCTGATCGCGTGCATGGCGATGGAGCTGCTCGGAGGCCAGCTGGACGATCGGCTCTGGGCCCTGCTCGACGCGCAGCGCGGCACGATCGATCCAGCGCGAGGCTTTCAGCAGCTATTGGCTGCCGCGCGGGCTGCGGGCATCCCGACCGAAGCCGCAGAGTCCGCGCAGCTCGAGCCAGTGCTGCGAGTCATGCAGAGCAACATCCGCGCGGCCTGCGACTATCTGCCGCCGCAGAACGACGCGGACGTCGTGCTGTTGCGCTGCACCGCCCCGCTGCCGGCTCAGCTCAAGAAAATGCACGAGCTGTTTGGCTCCACGCACAGCGATCCGCAAAACGGCTGGGCGCCGTTCTGCCGTGAGCTGCGGGTCATCCCGGTGGCGGGCGACCATCTCAGCCTGATCTTCGAGCCACACGTCGCCGAAATCGCCGAGCTGCTGCGCGCGAGCGCGACGAAGCAACCAGCGACCGTGCGCTCGGCCGATCGACCGGCTTGAGCGAGCGCCCGCCACGTCCAGATTTTTTCTAGTCGAACCTCGGTAAGTAAGGAGAACTGCATGCATTCCATGGGACACCCAGCGCCGCTCGAGAACGAAACGGCCAGCAGCTTGGCGCGCGAGCCGATCGCGATCGTAGGCATCGGCTGCCGCTATCCCGGCGCGCGCGGCCCCGCCGAGCTTTGGCAGCTGCTGCGTGACGGCGGCAACGCGATCCGCGAGATTCCGAAGGATCGCTTCGACATCGACGCCTTTCACGACCCCCGCCCACAGACTCCGGGCAAGCTCACGGCGCGCGCGGGGGGTTTCCTCGATCATGTCTTCGACTTCGATGCCGACTACTTCCACATCTCGCCGCGCGAGGCTTCGCGCCTCGATCCGCAGCAGCGCTTGATCCTGGAGGTCGCGGCCGAGGCCCTCGACGATGCGTACTTGAGCCGTGAGGCGCTCGCGCAACACGTCGGCGGCGTGTACGTCGGTTGCTGGGCGAGCGATTGGGAGTGCCACGAGTACGCCGACCGCGTCCACACCGACACGTACAGTATGGCCGGCTCCGGGCGTTGTCTGCTGTCGGGCCGCGTGTCCTTTGCATTTGATCTACGCGGACCGAGCTTGACGGTCGACACGGGTTGCTCCGCCTCACTGATCGCCGCGCATCTCGCGTGCCAGGCGTTGTGGCTCGGTGAGTGCTCGCTGGCCGTCGTCGGCGGCGTGAACCTGATCTTCGATCCCAAACAGGGCATCACGTTCTCGCAAGGCGGCATGCTTGCGCCCGACGGCCAGTGCAAGGCCTTCGACGCGCGCGCGAACGGCTTCTCGCGCAGCGATGGCTGCGGTGTGGTGGTGCTCATGCCACTCTCGAAGGCCGAGGCGTCGGGAGCGCGTGTCTACGCCGTGATCCGTGGCAGCGGCGCGAGCAACGACGGCTTCAGCAACGGCCTTTTGACCACGCCCAGTGAGATCGGGCAGGAGCACGCGATCCGCGCCGCATACAAGACCGCGGGCTGGAAGCCCGGCGACGTGCAGTACGTCGAAGCACACGGTACGGGCACGCGCGCGGGCGATCCGGTCGAGCTGCGCGCGCTCGCCGCCGTGATGCGGGAGCGTTCCTCGTCAGAGCCGTGTTTGCTCGGCTCGGTCAAGACCAACATCGGCCACACCGAAGGCGCGGCCGGCGTTGCGGGTCTGATCAAGGTGGCGCTGTCGCTGTCGGAGCGCACGATCCCGAAGAGCTTGCACTTCGAGACGCCCACACCGCTGTTCGACTGGACGGACGCCAAGCTGCGCGTGGCCACCGAGACCCAGGCGTGGCCCGCGGGCCCGGCGCGCGCCGGGGTGAGCTCGTTCGGCATCAGCGGGACCGACGTGCACATGCTGCTCGAGGCCGCGCCGCTGACGGCGGCAGGCACGAGCACGACCCCGGACACAGAGCGCGCGGAGCTGCTGGTGCTCTCGGGCGCGGGCGAGGCTGCGCTCAAGGCCAGCGCGGCGCAGTACCTCGAGCTGCTGCGGCGCGACCCGGCCGAGACCGGCAGCTTGACCGACCTCTGCTACAGCGCCGCGCTCGGCCGGCGTCACCACGACGACCGCTTCGCCGCCGTGGGCGACCGCGCGCAGCTCAGCGAGGCGCTCGAGGCATTCGTCGCCGGCGAATCCCATCCGCGCTCGAGCGTCGGCCGGGCCGGCGCCGCCCCCGAGGCGCCCGTGTTCGTGTTCTCGGGACAGGGCTCGCAGTGGGACGGCATGGCTCGAGAGCTGCTCGCGAGCGAGCCCGTGTTTCGCGAGGCGATCGAGCGCTGCGAGCGAGCGCTGCGCGCACACGTCGAGTGGTCCCTGACGGAAGAGCTGACGCGGGTCGATCGCAGCTGGCTGGAGCGGCCGATCGACATCATCCAGCCCACGCTGTTCGCGCTGCAGGTCGCGCTCTGCGCGCTGTGGCGCTCGCTCGGGGTCGAGCCGGCGCTCGTGATCGGCCACAGCATGGGCGAGGTGGCTGCGGCCCACGTCGCGGGTGTGCTGAGCCTCGAAGACGCGGCGCGCATCATCTGCCTGCGCAGCAGGAACCTGCAGGACATCGCCGGGCAGGGGGCGATGTTCTCCGTCGAGCTGCCGTTCGCGGAAGCCCAGGCCTGGGCGGACCGCTACTCCGGCCGCGTGAGCATCGCTGCCAACAACAGCCCTCACGCGTGCGTGCTCTCCGGCGACCGCGACGCCCTGCGCGAGATCACCGCACAGCTGCAAGCTCGATCGGTGTTCTGCCGCGAGCTGCTCGTCGACGCGGCCGCGCACAGTCCGCAGCTCGATCCTCTGCTGCCGGAGTTCGCGCGCGCGCTCGCGGGCATCAGCCCGCGCGCCGACGCATCGCTTCCGATCTGCTCCACGGTGACTGCCGAGCTCGCGGCGCCGCAAGCCTTCGACGTCGCGTACTGGGTCGACAACCAGCGCCAGCCCGTGCGTTTCTTCGGCGCGCTGCAGGGCTTGGTGCAGCGCGGTCATACGCGCTTCCTCGAGATAGCACCCCACCCGATCCTGCTCGGCCCGATCCAGCAGGTCCTGCGCGAAGCCGGTGCGAGCGGCGTGACATTGGGCAGCTTGCGCCGCGGCGAGCCCGATCGCGCGACCCTGCTCGCCTCGCTCGGCGAGCTGCACACGTTGGGTTATCCCGTGGCGTTCGGCGGATTGTTTAGCGGCAGCCATCGCTTCGTGCCGCTGCCAGCGTACCCGTTCCAGCGCGAGTGCTTCGCACAGTGGCCTGGAACCAGCACGTCCGGCGCCGTCTTCGATCACAGCCAGCGCGACGCGCTGCAGCTGGGCAGCGCGCAGCAATCCCCCCTGCACCAGCGCAGCTACTCCTGGCTGCAGCCGCTGTCGGTCGCAGCCAGCGGCTACCTCGCCGATCACGCGGTCGCAGGCGCCGTGATGCTGCCCGGTGCCGCGTACATCGATCTCGCGCTGCAAGCCGCGGAGCAGGTCTTTGGTACGCGCGCGTTCGTGCTCGAGGGGGCGAGCTTCGCCACTGCGCTCATCCTGGAGCGCGAGCGTACGACCGACCTGCAGGTGATGCTCTCGCTCGATCGCCCTGACTTCGCCACCATCCGCTTCTACACGCGCAGCGGGGCGGTCTCCACCGAAGCTGGCAGCTTCACGCTGCACGCCACCGTGCAAGCACGGGCCGCTTCCGAGCGCGAAGAGCCTGCACCGCTGCCGCGAGAGGCGATCCTCGCGCGCTGCCAGCCCGTGGATCCCGAAGAGCACTTCCGCAACGCGAAGGCGCGCGGCATCGAATTCGGCCCGGCGTTTCGAGGCATTCGCGCGTTGTGGACGCAGGACCGCGAGGCGTTCGCCGAGATCGCGCTGCCGAACCTCGTGCCGTTCGAACGAGGCGTGCACGCGATCCACGCGGTCCTCCTGGACGCTTGCTGGCAATCGTTTGCGGCCTGCCTATTTGCGCATGGCGATGGCGCCTCGTTGTTCCTGCCCGTCGGTGTGGCGCAAGTGATCGGCTACTGCGACGCAGGGCTCGAGACGACGGCTTTCGCGCACGCCACAGTCACGACCGCGCCCGACGCGCAGGAAGTCAGCGCCGACGTACGCATCTACGATGAGCAGGGACGGCTCTGCGTCGAGACGCGCGGTCTCAAGCTGCAGCGCGTGGCGGCGGACCAGGCGAGCCCGGAACAGTCGCTCTACGCGCTGCGCTGGCTCGCGCGCGCGTTGCCCGCCGAGGGGCGCGACGAAGACCTCAGAGGCCAGACGTGGCTCGTGCTCGCCGATCAGAGCGGTGTGGCGCAGCGCCTGCTGCCGCTCCTGGCGGCGCGCGGCGCGCGCTGCGTGTCGGCGCAAGCGAACGAGATCGATGCGAGCGACCCCGCCGCGTTGGCTGAGCTCGTGCGCTCGGCCGACGCCGAGCCCGCTCGGCCGCTGTCGGGGGTGATCGATCTGTGGCCGCTCGACGCGGTCGCAGCCGACGCGGCGTCGCCTGACACGCTGGATCAGGCACAGACCCGCGGCGTCGTGGCAGTCGCACATCTGGTGCAAGGCCTCGCGGCGCGCAACTCGGAGGCGACGCAACGGCCGAAGCTCTGGATCGTCACGCGCGGAGCGCAAGCCGTCGCAGGCGATGAGGACGTCGCGTTCGCGCAGGCGCCGGTCTGGGCACTGGCGCGCGTGCTGCGCTACGAGTTTCCGGAATTCCGCACGCACACCATCGATCTGAGCGCGAGCGCGAGTGACCCCGAGCTGGCTGCCCTGATCGCCGAGCTGAGCAGCGCACACGCCGACGATCAGGTCGCCCTGCGCGGTGAGCGGCGCTCTGTGCTGCGCTTGCTGCGCGATGCCGACTCGTCGAGTGAGACCGCGAGCGCCGCGCCCGCCCTCGTGGCAGCGAGCGCGTTCGAGCTGACGACGCGGGCCGCCGGTGTGATCGACAACCTCGTGTTGCAAGCCGCGGAACGGCAGCCACCGGGGCCAGACGAGATCGAGATCGAAGTGTCTGCTGCCGGAATGAACTTCATCGACGTCATGAAGTCGCTCGGCATCTACCCGGGGCTCGGCGACGGCCCAGTCCCCTTCGGCGCGGAATGCGCCGGGACGATTCGCGCGCTCGGCTCGAACGTGCGCGACTTCGAGGTCGGCCAACGGGTCATGGCTCTCGGCGCAGGCTCGCGCGGTTGCTTCGCGCGCTACTTCGTCGCAAACGCGGCGTTGGTCGCGCCCTGCCCCAGTCAGCTCAGCTTCGAAGAAGCGGCGACCATCCCCGCGGTGTTCGTCACGGTCGATTACGCCATGCGCTACCTGGGCCGGCTCGCCCGCGGCGAGCGCGTGTTGATCCAGAGCGCGACCGGCGGCGTGGGCCTCGCTGCGCTTCAGTACGCGCGGCGCGCGGGCGCCGAGATCTTCGCGACCGCGGGCACCGAGGAAAAGCGCGAGCTCCTGCGTGGTCTGGGCATCGAGCACGTGTTCGACTCGCGCTCGACGGCGTTCGCGGCGCAGATCATGGAAGCGACGGACGGTCAGGGCATCGACATGGTGCTCAACTCGCTCAGCGGACAGGCGATCCCGGAGAGCCTGGCGCTCTTGCGTGAGGACGGGCGCTTCCTCGAGATCGGCAAGCGCGACATCCACGAGGACATGCAGCTCGGTCTCCTGCCGTTCAAGCGCGGCCTCAGCTTCTCGCACATCGATATCCTGCGCGTGGCGCGGGATCGGCCGGCGTTCATCGGCAGCTTGTTGCGCGATTTGGTGCGGCAATTCGAGGCGGGCGAGCTCGTCCCGCTGCGGCACACTCGCGTGCCGGTGGCCGACGCGTCCGAAGCCTTCCACGAGATGGCTCGCGCGAAGCACGTCGGTAAGATCGTGCTGTCGAGCTTCGACGCCGTGCACACGGTGGCCCCGCGCAGCGATGCTGCGCTGGCCACTGCTGCGGGCAGCTATCTCATCACGGGTGGTCTGGGGGGCCTCGGTCTGTTGGTCGCAGACTGGCTCGTCGAGCGCGGCGCGCGGCACCTCGTGCTGGTCGGTCGCAGCCAGCCGAACGCGCACGCGCAGGAGGTCATAGCGCGCCTCCGCGCACGCGGCGTCCGCGTGCTGCACGCGGCCTGCGACGTGAGCCGGCCCGAGCAGCTCGCCGACTTGCTGGCGCAGGTCGCCGCCGACATGCCTCCGCTCCGAGGCGTCGTGCACGCGGCCGCGGTGCTCGATGACGGCCTGACCTTGGCGCTCACGCCCGAGCGTTTCCGTAAGGTCATGGCGCCGAAGCTGCACGGTGCGTTTCAGCTGCACGAGCAGACCCGCGCGCTGCCGCTGGACTTCTTCGTGTTGTTCTCCTCGGCGGCTGCCGCGCTGGGCTCGCCAGGTCAGGGCAACTACGCGTCGGCCAACGAGTTCATGGATGCGCTCGCGCAGCATCGGCGCGCCCACGGCCTACCCGCGCTGAGCATCGCCTGGGGACCCTGGCGCGAGTCCGGGATCGCCGCGCGGGCCGATCGCGCGGGCCGGCTCGGCGAGCGCGGCATGGGGAGCCTGAGCGACCTCGAAGGTCTGACCACCCTGGAGCTCTTGCTGCGCAGTCAGCGCGTGCACAGCGTGGTGCTGCCCGGTGCCAACTTCGCGACCTGGGTGCAGTATTATCCGACCGGCGCGGCCGACATGCTCGAAGCGCTGCTCGCCGAGACGCAGAGCACATCGAGCGGCGGTGCGGCGGACGCCGGTCTGCGTGCCGCGGTGCTATCGGCGCCGTCCGAAGCGCGCTCGGTGCTGATCGAGGCGCACCTGGTCGAGGTGATCCGGCGGGTGCTGCGCGTGCCGGCCAGCAAGGACGTGCCGCTCGATCTCCCGCTCAACCGCTTCGGTATCGATTCGTTGATGGCAGTCGAGCTCAAGAACCGCATCGAGGCCGACCTCGGCGTTGTGCTGCCCGTATCGAAGATCTTGCTCAGCACGGGCGTGAGCAAGCTCGCGCAAGAAGTGCTCGACGCTCTGCCGGTCGCCAGTGCGAAGGGCGGCGACGTGACTGAGCCGATCCGGGCGGGCGTCTCCAGCCTGTTCACGGAGCTCGAGGATGTCTTCGAGGACGAGCTGCAGCTCGGTGGCGTGGTCGCTGAAGGAGCTTCGACATGAGCAAGACAAGAAAAGCAGCGGTCGTCGGTGCTGGGCTGGTCGGTGTGGCCACTGCGATCGCGCTGCGCCGCGCCGGCTTCGACGTGGAAATCTTCGAGCGCCGGCCCGCCGTGGTGCCGGACGGCTTCGGCATTGCGATCACGACCAATGGCATGCTGGCCTTGCGCGAGCTGGGGATCGCCGATCAGGTCAGCGCGGCCGGCGCGCGCATCGATCACGCCGAGATCCGTGACGGACAAAACAGGCTGCTCAGTCGCATCCCCTTGCGGCGCGTGGCGCTCGCGCAGGGCGACTACAGCTTCGCCTTCACGCGCCCGAACCTGCACCGGCGCCTGCTCGAGCTGCTCGGCGACGTCCCGATCCACACGGGCGCCAATCTGAAGAGCTTCAGCGAGCGCGGCAGAGGCGTGGTCGCACACTTCGAGGACGGTCGCAGCACCGAGGTCGACCTCATGGTGGGCAGCGACGGCGTGCACTCCACCGTGCGGAGCGCACTGCACGGCGAGACGCGCTTTCAGAATAGCGATTACGTCGCTTGGTTGGCGATCTCCAACCACATGAGCCCGAAGCTTCCGCAGGGCTACGGCGGGCAGTGGTGGGGGCGCGGCGTGCGCTACTCTCTGCAATACGCCGGGCCGCAGCTCACGTACTGGTGGGGCACGCAGACCATCCCCAACACGCCGGCGGGGCGGCAGCGCAAGCTCGCGCCCGTCAGCAACTACGGCTTCGACCAAGAGCGCTTCCGCACGCTGTTTCGCGAGTGGACGCCCGAGCTGCGCGAGCTGATCGACGAGTACCTGCTGCACACGCCGGCCGAGAGCGTAATCGAGATCAACCCGCGGAGCCACACGCCGAGCGCGAGCTGGAGCCGCGGCCACGTGACGCTCAGCGGCGATGCGGCACACGCCATGTTCCCGAGCCTGGGCACCGGTGCGTCGATCGGGTTCGAGGACGCTGCCGTGCTGATGCATTGCGTGATGCGCGAGCGCGATGTGCCGACGGCGCTCGCGCTGTACGACCGAATGCGCGTGGATCGCACCAATCGCCTGCTGAAGCTCGCCAAGCAGCTGTGCTGGCTCGAAACCAACCCGAACCGCGCGGTGGTCGCGCTCCGAGACGCGTACTTCCGCAGGCTGCCGGTGTCGGTGATGGTCAACCAGTTCCTTAATTTCACGGACTTTCAGCTGCCGCGCGAGATCGCGGCCCCTGCCGTGCGCGCGCTGGGTCCGAACGAACGCTGGCATTGGTACTCGAGCCAGCTCAGCCCGTTGAACACGGTGTGCGCGTTCCGGCTGCGCAGGAGACGTGCGCTCGGGGTGGGGGAGCTCGAGTCGGCGCTCGCCACGCTGCAGCGTTCGCACGAGATCCTGAGCCTCACGGTCAAACCGAGCGAGGGCAAGGGCCTCGAGTACCGCCGCGTCGCCCTGCCGATTCCGCACGAGCAAGTTCAGCTCGCTGCGGCCGAGACGCCCCTCGTTATGCTGAATCGCTCCGCGAATACGACGTTTGCGCCCGATGCGCCGCTCGCGAAGTTGTTCTGGGCGCCGGCGCCGGTTGCGGCAGACGGCTCCGAGTACTTGCTGTGTCTGGTCTGCTCGCATCTGATCGCGGATGGCGCTGCGCTCGTTCGCCTCGGCAACCTGCTGCTGCAGCGGCTCGCGGACCTGGCAGCTGACGGCGGCGCCTTCGAAGCACTGCCGGCCGCGCTCGAGACCCAGCTCAGCGCCCGATTCGATCGGCGCGCCATCCGGCGAGCGGTCTGGAAGCAGACCCTGCGCACGCCCGGCAACCTGCTGCGACCCGGTGTGCGTTTGCCGGTCGAAGCAGCCAGCCACTTCGAAGACCTCGAAACGCGCTACGTGCAGGTGGCGCTCGATGCGGCGCAAACCGAAGAGCTCGACGCGCTGTGCGCGCAGCGCGGGCTCGGCTGCGGTGATCTGGCCGTCGCCGCGCTGGCGCGCGCGGTGTGCAACGCGCTCGGCAGCGCAGCCCAGCCTGCGCGGCTGCGGATCGGGCGCTCGTTCTCGTTCCGTGATGCATTCGCGCCGGAGGCCCGCGATGCCTTGCAGTCGAGCGTCGCTCAGGCCGCGGCAACGCTGGAGCACGACAGCAGAGTCTCGCTGGTCGACCTCGCGGAACACGCCAAGCAGCAGTACCAGCGGCTCTGGCAGGACGGCGAAGTGCTCGATGGCTTGCGCGTGTTGTGGGATACCTGCCCGCAGACGCTCAGCTCCGCGCGCGTCTTCGCCGCGCTGCTGCAGCAGAGCGGGCCGATGCACATCAGCGTGACGGATCTGTCCGGCCTGCCGCTCGTGGCGGCAGGAGACGAGCAGACGGTGTCGGAGTTTTGTCTCGCGACCACGCTGTCGGCTTCGGGGAACCTGGTGCTGGTCATCGGTCGTTCGGCAGGGCGCCTTGCGTTTAGCCTCGGTTACGCGCACCCGTTGGTGTCGCCCGAGCGCGCCGCGCAGATTGCGGTGCTCTTCGAACGTGAGCTGCACGGCGCGCTGGCGTCTGCTCAGGTCCGGAAGGCTCGGGTGGAGCCGCAGGCAATATCGCGGAGGTCGGGAACCGCGGAGCCTGCGGAGCGGTTCCCGCGACCGCCGCTGTGATTGGTCGCGCACTCGCCTTCAAGTGCGCGCCAAGGATGGTCCCACTCATCTGGCCGAGATCGTGGGATCGGCGTCCTTGTGGCCACGCGCGCGGGGAAGCATGCTCAGAGCATGCCGACCCGCAGCGTCGCCGTCGTCGCGTACCGAGGCATCCAGAGCCTCGACCTCACGGGCCCTTACGAGGTCTTCCAGGGCGCCAACGAGGAACGCGCGAGCCGCGGGCAGCCCGCCGCGTACGACGTGCGGGTCGTCGCCACGACTCGCGACCCGATAGAGACCGAAAGTGGCCTGCAGCTCGTCCCGCAGACCACGTTTGCCAGCCTGCGCGGCCCCGTCGATACGCTGATCGTCGCGGGCGGCTCCGGCGCTCGCCACGCGCTCGCTGATCGCACCCTGCTCCGCCACGTCGCGCGTCTCGCGAAGAGCGCGCGCCGCGTCGTCAGCGTGTGCAGTGGCGCGTTCGTGCTCGCCGAGCTCGGCCTGCTGGACGGCCGACGCGCGACCACGCACTGGGGCCGCTGCGCCCAGCTCGCGAAGCGCTACCCCGCGGTCAACGTCGAGCAAGAGCCCATCTTCGTCCGGGACGGACGCATCTACACCTCTGCGGGCGTCACTGCGGGCATCGACCTCGCGCTCGCGCTCGTCGAAGAAGACCTCGGGGGCCACACCGCGCTCCAGATCGCGCGTGGCCTCGTCATGTTCCTCAAGCGCCCCGGCAATCAGGCCCAGTTCAGCGCGCAACTCCGCCTCCAACAGGCGGACCGCGAGCCCCTGCGCGAAGTCCAGCGCTTCATCGCGGAGTGCCCCGGCGCAGACCTCGGAACCCCAGCGCTCGCTCGCCGCGCAGCGATGAGCGTACGTCACTTCACGCGCTGCTTCCGGCAGCAGATCGGCATGAGCCCCGCACACTACGTCGAGTCCGCGCGCCTCGAAGCCGCGCGCCGCAGGCTCGTCGAGTCGCGCGATGGCCTCGAGCAGGTCGCCAGCGCGTGCGGCTTCGGGAGCGCCGAGGTCTTGCGTCGCGCGTTCTTGCGCCGGCTCGACGTCACGCCCTCCGAATATCGCGCTCGTTTCCGCTCGGCCCGCACGCCGGGCACTCACCCATGACAGGAGACCCATGACCCAGCCCCAGCCCACCCACATCGCCATTCTGCTCTTCGACAACGTCGACGCGATGGACGTCGTCGGCCCCTACGAGGTCCTGCGCTGGCTGCCCGGCGCGCGCGTCTCGTTCGTGTCCACGCGCGTCGGCCCGATCCACACCGAAGGCGGCGGCCTCGCGCTCGTCGCGGACAGCTTGCTCTCGGACCTGCCTCGCCCCGACGTGCTGCTCGTACCGGGCGGCAGCGGTGAGCTGCAGGCGCGGGACAACCCGCAGATCCGCAGCTGGCTGCAGGAAGCCGCAGCTGCAGATGCCTGGATCGTCTCAGTCTGCACTGGTGCGTTGCTGCTCGGCTCGGCGGGCCTCTTGCGAGGCAAGCGCGCGACGACCTACTGGATGGCGATCGACGAGCTGGCGCAGTTCGGCGCCACTGCCGTTCGCGAGCGCTATGTGTTCGACGGCAAGCTCGTGACCTCCGCGGGCGTCTCGGCGGGCATCGACATGGCGCTCGCGCTCGCCGCCGCGCTGCGCTCCGAGGAGACCGCGAAGGCCATCCAGCTCGCCATCGAATACGCGCCGCGGCCCCCGTTCGACAGCGGCTCTCCTGCCACGGCCCCCGCGGATCTGGTCACGCGCCTGCGCTCGCTCTCGCGCTTCAAACAGTCAGCCTGACAGTCAGCAAACGGTCGCGCGCTGGTGGACTCAGCGCGCGACGTCCACCCGCGGCTGCGGGCGCATGAACGCCACGGTGACGAAACCAGCGCGCACGATCAGCGTCACTTCATTGAGCGACATGCCGGTCTTGACCTGTTTGATCCCGATCGTGGGCGTACCCACGGGGAAGTTGAGATATCCGCCCTGCCCCTGCGACGCGGTCTCTTTCAAGATCAGAGATGGCAGCTGGTTCTGGACATAGAACTGCACCGTCGATTTGTCCTGCTGCGGACTCGAGAACACGATGCCAGGCAAGTACATCCCGAAGCAATCTCCGGCGATCAACATCATGTGACCGCGCGTCTGATCTACCGACGTCCCGAGCGCAGCGGCCAAGCCCGCAAACACGGCACCGGAGCTCAGCAGCGGGAAGTCATTCAGCACCCCATTCTCCGGGATCACGTTCGGGAAGAAGTACAGCGCCGGCATGTAGTCCGCGCGTTCGCTCTCCATCAGGTAGCCGGTGAAGTTCGCCGGCAGCTCGATGACGAGCTTGCCGTCTCTGCCGGTCTTGCCCTGCGCCACGGGGCGAGCACACGTCAGATCGCGCTTCTGGCAGGCAGTCAACGTCACGTCAGAGAGCGGCGCCAGGGACAGCGCATCCAGGAGCGGCACCGTAAACTTGCGCGTCTCCGTGGCGGACGGCAGCGGGGGGATCTCACAGCGCCAGCGCGGATTGGGCATGCACTGCTGCGAGAGGCAGCGCCCGCCGACGTACTCCGGACCGAGCGCCTCGCAGTCCTTGTCGGCGGCACACTGAGCGGCCCCCTCATAGCAGATCGACGCGGAGCACACACCGTTGCGCACGCCCATGCGCTCGCAGTCCGCGTTGTTCATGCATTCGCAACCGGAGCTCGGGCAGCTGCCGCTCGCGCCCGCCGCGCTGCCAGCGAGCGCCGCGCTGGAGCTCATCCCGCCCGCGCCCGCGCGCGCACCCGCCGTGCCGCGCAGCATGGAGCCGGCAGACCCGCTGCTGCCTGCAGCTCCGCGAGGCGACGATCCGACCGCCGACGAGCCGACGGCGGCTGCTCCCGCCGCAGCGCCCGCCGTGCCCTCGGACTGCGCCTCCGACGCCGGCTCCGCGCGTGGGGCCGCGCTCATGTCCGTGTCCGGCATGACCGCGCCCGTGACTGGGCTCGCGCTCGACTCGCGCGGCGCTTGGCAAACTCGATCGACACACGTGCCGCGTGCGAGGCCGCGCACCGCGCAGTCCGCATCGACCTTGCACTGCTGTACGTCCGCATCGAGCAGGAAGCTGCAAGCCTCACACAGGACACAAACCAGCATTACGCGCAGCTTGCCTTTCCACTGCCGTGTCAGTCTGGATAGGGCTCGACTGGTCAAGGGCTGCCCGTGCAGACGCACGCCCACGCTTCCTCCCTGCATGAGCGCAGTCCTACATCAGCTCGTGCAGCACCGCACGATGTCTGCATCGAATTCATTGTGACAGTGTGCGGTAGGCTTGTATGACTTACACAAGTCACAACGTAAGCTGGATTGCACGCGGCATTCTCCGATCAATCAGATTGTTTTCGTTCGGTGGCTGATTGGCAGAACAACGCGCTGCCACGTTTCGAGGGGCCTGCGAGCTCGCCTCGCGTCCAGAGCCGCAGACGGGGACATCGACCACGCGCCTGACATTCCACGCTGCCTCAAACGGAGTCACAAACGGCAGCCCGGCAGATCTCTCTGCGTTCGCCGCTCACGGCGCCAACACTCGGAGAGAGCTCATGAAACGTGAATCATTCAGCTTCTGGGCCGCGCTCTGCGCGCTGCTCTTCACCGGCTGCGGCAGCGAGCCGGGCTCACCCGCGGCCGAAGACGTCGAGGCCGAGGCCCTCGTCGCGCTGCCCAACGACGTCGTCCTGCAGTGGCACGATCACGCGGTGTCCGCGCTCGTGGCGCACGATCAGTACGCGGATCCCCTGGCCGCCAGCCGTCTGTTCGCGCTCGTGCACCTGGCGATGCACGACGCAGTCAACGCCACCGCGCATCGCGCCTACCGCCCTTACACGTTCGATGAGCGCGATCGCGGAGCCCATCCCATCGCGGCCGCCGCTGCAGCCGCACATCGCGTCCTGCATACCACGTATCCCGCACAGACCGAGGCGCTCAGCGAGAAGCTCACGGCGTCACTCTCCATTCTGCCGGACGGTCGAGCGCGCAGGCGCGGCGTCGCGCTGGGTGAGCGCGTCGCGGATGCTCTGCTCGAGGCACGCCGCAGCGACGGCTCTACGGAGACCCTGGCCTACGCGCCCGGTCAGGACCCGGGCGACTATCGCTTCACCACGGAAGGTGTGATCGCACGACCGGAGTGGCAGAACGTGACGCCCTGGGCGCTCGAGCGCGCGGCGCAGTTTCGTCCCGGGCCCCCGCCCGCACTGGACAGCGAAGCGTACGCGGCGGCGTTCGAGGAAGTGCGGCGACGCGGTGCCGCTGACGGCGGCGAGCGCAGCCCGGACGAGGCCGCGTACGCGCGCTTCTGGTACGAGTTCTCCGAGCGCGGCTGGAACCGCGTGGCGAGCGTCGTCGCGAAGCAAGAGCGGCTGGGTCTGTACGCCACGGCGCGCCTGTTCGGCCTCGTCAACCTCGCGCTCGCGGACAGCTACATCGCGGGCTGGGACGCCAAGTTCCACCACGACTTCTGGCGTCCCATCAGCGCCATCGCGCTCGCCGAGACGGACGGCAATCCCAGCACACAGCCGGTGGCCGGCTGGAGCTCGTTCTTGCCCACGCCTCCGGTGCAAGATTACCCGTCGACGCACAGCACGCTCGGCGCCGCCGCGGCGCAGGTGCTCGAGCGCTACTTCGCGCAGCGCGCCGAGCGGGTCGGCTTCAGCATGACGTCTACCAGCGCGAGCGAGCCCAACGAACAGCGCTCGTTCACGAGCTTCACGCAGGCGGCCAAGGAGAACGCGGACTCACGCGTGGTGGCCGGTATCCACTTCGGCTTCTCGTGCGATGCGGGCCTCGACCTCGGTCATCGCATCGGCGACCACGTCTTCGACAACTACCTGCAGAGCCAGCGCTGACACGCTGCTCGCGCGCGGCGCCAACCCACAGCCGGCGCTGCGCGCGAGCGCAACTAGACTACGCGCGCATCGAGCGCTCTGGTGGAGCGGCTTGTCCCCCGCCGCCGCGTCACTCGAACGGGATGGGCAGACACTGCGCGGACACGGTGTCAGCGCTCGTGAGCGTGAAGTTGTTGAGCCGATCGCCGCGAAACTCCATCGCCATGAGCAGTCCGTTGCCGTAGTTGTAGGCCAGAATCTCGGAGCCGCCCTGCATGGCCGTAGACGTGGGCTCGCCGAAGATGGTGCGCGCTTCCTGCGTCGTGGTGACGCCGAACTTCAGCCCGCACGGGCCGTCCTCCGGGAAGCGCTCGTCCTTCGGCGGACCCGGCTCCACCTTGACGCCGTTGATGCTCACACTGTTGGGCCGCTCCGAGGGTTGCGGCGCCCCCCAGCTCTGCTCGCTCTCCCACGCGCTGTCCTCGGCGCGCTCGCGGGCAGACTCGTCGTCCCCCGTGTCACTCGCACACGCTCCCAAAGTCAGCAGCAGGCTCCAAGACACAGCTCGCCACGCACGACGCTTCCACACGCGCATCGCCCCTCCTGATTCGTGTTCCCTCGCGCAGGGTATGAGATATGAGCTGCGAGCGCGCAACGCATTCAACACATCCCAGCACAGAATGCGAGTTACGTGCCGCCGTAAGCGGCGGTGTGGATCCAGCGTACTAGCTTCGCGCGCCGCCTCGGCAGCTCCAGCAACTCGGCCGTCAGCGACGCGACGTCGGAAGGTTGACGGCCCGCCTCACAGCCGACTGCGTGCGTTCCCACCATGGTCGCTGCACGTGCGCCGAGCGCATACCCCCGGGCGTGAGGATCTGCGGCATTTCGGCGCCGCGCGCTGCCGCTCCGAGCGGCGCACGTGTCGCACCATGCCTGTTGGTACATCGGTTGCAGATGGCCAGCTCGCCGGGCTGAACCGCGCCCCGACAGGATTCGCGCCCTCCATGCTGACCAAACAAGTGATCGCCGCACTCACCGAAGCCGCCCGCGCCTCGACCTCGGTCGACAGCATGCGTGCGCTCGCCAACGTGCGCGATCTGCTCGGTCCGAACGCCGCCGCCTGCGAGGCGCTGTTCCAAGAGCTCGCCCGGCGCTGCGACGAGGTGGAGCGCCTGCGCCACCTCGCCGGCCGCGATTCGCTGACGGGCGCGGCCAACCGCCGCACCTTCGAGGAAGAGCTAGCTCGCGAAGCCGCACGCCATCGGCGTACGCACGAAGCTTTTGCAGTGATCCTGCTCGATCTCGACGACCTGAAGCAGCGCAACGACTGCTTCGGCCACGCTGCGGGCGACCGTGCGCTGATCGCGCTGGCCGTCGCCTGCCTGCGCACGGTGCGCGAGACCGACCTCGTGGCGCGCCTCGGCGGGGACGAGTTCGCTGTGCTGTTGCCCGGCTCCAACTTCGCGGGCGCCACTGCGCTCGCGGCCCGGCTGCGCGAGGCCGTGGAGCAGACGCTCATGGACGAAGGCGGAGCCCTGCGCGTGAGTGTGGGCATCGCAGCCGCGGAGCACGGTCGGGGCACCGTCGAGCACATCGTGCAGCTCGCCGACCGCGACCTCTACCAAGACAAGGCCATACGTAAGTCGCGCGCGAACGGCGACTCATGCGCGGCGTGACCACACGCGACCGCGCGGCCCGAGGCTGTAAGCACACGCGGGAACAGCCCGAACTCAGCTGAGCGCCTTCAGAATTCACGCGGCTCGACCGATTCCGTAGTCAGGCATGTCGACCATCATTGGGATCGTGATTGTTTTGGGCTCGGTCATGGGCGGCTTCGCCATGGCCCACGGCCCCTTTGCGGTGCTGTGGCAGCCCAATGAGTTGATCGTGATCGGCGGAGCCGCGCTCGGCGCGCTCGTGATCTCCGCGCCGGGCAAGTCCATGAGCCGCGTCAAGCACGCGCTCGGGATGGGCTTCAAGGTCAGCGTACCGGCCAAGAGCGACTACCTCGATCTGCTCAAGGCGCTCTACCAGATCTTCTCCGTCATGCGCCGCGACGGTGTGCTCGCGCTCGAGAGTCACCTGGCGCAGCCTGATCAAAGCAGCATCCTCAAGAACTACCCTAGCCTGACCGGCCGGCACCACGCGCTCGTGTTCCTCGTCGATGCGCTCAAGCAGTTGGTGGACGGCTGCTCGCCCGAGGAGCTGGCGATGCTGCTCGACGTCGACATCGAGACGATGCACGAGGAAGAGCACCAGCCCATCGCCCTGATCCGCACGACCAGCGACGCGCTGCCGGGTCTCGGCATCGTGGCCGCGGTGCTCGGCATCATCATCACCATGGGTCACCTGGACGCCGGCCCCGAGGTGATCGGCCATCACGTCGGCGCGGCGCTCGTGGGTACCTTCCTCGGCATCTTGCTGTGCTACGGCATGTTGGGTCCGATCGCGCAGAGCATCGAGCTCCAGGCCGGAGCAAACGGCAAGTACATCCAGTGCATCAAGGACGGAGTGCTCGCCGCTGCGCGCGGCGCCGCGCCAGCCATCGCCGTGGAGTTCTCGCGGCGCTGCATCTTCAACGATGAGCGTCCAACGTTCACGGAGCTGGACGCTGCCATTCAGTCGCTCAAGGGCGGAGGCGGATAGTGAGCGGCCAGGGCGGCACCAAAGTCATCATCATCAAGAAGAAGGCGAAGCACGGCGGTCACCACGGCGGCGCCTGGAAGGTGGCGTACGCCGACTTCGTGACCGCGATGATGGCGCTGTTCATCGTGCTCTGGCTGCTGACGCAGAGCGACACGGCATCGAAGGAGCGCATCGCCCAATATTTCCGCACCGGTATGTTGCCCGGAGGTACCTTGACCATCGGTCAGCCCGCCGGCTCGAATCCGCCCATCCCGCTCAACATCTTCCCGTCTGGCAGCATGGGCGGCCCGACGCCGCCCACCGTTCAGGATCGCGCGCTCGCGCAGGAGATCCAGACGATCATCAACGGCACCTCGAACCAGCCGGAGCTGCAGGGCCTGGCGGCGCACATGAAGGTGAAGATGACGCCAGAAGGTACGCTCATCGAGCTGGTGGACGGCGACGACAACTTCATGTTTCCGGTCGGCTCCGCGGGCCTCAAGCCCGGCGCGATCAAGCTGCTGCAGCAGCTCGCGCCCGTATTCGCGCGCATGAAGAACAAGGTGGAGATCCACGGCCACACGGACGGCCGTCCGTTCGAGCCCGGCGCCCGCAAGAACAACTGGGACTTGTCGTTCGAGCGCGCCAACGAAGCGCGCCGCGTGCTGGAAGAAAATGGCATGCCGCCGGGACGCATCGTGGGCGTGCAGGCGCACGCCGACACCGTACTCATCAACAAGAAAGACCCGCTGGCGCCGGAGAATCGCCGGCTCGCGCTGCTAATTTTGAAGGACAAGCCCAAAGCGCCAAAGTCCAAGCGTGCCGCGGACAGCGGCAGCGCCGACGAGGCGCCCAAGGATGCCCCACAAGGTAAGGAATGACCTCAGACGAACGGTCACGCGCCCAGTCGAAGTCACCGCCCGACGTCGAAGAGCTGAGCTCTTGCCGGCGCTCCTTCATCGCCGCTCCCAGCTTCGCGACCTTACGCAAGCTCGCCACCCTCTGGAGCGAGGCACAGCACTGGGAGCTCGCTGCTCAGGCCTGGCTGCACGTGGCGCACGCACGTCCGAACGACGCGCAGGCCTACGCCGGCGCGGCGGAAGCCCTGTCGCACCTCGAGCGCCACGAGGCGGCTGCGCGCGTGTGGGAGCATGCGTGCCGCATTCAGCCAGAGAACGCCCAGTATGCAGACGCGCACGCGCAGGCCGTGCGTGACAGTACACCCCCGGTGGCTCAAGCTAAGAGCTGCCTCAACCGAAGCAGGTAATGTCTTCATGCCGTTCGCACGGGGTACTCGCCACCATTTCTTCTGCTCATGGGAGCGAACGTGCACTCGATGAGATCCGCCGCCACTGCTCGCCCCGGCTCGCAAGAACCAGGCGCGCGCGTCCTGGTAGTCGACGACGAACAGTCCGTCCGGCAGGTGATGGTGCGCATGCTGTCCAACGCGGGCTACCGCGTGACTGCAGCCAATGACGGCGAAGAGGCGCTGGCGCTGATCGAGCGCGAGCCGGTCGACCTGATCGTGACCGACCTGGCCATGCCGAAGACGGATGGCATGACCGTGTTGCGCACCGTGCGCGAGCGCGACCAGGAGCTGCCCGTCGTGCTCGTGGCTGGCGCGCCCACCACGGAGTCGGCGATCCGCGCCGTGCGCTACCGTGCGACCGAGTACCTGACGAAGCCGCTCGATCCCGACAGCTTCCTCGATGCCGTGCACCGCGCGCTGCAGATGAACCGCCTCGCCGCCCTGCGCCGCGAGGCCGTCGAGCTCAGCCAGCACCAGAGTCGCGACGTCTCCGAGCTGCGCGAGCTGAACGACAAGTTCGAGCGCGTGTTGTCCGCGGTGTACATGGTCTACCAGCCGATCGTGAGCTGGTCGCGCCAGGCTGCCTTCGGCTACGAGGCGCTCTTGCGCTCCACCGAAAAGAGCCTGCCGCACCCCGGCGCGATCTTCGAGGCCGCCGAGAAGCTGGTGCGCACGGCGGACCTGGGCAAGCGCATCCGCGCGGTGTGCGGTGGTCCGATGAAAGACGCCGATCCCGGCTGCATGCTGTTCGTCAACCTGCACTCCCGCGATCTACTGGATGACACCTTGTTCGACAGCAGCGCGCCGCTCACGGAGTGGGCCGAGCGCACCGTGCTGGAGCTGACCGAACGCGCAGCCATCGACGGCATCGCGGACATCGCGAGCCGCATCGCGCGCTTGCGCAGCCTCGGCTACCGCATCGCGATCGACGACATCGGCGCGGGCTACTCGGGTCTGAACAGCTTCGCCACCGTTCAGCCGGACTTCGTCAAGCTCGACATCACGCTCGTGCGTGGCCTCGACAACGATCCGGTGCGCCGGCGCCTCGTGCGCTTGCTGGCAGAGCTGTGCAGTGACCTCGGGATCTTCGTGGTCGCAGAGGGTGTCGAGACCACCGGCGAGCGCGACGCGCTCATCGAGCTCGGGATCGATCTGCTGCAGGGCTACTTGTTTGCGCGTCCCGCCGCGCCCTTCGTGAAGCCGCAGTTCTGAATCTTTGCGAGGCACGCCGTGCGTTCGAATCCGCCCCCGCTCCCGAAGTCCTCTGCCCGTTCACAGCCCAAGCCGAGCGGCGACTTCAGCGCCAGCACGCAGACGCTCGTGGCGAACGACGTCGATCTCGCCGACACGGCCGAGCTGCAGCAGCGCTTGCTGTCGATCTTCCGCTCGCCGCAGTACAAGCCACCCGTCCTACCGAACATCGCGCTCGAGCTGACCGATCTCTCGCGCAAGCCTCACGTCTCGTACGACGACGTGGTGCGCGTGGTGGAGAAGGACCCGATGATCGTGGCCAGCGTGCTGAAGCTGGCCCAGTCGCCGCTGTACGGCGGCCGCCTGCCCGTGCAGTCGCTGAAAGATGCGCTGAGCCGGCTCGGCATCAACATGCTGCGCGACCTGGTCTGGCAGGTCGTCGTGAACATGCGCCTCTTCCGCGTTCGCAATTACACCGCGGCGATGGAGCGGCTGCAGACGCACGCCACGTTCACCGCGTACGCCGCCCGCATCATCGCGTCGCGCGCGGGCATCGCTGCCGAGCACGCGTTTTTGTGCGGCTTGCTGCACGACATCGGCTGGTGCGGCACCTTGATCGCCGTCTCCGAGAGCGACAAGAGCCCAGCCGACCCCAAGACGCTGTTCGCAGCCATCGACAGGATGCACATGGAAGCGGGTGCTGCCATGGCGAAGCTCTGGGCGCTCTCGCCCGAGATCTGTGCGGCCATCGGCCACCATCACGATCTGAACCGAGACAAGCGTCCGGTGTCCGCGCTCGTGCCCGTGCTGGTCGTCGCCGAGCGCTTCGCAGACGAGATGGACTTCTGCATCGAGGCCAAGCCCGAGGACGGCATCGTTCGCCGCGATCGCATCGACGCGAACCTGGACGGCCGCTTCGAGATCGCGGTGTCGCTGCTGAAGCTGGACTCCAAGCTCGACAGCATCCGCGACGCCGTGCAGGAAGCCGCCGAGAAGATCCGCGGCCCGGAGTGACGCGGCGAGAAGCTCCGGCGCTATGCTCCGGGCACGGCCGCGCTCGAGCCCCTGCGACGACGGCCGTCTGGTGCTGAAGCCAGTGGCGGCAGGCCGCGAAGCTTGCTAGGAAACACGACGCGTCGAGCCAACGGCTGGCTCCCACGGTGAGTCAGACCCCAAAGAGACAGCAGTTTGCTGTTTCGAACACTAAGACTCGTCGAATCAGACACAACTCGAGCGTAAGTCGCCAGCACCTACCTTCGCGATTGTACGCTCATGGGACAGAGCACTAGCTCTGCGCTCCGTCTCGTGTAAGAGATCTTCCACCCAGCGCTGCACCGGGTGCGGCACATGCTGGGTGGAAGGAACCCTTGATGAGCCTGAGATCATCGACGCGCGCAACCGCGGGCTTGGCGTGTCTACTTCTGGCTTGTTCGCAAGGGAGCTCCCCATCCACGGGATCGCGCCCCGGCGCGACGAGCACTCCTTCCAATACGCCGTCCGCCGGTAGCGGGGCCAAACCTGCGCCTGCCGCCGTCGCCGGCAGCGACGGCACGGGCGAGGCGCCGACGACAAACGACGTGCTGGTCACGGTCTCCGGTGCAGCCGGCAGCGGCGGCGCTGCAGCAGCAGCTGGCAGCGGCGGCGCTGCGGGTGCGAGCGACGAAGAGTGCGAGGTCGGCAAGTTCTGCAAGCCCATGGTCCCGGACCCCACGAACTGCGGCAAGCTGGACCTCAAGACGGACACGAAGACCGTGCTGCGGCCGGGCAACCTGATGGTCGTGTTCGATCGCTCCGGCAGCATGGAAGCGGCCTGGAACGGGACGCCGAAGTATCAGGCCGCGGGCAACGCGCTCTTGGCCGCGATCACGCCGCTCAAGGAGCAGCTCAGCGTGGGCGGCGTGTTCTTCCCGAGCGCGGGCATGGACGCGATGAACTGCCCGATGGGCTGCAACGTGGCAGACCCCTTCCACTGGATCCCCGGCCCGGGCGCATGCTGCCTGAACACGTTTTCGGGCGGCTGCGGCGTCACGACCATCGATCAGCCGGACCAGCTGAACTTCTCCACGGCGGACGCGTTCATCAGCGCACTGCCGATGCAGTGGCACATCGGGGCGGCCGCGGGCACGCCGCTCGGCGCAGGCATCGCGCGCGCGGCGGAAGCGATCACCGCGCGCACCTTCAAGGACCCGCTGATGGTGCTGGTCATGACGGACGGCGAGCCCAACTGCAACACCGAGCCGCAGCGTGTGTTGGATCAGATCACCACCTGGAAGACCAACAACATCCTCACACATGTGGTCGGTCTGCCGGGAGCGCAGGCCGCTGCCGACGTGCTGAACTCAATGGCGATGGCCGGCGGAACGGACAGCTACATCGATCCCAAAGATCCGCAGGAGCTCGAGACGCGGCTGCGCAGCGCGATCAGCAGCACGGTGCGCGCAGGCTTCGAGAGCTGCACGTTCAAGCTGGATCCGAAGGCGGACGCGCCGGAGAAGCTGCACCTGATCGTCACGCAGGCGGGCATGGAGAGCGACGTGCCGCGCGACCTCAGCAAGACCGCACGCTGGAAGATCAACAGCGAAGGCAATGAGGTCGAGCTGGAGGGTCAGCTGTGCGACATGGCGAAGGACGGCACGTTCGAGGGCGTGCGCTTCGTGTACGGCTGCGTCGACGTGCCGCCGCTCAAGCCGCCGCCTGAGCCGATGTTGAACTGAGCCGAGTGGTCCCTCGGCGGAGATTTCCTGCAGCCCCTCGCGGAGGATTGGCTTCTGGCGATCGGCGTCGCGACCGTACTCTGGGCGCGTGGTTGTAGCGACACGAGCTGCCGGACGCGCTGCGCTTCGCAGCTCAGCGCGGAACGCTGCAGTACGTCAGCAGCATGAAGACGCTGCCCATCACTACGAGCGTGAGCAGCGTGAACATGGCGCTCTGCCATGGATGCGCGTGCGCATTTTTGCTCTTGCGCTCATCGACACCCGCCGACCAGTGGCTACCTGCCGAGCTGCGGTCCTCGGGGTTGGCCGCGTTCGGCGCGACGAAGCTGTCGCTCGGTACGGTGAATGAGCCCTGGTCGCCGCCGTCGTCCGCGGGCCCCGCGTAAGGTTCTCTGGGTTGGTGCATGTGCGCTCGTCTCTCGCTCTCTGAACAGGACACAGCTGATGCGAGATCGGGGCCAGCGCCGTCGCCCGCGGCGAGCACGTGCGGCTGGCTCTGGCCCGCGGCGTGCGTGCTCGCACCGGTGAGGTGGCTCCTTTGGCCCACGCTGCCCGGCGTTTCGGCGCAGCGCATGAGCTCCGACGGCGGGCTAGT
>Ga0190269_10000024_pt1 | contig 62197 bp, 52 predicted proteins | sample Popmic249IS_FD_133749 | JGI IMG/M metagenome (GOLD analysis project Ga0190269, IMG submission 133749) | Populus adjacent soil microbial communities from riparian zone of Blue River, Arizona, USA - 249 IS | ecosystem: Environmental > Terrestrial > Soil > Riparian zone | place: USA: Arizona... | reverse complement strand
TGTACGGCGAGCTGCAGCGCATCAAGGCGCTGTACGATCCGCGCAACCAGCTGAATCCGGGCAAGATCGCGACGCCCGCACACGGCAAGTTCAGCCTGGCACGCATCGATGGGCCCACGCGCGGCGCGCTCGACCGGCAGATCGCGCGCGCTGATCTCGACGCGCTCGACACGGTGGTCAACTGCAACGGCAACGGGCAGTGCTTCGACACGAACCGTGACACGTTGATGTGTCCCTCGCTCAAGATCACGAAGGATCGCATCCACTCTCCGAAGGGCCGCGCGGGGGTGATGCGCGAGTGGCTGAGGCTCCTGTCGCGCCAGGGCGTCGTCGCGACGCAGCTCCTGCACGCGGGACGCGCGCTGTCCTGGCCCGCGCGCGTGTGGCAGAGCTTCACGTACCGCGAGCGCGAGGCGGACTTCTCACACCAGGTGTATGACGCCATGAGCGGCTGCCTCGCGTGCAAGGCGTGTGCGACGCAGTGCCCCGTGAAGGTCGACGTGCCGGACTTCCGCGCGCAGTTCCTCGAGCTCTACCACCGCCGCTACGCGCGGCCGCTCGGCGACTATCTGACGGCGCTGCTCGAGCGCATGTTGCCGCTGCTGGTGATCTTTCCACGCCTGTCCAACCTATTCATGGCGAGCGCGCTCGGCCGCTTCTTCACGCGCAAGCTCGCGGGCATCGTGGATGCGCCCGCGCTGGACCCGCACACCGCGGGGCAGCGCCTGCGCGAGAACGGCATCCCCGTTTCAGACCTCGACGCGCTGCGTGCGCTGGACAAAAACACGCGCGCGGTCGTGATCCTGCAGGATCCGTTCACCACCTTCTACGAGCCGAAGGTGCTCGTGGCCGCGTGTCTCTTGCTGAAGAAGCTCGGCTATGCGCCGCACGTGCTGCCGTACTTCGAGAACGGCAAGGCGCTCCACATCAAGGGCTTCTTGCGTCCGTTCGACGCGCTCGTGCGCAAGAACAGTGTATTGTTGCGTCAGGTCGCCGCGCTCGGCTTCCCGCTCGTCGGCATCGAGCCCGCGGTCGTGCTCACCTATCGCGACGAGTATCCAAAGGCGCTCGCCGAAGACGCGGGCTTCAAGGTCGCGCTGTTGCAGGAGTGGCTCGCGGAGCAGACGCTACCGAAGGTCGAGTCCAGGCCAGGAGCGAGTCTCAAGCTCATGTCGCACTGCACGGAGCAAGCGCTCGTGACGCGCGCGCCGGCGCTGTGGTCTGCGGTGTTCGGCAAGCTCGGCGTCCCACTCGAGCTGGTGAAAGCCGGCTGCTGTGGCATGTGCGGCGTCTACGGCCACGAGGAACGCCACCTCAAGGAATCGCTCGGCATCTTCGAACAATCCTGGAAGCGAAAGATCGACGCCCAACAAGACCGCGATCGAGTCCTGGTGACAGGCCACTCCTGCCGCACCCAAATCGAACGCGGCCTGGGCTTCACCCCCCAACACCCAGCAGAAGCCCTCCTCGCCGCCCTCGGCGGCTGACCCGGGGCCGACGCTACAATCCGCACCACCATTGCGGCTCGCCAAAGACATCGTCGCACGAGCAGCTCTGGGGCGAGCCAGGGTAATACGGGTTTTCGGTCGGCAACGCCACGACGCAGCCCAGCGCGTAGCGCGAGGTGCTTTCACAGCGCGGCAGTGTGCAGCGATTCCATAGGTCGTCAGGTATCCCGAGACAACCCGTCGCGTCCGCAGCTAGCGCCTCGCATGTGATCAGATAGCCGCGTAGCGCGGACTTTCCGAGCTCTTCAGCCGCCACTCGCTTCGGCTCGGACGAATCACACGCCCCTGCATCGCGATGCTGCGGTAGGACCGTGCGACTCAAACATCGGTCCGTATCCAGGTCATCATCGTCACTGCAGCTAGGAGCTGCGAGCCAGAGCACGCACGCCGCAGCCCACATGTCGCGCCTCGCCATCCGTCCAGCGTACCGCAGGGCGCTCGAGCCCGTAAGAGCGCACGGCATGACGGTTGCCGCGCTGCTACGTTTCAGAGATGACTGTGCCGCTACGAGCCGCAGCTTTGGACGCGCGGCGTTTCGTTACTGCACGAGCGGGGCGGCTGGAGCTGGATGGCGCCGCGTGGTTGCCGCGTGGGGTCAATAGCTATCCACTGCTCCAGCACGTCGGCAACGGGTCCCTCGGTGCGGTGCGAGATGTGTTTGCGCAGGCGCTGGCGCTCGAGCGGCCGCTCGTGCGCACCCTGGCGTTTTTGGACTGCGGCGACAACCCTGCGCGGACGCGTGACGCGGATGGCTGCGCTCGCGAGCAGGGGTTGCGGGCGCTCGACCGACTGCTCGGTTGTGCCGCAGAGCATGGGGTGCGCCTCTTGCTCGTGCTCACCAACAACTGGCCGGATTTCGGCGGGGCGCCAGCGCTGCTGAAGATGATCGCGCCGCGTGAACGGTTGGCGAAGAACGCGTTCTGGAGCGACCCGCGCGCCATCGAGGCGCAGCTCGCGTACCAGCACGCGCTCGCCACGCGAGTGAACAGCGTGACGGGCGTGAGATACGCGCAAGATCCAACCATCTTCGCGTGGGAGCTCGCGAACGAGGCGCGCTGCGAGCTGCCGTTCTGGCGCCGCCGCACGGGCCCGCGCACGCTCGCGCGCTGGGCGGCGCGCATGTCCGCCGGGCTGCGCCACGCCGGTGTTCAACAGCTCATCGCGTGGGGCGGCTCCGGCTACCTGGGCAAACATGGGGAGGACCTGCGCGTGGTCGCCGCGGAGGGCGGCGTCGATCTGCTCACCTTGCACATGTACGGCACCCACATCCCGGCGCGCCGCAAGCACACGCGCGCCGAAGCCGCGCAGGCCTGGGGCGAAGCCACCTTGCGGGAGCGCAGCACGATCGCACGCCAGGCGGGCCTGCCGCTGCTCCTCGAGGAGGCCAACTGGAAGCCGCTTCACGCGGGGACACCAGACGCCGACCAGGAACGCGCCGAGGTCCTCGGCAGCTGGCTCGCATGTGCTCACAGCCTGGACATCGGCACCCTACCCTGGATGATCGGTGAAGAGGGCCGCGCGGACCACGACGGCTACCTGATCCGCCCCGATGATCACGCCACATGCGCGAGCCTGCTCCGCCGCTGAGCGCTGCAGCGGACCCACCCACGCAGTGACACAACTCACACGAGATCTGCGCGGACAGCCTGCGGCCGAGCCCAGCGACGACAGCTCGCCGCTGGCTTTCCTCTAGCCGTGAGCCGAGTTACCGAACGAGAGTCAGGTGCTTGCCGCGACCCGCGCTCTGCACGCCACCACCGCGGTGCATGACCATCTTCGGGCCCGCGCTCTGCGTGGCGCTCTGCGTGGGCTCGATCAGACGACGCAGCGCGGCCTGCAGCTCATCCAGGAACTGCTCGTGCCCGCGTACCGCCTGCTGCACGAAGTCCCGGCCGAGCTGCCGGGCTGCGTCGCGCATCACGATGTCGGCGAACGCGATCTGCGTCATGGCCATGGTGTTGAGCTCTCGCTCCACACCCTCCATGTCGACGCCCCGCCGCTCCAAGCTGCCAAGCAGCTCCGCGCGCGTGACACGCTCCCACGGGCCTTCACATTGCCGAGGGCGAATCTGCCACTCGTCTTGGCCAGGAAAGCGCTGCCATAGCAACTCCAGCTCACCAGCTGGGGTCTGGACGACCAGATAAAGTTGCTCTTCCAGCGTGTGGTCGTGAATGAAATCCAGTAGATGCTGCATAACCGGACTGCTCGAGTGAAGGGGTGAACTACGAGCCTACTGCCATACAGTGTAGTCCGTAGTGCCACGTGCGTCCAGCCGCACTGGCGTTGGTCATGTTCATGCGCCGCCGTGCGCTACTTACATGCATCGCCGAATCCTCTGCGCGCCGCTAAATTGAGTCAGCTCCAAGGCTTCGCCGCGCCCTCCCGCAGCAATGGCGCAGCTCGCCCGACAGCGGATTGGCCGAGCCGAACGCATGACGAATAAAAGCTGGTTAGGGGGCTGCAAGGTTGCGTGCGCCGTATTGTGGCTGCTGCAATACACGACCTCGGCCGCCGCTCAAGCGCCGCTGCAAGCGGCACTGTTCAAGACCGCCGCGGAGCAGAGCGCGCTCTCGCCGCTGGCAGCGGCGCTGGATCCCGTGCTCGCCGAGCAGCTCGGCAAGGCTCCGCAGCTGACGATCGTCGCTACCCCCGCGCTGGATCTCCCCAGCTTGCAGCTCGCGGTGGACTGTGTGGGAGAGACGCCGAGCTGCCTCGCGCAGGCAGCCGAGCACGCCCACGCCGAGGCCGTGCTCGCACCGAGCCTCTCGCGCACTGGCAACGAGGTGGTGCTCAGCTTGCTGTACTACGATCCGCGGCGCAGCGCGGGCTCGCTGCGCGTGGTCACGAGGCGCGTGCCGCGCGATGCGGGTGACAGCGCCGTGTTGAGCGCGGGTAGCGCCCTCGTCCAGGAACTCTTCGGCGCGCCGCCGCTGACAGCTGCAGAGCCGCCTGCACCCGAACCGGCGCCCCAGCCGCCACCGCCCGAGCCCGAGCCGAGCGCGTCACTGGTGCACGACAGCACGCTCGATCCGGAGAGGCCGGCGCCGCGTTCGCCGTCGCTCGTTGCGCCGCTGACACTCGGCATCGCTGGCGTGATCGGCGTGGGCGTGGGCGTCGCGTTCGGGGTCGCCGCTTCGAGCGGCGAGGATGCCTACGCCAAGCAGCGCGTCACGACGCCCGCAGATGCTGCCCGCGCGAATGACCGCTACGACAGCGCCGCGCGTTCGGCGTTGATCTCCAACGTGAGCATCGGCGTGGGCGCCGCGGCGCTCGTGGCTGCGGTCGTGGTGTGGCTCGTGCAGCGCCCCTCCGGGCGCAAGGACAGCTTGGCCTCGGCGAGCCCGCGGCTCGTGCTCGCACCAGGACAGCTCGCGCTGACGGGTGACTGGAGATGAGGCACATGTCCACGCGACTGCTGGCGGCTGTGCTCGGCGTCTTTTGTGTGCTGTGCAGCACGTGCAGTGTGGATGAGCGCGCCAATCCTCAACGCAAGAGCTGCAAAGAGTGCGAGCGCCTCGGCGGCAAGTGCATCACCGAAGAGTACTGCCTCTTGCCTTCAGGAACCGTGCAGCCGGATGCGGGCGCCGCCGACAGCGGCGCCCCGCTTGAGACGTGCGGCAGCGAAGGCACGGTCGAGCTGTGCTACGAGGCCGAGGACAAGAGCACCGCACAGCAGCCGCCCTGCCGCGCAGGCAGCCGCACGTGTCGCAGCGGTACGTGGAGCGCGTGCGAGAAGCAAGTGCTGCCGAAGGCCGAGAGCTGCAACGGCAGCGACGACGACTGCGATGGCAGGCTCGACGAGCAGTTCGATTCGAAGCCGTGCGACCTCGCCGAGCAACAGGGCGCCTGCCAGAAGGGCGTGCAGGTGTGCCTCGCGGGCAGCGTGCAATGCGCACAGGTCAGCTACGCCGGCGCGGACACGTGCAACGGCTTCGATGACGACTGCGATGGCGAGGTCGACGAGAGCACCAGCCTGCGTTGCTATCCTGACGCCATGGGCTGCAGTCCGAGCAGCACGCGCGAGGGCAGCTACGATTGCAGCGGGCGCTGTACGACCGGCGCCCGTGCCTGCGTGAACGGCAAATACAGCGACACCTGCGAGGGCAGCGTGACGCCGGATGCCAACGAGCGCTGCACCGAGGTGGGCGCGCCCGCGACAGACGAGGATTGCGATGGCCGCGTCGACGAAGGCTGCGCGTGCAAGGCCGGAGTGACCTGTTACACGGGGTCGCCCGCGGACTCGCAGATTCACGCACCTTGCCGCGCCGGCACGCAGGCTTGCACGGACGCGACGCACGCCGAATGTACGGGCGAGGTCACGCCGAAGCCGGAGGACTGCAGCAACGAAGGCACCGACGATGACTGCGACGGCACGGCCGATAACGTGCTCGCGCGCAACACGCCCTGCAGCGATGCGTCTCAGGCGCAAGGTGCGTGCAAGCTCAAGGCGCGCTGGCAGTGCCAGGACGGCAAACAAGTGTGCGTGGACGGTAGCGTGCAGCCGGAGAGCTGCGACGGCCAGGGGCAAGACGAGGACTGCGACGGCCGCGTCGACGAGGGCTTTGATCTGCAGACCGACGAAGCGCACTGCGGCGCGTGCAACGCGCCTTGCAGCCAGGGCTTGTTCTGCTGCGCGGGCACCTGCGTCACCACCGCGTCGAACAAGTCGCATTGCGGCATGTGCGGCCGCGCGTGCGCCGGCGTGGAGACGTGCTGCACGGGCACGTGCATCAACACCAACACGAGCGCGGCCAACTGCGGATCTTGCGGGTACGCCTGCCCGCTCCTGAATGGCTGCAGTGCTGGCACTTGCAAGTTGCTACAATGAGCGTCTCGCTCGAGATCCGGGATCCGCTGGTCGGCACGCGCGTCGACGGCCGCTATCAGGTTCTCGCCGTGCTCGGCCGCGGTGGCATGGGCGTGGTCTACGACGCGGTGCACGAGCAGCTCGGCCGGCAGGTCGCGCTCAAGGTGCTCGGCCCGGGCGTCGCGGGCGATCCCGTGGCCGTGCAGCGCTTCCTGCGCGAGGCGCGCACGGCGAGCCAGCTGACGCACGGCAACATCGTGGACGTGTCGGATCTTGGCACGTTGCCGGACGGTCGGCCGTACCTCGTGATGCCCAAGCTGCAGGGCGTGGATCTGTGCACGCTGCTGCACGAGCAGGGCGTGCAGACGCCGCGACGCACCTGCGAGCTGCTGCGCGGTGCGGCCGCCGCGCTCGACCTGATCCATGCCAAGGGCCTCGTGCACCGCGACGTGAAGCCCGAGAACCTGATGCACGTCGTGCATGACGACGGCTCCGAGGCCGTGCTGCTGCTCGACTTCGGCATCGTGGGCCTGATCTCGCCCGACAGCGCGCGCCTCACCGCGGAGGGCGTGGTGTTCGGCACGCCCGCGTATCTCGCGCCGGAGGTGATCCACGGCGACACGCCCGGGCCGCGCGCGGACATCTATTCGCTCGCCACGGTGGCGTGTGAGCTGATCACGGGCCGCGTGCCGTTCAGCTCGCCCAACGTGATGCAGCTCCTGCAGCTGAAGCTCAACGTCGATGCGCCGCCCTTGAGCGTGCTCGCAGGCATGGAGATCCCTGCGCCGATCGAGGCGGTGCTGAAGCAGAGCCTCGCGCGCGAGCCGAAGCTGCGTCACGCCTCCGCAGGCACGTTCGTTGCCGCGCTGGAGCGGGCGGTGCGCGCGAGCATGGCCGCGCAACCCGTGCGCCCCGAGCGCCTCGACACCGGCGCTCGCCAGCGCCTGCAGAGCGGCACCGGCGCGCTGGAGCTATCGCTCCTCGACAGCGCGCGTCCGCGGGCAGCCGTCGGTGCCGCGGCGCTCGCGCACAACGTCACGGACCCGGCAGACGCCCCAGCAGGAGTCGCACGGCGCGGCAAGTCGCCGCCCGGAGCGGCAGTGACCGAGCACGCGCCGAATACCTCGAGCATGAGCTTGGCGGACGCCGATCTGCTCCCGGTCACGGGCACCACCCAGGTCGTGCGCAGACCCGGGAAGAAACTGGCGGCGGCAGCCGGCGCACTCCTGCTGCTGGGAGCGGCAGGCTGGCTCGCTACACGGCGCAGCGCGAGCTCCCCCGCGCCACCCGCCGAGCACGTCGTTGCGCCGGCTCCGAGCGCCGCAGCCAAGCAGCCGGATCCGGCTCCACTTCCATCCGCCGCCGCGCCCGAGCCACCACAGCCGGGACCCTCGCAGCCCGCGGCTTCGGCGGTACGCACCGCCTCGTCCACACCCGGCGCCGCGGTGCGACGCCAGGACGGTGAAGCGCAGCGCACGGCGGCACGCCCAAAGTCGCCGCCATCGGCGTCAGTCAACGCCGAGCCGCGCGCCGTTCCCGTGGCCCCGTCGGGCGAGCCCGCTCCACGCTCGGCACCTGCGCAGCCCTCAGCTGCACAACTCATCGCGGGAGCGCAGGCCGAGCTCGTGCAAGGTCACCTCATCGCAGCCGCCGACCTGTACGAGCGCGCCACGCGCATCGACCCGAGCTCGGCCGCCGCCTTCCGCGGCCTCGGCCTCGCGAGCGAACGCCTCGGCCGGAAGAACGACGCGGTCCGAGCCCTGCGCCGAGCCATCGCGCTCTCCCCGGACGACCCCAAGAACGCGCTGCTCGAAGCCCGCGTGCGCAAGCTCGAGGGCCAGTGACGCGCTCCCGCTGACGCGGCTCGACGCTGCGCGCAGGGAGGCACGCTCCACCCTCTAAGCGGTCGTGTAGACGTAGGTTGACATCTTCGGAGTCTCAGTCAAGAATTGTCAACCATGCGGTATGACAGGGAATTGGGTCCCCGGCTGCGCGGCCTAGCCGCCCATTTCCCCGTCGTTCTGCTCACGGGAGCTCGACAGACCGGCAAGACCACGCTGCTCCGGAGGACTTTCCCGGACCACCACTACGTGACCCTGGATCTGCCGAGTGATGCGGCGGCGGCCGAGAGCTCACCGGACACGTTCTTCGGCCAGCATGCACCCCCGGTGTTGATCGACGAGGTGCAGTACGCACCGGGCTTGTTCAGGCATATCAAGGCACAGGTCGATACGGCGCGCCATCAGCCTGGGCGCTTCCTGCTGACGGGATCGCAGAAGTTCCCGTTGATGAAAGAGGTGAGCGACAGTCTCGCGGGGCGCTGTGCCTGGCTGGAGCTCGAAGGGCTATCGGCGCACGAGCTGGCAGCGGCCGCGCCGCCTGCGCGCGATCGGTTGCTTACGGTGCTCGCACGCGGGCAGCTGCCAGAGCTCTGGCGCGATCCGCAGCTGCCTCACGCCGATTTTCAGCGCGCGTACCTCGCAACCTACGTCGAGCGCGACGTGAGGCAGCTCCTGAACGTGGGGAGCTTGCGAGACTTCGAGCGCTTCATGCGGATGTGCGCCACGTACAATGGCCAGCTCTTGAACAAGACCGAGATCGCGCGAGGCGTGGGCGTCACCGGAAAGACGATCGATCAGTGGTTGTCGGTGCTGCAGGCATCCAACCAGGTCGCCCTGCTCGAGCCGTATTACGCGAACCTCGGCAAACGCGTGGTCAAGTCTCCCAAACTGTACTTCTGTGACACGGGTCTGCTCTGCTTCCTGCTCGGGCTGGACGAAGCGTCCCTTGGGCGCAGCGCGCTGCTGGGCGCGGTGTGGGAGGCCTTCATCTACGCGGAGCTCCGTAAGGCGATCGCAGCGCGTGCACCAGAGCACCAGCTGTGGTTCTATCGCGACCAGCAGGGTCGCGAGGTGGACTTCATGCTGCAGGGCGCAGGAGGTTTCACGTGCGTCGAGTGCAAGTGGGCCGAGCTGCCAGAGCTCGGCGACGCGCGCTGGCTGCGGGAGCTCGCCCAGTCGCTCGAGGACGCACGTCCCGCGCCGCAGTTCGTACACCGCGTGCTCGCCGCGCGCCCGGCTGCGACGTTCCCACTGCCCGACGGGACACGCGTGGTGCACGGGGTTGAGCTTGCAGATCAGCTCCTCCACCCTCAGCCGCGCGCGTGAAGCTCGACTCGCGCCTGAACGAGTGAGCGTCGCATGCAGTGCAAGACGCAGTGCAGCCGCTACTGGGCGCCCGCGACTGGCTTCGCAGGCGCAGGCGCCGCCTTCGCCGCTCGCGCGCGCGTCTTTGGATCACTCAAGGCACGCTTCGCGCGATCGAGCACCGCGAGCACGCGCGGCGACGTATCCCCCAACCCCAGCTCCACATCCGGCTGCTGCATGAGCAGCGCCTTGAACGCCTCGAGCGCCAGATCCTCGCGGTCGAGCGCGATCAGCGCCGTGCCCAGCTCGCGCTGGATCGTGACCAGCTGGTTGCCCGTGAGCTGCCCCGCGCCGAGCAGCTGGTGCGCGAGCGCCACGGCCTCCACGTAGCGACCTTGCTGCACGTGCTTCCGCAACGCTGGCAGCTCGTCGTGCGCCGCGATCTGCTTCTCGCGCGCCGCGGCAGCTTGCGCCAGCTCGTGCCCCTGCGCCTGCGCGAGCTTCCGCCCCTGCTCCGACAGAAGCAGGTTCGACATGGGCACCAGCACCACGTCGCCGCGCCCGAGGCGCGAGCTCTTGCTGGCGAGGCCGTTGAAGCGCCGCAGCATGGCCAGCGTCTTCGCGGAGAGATCGAGGAAGTCCCGCGCCGCCTGACGCACGGGGTCGTGTGCGTTGCTCGTGTAGCGCAGCGGATAGGGCACGAGCAGCAAGCTGCCGAACGCCGGCTGCTTGCTGGCCGCACCACCGTTGCTCTCGGCCAGCAAAAACGCGCGCCGCACGTCTCCGTAGTAGCGCTCGGAGAGCGACGCCCACGTGTCGCCATCTTCCACGCGGTGGTAGCGCACGGCAGGGATCGTCAGGCGCATGCCCGGCGCGAGCGTCACGTGGCCATCGAGGCCGTTTTCCGTGGCCAGCACGCCATCGCGCCGTCCATCCCCGTAATACAGCTCGGCGATGCCGACGAGGCTCTCTCCCGGGCGCACGATGTGCAGGATGCCGTCCTCTGCATTCACGCGCAGCGCCGCGAGCGCAATTGCTATGAACAGCGTGGCTGGGACGATGCGGCTCATGGCACGGGCGTGGCGTCGGCGCGCGCACCGGTCTGCTTCGGCACGAGCGCGGCATGCAGCGCGCTGGTCTCCGCGGTGCGGATCTGCACCGGCAGAGTTTGCTCCTGATAAAAGGGATTACTGAACTTCACGTAGTGCGTGCCCGGCATCAGCGGAATGCGGCCGGCGCTCGGCGTGGTCAGCGCCAGCTCGCCGTCGATGTACACGTCGGCCCAGGGCTCGGCCGTCACGCGCAGGTAACCTGCGCGCGCGAACGAAAACGTGCCGGGCTCCTGCGCCGTATCCCCCGCGCGGCTGAAGCGCCCCGCAGAGGCTTGGATCGCACCGCCCGCCAGCACGCCGCAGCCGAGCAGCAGTGCGAACACCGACACCGCGCTGCGCAATAGGCCTCGATCGCGCGTAGCGATGCGCGACGAGCGCGTGGCGCTCGCGGTCAGCACGGTGTCCGCGTGAGCCGGCGTGATCACGCCGAGGTCGCGCAGGTACACAACGAGCTGCGCGCCGTGGTTCATGTTCACGCGCCCCGCAAGAAACTCCACGAGGTCTTCGACGAGCGCCTGCGTGCTCGGGTAGCGGTTCGCCGGCAGCTTCTCCATGCAGCGAGCCAGGATCCGCTCGAGGCCGCTCGGCACGTGCGACGCGATGCGCCGCACGCTCACGTAGCGATCCAGGCGGATCTTCTGCATCACCGTGCGCGTCTCGTCTTCGACGAACGGCTTTTTGCCGGTGAGCATCTGATAGAGCACGATGCCGAGAGAAAAGATGTCGCTGCGAAAGTCGAGCTTGTCGCCGAGGATCTGCTCCGGGCTCATGTAGCTCGGGGTGCCCACGCCGGTGCCCGCCTCCGTGAGATCCGCGAGCGCGTGATCGCGAGCGATGCCGAAGTCCATCAGCTTCACCTCGCCCTGAAACGAGATGATCACGTTCGCGGGCTTGATGTCGCGGTGAATGATACCGCGGAAGTGCGCGTAGTCGAGCGCGCGCGCCACCTGCAGCGCGATGATCGCCGCGATCTCCACCGGCAGTGCAGGGCTGAGCTGCAACAGGTCGTAGAGATCGATGCCCTGCACGTACTCCATCACGATGTACAGCGAGCTGCCGTTCTTTACGAAGTCGTAGACGTGCAGGATGTTCTCGTGCTGCAACGACGCCATGAAGCGCGCCTCGCGCTCGAAGCGCGCCGCGAACTGGCTGTCCAGCGCGATCGATGGCTTGAGCGCTTTGATCGCAACTTCGCGGTCGAGCGGCTCCTGGATGGCCTTGTAAATCACGGCCATGCCACCACTTCCGATTTCGCCCACGACACGGCAGCTACCGATGCGATCCAGCATCCGCTGTGCAGGCTAGAGAGCCAGCTCCGTCGTGTCAAACGCGGGCGAACGCGCCAACAGACTTACAGAGCGCACACGCGCCACAGCGCGCCGGCGCGAACGGAAACAAACGTGTTTTGTGCAGCTGTCGCAGCCCGCATCCTCAGGAGGTGACCTGACTCGAATGCCAGAGTGCGATCAGCGGCCGCCGGCAGCTGCGGGCGTGCCGGCCGGGAAGAAGCCGAGCGCTTGCTGCTCGGCCAGCCAGCGCGCGGTCGCGGGCGAAACGGCCCCGTGCGACGCGGGTGATTTTCCGCCGGTGTGTGCTTCCGCCCCCCGCCCACTCGTATTGGTTAGGGGTGCAGCCAGCGGCTCCCGGGCAGGTGACGACGCGCGCGCGGCCACCTGCGGCGCGGGCTCGGGCAATGGCGCGGTGGCCGGACCGGCATCCGGCTTGGCGAGGCGCCCGCCCTCGCGATTCTTCACGAGCGCCGCTTGGCGCGTGCTCTCTGCCAGCCGCGCGCTCAGCTTGCGCTGCGCCAGCGCGCGCTGCTCCACGCGCTGAGTCTTGCGAGCTTGCACGAGCTCCTTCTGCCGCTCGGCCTCGGCCGCGCGCGCCGCAATCTTCTCGCGCGCCCGATCGGGTTGCGCTTGCCGCAGCTGCTCTGCGCGCTCCGCCGCTTCCCGCTGCTCCCGCTCGACGCGCTCGGCGACTGCGCGCTGCGCGCGCTGCGAGCGCTCGATGGCCTCCCGCTGCTCGCGCTCCACGCGCTCCACGGCCTCGCGCTCCGCACGCTGCGCGCGCTCCACCGCCTCCTGCTCGGCGCGTTGTTGTGCCAGCAGCTCGCGCCGCTTGCCCTCCTGCGGGCTGAGCCGCGGACCGAAGGCGTCCCACATGCGCGCGCCCGCGGTCCTGTCCAGCTGGTTGGCGTCGGTGGCCTCGATCTCCACCTCGGCCAGCTTGCTGCCGTCCGCGGCGCTCAAGCTGAGCTGAGCCGTGTCGCCGTCCACCTGACCGTCGAGCCAGGCATGCACGCCGAGCTCCGCGGAGAGCATCGCGCGGCCTTCCTCGGTCTTCGCGTCCGCCTTGAAGCGCTGCGACGCGAAGCTGACGTCGTCGAGCGATACCACCTCGACCTCTGCGTGCTCCGCCAGCGCGCGCAGCACCGCAGCCCGCGCCTTGCCGGCATCCTCGTCACCGCTGAACTGCGCCACCACCACGTTGCGCACGACGCGCTGCGGCTGGACAGCAGCAGGCTCCGACGTGGCCTCTTGTGCCAGCGCGAACGAAGCCTGACCGCAGGTCAAAAGCACAGCCCACAAGCACAGCTTGCGTGGCGAGCTTGCCCAGCGTGTCAAGTTGGCCGTCTTCATGGCTTCACCCACAACGATTGGTTCTGCCAACCCGCGATCGTCGGGTCAAAGTAATACACGAAGCGCGTCAGTTTCTTATTCGAGAAGACCAGCGCGAGCTGACCGTGCGTGGTGTTGAAGTAGCCGATGCCCGAGCCTGTCGCGAAGTCGTCACTCGTCAGATGAAACTCGCCCATGAAGTTCTCCTGGACGGTCGGCTCCTTCAAGATCTGTTCCGCCTTGGCACCCGCGCTGACGGAGCCCAGGACCGGACGCTTCGCACCACCGAGCGCCTTTGGCGCAGGCAGCTCACACGTCAGCGACACCGGCACGAACTTGGCCGGGTTCTCACGCACACCATCGAAGCGGCAGCCGATCGCGGGCAGCTCCTCGCTCGCGTGCACCACACCGTCGGCGTCTTCCTTGTCTGCGCGCCGCGCGCCGGCCCCGTTGTCCTTGCGCAGCGCGAGCACGCCGCGCGCGGCCTCGCCCTCGGGGAACAGCGGATAGCCGTACACGTAAGGCAGCACCACACGATCGATCGTCACGACGCTCAGGATCGGCGCGCTGCCGTTGTCGCGCACCTGCTTGGCCTCGGCAGGCATCTCGAGCGCGAGGTGCTGCGCGGCAGCAATGTCAGAGTTGGGCTCGGCGGCTCCGCCCAGCCGCGAACCGCTGGTCGCGCACGCTGCACCGAGGCTCGGCAGAGCGAGAGCCAACCCGAACGGACGCGCCAAACGCAAGAACTGAAGCATAGCGAAAGCCTCCAAGAAGATTTGTTCCCCAACCTACCGCCGACCGACCGCTTCGCAACGCGAACTCGCATCCCGCACGCAAGCTTTTGCGCGCTACGGTGAGCACATTGCGGCGCAGTGGGCTTTCAGGACGGCCTAGAAGGACGAGCCGGGACCAGCCAGGAACTCCAGCTCTTCCGGCGTGGAGGACCGGCCGAGCAGCGCGTTGCGGTGGGGAAATCGACCAAATTTGCGCACGATGTCCCGGTGCCGCTCGGCGAAGCCGATGTGGCTGAGCATCAGCGAGCGCCCGAGCTCGCTGCTCTCGCGCGACAGATCCTGGAAGAGCGCGATGCAGCGCTCCTGGTGCTCGAGCTGCTCGCTGTGCATGAGCGGCATGTAGAACATCACGCGCTCGTGCAGCGTGAGACCGCGATCGTGCCCGCGCTCGACGCCTTGCAAGGTGGCAGCCAGAGCCAGGCCATCGGCGGCAAACATGCGGCCACTGTCTCGAAACATGTTCCGCGAGAACTGATCGAGGACGATGATGTACGCGAGTCTGCTGCGCGGTGCGTCGAGCCAAGCCTGCAGCTTGCCGCCCACAGCGGCAGCGTGCAGCCCTTCGAAGCGCGCGCGGACCTCGCGGTCGAAGCCGGCGTCCTTCGACCACCAGCGCTCCTGGTGCAGCTTGTCGGCGCGGCCGTGCGCGTCCAGCTCACCGAACCAAAAGGACAGCACAGTTTCTGGATCCGCGAGAGTTCCTGGATGAGCTTCCATGTGCGGAAGGTAAGAGACGCCGACTGGCTCGTGAAGCGTTTTCGTAATACCGTGGCGAACACCTTTGCATGGAGCAGCTGCATGTCCGCACGCGACAGCAAGCTCGAGGCACAATCGCTTGACCTGCTCGTGAACGAGCCAGCCTTCGCCTTCAGCCCGCTGAGCGCCGGTGACGAAGAGCGGATCCTAGAGGCGGACGAGATCGCGGCCGAGCTAGTCGATTCGTTCGAGGTGCGGTTCTTGCCGCCCACGCCGGCACAGCGCCGCGCCAGCGCAGCTCACAGAGGCGCCGCGGTCACACCGCCGCTCGCAGCGACGCCGCTCAGCCGCGCGCACAGCGAGATCACCGTGAACGGCACGGCGCACGCTCGAGAGCCCGCAGCGGGCAGCGACGCCGAGCTCGTCGCCGCGCGTGAGCAGCTCGCGCGCCTGCAGACGCAGATGCGCGCGCGCGATGCGTATCTAAAAGAGCTGGAGCGCGCGCTCGACGCCAGCACGCGGCAGCTCGAAGCGTCCGGCCTCGGCAGCGTCGAAGACGCGCAGCGCCTGCTCGGCCGCCTGCGTGGTCAGGCTTTCCGCATCGCGGAGCTGGAGTCGGAGCTGCGCCAGGCGCGCGAGTCGCTCGCGGGTTCCCGAAGGCCCGCGCGCGGTAAGACGCGCGCTCACAAGCGCTGAGCGACGAACTCACTCCGAGGCTTGTCGCTCGCGCAGGTCAATCGCGAGCAGCGACGGCGAGTGCGCTGCCACGGTGCGATCGGTGGCGCTCACGCGATCGGCGAGCCCGTCCAACCGCGCCCAGCTCGCGCGCGCCTCGGCATCCGTCCAGGCGGGCGCGCCGCACTCGGAGAGCGCGTCGTACAACGCTTGCGCGCTCGCGAAGCGCGCATCCGGTAGCTTCTCGAGGCAGCGCAACACGATCTGCTCGAGCGCAGCTGGCAGCGGCGCGCCCAGGCGCAGCGAGGGCGGGAGCGGCGCATTGAACAGGTGATGACTGCAGATCTCGACGAGCTTGTCGCCCTCGAATACGGGCCGGCCGGTCAGCAGGTAATAGGCGACCGCACCACACGCGTAGAGATCGCTGCGCGCGTCCACGCCTTCCGGGCCGCGGATCGCCTCCGGCGACAGGAACAGGGGCGTGCCGAGGATCACGTGCGCCGCGCTGAACGTGGGATCCTGGCCGGTGACGCTCTTCACGAGGCCGAAGTCCACGACCTTCGCCACGTCGTGACGGCCGCCGCGCTCGCACAACACGATGTTGGCCGGCTTGATGTCGCGGTGCACGAGACTGAGCGCGTGCGCTTCGGCGAGCGCGCTCACGACCTGCTTCATCACGTGCACCACGCGCGCGGGCGGCTGCGGGCCGTCCAGCTCGACGAGGCGCTGCAGGTCCATGCCGTCCAGGTACTCCATCGCGTAGTAGAACGCGCCGTCCGCCGTGCGGCCGTAGTCGTAGATCGCCACCGTGTTCGGGTGCGTGAGCTGGCTCGTCAGCTGCACCTCGCGCTCGAAGCGCGCGATCGCTTCGGCGCCTGCGCGCTCGGGTGGCAGCAGCTTGATCGCGGTGCGCCGCTGCAGGAGCGCGTGCTTCGCCTCCCACACGATGCCCATGCCGCCTTCGCCGAGCTTGCGCAACAGCGTGTACTGCCCGAGCTGCTCGGCCTCCCGCACGCGCCCGCGCAAGCGGAAGATCACGCGCGACGCCGAGAGCGCGAGCGCGATCAAGCCGCTCAGCGCGATGCCCGAGATCAACACGCCCCACGCTGGATTGGCCCAGGTGCTGACGTAACCCGGGCCGCGCTGCAGGCGCAGCGTCCAGCGGCGGTCCGCGAAAGGAATCTCGAGCGCGATCGCGTCCGCGCGCGGCGCGGCTCCTAGACCCGGCGCGCTCTCGTACAGCAGGCGCAGCTCGGGCGGCGCGTGCTCGTCCAGCATCACGACCTCCAGGCCACGCTGCACGGCGTCGCTCAGCTCCGGTGCGACGACGTCCTTCAGGCGAAACACCTCGGCCCCGACGCCGCGCAGCCGAGGTGCGCCCTCCGACTCGCTTTCCACCAGCACCGGGCAGAACGCCGCGACGGAGTACACGGTCGGTGGATCTTCGACGAGGCGGATGCGCTCGGACGCGACCGTCGTGCCGAGCGCACGCGCGCGATCGATCGGCACGCGGCGCGACGGCTCGGACCCGAGATCGAAGCCGAGCGCAGTAGGGTCGCGCGGCTCCATGTAAAAGATCGGAAAGTGCTGCTCGCTGTGCGGTGCACGCTGCATGCGCCCGTCGGGCCCGACGCGCGTAAATTCGAAGCCCGCGAGGCCGTCCGCGCGCGCCGCCGCCTCGTACTGCGCGCGCTCCGCGCCCGGCACGACGGGGATCCACTCGAGCGCACGCAGTCCGGGGTGGCGCGTCAGGGCGGTGCGCACGAAGCGCGCGAACTCGGCGCGGCTGACGACGCTCGACGCTTCGAAGAGCGAGCACACCGACTCCAGCGCTTCGAGCGGATCCTCGAGCTTGCTGCGCAGACCGGAGCGCACGTCGAGCGCCTGGCGCTCCAGCGCGCTGCGCTCGCGTTCGTGCGCGCGTGATAGCTGCGTGAAGAACAACCCGAGCGACACGCCCACGCCCAGGGCAAACAGCGCGACCGACGCGCCATGCGCCCGCAAGTCAGCGAGCGATCCTGTGAAAGACGAGAGACGGCCCGCGCGAGCCGGGGCCAGGTGCGGCAGCGGACCGGGCATGAGCGCCGCCACCGTACTCCGCTCCCAAGGTCACGTCACCAGCAACCCTTGCAGCCATCAGCAGCGACGCCCGCGCGGCTGTGATATCCCTGGAAAGGCCGGTATCTCCGAAGGCCCCCTCGAGCGTCCGCTTGATACCAGCACCCACCGCTGCGCAACATCGAGGCCACTCAAGGGCGTGTTGCCGCGCACTCGGCGCGGGCCAGGAACGCGAGCAGCCCGCAGCTCACCAGCAGCGTCACGAGCGGATCGCCATCGTAGACAGTGTAGGCCGGCAGAGACAAGAGCCGCGCGAGCAGCTGGCTCGCACACGAGCTCGAGAGCAACACGAGCGAGGCGTAGACCGTCGCCCCCGCGTGCCGCAAACGCCAGCGCAGGCAGACGTGCGCCGCCATCAGCAGCAAGGCGAACCCGTAGCCGAAACCGAGGTCGACCATCGCTCGAAGCTCCGGCAGCTCACTCCACAGGAGATCGTTCGGCACGGGCCGAGATGCCGGCGAGCGCGTTGCGCCCGCGTACAAGCTGAGGGCCGCGTGGAGATCGATCAGCGACGTGCGTGCTTCACTCATGGAGCGCTCCGTGCCGCACGAACAGGCGCTCGCCGGGGATGCTAGTGCTGCGCACGCTGAACCCATAGCGCTCCGGCTGCTCTGTGAAGCGTCGGAAGGCCGGATCCGCCAACATACGAGGCGCGAGCCGCAGCTCCTCATCGAGCCAAACCAGATCGATGTGCTCGCGCTCGAGCAGCACCTGGAACGGCGCCGGCGCTGCATCCAGCAGCGTGCGGTTCGGCGTCACCCGTTGCGGCATGAACACGGGCAGCTCCGGATAAGCGCTGAGCAAGTGTTGACGCCGGCGCGCAGGCTGCGACGCCAGCTCTCGCATGCGATTGCGCAAGCTCGGCTCCCCGGCAGCGAGCACGTCGCGAGGTGCGCGGGGCTCGAGGCCCGCCCGACCCGCGAGCTGGAATGGCGTGATCCACGCAGCGCGCAGCCGACGGCGGCACTCGCCAGCATACGCAGTCGCGGCGAGTCGAGCCCCGACAGCGATCGATGCGCGAGCTCCGCACCCCAAGCGAAGGCTGCACACACGGGGATCGGCAGGTAGTGATCGCGCGGGAACAGCAGCAGCGCTGTGCCCAGGGCGAGCAGCGCGTGGGCGCCGAGAAGCGTCCATGCCCAACGTGCGCCTGCGTTCTGCCGCTGAGAACTGCGGAGCGCACGCCACCAGCGCAGCGCCAGGAACACGAGACCCATGTGCACCAGTGCCCATCTCGACAGATTATCATCGCCGGTCAGCGTACGCGCCGGACGAACGGGCGCACCCTGTAGCGGCGCAGGCGCACGCCGCTCCGAGAGGCGACGCCGTGGTGCGCGCCTTGCTAATCTGGAGTGCGCCGTGACGGAGTTTCCGTCTTGCGGCACTCAGTCGACATGCCATCTGCTTTACTTCGTGCACCTCTCCTGATCTGTTTCCTGGTTGTTGGCGGGCTTGCCCTTGCGGGGCCGGCGGGCGCGCAAGGGGCCAGCTATCAGATACCCTGTCAGGCGCGCGGGGCGTTCGTGAGTCGGTTGCGCAGCCTGGTTCGGCAGCCGGACGCGGTGGAGGTGGCGCTCACGCGCTTCTCGATCGTCGTGCGCCAAGAAGCCGGCGGGCCGGAGTCACCTTGGACCCTGGTCGTCACTCGCACCGGCGATGATCACGAGCCGCGCAGTGTCCGAGACAGGAGCTGCGAAGCGGTGGCCGAGGCCGCCGCGCTCGTCGTGTCCGTGTGGATCGATGAGGTGCCGCTCACAGCCGTTGTGCCGCCATCAGCCGCAGCCCCGCCACCGCCACCCACCGCGGCGCCGACGCCCGCGACGGTAGAGGTCCCCGTCGAGGGTGACGGTGAAGCGGCGCAGACAGGGCTGGCGCTCGCGTTGGAGAACGCCAGCCACATCGCGCCGCATTGGAGCGTCGGCGCTTCGCTCGAGCTGTGGCTCATGCAGCGCGGGGGTGTCCTGCAGCACAACATCGGCTTCACTACGTGGCCGACCGCGTACGGGCTGCGTCCCGCCCCGGCCGGATCCCTCAACGTGGTGGACGTGTACGACCGTCCGGTGTTCGAGATGTCGTACGTGATCGCGCTGTATCTGCTGCGCATCGGGCCCATCGCGGCGGGCGCCTGGGGCTCCTTCAGCGTCGGCGTCCGACCGCTTGGGACCAGCTACGGCGCGTCCGCGCGTTTCGGGATCGGGCTGCCGGTGCGCTGGCATCTGGGCGGCCCCTGGCACGTCTACGTGCGCGTGGGCACGACCTTGGACGACGCGCACATCAGTTTTCTCGGCACCACCGGCCTCAGCTGGACGGCGTTCTGAGCGCGCTCAAAACGCGGTGCGCGCGGGGCGGCGCGCCACGGGCGGATGCGCCGGCTCCGGGGCTTCCGTCTCGGAGCGGGTCAGGATCAGGATCGCGCTCACCACGCCGGCCGTGATCGCTGTCCCGAACAGGACGTCCGCGAGCAGCGCCTTGCTCTCCGCCTGGGAGCTCAGCCGGTCGAGCTCCGAGCGCGAGGTGTACTGGTTTAGCTGATCGTTGCGCGCGGAGGCATCGACGTACGCCCAGTAACCCACGCCCGCTGCCGCCGCGCCCAGCACCGCCGCGCCGATGCCCAGGATCAGCGGCGCCGCGCTCGATCCGCCCGAAGCTCGCTCCTGCTCGCCTGAGCCTGCAGCCACGAGCGGCGGACCAAACTCCAGGCGCACCTCCAGGTCGTCACCGCCCGAGACGTCCACCACGCGCTGGACCGGCGCGTAGCCCGACTTGTCGGCCACGATCCGCCGCTGGCCGGCGCTCACGCGCACGGGGCTCGACTCCGGACGCGGGATGATCTTGTCGTCCACGCGCACCTCGGCGCCCTTGACGCTGGTGCGGATGCGGAGCGAGGCGACGCGCCCGCGCAGGCGCGAAAGCTCTTCCTTGACCTCGGCTTTGCGGTCCGCGGGGATCTCGTCTCCACCTTCGCTGAGGTACGCGCGGTAGTACTGCTCCGCCCCGGCGTAGTCGCGCAGCTCGTACGCGACCTGGCCCAGGTTGTACAGCATCTTGTACGTGGGCTGCAGCGCGTACGCGCGCGTGAGCTCGACGAGCGCCGCTCGATAATCGCCTTCCGCGTAGTACTCCACGCCGCGCTCGAAGTGCCCGCGCGCGACTTGTAGCTGCGCGGGATCGCCCTTGTCACCGGCCTGAGGGGGCTTGCCCGAGGACGCCTCCACCTCGCGAGCGAGATCTCCGAGCATGTCGTCTTCAGCCTGCGCGCGCACGCCCGCAGCTGACAGCAGCAACGAGGCGCCGAGCGCCAGCCGAGACAGGATGGTTGGCTTGGCGGAGTACTTCATTGAAACGGGTCCTCGAGTGTGCGTGACGGAGTGGCGCGCGCGCGGCGTAAGAGGCGCATGTCGTCGCCTGCCTCCAGCGGCCGCTGGTTTTGAGCCGCACCGTTCGAGCGACCCGCCGCCACCTCGCCGCGGCCGCTGCTCTGCGCGCGCGGCTCCGGCGCGGCGCTCAGTGGCTTACCGGAAGCGGGACGCGGCCCAGCTGCGCGGTTGCCGGGAGGCGCATGCACGGGCTTGGTCGGGGTACGGTTGGTCGGGCTAGGGTTGGTCGTGGCGGTGGCCGAGGCCTGCTGCGCAGCGGCGACGGCAGCTATCGGCGGCTGCCGCGGCGGAGCCAAACTCGACGCCGCGCTCGGCGGCACCAGGCCCCGCGACACGCTCGGCAGATCCGAGCTCGCCGCCGCGCTCGTCGAAGCCGAGCTCGGTCCCGCGCTCGGTGACGCCCAACTGGGTGCTGCGCTTGGCGGCGCAGCGCTAGACGCCGCGCTCGGCGGCGCCGGGCTCGCAGCCTGCAGCGGCACGCCGGGGCTTGCAGCCATTGGCGGCAGCGGCGCATGCGGGACCGTCGTCTGCCTGCGCACCCAGAGGTACGCGCCCCCAAACGCCAGCAGCGCGGCCGCCGCGAGCCCGGCCGCGCGCCGCTTGCGCGCCTGACGCCGCTTGCGCTGCAGGATCAGGCGCTGCGATTGCGACGCGATCGGCAGCTCGCGCTGGCGCGAAGCCGAGGGTCGCTCGCGCGCAGTGCGCTGTGAGCCGGCGCCCGAGTCGCTGCCCGACTCGTCGGACAGCCCCGGCTTCGTCGTCACGCCGCGCGTGAGCACGCGCACGAGCGAATCGCCGAGCTCCTCGTCCGGCACGAGCTGCCGCACCTGCGTGGTGATCAAGCGGTGCACGGTCGCGCGCTCCGTATCGAACTTCGCGCGCAGCAGCTCGCCGAGCGCCGCCGCCGTGGCCAGCTCGTTCCTCGCGCTCAGGTAGGCGTGCAGGTCCGCGCGGAACGCCTCGGCCGTGGCGTAGCGCAGCTCGGGATCGACCTGCATGGCGCGGTCGCAGATCGCGGCCAGCTCCGGATCCACGCTCGGCAGCGCCTCGGCGATGCGCGGCTCGCTGCCAGCGAGGCGCGCGTCGATGCCCTGCATCGTGGGCTGCCCGGGCGCGAAGCGACGTTGGGCCAAGATCTCCCACAACATCACGCCCACGGCGAACAGGTCCGCGCGCCGATCGACCGGCCGGCAATCCACTTGCTCCGGCGCCGCGTAGGGGAACTTGCCCTTGAACACGCCCGCCGTGGTGCACAGCTCACTGTCCACCACCTTCGCGATGCCGAAGTCCACCAGCTTCACGTGACCGTGGTAGGTGATGAACACGTTCTGCGGGTTCACGTCGCGGTGCACGATCTGGAAGGGCGTGTCGTCGAAGTCGCAGAGCTCGTGCGCGTAGTGCAGCCCGGACAGCACCTCGCACAGCACGCCGATGCGCATCCCGAGCGGCGCCAGCGGCTCGTGCGCGGCGCGCTTGAGCAGCTCCGAGAGCGGCTGCCCATCGAGAAATTCCATCGCAAGGAAGTAGCGCTCGCCGTCCTGGCCCGCTTCTAGCGTTTGCACGATGTTCGGGTGCTGCAGCCGGGCGGCGACCTTGGCCTCCGCCAGAAACATCTGCACGAAGTGCTCGTTCGACGTCAGCTCGGGACGCAGCTCTTTGACGACCAGCAGCTTACGGAAGTCCGCGAGGCCTCCCGCCACGGCGAGGTGGATGGTGCCCATGCCGCCCTGGCCCAACCGCCCGAGCAGCCGGTAGCGCCCCAGGCGCTCGACCTGCGGCTGGCTGCCCGCGTTCTGCGTCGTCCCCGCATGTGTGTTCATCCAGGCCCCAGAGCACGGGCGAGGAGTGTCCGGCGTGCTCAGGACCGGGGCATACCATCTTTCAAGGCCAGAGCGCGCCCCCTTCTTGGAAGCGAATCTGTCACGTACGGGAAGTGGAGGCCCACGTAACCGTAACCGTAACCGGAGCTGACCAGACCGCGCCCCGGCTCGGCTCGAGAGAGTCGGTTACGGTTACGGTTACGCTTACGTTGGGTTAGAGGCGCGCCGGCAGCGCCTCACTGCCGGTTGATGCACAGGTCGCGGCTCGTGGTGGCGTAGCCACCGCGTCCATCCATCACCGTGAAGAAGAACCTCACGTGCTTGGACTTGTCGTTCAGCTCCTTGCGCTCATCCTCGGTGATCTCCCAATCGAACGAGTTCTTGAGCGGGAGCTCCGCGTTCGAGCGGAAGATCGTGAAGCGCTGGCTGAGCTTGCCGAACGTCGTGTACGCCGAGAACTCGAGCCCCTCGGGCTGACCGTCGCGCTGCTCGCGCTGCTCGGCGTCGTAACGCAAGGTGATCTGCTCCTTGTGCCCCTCGGTGTGCATGACGTGCTTGGCCTTGGACTCGTCCAGGCAGCTGTCGTCGTTCAGCTCGGCGCGCACGTCTTCGGCGACGGGCTGCCAGGGCACGGGCGGATCGTGGAAGAAAAAGCTCGCCGCGTCGATGCTCGGGTTCTGGTTCGCTTCGGCGTCGCTGTACTGGATGGGAATCGTGCCGTAGACGGCGATGTGCTCATCCGCCGAGGCGTCGCAGCTCATGCCCGTCGGGTCGTTCGGATCGAAGCGCGGCGCGCCGTTCTGGCAGATGATGCCTCGCACCAGCTTGCCGGCCACTTTCGTGTCCTTGGGGATGGCCACGTCGAGCCGGGGCGTGCCCGTCACGCACACGACCGTAAACGGCCCCGCTTGCACCGTGCGGTCCGGCGTCTTGGCGCAGTCGATCTCGCGACCCTCCATCACCGCATCCAGCACGCCGGTGATACTGCCACCGCGAGCGACCTCGATCAGCTCCTGACAGACCGGCACGCCCGAAAATTGCTCGGGCGCGGTGCACACGAAGAACACCGAGGCCAGGTTGGAGTCATCCAGCTGGGGGTCGGGGTAGGCCATCGACCAGCTGAGCCGCGCCTTCTCACCGGGCTTCGGCGTGCTGCGCGCCTCGTCGCCGATCACCTGCGTGAGCCCGCCCAACACGCGCATGCGCTCGATGTTGCTGGCGCGAGGCAGATCGTTCTCGCAGCCTGCGGCGGCGAGCAGGCACAGCGCCGCCAGGAGCGGCATGCCGCTCACAGCGGCGAGACCCTGTTTGACCATGCGCGGTCGCATCACAGCTCACCTCGCAAGCCGAGGCTCGGCAGAATCGGGATTCCAGACACCCTGATGCTCTTACGGTACTCGAAATCGTACGCGATGCCTTCCGAGTTGGTCGCGTTGTAGACGTTCTGCACGTCGAGATAGGCCGCGAGCTTCCAGGAGCTGAATGTCCACACTTTCTCGATGCGCACGTCGAGCCGGTGGAAATACGGGCTGCGGATGCTGTTCACGCGTCCGTACACCGGCGAATACAGGCCAGTGTCCTTGTTGTAGAGCGAGCCGACGACCGGCGTGGCCGGGTTGCCAGCGACCAGGCGGAAGGTCGCACCCGCTTCCCAGCCGCGCCCCAGCCGGTACACGCCGCTGACGGTGAGGATGTGCGGCTGGTCGAAGTCGAACACCTTGTAGCCCTCGTTGCGGTCTTCGCGCTCCGAGCGGGACAGGGTGTAGGACAGATAGCCGAAGAAGCGGCCGCGCGGGTCGACGCGCGCGGAGAATTCGAGGCCGTAGACCCGGCCCCGTCCGCCGTTCGTGAAGACGGGAGTGAGGCCGTTCTCGGTGCCGATGATGCGGTCGTAGAGGTGCTTGTAGAAGCCTTCCACCCCGAGCTTCACGCCCGGTAGCAGGGTGGCGTCGAAGCCGACCCCGGCGTGCGTGGTGTGCGTGGGCTTCAGGCGCGTGTTGCCGAAGGCGGGCGAGCTCTCCTGGTACTGTGGAGGCTGCGTGAACATGCCGAAGCCCGCCTTCAGGCGGAAGTTGTCCGAGATCGAGTAGTGGACCGCGATGCGCGGGTCGAATGAGAACTTCTTGATCTCGTTGAAGTAGTCGAGGCGCGCGCCGAGCACCACGTGCAGCGGCGCGAGGTCGAGATCGCTCTCGAAGTACACGGCCGGCTGCACCACGGTGAACTTGTCACCCGTGTTGACCTTCGACATGTTCGACACGGGCGAGCCGCCCGGGTTGCCCTCGTCCTGCTGCAGCGGTGGGCCGCCGTAGATCACCTCGCCGGGGATCACGGCCGCATCGAGGCCGCTGATCAGGCGGACCTTGTCGGTCACGCGCATGCGCCACTCGCTCCGCGCGTACGAATCGATGCCCTTGAGCGAGAAGTCGAACGCGTCGCCCGCACCGAAGGCATAGTCGAACATGCCGATCGACAGCTCGAGGTCGTGGTCGACGCGATCGCTCACCTTGCGCGCCCAGCTCAGGTGCAGGCGGTGGAACCGCGTCGCCAGCCGGAAGTTGCCGGAGAGCGCGGGATCGTCGTCCGAGGGCTTCTGGAACAGCAGCTTGAACGTGTCGCTGCTGCCGTAGATGAAGACGCGGAACTTGTCGCGATCCGTCGGGCGGTAGGTGCTGATCAGCTGGTAGTCGTAATAGACGGGCGCCGCGACCGTGCTCACGTCCGCGGTGCTGAGCGCGGCGCCGAGCGTCACGTCGAGCCAGGAGCGCCGCACCGAGGCCGCAAACTCCCAGTTCTTGGTGATCGGCCCCTGCGCCAGGACGGAGCCGTCGATCAGGTTCAGATCAGCGACGCCGTGCAGTCGATCGCGCGCCGGGTCGGAGAGCGACACCTCGATGATGCCGCCGCGACGCCGGCCGTAGCGCACCGAGAAGTTGCCGGGATAGAAGTCGACGCTCTCCAGCAGGCGCGAGTTGATGAAGCTCGTCAGGCCGCCGAAGTGGAAGAGCGAGGCGCCGGCCGGAATGCCTTCGACCAGCACCTGCGTGTCGTTCGGCGCGCTGCCGCGCACGATGATGACGCCTGCACCGAACGGCGGGCGCGCGACGCCGGGCAGGAGCTCCACCGCGCGCAGCGCGTCGCCACGCGTACCGGGAATGCGCGTCAGCTCTTCTTTGCTGATGGTGCGGCGCGTGACCTCGCGCGGCGGGGGCGGGACGCGTGCGACCGCGCGGAAGGCTTCCGCGTCCGGCGCCGCCTGCATGCGATACACGACCTCGGTGGCTTCGCCCTCGCGCAGAGTCTCGTCCGGCTCTTGCGTGGTCCACTCGGCCTTGCTCAGGCGCAGGCGATAATTGCCCGCGGGCAGCTCGCCGAAGCTGAAGCCACCGTCTGGCCCCGTCACGAAGCGCTTGGTCGCGCTCGGGTCATCCGTCGAGAGGATGATCTCGACGCCGGCGAGCGGTTGCTCGTTGCCCGCCTCCAGCACCTTGCCGGCGAACGTGGCGGGTGCGGGCGGCGGGGGCTCGGCCTCGGGCGGGGGCTCCGGCGCCTTGAACTCGAACACGAACGGAAAGACGATGCGTGCCGCGATCGCTACACCGTTGCGCCTGGCGGGCTCAAACGTGAGGCGCGAAGCCGCCTCCAGCGCCGCCTCATCGAAGCCATGGCCGGCCGGAGTCTTGATCTTGGGATCCTTGGCCGTGCCGTCGGTGGCGACCACCAGCTCGACCTCGACCCGACCCGACAGGCCCTGGGCGAGCGCGTCCGGCGGATACGTCGGCTGGGCGAACTCCTTGAGCTTCGGCGGCTGTATCACCGGAGCTTGCTCAGGCGCACCGACGTTCGGCGCGACGGGCGCGCTGACGTCTTGAGCCCGAACTGGCAGCGGCAGGGACGCTCCCCACAACATGCAGAGCACTCCCAGACAAATAGACCCGCGGCTCATCACCCCTGGCATCGAGGCGCGGAGAATACTGTGCGAGTTGTCTTTGACCAAGCACAAGACACAAGAACTGACGTGTAAGCGAGTCGCTGTACGCGTGCGCGCAGGTGATCGACGCCCGATTGCGCAGCGCTGCACCGAGAAGCTTACCGCTGCGGACACGCGGCGCGGCGGCGTCCCGCGCGCGACGTGATGCGTCTGAGGTTGCCGGCACCCGCGTTCGGCGCTACCAACGGCCTCCCATGAGCCTGTCAGTCGGCATCGTCGGCCTCCCCAACGTCGGCAAATCCACCTTGTTCAACGCGCTGTCGTCCAAGCAGGCCGAAGCGGCGAACTATCCGTTTTGCACGATCGATCCGAACGTGGGCGTGGTGCCCGTTCCGGACCCGCGCTTCGAGGCGCTGTGCAAGCTCTACGAGCCCGACAGCAAGGTGGGCGCCACGGTGGATTTCGTGGACATCGCGGGCCTCGTGCGCGGCGCATCGAAGGGTGAGGGCCGCGGCAACGCGTTCCTGTCGAACATCCGCGAGTGCCACGCCATCGCGCACGTCGTGCGCTGCTTCGAGGACCCGAACGTGGTGCACGTGGACGGCAAGGTGGACCCGGCCGCGGACATCGAGACCATCAACACCGAGCTCATCCTGCGCGACCTGGACACCGTCGAGAAGCGCCTGGATCGCGCGCGGCGCATGGCCAAGGGCAACGACGCGGAGGCCAAGGCCACGGTCACGCTGTGCGAGCGGCTCGTGGCGGCGTTCAACGAGGGCAAGCGCGCGGTGCACGTGAAGCCGGAGGACGAGCGCGAGGCCGCGGTGCTCGCGGACCTGCAGCTGCTCACCGACAAACCCATGTTCTACGTGGCGAACGTCAAGGAAGAGCAGCTGTCCGCGGCGGACAAGGACCCGCTCGTCGCCAAGGTGCGCGCGATCGCAGAGCGCGAGGGCACGACCGTGGACGTGATCTGCGCCGCGATCGAGGCCGAGATCATGCAGCTGTCAGATGCGGAGCGCCCGGACTTTCTGGCGTCGGTCGGGCTCACGGAGCCGAGCTTGAACGCGGTGATCCGCACCGGCTACCAGGCGCTCGATCTGATCACGTTCTTCACCGCCGGCAAGAAGGAGGTGCGCGCCTGGACCATCCAGAAGGGCGACAAGGCCCCGCGCGCCGCCGGCAAGATCCACACGGACTTCGAGCGCGGCTTCATCCGCGCGGAGGTCATCTGGTGGGAAGACCTGATCAAGCTCGGCAGCGAAGCCGCCTGCAAGGCGCAGGGTAAGATGGCGACGGAAGGCAAAGAGTACGTCGTGCGGGACGGCGACGTGGTCCACTTCCGCTTCAACGTCTAGCGCTACATGCGCGGTCGCTAACACGACGCTGCGGGTTTCGTGGCGGCCGACCAGGCGTCGAACGCCGTCACGAAGCTCTTCAGCTCTGCGCGCGCCATCACCACGTTCGTGCGGCGGGCGTCGAACACGAGGAGCGCGAGGCCCTGCGGGGTCACTTGCAGCGGCGCCGCCATGAGCCAATACGCGCCCGCGGTGAGCACGACTTCCTGGATGCTCTCGCCGATCGCCAGGCTCTCGATCGTCGCGCTCTCGTGCGCGTAGACCGTGGCGATGAGCTGCGCGAGCGCATCGAGCCCCACGAGCTTGCCCGACGCGCTGCACACGCGACCGGTCTCGAGCTCGATCACCGCCAACACTTCGGATTCGATCGGCTCGGCGGGAGGAAAGCCGGACAATGCCGCTGGTGGCGGCGGCGCGCTCTCCCACGGAGCGAACGCCTCGCCATCACTCGCCGCGACGGGCTGGCTCGAGGGCGCGCCCTCGACTGCGCGGCGCGCTTCATCGGCGAGGCGGACGGCTTCCATGATGATGAACGAGGTGGGCTGCTGGATCGTGCGTTGCTTCGTCACGCACGTGTTGATGATGGTGACCGACGCGCCGACCCAGCCCACGATGCGTACCGCGACGGCGTCGCCGTGTTCTTCGCCCATGCGGGCGTCGACGAGCTCGCCCTCTGACACATACAGGTAGCCCGTGCGCCCGTCCGACTCGACCGCAAGCGTGCACGTCTTGCGCTCCATGCCGAGCAGCTGCACTAGCGAGGGCAGGCTGAAGTTGCGAACGTGCCCGCGTGTACCCTGTGCCACGATCGCAGTCAGCCGCTCGAGCACGCTGCCCACATCGAGTGGCTTCGTATAACACTCGACGCTGCCGAGCTCGAACAAACGATCGACCGCCTCTTTGTCCGGATACGCTGTCATCGTGAACACCTGCACGTGCGGCTGGTGCGTCAAGAGCCAGTGCACTAGCTCGAAGCCGTTGGCGTCCGGCATCTGCAGATCCGTCAGCACGAGATCCACGGGCATCGAGCGCAGCAGATCGATCGCCTCCTGCGCGCTGCCCGCGGTCACCACGGACAGGCCCGGTTGTTTGATGGACACCACGCGCGAGAGCGCGCGCAGCTGGCTCAAGTCATCGTCGACGATCAACATGCGGGTCATGCGGGGGCCTCTCCTTTGGGGAGAAAGACTGCGAAGCATGCGCCCGGGGCTTCGTCCTCGAGGATCACCGTCCCACCGAGGCTCTGCGCGGCTTCGACCGCGATCGTGAGCCCGAGGCCCGTGCCCTGCTCGCGCGTGCTGAAGAACGGCTGGAAGATCGACTCGCGGAAGCGCTCAGGCACGCCGGGCCCGTTGTCCCGCACGCGCACGCGCACCTGAGGTGCGGCGCCCGGCTCCGCTCGCGGCGGCAGCGCGAGATCGGCTTCGACGCGCACGCTGAGCTTCGCGCGCTCGCCGACGGCCTCTGCCGCGTTGATGAGCAGGTTCACGAAGATCTGCTCGATGGTCAGCGTATTGCCCTGGACCCAATTCGCCGCGGGCGGAATGCTCACGCTGAGCGAGCGCGCGCCATCGCGGTAGAGCGAGCGCAGGAAACCTTGCGCGCGGTTCATGATGTCGCGGATCGACACCGGCGCGAAAACGTTCGGGCCGATGCGCGCGTAGCCGAGGAGACTATCGACCGAAGATCGCACCTGGCGACAGGCATCGATCATGTCCGCGTGCGTCGCCGCGATGTCCTCGGCGGGCATGTCGCCACCGGTCATCTCGAGGACTTCCGCGTTGTACATGATGCTCGCGACGGCGTTCCGCAGCTCGTGCGCCACGCTGGCGACGAGCCGACCCGTCGCTTCGAGGCGCTGGCGATGCAGGCGTCGCGACAGCTCGGCGTGCTTGTGCGACACATCCTTCATCAGCACGAGATAGCCCTCAGCGCAGTGATAGCGCGTGCAGCCGAGCACACTCTCGCCACCGGAAGGCGGACGCCACTCGACCGATTCGCCAGGCTCGACACGCTCCAGAAGCTCCCACAGCTCCTCGGGCATCGCACCACGCGGCTGAAGGGTGATGCCGGCGCGTCGCATCAGTTCGACGGATTCTGCGGTCGCGCTGGCGATCTCACCACTGCGCAGGCAGAGCACAGCCGGAGCCTCGAGTGTGTCGAGCACGCGTGCGACGGTTGCAATAGTCATTCCCGCGTCTGCCGCTGCTGGCGGCGACGGCTGCTGGCGCCGGAGCCGAGACCTGCCGGCGGATTTCGCCGACGCCGGCGGAAACCGCCGCACGTACAGCTAACCGACGGCGTCTACGCTGCGCGAAGCCGGCCGCGAGTGAAGGAACTCGTGGCGCGCCGTTTGCAGTGGAGCTCCGCAGAGTGCACGGGCTCGTCCGTACCTCCACAGCCAAGGAATCACACTCAGCGTGGCAAACGTCAAAGAGTCCCTCACCAAGATGTGTAGTCTCGACGGGTTCGTGGGCGCGTGCATCGTCGACAGCAACAGCGGCATGATGCTCGGCGCGGAAGGCGGCGGGTCCATGAACCTCGAAGTCGCGGCCGCGGGCAACACCGAGGTAGTGCGCGCGAAGCGCAAGACGATGAAAGCGCTGAACTTGCCCGATGCGATCGAGGACATGCTGATCACGCTCGGCATGCAGTATCATCTGATTCGACCGCTGCCGCAGAACGATGCGCTCTTCGTGTACCTGGTGCTCGACAAGTCCAAGGGCAATCTCGCGATGGCGCGGCACCACCTCGCCAACGTCGCCAGCGAGCTCGTGATCTGACGAAAGATTGGGGGGGGAGGACCGCGTCGCTGCGGTCCTGCCCCTCGTGTGCGCATGCCCATCATCGACAAACAGCGCGACATGCTCGTACTCCGGATCGTCTACGACGGCCCGCCCATGTCCGGCAAGACCACGAGCTTGCGAGCGCTCGCGCGCAGCCTGGGCGTGAAGATCGAGACGCCCGAAGAGCTGGAAGGTCGGACGTTGTACTTCGACTGGTTGGATTACGTCGGGGGCTTGTTCGAGGGGCGGCAGATCCGCTGTCAGGTGGTGAGTGTCCCAGGGCAAGCCGAGCATGCACGACGACGCATGACGCTTTTGGCGGAGGCAGATGCCGTGGTGCTCGTCGCCGACACACGCGCGCCCGAGCTGCCGGTGGCCTACCGCATGCTCGAGGACCTGCTGCCGCGCTGCCGCAGGCAAGACCCTCCCGTCGGCATCGTGCTCCAGGCGAACAAGCGCGACGCTCCAGACAGCGTCCCGCGCGCGCAGCTGCAGGCGGAGCTCGGCGCGATCGCACCGCTCGCGATCGTCGAGACCGTCGCGACGGATGGCGACGGCATTCGCGAGGCGTTCGTATTTGCTATTCGCCTGGCGCTCGACCGCGTCCGCGCGCTCGCTGACGCCGGACGTTTGGCGCTTGGTCTGCCTGCGATCCAGCACGCGACGGAGCTGCTGGCCGGGCTCAAGGCCGCCGACGCCTCCGCGTCGAATGACGATCGTCCCGCACACCCGCTCGACGCCAACGCCGACGCGCCCCGCTCTTCGATCGACGTGCCGACGTCGCTCGATCGTCAGATCGCGCTCCTGTCCGGTACGCGGCGCGGCGAGCCGGCATTCCCCGCGGTGGATGAGACACGCTTCGTTCCGGATCCGTCGTTGCCGAGCGGATGCATCTGGCCACCCGTCGACGGTCGCATCGTGCTGCACGAGGCCGCGCAGCTCGGCGTTCGTCCGGTGCGTACGGCACGTGGCGACGGCTGGGCCTCGGCGCAGGGCTTCCTGTTCCACTCGAACGCGAGCGCGATCTATCCAAACATCGAATGCGGGCGGGAGGCGCTGATCGAATGGGCGCGCCTTCACGCCACTCAGCAGCGGAAGCTGTCGGCGGGACGCACGGTGATCCTGGCGCCCGCCGGCGAAGGCCGGCAGCGCTTGTGGCAGCTCGTGCGCGTCGAGCAGGCGTTGCGCGAGCGCCTGGCGACGTCAGTCAGCGAATCCGACCCCGAGCACGTCGCGCGCGAGCTGCTGGACTGTGCCTCTCACCTGCTGCACGCGCGCGCGGATCTGCATACACCCGAGCTCAGCTTGGCGTGCACGCTGTGGACGATCAGCGCCGACACGCAGACACCGCCGCGCTTCGTCGGTTTGATGCCGGACGCCAGCACCCAGGTGGTGGAAGAGCTCGAGGGGGACGCGCTCATCGCGCGGGAGTTCAAGCCGCTGCTGCAAGTGCTGCGCAAGCAGAACTCCGGCTATGCGCGCATCATCGCCGCCATCGCGCACCGCCGCCATCAGCAACACGACGGACCGGCCGCGGAGTGTCTGACGGCGCTCGCCGAGCGGCTGGAAGCCCTAACGCACGCCGTAGCGCTTGAGCCGGTCGCGTAAGGTGGTGCGCGGGATGCCGAGGATCTCTGCCGCTTGGCTCAGGTTGTGTCCCGCCTCGCGGTACGCCTCGAGGATCATGTCGCGCTCCACTTCGGGCAAAGGGCGCGAGACCGGGCGCTGAGGGCGTGTAAGGCGCGGCCGTGTGGGCTGAGCCAGGGCTTGCTCGATCTGCTCGCGCCGGATCACATCGCCCTGAGCGTGCACGACCGCATTGCCGATGACCACGCGCAGCTGGCGCACGTTGCCGGGCCAGTGGAACTGACACAGGGCCGCCATCGCGGCGTCGTCGATGCGTGGCACCGGCGAGTGATTCTGCTCGCAGAACTCGCGACACAGGTGCACCGCGAGGAGCGGGATGTCCTCCGCGTGATCGCGCAACGCGGGCATGCGTAGCGTGTGTCCGGAGATGCGAAAGTAGAGATCCGGCCGGAACGAGTCGGACTCTGCGTCCGACAGGCGCCGGTTGGTCGCGCTGATCACGCGTGCGGCGAACGTCCGGCTGCGGTTTCCACCGACGCGTCGGAACTCGCGCGTCTCGAGCACGCGCAGCAGCTTCGGCTGGAGCGAGCTCGGCAGCTCGCCGACCTCGTCCAGAAATAACGTGCCGGCGCCCGCCTCCTCGAGCAACCCGGCTCGCGCGCCGCGGGCGCTGGTGAACGCGCCCGCTTCGTGGCCCATGAGCTCGCTCTCGAACAGCTCCGCCGGGATGGCTGCGCAGTTCACGCTGATCATCGGCAGGTCGCGCGAGCTCAGGGCGTGAATCGTCTTGGCGACCAGCTCCTTGCCGGTCCCTGTCGCGCCCTCGAGCAGCACTGACAGCCCACGAAAGCGCGCGACGCGGCGCACCGACTCGCGGAGCTCGCGCATGACTGCGCTCTCACCCAACAGCAGCGACGCTTCCTGCGACTCGGCTCGCACGGCCTCGACGCTGGAGCTTCCGTCGTTCGCGCTCGCCGTCTGGCCGACGAGCTCGTGGATGCGACGCGCGAGGTCTGCCGCTGACAGCGGCTTCTGCAATACCTCCGTCGCACCGGCTCGCATCGCCTCGACCGTGGTCGGCACATCCAGGTACGCCGAGTGCAAGATCGTGCGGGGAAAGTTGGGGTGGCTCGCCGCGTGACGCAGCACGTCGATCCCGTCCATGTCGGGCATGCGCAGATCGAGCACGAGCGCATCGAACTCGCGCTCTTTCAGGAACTCGAGCGCGCTGCGCCCACCGTCCGCGCTCGTGACCTCGAAGCCCATGTACTTGAGCGCTTTCGCGAGTGCGCGTGCGAGCTGGGGATCGTCATCCACCACGAGCACGCGCGGACTTCCCGCGCTGCGCTGCGACTCGAGCTCTTTCACATAATTGGCCACCCCGAGTACTCGATTGATGGAAGCAGCTCGACGCCAGATCTGCAAGGCGCGCAGCAGCTTCGCACGTGCGCGCCACAGCGCACCGTTCGCTGCGTGAGCGCAGCACCGACATTCGTTCAACGCAGCGCACGTGCACGCAGTCGAGGGACGACGGACAGCGCACGCTGAAGCCGCTAGCCAAGCCGAGACTGGCTGTCACGTCGCGTCATTCGCGATCGCGCGCGCGGCGCTTGCCCTTGCTCGCGCGACGCTGCGTCTGTGAATCGAGCAGCGTGCGCGCCAGCTCCTTCGCGACAGCGCCTCGGTCGCTGTCACGATCGAGCGTCGAGCCGAGCGTCGCGCCGTCGTGCAGGGTCAAGAGCTGCGATCCCAGCAGCTCCGGATCTCGCGCGCCCGCGTCGCGCGCGAGCGTGGTGAACAGCTCCGTCAACCAGCTGCGGTAGTCACGACACACGGTGCGCGACTTCGCGTCCTCGGGCGCCTCCGCGGTCGCCCGCATGAACGCACAGCCGCGGTAGGAGGGCTGCGCACACAGCTCGCTCAGCAGGTCGAACACGCTCAGGATCTTCGCGCGCGGGTCCGCGTGCTGGGCGATGCGCTCGAGCAGCAACGCCTGGCGCCGCGCGAAACGCGCGCGCAGGTACTCACGCACGAGCTCTTCCTTACTGCCGAACGTGCTGTACAGCGACGCCTTGGCCACGCCAGCGCGCTCGATCACCCGATCGATGCCTACCGTGTGCACGCCTTCGGCATAGAAGAGCTCATTCGCCGCAGCGAGCAGCCGCTCGCGGGGTGAGCCTTCCGATTTTGCCGCCATGCCTTGACCGTACAGACCTGTCTGTCCATAGTCAAGCTCCAGGCAGACAGACCTGTCTGTTCATGCCCGGCACAGGAGCTTCCCGATGCGATTTTCCAAGACCGTCTCCTTCTACTTACTGGCCTCGATCCTGGTGTCGTTCCTGGCCGGCTCGAGCGCGCCGTCTCCGCTGTACGCCGTGTATCAGGCGGCCTGGGGCTTCAGCCCGATCACGGTCACGGTCGTGTTCGGCGTCTACGCCATCGCCGTCCTCGCTGCCCTGCTCACCCTGGGATCGCTCTCGGACTTCATCGGCCGCAAGCCGGTGCTCCTTGCTAGCACCAGCGTGCAAGCGCTCTGCATGCTCCTGTTCGCGAACGCGCACAGCGTGAGCGCGCTGATCACGGCGCGCATCATCCAGGGCCTCGCTACGGGCGCCGCCGTGGGCGCGATCGGCGCCGGCCTGCTCGACATCGATCGCGAGCGCGGCACGTTCGCGAACGCCGTCGCGCCGCTCACCGGCACCGCGCTCGGCGGCATCGTGGCGGGCGCGATCGCGCAGTATCTGCCCGCGCCCACGCAGCTCGTGTACTTCGTGATGTGCGCGATCTTCCTGCTGCAGGCGCTCGGCGTCGCGTTCATGCCGGACACCTCGAGCAAGAAGCCGGGCGCGCTCGCTGCGCTGCGCCCGCAGTTCCGAGTGCCCGCACAAGTCCGGGCAGCGCTGTTCTTCTCCGTACCCGTATTGATCGCATCGTGGGCGCTCGGCGGCTTCTATGCGTCGCTCGGCCCCACGTTGATCCGCAAGCTCGCCGGCAGCGACTCGCTGACCCTGGGCGGGTTCGTGATCCTGGTGATCGCTGGCTGCGGCGCGCTGGCGGTGACAGTCGTCCACGCACGGCCTGCCCGCGCCATCATGACGCTCGGCAGCGCGTCGCTCGCCATCGGCGTGGCGATCACCCTCGGCGCCATCTCGGCGCGCTCCTTGCCGGTGTTCCTGGTCGGCGCGGCGATCGCCGGCGTGGGCTTCGGCACCGGCCTGCAGGGCGCCATCCGGAGCGTCGTGCCGCTGGCGGCTGCGCACGAGCGCGCGGGCGTACTGTCCACGATGTACGCCGTGGCCTATCTCGCGATGGGGGCGCCGGCGGTGCTCGGCGGCGTGGGCGTGGTCTACGGCGACGGCCTGTTCGCGACCGCAAGCGAGTACGGCTTCGTCGTGATCGGGCTCGCTCTGTTCGCGCTCGTCGGAACGTGGCTCAAGCGTCCGGCGCGTCCGGCCATTGCGCCCGCGAGCGTGTGGCCACGGGACTCGCGACCCGAGCTGGGCCGCCGCTGAGCCCAGCCGGCATCCCGCTCCGGACAGTCCACGTCGGAATGCGACAAACGCACCGATCTCCGGAAAAGCTGGCGTGCAGTGATCGCACAAAAGCCTGACCCTTTCGGGCCTGCGCTCGGTACCTGATCCTGGCATGCGAGGGAAAGCAGCGGGCCGGCTCGTACTGTGGTCGTGGTTGTGTGCGGCGTGTACCGGGTTGGTGGAGGAGCCCACGGGCTCCAATGCGCCCGCGGACGCGAGCCCATCTGCCGCCGTGAGCGGCAAGGCGGGCGCTGCGGCTCCTGGCGGCGGCTCGGCTGGAAAGTCTGGTGGCGCTGCAGCTGCCAGCGGCGGCGCCACCAGCTCCAATCTTGGGATGGAGACGGTGAGCGCCAGCAGCGCCTACCCCCGGCTCAGCCACCGGCAGTGGGCGCTCGCCGCACAAGATCTGCTGCAGCTGGACAGCGCGCCGGACGTGAGCGGTTTCGCCAACGACGCGCCCGCCGCCACCGGCTTCGACAACAACGGTGGCCAGCTCGAGGTATCGCAGGCGCTCTGGCAGGACTACCAGAGCGTGAGCGAGGCGCTGGCGGCGAAGGTCGCCGGCGATAGCGCGCTACTCGCCAAGATCACGCCCGCGGGGCTGCCCGCGAGCGGGGACGCGCGCGCCCAGGCGTTCGTGTCGAGCCTCGGCGAGCGCGCGTTCCGGCGCCCGCTCACGAGCGCCGAAAGCAGCGCGTTCGTCGCGCTGTTCAAGCAGGGGCCGAGCCTGTACCCCGGGCGGGACGAGCTGAGCGCGGGCGCGGAGATCACCTTGCAGGCGCTGCTGCAGGCGCCGGGCTTCGTGTACCGGCAGGAGCTCGGCGGCGCGCCGGGCAAGGATGGCGTCGCGACGCTGAGCGACCACGAGGTCGCGGCGCGCCTGTCGTTCATGCTTTGGGACTCGCTGCCGGATTCGCAGCTCACGGCGGCGGCAAAGGCCGGCAAGCTGCACGAGCCCGCGCAGATCGCTGAGCAGGCCCGGCGCATGCTCGCGACGCCGCGCGCTGCAGAGAAGCTGGTGGAGTTCCACCGCCAGCTGCTCGAGCTGCGCCACTACGACACGTTGCACCCGCAGGGTCAGCCGGAGACGATCGGCGCTGCGTTGCGCACGGAGACGGAGCGCTTCGTGCGCGCGGTCGTGGTGGACGACAAGGGCGGTTACGCGGATCTCCTGCGCGCGAGCTTCAGCTTCGTGAACAAAGACGTCGCGAGCTTGTACGGACTGTCGGGCAGCTACGGCAGCGACTTCGTGCGCGCGGAGCTGAACCCCGAACAGCGCGCGGGCCTCCTCACACAGCCGGGCTTTCTCATCTATCGCTCCGGGGACACGGCGCCGATCCTGCGCGGCGTGTTCATCAACGACAAGCTGCTGTGCGCGGATCTGCCTCCGCCGCCCGTCTTCACGCCGCCCAAGATGAGCGGCACCACGCGCCGCGAGAAGGTGAACTCGATCACCGGCATGGGCACGTGCGGCGAAGGCTGTCACGCGCGCGTGATCAACCCGGCCGGCTACCCGCTCGAGTACTTCGACAACCTCGGCCGCTACCGCAGCGAAGACAACGGCAAACCGGTCGATGGCAGCGCCAGCTACGGCTTCAGCGAGGGCACAGAGAGCTACGACGGTCCGGTGGAGTGGGCGCGCGTGATCGCCGAAAATCGCCAGGCACACGAGTGCTACGTGCGCCACTGGCTCGAGTTCGGCTTCGGTCGCGCCTACGCCGCCGGCGACGCGCCGCTCGTGAAGCGCGTGGCGGCGGCCTCACTGGACGATCACAGCTCCGTGCAGGAGCTCATCACCTTGCTCGTGCAGAGCCCAAGCTTTCGCAGTCGCAAGTCGGAGGCACCTTGATGCGTAACGATCGAGTCGGACGCCGCGTATTTCTGCGAGGCCTCGGCGCGGTGAGCGTCGGGCTGCCGCTGCTCGATGCCTTCAGCCCGCGCCTTCTGCGCGCTCAGCCGGCAAGCATGCCGCGCTGCGCGGTGTTCGTGCGCCAGGGCAATGGCGTGGCGCAGGCGGGCAACGGCGAGCCCGAGCGCTTCTGGCCGAAGGCCGTCGGCGCGCTCACGCAGGCCGGCATGATGGCGGAGAGCGATCGTGCGGTGAGCGAGCTCGCGAGCTACGCGGGCAAGTTATTGCTGGTGCGCGGCACGCGCTTCGCGTTTCCGGGCAACGGCTGCGGCCACTCCGGCGGCGCGAACCAGGTGCTGACGGCGGCGCAAGTCTCGAGCGATCCCAAGGGACAATATTCGCTCGCGATGGGCGAGTCGGTCGACACTCGCATGGCCGCGGCCATCAACCCGTCCGCGCGCGAGCCGCTGACGTTGCTCACCGGCTCGACGCAGGGCTATCTGCCGGTCGTCCTGTCTTACCGCGGCGCGAAGCAGCTGCGCGGCGCCGACAACGATCCGTTTACGGTCTACAAGCGCATGACCGGGCTCGCCGGCATGGACCAGGCCGTGGTCGATCAGGTGGCGACGCGCCGCAAGAGCGTGAACGATCTCGTGCGCGCGCAGCTGCAGAGCCTGCTCGCGGACAAGAGCTTGAGCGCCGAGGATCGACGCCGGCTCGACCTGCACACGAGCGCGATCCGCGACGTGGAGGTCAAGCTCGCGTGCACCGTGCCCGAGATGCGGCAGCGCGAGCTGGACGGCATCAACCCGGTCGACGGCAAGAACTACGAGACCGTGACCAAGATGCACATGGACCTCGTGGCGCTGTCGTTCGCGTGCGACTACTCGCGCGTCGCGACCTTGCAGCTCGGAGCGGGCAACGACGGCACGCAGTTCGCGATCCCGGGCTATCGCAACGGGCAGCTCTTGCCGCGCTTCCACCAGATCTCGCACCGCATCTTCAGCGACGGCGCCGAGGGCGACCCCATCGAAGGTGCACAGGAGATGCACCACGAGATCGACAAGCTGCACGCGCGGCTGTTCCGCTACCTGCTCGACAAGCTGCAGAGCTACGCGCAGCCGAACGGCAGCCTGCTCGACAACAGCGTCGCGGTCTGGACGAACGACCTCGGCCACGGCGTGAGCCACAACTACGTGAACATCCCGTGGGTCATCGCCGGCAGCGCGGGTGGCTACTTGAAGCAGGGCCAGTACGTCGACGCGGGCAACGTCACGCACAACCAGCTGCTCAACACGTTGCTGAACGCCGTCGGCGCGCGCAAGGCAGACGGCTCGCTCGTGGACGACTTCGGTGATCCCAGCCTGAAGAAGGGCCAGATCAGCGCCATGCTGGCTTGACCCGGCGCGCGTCTGCTACAAGCGAGGCGTGTTCTTCCCGGCGAACCTCACGGTGCTCGTGGAGCAGCCGCGCTTCAGCTTCATCAAGCGCAGCGAAGACCTGCGCGTCGACTTCGTGTCACCCGTGCCGTGCCCGTTCAACTACGGCAGCGTGCCGGACTCGCAGGCCGAAGACGGGGATCGCGAAGACGTCGTCGTGCTGGGACCGCGCTTGCCGAAGGGGTTGTACCAGCAGCTGCCGGTGCTCGCGCGCGCGCACTTCTATGACGCCGGCCGCTACGACGGGAAGTGGGTGTGCGGCAAGGCCATGCGCCCGCTGGATCGCGGCGCGCTCATCGCGTTCTTCACGGTCTATGCGCGCTTCAAGCGCGTGCTGAACAGGGCGCGCGGCCTGTCCGGCGAGACGCGCTTCGCGGGGCTCGAGCTCGCGCCGAAGGCCGTCTCGGAGTAGGCATGGGTCTCGTGCACAAGGTGGGCTGGGACCCCGCGCTATGCGAGCGCAGCGCCTGGTTTTGGCCGCTGTCGGCGGCAGCGAAGCACTTCGCCGCGCACGCCGATTGGCCGAGCTTCGCCGACTTCGATGCCGCGTACCTCGCGTGCACCGCCGGCACGGGCGCGCCGGCGCTGACGTTCCGCGACAACGTGCGCAAACAGGACAAGCGCGCCGAAGGGCGCGTGGTGCTCGAGGCGCTGTACGACGCGCGCATCACCCTGGTGCGCGAGGTGCCGACGCGCGAGCGCAACTGGCACGACCTGCTCAACATGTTGTGCTTCGCCACGTTCCCGCACAGCAAGCTCGCGCTGCACGCGCGCCAGTACGCGCGGCTCGCGGAGCGCGTCGACGCCAGCACCGCGCGCCTGCCCAACCGCCGCACGCCCGAGCAAGACGCGCTCACCCTGTTCGACGAAGGTGGCGTGCTGCTCGCGGGGGCGCCTGACGCTGCAGCGCAGCTGGCAGCCGCAGCGCCAGAGGCACGCGAGAGCGTCTGTCTCGAGCTGTGCGAGGCGCGCCTCTTGCGCGTGGTGCCGTTCGGTCATGCCTTGTACGAACATCTGATCGAAGGCCTACGTTGCCCTGGCGGCTGTACGCAGCTCGTAGTCGTGCACGAGCTGTGGAGCCCCGGGTTTTTGCCCGCTCTGGACCGCGCGCTGTGCGCGAAGCTGAACGACCCGGCGCAGCTCACCTCACCTCGCGCCTGCGGACAGATTCGGCTCGCGACGTTTGCGCTGTAGCCCACACCTACGCCGCGCTCACACAGGTAAGCTGTGGCAGAGGTGCTTGCTGCGCTTCTCTCACTCACGTTACGATCATGCGGAGAGGCGACCACGCTCCATGCCTGGAAGAGCCGAGACGCTGTTACAGCGCATCATCAACAAGGCCAGCCGCGGCCATCGCGGTGACCCCGTAGGCACAGTCGCGTTTTACGGCCCGGACGATCAGCGCGCGAGCAAGGTCGTGGTGGGCATCAGCCCCAACCCCACCGTCGGCATCAGCGAGACACGCAAGTGGCTGCGCGAAGAGGGCGACGTGCGCGAAGACGCCAAGATCCTCGACGAGGTCCTGGCCTTCATCGCGGATCAGAGCGTGCGCTCACTCGTGGTCACGAACGGCGTCTACGGCTGCCCACACGAAGAAGGCGTCGACTATCCGGAAGGTCAGCACTGCGAGCAGTGCCCGTTCTGGAAAGACCGCGAGCGCAACGTCGCCGTCATCGGCTGAGCGGTTCGCGCGCGCCGCGTGTCACAGCCGCTGTGCGCCATCCAGCTTGCCGAGACCACGATCAAACGTGCCGAGCGGCAGGTGACCTGCTTTGCGCGCGCTCTCGAGAACGAGGCAGTCCGAGAACCCGAGCTTCGGCCGAGCCCGATACTGTTCGAGCGCGGCCGAGACCACCTCGGGCTCCTGGACGGAGAGCTCCGCATGGTTGAGCAGCATATCGATCATGAGCGCGATGCGTTCGTCGTCCAGCTCGTATGCGGATGACAGAACCCAAGAGGTCTCTGTGAGCACCAGGTGGGAGATCCAGGCGCCCTTGGCGACGAAGTCCTCGGCCTCTGTCACCTGGGCGTCGTCGTCACGGACGATCAAGCGGACCAACACGTTCGTGTCAACGGCGCGCATGCTTCTCTCGCATGCGCTGCCGGACGGCGTCTTTCAGCTCCTCGAGCTTCCGCGGCCGCGGCGGCCGCTCGCCAAACAACGCGCGATGGATGTCTTCGGAGGAAAACCGACCGGCCTTTCGGATGACGATCCGGTCTCCTTCCTCCGTCCACTCGAGGACGGATCCGGGACCCAATCCCAAGCGCTTGCGAATCTCGGCAGGCACCGAGATCTGCCCCTGCGCCGTGATCTTGGAGTGAGCGAGCGCCATGCCGATACCTTACCATGGTAATGAGGAGGGGCAAGGGCGCTGGTGCGCGCGCAGGAGTCCTCGGCAGGGCTCCTGCGCGGCTTGCGTTCTCGATTACTTCGCCTGGTAGGCTTTCACCTTCGCTGCGACCACGTCGAGCATGTTGCCCATCGTGAGGTGCATGTCGATCAAGTGCAGGCCCCAGTCCAGGTTGACCGTGCCGTTGCTAACGACGTCGCCCGTGACCTCGTCCGTGCGCGGGTCCTTCGGATCGGCGTTGATGTTGATCGAAAGGTACGAGCCCGTGAGGCCGAACTTGCACTCGGCGGTGATCAGGCCGGGCACGCTCACGAACGGCGTCTCGATCGTCTTGCCCGTCACCCACTCGGGCATCGGCTTGCTGCTGGCGCCCGGGCCGTCCTTGCTCAGGTAGGCGTGCAGCTCTGCGCTGCCGCCGCCCATGGCTGCAGGGTTGGTGCAGGCTGCGACCAGGGACTTGTCCGTGGAGCTGGCGAAGAGCGAGGTCTCCGGCGGAGGCGTGGTGGAGCGGAACGACGCGAACGTCAGCACGCAGCCGAGCTCGTCGGCCGTCTTGCACACGGGGATGTGTGCGAAGGTGCCGCCCACGAGCTTGTCCGGCGGAACGAGCACGTTCATGCCGCCGAGGATCGCGGTGATCAGGCGCTTTTCCGCCACGTCCTTGTCGAGCTGATCCTTCAGCAGCTGGATCAGCACGCTCGAGCCCTGCGAGTGACCGATCAGCACGACGCCGCGGCCGTTGTTGTCGTGGTCGAGGTAGTGCTTCCACGCGGCCGAGACATCTTTGATGCCCAGCGTGCGATCGGCCGTGGACGCCATGCCTGCAAGCGACGCGCGCAGTGAGGTGAGCGTCACCTGGCGATACATCGGCGCGAACAGCCGGCATTGAGACGCGAAGCGCGCGAACTGCGCCTTCACGACGTTCTTCTCTTCCGCGCCCGGCGTGAGGTCGCTGTTCGCGGACATGTCCAACGAGACCGTGGGGTACACGTAGAAGCAGTCGATGGGCGCGTTGGCGTTCGGCGTGAACTTCTCGCGCTCGAGCGTGCCGTCCGCGCGCACGATCGTGGTCTCCAGATCGACCGCGCAGTTCTCGTTGTGGTCCGGCCGGCACAGCCACGCTTCGGGCTTCGTGTAGTCCGGAGCGGCGGCGGGTGCGGTGGCTGATGGAGCAGCCCCCGCTGCGCCGCCGGAGCTGCCTGCGCTGCCCGGGCTGCCCGCGTTCACAGACGCTCCGGCGGTTTTGCCCGCCGCGGCGTCATGCGCGTGACCTGCGCTGCCCTCGTGCGCGTGACCCCCGGTGCCCGCCGCGGTGGATGCGTTCTGATCCGTGCTCGAATCATCGTCGTTACATGCTGCGATGCACAGAACCAACCCAAGGAACGTTACGACGCGCCGCGCCGACATAAGTGGACTCTCCATTGTGTGTTGAAGACCTGCGTTGTGATGCAAGCTATCAGCTGTGGCTCCATTGGATCGCTAACTCTTTGTTTCCTGTCCAGTGAAGAAATGTGCGCGCGCGGCGACGCATCCCCATCGTCGAGCGAAACTGCGGCCTCATTCGAAAACGGGGACAACTGAGCTGCACGGGCGTGGTCGTCGCAAACACCGCACGGCTCTGCGCGGCCGATCCGCTACGCAGGCGCGGGCCGAAAGTGTCACCTAGACACATCCGCAGCAGTCCACAGCGACTGCGCGACCACGCTCACCACGTTGAGACGCAAGCTCCGGCAGAGATCACGAAACCAGCATCAGCCCGGGTTGCCGTTCCGAGCTGGCGCCGTTTTCCGGGTGCTCACGAAGTAAAACACCGCGAGCACACCAGCCATGATGAGCGTGGACAGCAAGAGCTCCCCCGGCGTCTCCGCCGGCCCATCCGCAAGCTTCCCGCCCGACTCGTGATGGCGCATCACGACGGACCCCGCGACCCCGCCGACCGTGAGCAATGCGATCGCCAAGCCGCAGATGGCCTCACCCGCCACGAGACCCGCCGCCCACAGCGAGCCCGTGTCCGAGTCGTCCGCCTCCTCGCGCTTGCCTTGCTTGCGCCGCACCCACCACGAGAGCACACCGCCCGCGAAGATGCTGGGCCAGTTGTTGATCGGTAGGTACATGCCGATCGAGAACGCCAGCGCCGACACGCCGAGCAGCTGACAGCACAGGCCGATCAAGCCGCCGAACAACATCAGCATCCACGGCAGACCGCCTCCGGTCGCGCCTTCCACCAACGTCGCCATCAACGTGGCCTGCGGCGCGGACACCGCCTCCGAGCCGATCTTGTACGCCTGGTGCAACACGAGCAGCACGAAGCCCGTGCGCACGGCGGCGCCCAGGCTGCCGAGCAGCTGCGCGAGCTGCACCTTCCACGGGGTCGCGCCGATCAACGTCGCCGTCTTGAGATCCTGCGACAGATCGCCAGACAGCGCGGTCGCGATGCACACCACGGCGCCGGCCATGATGGCCGAGATCTTGATCGTGTCCGGGTTGTGGTGGAACACGTTCATGAACACGATCGTGAGCGACATCAGCGCGGTGATCGTCATGCCCGACACGGGCTGATTCGTGGTGCCGATCAAGCCCACCATGCGCGCGGAGACGGCCACGAACAGAAACGCGAAGAACACGGTGATCAGCGCCTCGCCGAACGAGATGCCGAAGCGCGGCGTGAGCCACAAAATGAGCAACGCGGCCACCACGCCGATGCCCACGATCGGCAGCGGCAGATCGCGCTCGGTACGCGGCAGCGACTTCGTCGCGCGCGTGGCGTACAGGCCGAGCAGATAAAAGATGCCCGCGCCAATCGCGGCGCAAATCGGCATCAGCACGAAGTCGACGTGCACGCGCAGGCCGCTCAGGTCGTTCGAGCTGGCCTTGTCATCGAAGCCGAACGCGCCGACGAGCAGGCCCAGGATCGCGCCTGCCACGGTCACGGCCATGCGCTCGCGCTCACCCCCCACGGGCCCCTCGACGGCGCCCTTGTCGCCGCTCTGGCGCAGCGCTGCGAGGGATGCCTTGAGCGAGCTGCCGATGTCCGGGAGCGCGCGCACCAGCGACGACAAGCCGCCGAACGCCACGCCGCCTGCGCCGATGTACACGAGGTAGCTGCGCCGGATCTCGTTCCACGCCATGTCGGCGATCGGCTTCTTGCCCGGCGCGATGATCTGGTCGCCTCCGAAGAAGTCGATCAACGGGATGATCACCATGTAGCCCAGAATGCTGCCCGACAGCATCACGGCCGCGATGCGCACGCCCACGAGCCAGCCGATGCCGACCAGGAGCGGCGACACGCTGAAGCCGAACACGGCCTTGTGCAGGGTGCTGAAGCTGTGCGTGGGATCGGCGACGAACAGCTTCGCGCCGTTGCGCAGAAACTCAAACACTGCGCCGAACGCGATGCCGCCGAACACCGGCTTCGCCGTGACGCCACCGCGATCACCCGCGATGAGCACCTTGGCGCACGCGGTGCCCTCCGGGAACGGCAAGGTGTGGTGCTCCTTCACGCACAGCGCGCGGCGCAGCGGGATCATCAGCAGGATGCCCAGAAAACCGCCGACCGAGCCGAGCAGAAACACCGTGGCCGGTGTGATCTCGCCGCCGAGGAACAGCAGCGCGGGCACGGTGAAGATGATCGCGGCCGCGAGGCCCTCACCCACCGAGGCGAACGCGTGCACGCTGTTGTTCTCGAGGATCGTCCCGCGTCGCAGCAAGCCTCGCAGCACGCCCATCGAGATCACGGCGCTCGGAATGGATGCCGACACGGTGAGCCCGATCTTCAGGCCCACGTACGCGTTCGCGGCGTTGAAGATCGCGGCCAGGGTGATGCCGAGGATCACGGCCTGCAGCGTGAACTCCGGCAGCACCGTCTCCGGCTTCACGTACGGGACGATCGGAGAAGGCTCGGCTGCCGAAGACGATGCAGCCTCGGAAGGGCTGGTCGAAGAAGAAGCCATGGACGTACCTTCTACCAGTCACACCCAGCTTTCGGCGAGATTACGCCCGACGCTCGGCGCAAAAACCTGTTTCGATGGCTCGCGACGCGTGCTCTCGAACCTGACAGCACGCGCCGCTCACAGCAGCGCGCGCAGCGCGTCCGGCAGCGGAGCTTCGAGCGCGAGCGCTGTCCCGTGTCGCGGATGCTGGAGCCGCAGCTCACTCGCGTGCAGGAAATGGCGCGAGAGGCCCGGCACGCTCGGCCCGCCGTACAGCGTGTCACCCGCGATCGGATGACCGAGCGCCGCGAGCTGCGCTCGAACTTGGTGGCGCGCGGCGAGCTGCAAGCGCACGCAAACGAGCGCGCGATCGGCGTGCGGCTCGCTGCTCACGATCTCGAGCTCCACGGGCTTCGCCTCGGGGAACGGCTCCGCGCGCACGCGCACCTTGCGCCGGTCCGCGCGCAGGTAGCCGCGCACGCGCTGCGGCTGCGGCTGCCCCGCGACGAGCGCGAGGTAGCGCTTCTCGATCTGCCCACGCTCATGGGCCGAGCGCACCCGCTCGAACGTGTCGGCGTCGCGCGCAGCCAGCAGGATACCGGAGGTCTCGTTATCGAGACGATGCAAGAGGCCGGCCTCGAGCGCCCGGTAGCCGACCGTTCGCATCTCCGGGTAGCGCGCCAGCAGCGCCGACACGACGGTGCCGGCCTCGCCGTCACGCAGCGCGTGGCTCGGCACGTGCCCTGGTTTGTCTACCGCGACCAGCCAGGCGTCCTCGTAGATCACGCGCAACGCGAGCTCGGCATCCGCAGCCGGGCCGAGATGGGCGGCGAGACCGGACACCTCGACGCGGTCCCCGGCCTGCAGCGCGGCACTCTTGGCGGCAATCCGACCATTGACGCTCACGTCCCCAGCCGCAAAACGCTCCCACAGGGCGCGGCGGCTCAGTCCCGCGAGCGCCGTGCGCAGAAAGCGGTCGAGCCGCTGACCGGCCTGCTCCGGGCTGACCTGGAAGGAACGCGGAGCGGTCATGGCGGCCATCACTACCTCGCCGCCTTGGGTTGTAGTAGACCCAACGGTCCCTGAAGGGAGCCTTTGGGACGGAATGAGACAAGCACCATGGTGAGCGCCGAAAAGCGCGATTACTACGAGCTACTGGGCGTCGAACGCAGCGCGACTGCCGAGGACCTCAAGCGAGCTTATCGGGCACTGGCCATCAAGTTGCATCCGGACAAAAACCCGGACGACCACGATGCCGAGGAGCAGTTCAAGATCGTCAGCGAGGCCTACGCCGTGCTGAGCGATCCCGACAAGCGCCGGCGTTATGACCAGTTCGGGCACGCGGCGTTCGATCCTGCGCGCGGCGGCACGGGCTTCGACCCTGCCGACCTCGGCGCCATCGGGCAGGTGCTCGAGGGCTTCATGGACGACCTCTTCGGCCGGCGCGGTGGCGCTAATCGCGAGCCGAAAGATCTGCGCTACAACCTGGAGCTGACGTTCGAGCAGGCCGCGCTCGGCTGCGAGCGCACGATCGACTACGAGCGCCTCGAGCTCTGTCGCCACTGCACCGGCTCGCGCGCGGAGCCCGGCGTGGCGCGTCCCGAGTGCCCCGCCTGTCGCGGGCGCGGCGAGGTGCGCTTCCAGCGCGGCTTCTTCGCGACCTCGCGGCCGTGCGTGTCCTGTGACGGCACGGGCGTGCGCAAGGAGGCGCGTTGCACGCTGTGCCATGGCCAGGGCAACACGCCGCAGCATCAGACCTTGAAGGTCAAGATCCCGCCCGGCGTGGAAGACGGCGCGGTGCGTACCATCAGCGGGATGGGCGAGCAGCTGCCCGCCGGCACGGGCGATCTGCACGTGCACGTGAAGGTACAGCCGCACCCGCTGTTCCGCCGCGAAGGCGCGGACATCTTGTGCGACGTCCCGGTGAGCTTCCCGCAGGCCGCGCTGGGCGCGAACCTCGACGTGCCCACGCTCGAGGGCAAGGTGAAGATGCGCCTGCCTCCGGGCACGCAGTCCGGCCGTATTTTCCGGCTGCGCGGCAAGGGCCTGCCGGTGTTCGGCGGGTACGGCAAGGGCGACGAGCTCGTGAAGGTCGTCGTCGAGGTGCCCGCGAAGCTCACCCACCGCCAGCGCGAGCTGCTCGAGCAGCTCGCGAAGGAGATGGGCGAGGACACGCACCCGCAGCAGCAGAGCTTCATGGACAAGCTGCGCAGTCTGTTCGACTGAGATCTCATGGCCATCGACCTCGAGCGGCTGTCGCAAACGCTGTCGTCCGGAGAGACCGTGCGCGTGAAGGGGCGGCTGCGCGCGGTGGTGGGCCTCGCGCTGCACGTGGAGCTGCCGGACGCGCGGGTGGGCGACCTCGTCGAGATCACGCGCAAGCACAGGCCCCCGCTGCTCGGCGAGATCGTGGGCTTCGACGACGAAGGTGTGACCGTCATGCCGCTCGGAGCGGCAGACGGTCTGGGCCCGGACGATCGCGTCGTGCCGCGCGGCACGCCGCTCCAGATCAAGGTGGGGCCGGACCTGCTCGGCCGCGTGCTGGACGGCCTCGGCGAGCCGATGGACGGTGGCGCCGCTCTGAGCGGCACGCCGGTCACCGTCATGCGCACGGCTCCGCCTGCCCTCGAGCGCAGGCGCATCGAGCGCGCGCTGCCGCTCGGCGTGCGCGCTCTGGACGCGTTCGTGACCGTGGGCGAAGGCCAGCGCATGGGTTTGTTCTCGGCGGCCGGGGTCGGCAAGAGCACATTGCTCGGGCAGATCGCGCAGGGCTCGTCGGCGGACGTCGTGGTGTTGTGTCTGATCGGCGAGCGCGGACGCGAGCTCGGTGACTTCCTGCAAGATCATCTGCAGGGCGAAGCGAAGGCGCGCACGGTCGTCGTGTGCGCGACGAGCGACGCGCCCGCGCTCCTGCGCATGAAGTGCCCGTACGTGGCGACGACGATCGCCGAGGTGTTTCGCGATCAGGGCAAGCGCGTGCTGCTGCTGGTCGACAGCGTCACGCGCTTCGCTCGCGCGGCGCGCGAGGTGGGGCTCGCGGCGGGTGAGGCCCCGCTGCGGCGCGGCTATCCGCCGAGCGCGTTTGCTGCGCTGCCCGGCCTGCTCGAGCGCGCCGGCACGGCGGCGCAGGGCTCGATCACGGCGTTTTACACGGTGCTCGTGGAAGGCGACGATCTCGATGAGCCCGTCTCGGACGAGCTGCGAGGCCTGCTCGACGGCCACGTGGTGCTGAGCCGCAAGCTCGCCGCGCGCGGCCAGCACCCCGCGGTGGACGTCACGCAGAGCCTGTCGCGGCTCATGCCGCGCCTCGTCGATCCGCAGCATCGCGCGGCGGCGGATCTCGCGCGCTCGCATCTCGCGCTGTACGAAGAGAAGCGCGACCTGATCCTGCTGGGCGCCTACCGCTCCGGCAGCGACAGTCGCCTGGACTCGGCGATCGCACGCGTGCCCGAGATCGAGGCGTTCCTGGTGCAAAAAGAACGCGAAACGGCCGACTTCGCCGACACGATCTCGACGCTGCAGATGCTCGTGAACTAGCGCTGCGGATCTGCTTGCACGACCCGTGCGTCGCTCGATCCCTCGGCTCCTCGCGCAAACAACGTTCTGCCGACGCGATCGATGTGCTCACGCAGCGGCGCGTGCTTGATGCAGGCATACGCCTGCACGTCGAACTGATACGGGAGCGGCAGATCATCGAGCTCGCTCGCCAAAAGAGACGCAAACACCGCGTCTACTTCGCCCAAGATCGCGAGGTCAACGTCCGACTCTCGACGGGAATTGCCCTTGGCGCGCGAGCCAAAGACACGCACCTCACGAATGTTCGGATGCTTCTCGAACACTGCTTGCATCAAGCTCAGAGTGCGCTCATCCAAGCCGAAGTCGCTCATCCCTCTTGCTCCTGCAGGAAGGCTTGCAGCTGCTCGATCGCCGGCAAGTAGCGCGCATGGATCACTCTCAGACTCCTCCACCGTCATCAGCGAATCGTACCGCTGTCCTGAGTCTGCGACCAGTGACCTCCATCCCGGAGATGTGCGTCAGTCTGCTGCCGCCCGCAGCTTCTTCGCGCGGTGGTCCCAGCGGATCCACAACAGGATGGCGAGCAGCGCGGCGTAGACGAGCGGCTCGGAGAGATCGCGCTTCACGCGCCACACGAAGTGCAGGCAGGCGAGCCCCGCCGCGAGGTAGACCAGCCGGTGCAGGCGCTGCCAGCGCGGGCCGCCGAGGCGCTTGCGCATGCGCTGCGTGGAGGTGATCGCCAAGGGGATGAGCAGCACGAGCGCGCTGAAGCCGACCGTGATGAACGGGCGCTCGACGACGTCCGCCACGATCGCTCCCCACGCGAGGCCCTGATCGACGACGGCGTACACGCCGAAGTGAAGGCACGCGTAGAAGAACGCCGACAAGCCGAGCTGACGGCGCAGCCGCAGCGGCCATGTCACGCCGAACCACAGCCGCGCGGGCGTGGTGCACAGGCTCGCGATCAGGAGGATCAACGCCAAGAGGCCCAGGCGATTGAGCGCCACGGCCACGGGGTCCGCGCCGAGGCGCCCGTGCAGCGCGTCGACGCACAGCCACGCGAGCGGCACGAGCGATCCGAGCAGCACGCCGGGACCGAGCCAGCGGTACGGTTGCGAGCGGCCGGGCGTCATTCAGAAATTCCGCCGCAGGTCGAGCCCGCGATACAAGCTCGCCACTTGTTCGCCGTAGCCGTTGTACGGCAGGGTCATGCGCCGCGACAGCTCGCCGATGCGACGCTCGCTGCGCTGGCTCCAGCGCGGGTGATCGACCTCCGGGTTCACGTTGGCATAGAAGCCGTATTCGCCCGGCGCCGCGCTGTTCCACGTCGTGCGCGGCTGCTGCTCCGTGAGCTCGATCTTCACGATCGACTTGATGCCCTTGAAGCCGTATTTCCACGGCACCACCAGGCGCAACGGCGCGCCGTTCTGCCCGAGCAGCGCCTTGCCGTACAGGCCCACCGCCAGCAACGTGAGCGGATGGGTGGCCTCGTCGATGCGCAGAGCCTCGACGTACGGCCAGTCGAGCACCGAGCGGCGCTGGCCCGGCAGCTGCTCCGGATCGAGCAACGTGGTGAACGCCACGTATTTGGCACGCGACGTCGGCTCGAGCTGTTTGATCAGGTCGCCGAGCGGGAAGCCGAGCCACGGGATGACCATCGACCACGCCTCCACGCAGCGCATGCGATAGACGCGCTCCTCGAGCGGGAAGCGCGCGATGAGCGCATCGAGATCCAACGTGACCGGGCGCTTCACCTCGCCCTCGATGCGCACGGTCCACGGCGTAAGCCGCAGGCTGGCCGCATTCTCCGCTGGATCGCCCTTGTCCAGGCCGAGCTCGTAGTAGTTGTTGTAGGTCGTGATGTCCTGCCACGGCGTGAGCGGATCGCGCGCGCCCGCGCCGTAGTCGTGGCGCGAGCTGACCGTGAGCTCCCGTGGCGGAGCGGGCGGGACCTCGCTTCGGGCGCGCGGCCGATCGCTACCGCCCGAGAGCCACAGCAGGCCGCCGCCCACAGCCGCAGCCGTGGCGCCGGCGTAGATCACGTCGCGCATCAGCTCGCGGCGTCGCAGGTACAGCGCTTGCGGCGTGATTTCGGAGGGTGCGGGCTCTGGCTTCGGCATGGGGGAAAGGTAGCGCCGCGCGGCGGCGTGGATCATGGCTTGCGAGCGGCCGGTATACGTCCGCTCGAGCGCCCGCGTTACGCATTGCGGCAGGCGCGCGTGTAGGTGCAGTGACAGCCCGCTGACCTTCCGCTGACCTCACCCGCGGGGGCAGCGGGCCCCGCGGCCCGCCAGGGCCGGGGCTTTTCCACCGGCCCCATGGCTGCTAAGAGAGCCTGCCTACCAGGCGGGAGCGGGTGCTCCTCCTGCACGCCTGCAAACGACGCTACGAACAAAGGACAAGCTCGTGGATCACGTACTTTCGTCGCTCAAAACTCGCATCTTCAGCGCCAGCTTCCTGCTGTTCGCGGCCGTCGCTTGCAATCAACCGGCCCCCGCGAAGAAGCCTGCCGATCCCAAGGCCTGTGAGCAGTTCGCCGAGCGCATCTGCAAAGAGACCACCGAGAACTCGCCCACCTGTACGAACCTCAAGAGCTCCCTCGAGCTGATGACGCCCGAGGCCTGTAGCGTGGCGCTCACCAGCGTGGACGTCAGCATCAAGAAGCTCGGCGAGGCGCGCAAGAAGTGTGACGAGCTGACCACCAAGCTGTGCACGGACCTCGGTCCGGAGACGCAGACCTGCGACATGGTGAAGAACACCACCAAGACGTTCCCGCCGGAGCGCTGCGAGCAGATGTTGGGCCGCTACGGCGAGGTGCTCGCCGGCCTGAAGAAGCAGGAAGAGCGCAACAAGCCTCTCGATGCCGAGAAGGTCGCGAAGCTGACCCAGGGCGCCAAGACGGCGTTCGGGCCGACCGACGCGAAGGTCGTGATCGTGGAGTTCTCCGACTTCCAGTGTCCGTTCTGCTCGCGCGCAGCGAACGCCGTGCACTCGCTGAAGCAAAAGTACGGCGACAAGATCCACTTCGTGTTCCGTCAATTCCCGCTGTCATTCCACGAGAACGCGCACATCTCGGCGGAGGCCTCGATGTTCGCCGCGGAGCACGGCAAGTTCTGGGAGTTCCACGACAAGCTGTTCGAGAACCAGAAGAAGCTCGATCGCCCGTCGCTCGAGGGCTACGCCAAGGAGCTCGGCCTGGACGTGGCCAAGCTGAAGAAGGCGCTGGATGACAAGACGTACGCCGCCGCGGTAGACGCCGAGATGAAGCTGGGCGAGGAGGTCGCGGTGGACGGCACGCCCACGATGTTCCTGAACGGCAAGCGCGTCAGTAACCCCACCGACGTCGACGCGATCTCGAAGGAGATCGAAGAGGCGCTCAAGCCGAAGACCTGAGTTGTGCGGCAGGGATCAGGGCTCAGCGCCGCAGCGCAGCGGTCGCGAGCCCTGATACCGGAGCCGCGGCGCGGCCGGATCGAACAACGCCTTGTCCCCGCCATCCAGCTTGCCACCCGGATAGGCCATCAGGCCCTCCAGCAGGGCATCGCGGATCAAGCGCTCGCGCTGCACGTGGATCGCGTCGGGCGGCAAGCTCAGCCCCGACAGCACACCATCCCCGGAGGCCGCGAGGAAGTCGCTGGTGACGACCGTGAGCGGCCGCTCCGGCGCGAGCGGCTGACCTTTTCGATCGAAGAGCTGGACCTGCAGCTCGCGATCTTTGCAGCTGGCAGCGGCGGTCAGCCCGGACAGCGCGAGGATCCCGCTTTCGGCGCGCAGGTTCCCGGCCAGGATCGCGGCGAGCTGCGCCGCCGTGAGCTTCACGGTGGCGAAGCTGTTGTCGAACGGGAACATCTCGAACACGGTGCCGTAGCGCAGCGGCCCCTTCGGCAGTGAGATGCGCACGCCACCGGCGTTGCTGAACGCGGCGTCCGCACCGGGCGAAGCGCGCAGCATGAGATCCGCTACCAGGTTGCTCAGCGGCGACTCGCGCTTGTTCTCGCGCTTGACCTCCGAGACCACCTCGACGCCGGTCGGCCGCTCGCGCTCGGCTCTGGCCCGCTCGAGATCCGCCTGGATGGCGCGCAGCACCTTGTCGCTGCGCTGCACGGGCCGGCCCTCGTAGCTCTCGGTGCGCGCGCAGCAGGGCAGCTCGAGGTTCTCCGCGCACAGGCCCACGGGCGCGAGGATGTGCACCGACAGCGGCTCGTTCGCGCGCGGCGGCACGCGGATGTCCACGCGCCCGAACGCGCGCCCGTTCGAGAACGCCTCCACGAGCGCGATGCCGTTGACCCGGTGCGCGAGGCCCGAGTGCGTGTGGCCGGCCACGATGACGTCCACCAGACCCGCGGGCAGCTGGCGCGCCAGATCGAACGCCTCCGCGTCCGCATCGCAGCTGGTGAGGTCGTTCGGATCGTCGAGCTTCTTGCAGTCGCCGCCCGCGTGCACCACCGCGATCACCACGCGGGCGCCCTGCGCGCGCAGGCGCTTCGCTTCGTCGGCGATCGCCGCTGACAGCGGCAGGACCTCGATGCCGCGCGTGTTGTCCGCGTGTGTCGTGCGCAGCAGATCGCGAGTCACGCCGCCCACGATGCCCACGGCGACGCCGCGCCGCCGCAGCAGGATCGAGCGCTTCAGCCTCGGGATCGGCAGCGGCTTGCCCTTCGGCCCGCGCAGGTTCGCGTTCAGAAACGGCAGCTCGCTCTGCGCCACCCGGGCCTTCAACGCGCCGAGCGGGTCCTCCGCCGCCGACAGCGGCACGGCGTGCGGCCCGACCGGCCCGAAGTCGAACTCGTGATTGCCGAGCGTCACCGCGTCGTAACCGAGCGCGCGATAGGCGCGGACCATGGCGGCGCCCTCCGTGGAGTTCGACTCGATCGTGCCCTGAAAGATGTCCCCCGCATCCAGCAGCAGCAGGGCGCCGCCGTCCTCGGCCCGCGCTGCGCGCAGGTTGTCGAGGTAGCCGCCGAGCAGCGGCAGCTGCCAGATGCGGCCGTGCACGTCGTTCGTGGTCGCGATCGATAGGGTGATCGGCTGCGCGCGCGGACGCTCCGAGCGTCCCACGCAGGGCACGAGCGCCAGAACCGCTGCGATCATCCACGTCCAGCCGCGCTGCCCACGAAACCACGAGTTGCCCATGCGCCGAAGCCTACAGGCGCCGCGCGGTTTGTCGATTGCACACGCCGGGGCAAGAGGCTTGATGTAGGGCCAGCTTCGGTGTTCAACTCCGGCGCTGGCTTGGTGCGCGAAGCAGTCCGCGCATGAACCTCATTGGAGCTCCCTCATGTCATCTGCGTATCGTTCCAGCTTTACGCTCCTCGGCCTGTGTTGCGTGTGGCTCTCGTCCTGTAGCGGCGTGGCGCCCGAAGCCGTGCGCGACACGACCTCGGCGATCACCGCCCAGGTCGCGCTCGCCAAGGCGTCCCTCGTCGCGTGCCGCGGCGGCGATCGCGGCCAGTGTGACAGCGCCGAGAAGAACCTCGAAGCCATCGCGAGCTCCAACGCGCAGCTGAGTCAGCTGAGCGACAAGTGAGCGCGTCAGTGGCGTGAGCCCTTGCCGGTCTCGCCCGTGCGATCGAGCGCCAGCTTGAACAGGATGGGGCCGACGATCTCGTTGATGGCGACCGTGGCGACGATCAGCGAGCGAAAGCCGCCGCCGAAGCTGGGAAAGGCGCGCTCCACCACGGCGGACAGGCCCAGGGTCAGACCCGCCTGGGAGACGAGCGGCGCCCAGCCCCAGCGCCGTATCACCGGTCCGTCCTGGGCCAGCCGCGTGCCGAGGTGATGGGACCCGAACGTGATCCCCACGCGTGCAGCCGCGAGCGCGAGCGCGATCGGCCACAGTTGCGACAGGAGCGGCAGATCGAGATGCGCGCCCGCGGTCGCGAAGAACACCACGAACACGACGCTGCCTGTGGCTTCGACCGCGTGCAGCAGCTTCGATCCCTGGGTCGACAGGTTCGTGACCACGAAGCCCGCGGTGAGGAACGTGAGCAGCGGATCGAAGTGCAGGTAGCGAAGGCCGGCCGTGAGGCCGAAGCCGAGCGCGATCAGCACGAGCAAGAGCTGTCCCGAGACGAGCCACAGGTACAGCGACAGCACGAAGCCCACGGTCATGCCGAGCGTGACGCTGCCGAGGATCTCGTGCGCGAGCGCGTACAGGTCCGCGGCGGCGAAGCCCGTCAACGGCTCGACCATCGGGCGCACCAGCGCGATGGTCAAGGTCATGAGCACGGCCACGACGACGTCCGAGCTCATCACGAACGCCAGCGCAAAGCGCGAGAGCGGCCCGTCCGGTCGCAGCTGCGCGAAGATGGCCAACGTGGCCGACGGGCTGCGGCTCACGGCCAGCACGCCCCACAGGAGCGCGATGCCGATCACCACGCGCAGCGATTGATCGCGGGCAAACGGCAGAAAGGGTGCGCACAGGTAGAACATACCCGCGGCGAGCACCGTGCCGAGCACCGAGTGCACGAGCATGGCGATGCTCAAGCTGCGGCGCTGCGGCAGCAAGTCCTGCAGGCGCAGCTCGGCGCCACCGGCGAGCGCGATCAGCGCGAGCGCCAAGGTGTTGACGGGCGCGAGCTGCGCGACGGTGTCGTGATCCACCAGGTGCAGCACGTGCGGGCCGGCCACGACGCCCACACAGATGTAAGCGGTCAGGTGCGGCAGGCCGACGGCCTCCAGCAGCTCTGCGGCGAGCATGCCTGCGAGGAGCAGGAAGCCCACGGCGGAGATCACCGCGAACTGCACGTCCGCGCCCGGCGCCATGCGCTGCGTGCCCAGGAGCAAGCTGAACGCCACACACAGGCCGAGCGCCGCGAAGATGCGCGTGAGCCAGAGTGTGCTGCGCGACGTGGTGGCCGCGCTCATGACGAGCGCACCTCATAGCTGGGAGGCGCGAGTGAGTCGCGGGTCACGAATGCCTGGCGCAGGCCGAGCAGACCGAGCAGGTCGCCCGCGATGCCGCTGACAGCTGCGGCGCTCAACATCAGCTCCCCGACGGGCCCCGGAAAGCGCAGGGCCAGGCTCAGAGCGAGGATCACCGTCACGCTGCCCGTGCAGCACAGCGATAGCCCAAACGGAACGCGTCGCGCAGGCGCACAGCGGCAGACGCGCGCGAGCCCGTAGCCGAGCGCAAAGCGCGCCGCGACGCGTGCCACGAGCGCGACGCCTATCACCCAGAGCGGCCCGGTCGCCGTCGGCACGCGCAAAAGGCCCCCGGCGAGCAGCAAGCTCGGCAAGAGCACACCGGGCTCTGTGCGCGCGAGGAGCGGCCGCAGCGCGGCGGAGTGGCGCGAGCCGAGCCCGAGGCACACGCCCATCACGAACGACACGCTCAGCGGCGACAGCGACAGATGCCACGCCACCCCCGTGCCGAGCAGCGCCGCTCCGAGCAGCAAGCTCCAGGCGTCTTCGACCGCTGCGAAGCCCGAGAAGAGCAGCGCAGAGGTCAGGCCCAGCACGGCGCCCAGCAGTACGGTCAAGATCATCCAGCCCGCGTACGACACGCTCAGCCCGGCGAGCGGCGCGGGCGCGAGCGCGAACACGCAAGCGAGCCCGAGCAGCGGGACCACCTCATCCGTATCGGCCAGCTCCTCGAGCAGGCGCAAGAGGCGCCCCGGCTCCGCACCGCGATCCACCACGAAGCGCACGCTCTGGCGCGCGGTCTCGCAGCCCGCGAGGCCCAGGCCGAGGCCGAGCAGCTGCGCATCTTGCCCGGGCAGCCCAGCGAGATGCAGCGCCGCGAAGTAGACGGGGATGCCGATGGCAGCCGCGGATGCCAGGCCCACGCCGAAGCCGAGCAGCAGCGCGCGCGGCGACAGGCGCCGGTCGCCCACGTGGCCGTACTCCACGCCCAATACCAGCGCGAGCCAGGACGTCGCCACGATCGCGAGCGGCCTGAAGCTGGCAGCGGCATCGCTCGGCACCACACCGAGTGCGTGCGGACCGAGCAGGAAGCCGAGCACGATGAAGTGCGCGCCGGAGGGCAGGCCGATGGCGCCCGTCCGCCCGGGCGCGACCAGCGCGCTGCCGAGATACGAGAACACCAACAAACCGAGCAGGAGGAGCATCTCATCCATCGAGCAGGCTCCAGCGGGCGCTCTTGCCGAGCGGCATGCGCTCCCGATGCAGCGCCTGCGCGAGCGCGAGGCGTAGCGCGCTCGCGGGCCGCTCGTCGCGCAGCGGCACGCTCACGCGATAGCAGGCGCCTTCCGCATCGACGTGCTCCAGCTCGACCCGCACGTCGTCCACGCCACCCTGCGTGCGCAGCGCGCTCGCGAGCAGCTCGATCACCGCGCCCGGATCGATCTCCGGGCTCACGCACACCCGCACGGCCGTGCGCGGCTCCGTGTCCAGCACGCGCAGCGGCATGAACAGTGAGCGCAGGTGCGGAACGCGCACCTCGCAGCCATTGACGTCGCGCAGTAAAACGTCGACGAGCCCGACCCCGACCACGCGGCCGCGGTGACCCCCCAGCTCCACTTGCTGGCCGAGCCCCACGCGACGCGAAAACACCAGGACGCCGCCGTACGCCACGGCGCAGAACAGCGGCGTCAGCGCCAGCGCCACCGCGAGCAGCACGCCGTGCCCGAGGCGGGCGAGCACGCCCTCCGGATCGCCACTCACGATGGGGCCGGCGAATACGACCGCGAGCAGCACGATGCCGAGCCTCAGCAGTGCGCTCGCGGCACCGGCGAGATCGCGCGGCAGCCAGAGCACGCGCTCGTGCCCGCGCGCCACGCCCACGAAAAATAGCTCCACGAAGCGCAACAGCACGAACAGCGCGGCCGTGAGCGCGAACGTGACGACTACGATGGGCAGCGCGCCGAGCGCACGTTGCGCGAGCGACGACAGCGGATCGATCAGCGCCTGGTTGAGGCGCCCCACGTACGGCCGCGTGACCTCGAAGCGCGAGAGCGACAGGATCAACCAAAGGTAGACCACGCCGATCTGCAGCGCCCAGCGGCCGACCAGGACCGCCGCGAGCAAGAGCGCGCGCAAGGGTCCCGCGCCGAGCACCTGCACGGTGTTGAAGCGGATCGGCATGATGCGCTCGGGCCGCTCCAGGATCGCGTCGCGCGCGCGGCTCGCGAGCTCGCCCAGCTTGCGCATGCCCATGAGGGCGATGAAGCCGAAGAACACCACGAGCGAGATCGAGAACACCGTGCCCGCGATGGCGCTGCGGCGGCGCTCCGCGGCCAGTGCGCCGCGCACTCGCGCGGCCACGTTGGCGGAGTACACGTCGAGCGAGGCGCTCTCGGCCGCGCGCGCGTCGACGTCGTACAGCTCGACCACCGGGACTGGGCCCACGAAGATCACGCGCGCCTCGGCGTGGGCATCGACGCGGACCTCGCTGTAGCCGGCATCGAACGCCTGCAGCAGCGCCTGGCTCGCGGCGCGAGCGCGTACGGCCACCGGCTGCAGCGGACGATCCGCCCAGAGTCGCAGCACGCTCGCGTCGTGCAGCTTGATCTCGGCGCCCTTGCCGGTGCGAAGCGGCGGGGACTCGGCCGGCGCTTGCGCGTGAACGCCCGGCAGCGCTGCGCCGAGCGCCAGTCCGAGCCAGACCAGCTGCAGCCACGATGACCTGGCGAGCCGAAGCACGGAGCGCCTCACGCAGGGCGCGCCACGGCGCCTTGAAGGATGTGGCGGAACGTCAGGTTGATGCGCGGGGCGATCACGCGTAGCTGCTTCGGCACGCCGTGGCGATAATGTGTTTGTAGGGTTCCGCGCATGACGAGCAGGCTGCCTGATGGCAAGTCCAGATCCAACTTCTCGTCGCGGAGCTTGCGATGCCGCAGCTGGAAGCGGCGGGTTGCGCCGAGTGAGAGCGATGCGATGAGCGGATTGGGCCCCAGCTCCGGCTCGGCGTCAGCGTGTAGGCCCATGGAATGGCGCCCGTCCGCGTACAGGTTGCACAGCACGCTATTGAACGGCGCGTCGAGCTCTCGGCACAGCCGCTCGCGCAACGCCTGCAGCACGGGCGGCCAGGGCGTCGGCTCGTTCACGCGGCCCGAGTACGTGTAGATGGCACCGGCGTCTCCCACCCAGGCCGTCTGGCGCGGCTCGGGGATGAGGCGTCCGGCGATGCGGATGCTGCGGGTCTGCCATTGCACCGCAGCCGCGACGCGCGCGTACAAGTCCGGCTGCGCCGCGGGCGAGATGAAGTCCTCGATCAGCTCGAGCTCGGCGCCATCGAGTAGCTGCCAACGCATGTCCTGCTTATAGCGCGCGGACAGCGCCCTCGTCAGTGTGGGCGAATCGCACAGCGAAGCAGGGGCGCGAATGTCTACTAGGCCGATGACACCATGATCAGCTCGTGCTTACTGATCACCTTGCGCAATCTCGACAGGCTCCAGGGGGAGCTCTCCTTGGGCAGCGTCGAACGAATGGCGCGCGTGAGGCGACCAGCACCACCGCGGCTGAGCAACACACAGTTCACATGGGGAAAACGCCGCAGGATCAGCTTCACGATGTCGCGCGCCGCGCTGGTGCCGACGACCGGGGCGATGATCGCCATGCGCACGCGCTCGGCGCCCGTCTCGAGGATCTCCATGGCGTCGCGCGGGGTGCGCGCGACCACCGTCGTCTGACCCACGGCGCGGATGCTATCGAATAGCGGCTGGACGCGCTCGGGGTTCGCGTGCACCACGAGGATCTCGCTGCGTTGCTCGCGCTCGATCGAGCGCATCACCAGATCCTGGATGCGATCCTCGAACATGGCGTCGTGGTCGGTGAAGCAGAGGCCGAGGTGCGCGCCGTCGGGCGCAAATACGTGGCGCACCACTTTCGCGGGGAGCTCGATGTCGTATTCGCCTTCGACATGCAGGGTCACGGCGACGCGGTCTCCCAACTTGCAGTCCGGTCCATGCGTGAGCATGCAGCCCCCGATGGATAGATCGTGCAGTCGGTAGAGCCCATCCAGGTGCTCACCGTGTTGTAGCAGCGCTTTGCCGGAGATCGGAATTCGGAAGAACTTGCGCCGCTCCCATAGCAAGGCAGTCATGAGCTCGTTCCTTTCTCTCTGAACGCTGGCTCGATCGGCGATGCAACTCCCCACTTCCCCGATGAGTCGTCGTGCGCGTGACAATAGCGCGCGCTGATTCGACGCGGGAAGAGGTCGCACATCATTTTCGTCGCGCGCGTGATGGATGTGACACAACTCACCGCAGGACAGAACGTTACGCGCGTGCAACGCGCGACCTTGGCATGCGGACAGCGCGCGCTGTCCACGTTCCGAGCATCCAAGTCCAAGACGTCGAGACCACCCTGAGCTTGCTGCGGTGCGAGCACCGCAGGTGGGGCAATGTACGCGTTGAAAGCGAGCAAAATGACGAAACACGGTCCCTGGCGATCACGTGTTGGGAGACTTAAGCTTCCTGTTTGGGGGAACGTTCGAGCCACCGCAGTGGTTGATGAGCTGGTACCCATGGGAGGAAACGCGTGCCATGGCGAAGCTGAACGACAGCAGTGACACGTCGATGAGAGAAGAAGCGCTCGACGAAGAGGACGAGCTCGATGGTTGGGGTCCCGTTCGCGTGCGGCGCTCCACGATCCCGGCGCCGCCCGCGCCGCTCAGCGCGCATGCCAAAGGCGAAACGCCTGACGGCCAAACCAACCCAACTGATCCAAAACGCCTCATGACCTGACCTCACGGTCGGTCGTGCACAACCGATGCACGCGTGCGCGTGCAGGCGGGCAGTCCACGTGACAAATCTCCAACACGGCTGCGTCTTCCGAGTGACGCGCCGTGTTTCCCGCGCCGGCTCGAGCGCGCGCACCACAGCGAGGATCCACGCAAGTGGCTCGAACGTGCGCGCAAGAGCCGGCGCTTCTCAGTTAACCAACGCGACCAACCTCGCCGAAAACCACGTAACCGTAACCGCCCCACGCAAGCACACGGCGATCACGCCCACCACCTACCGCGCACGCCGAGGGGGCAACCCCGTGTGCTGCGTCACCACCAGCCCCCGCCGCGGCCGATGCTTCGCGTGCGCCACGGTCTTGCCGCCCTTGGCTGCAGCCTTATCCACCCAACCCGCAGGCTGCTGCGCCGGGATCAACTGCTGCGCCCCGCGTCCGATCAGATCCGACCGCCCCATACGCGCGAGCGCCTGACGCAGCAGAGGCCAGTTGTCCGCGTCGTGATAGCGCAGAAACGCCTTGTGCAGCTTGCGCTGCCGTGGGCTCTTCGGCGTGCTCACGTCGCCACCCTCGCGGTGGACCTTGCGCAGCGGGTTTTTGCCGGTGTGGTACATGGTCGTCGCGCTCGCGAGCGGCGAGGGCAAAAACGCCTGCACCTGATCGGCGCGGAAGCCGTTGCGCTTGAGCCACAACGCCAGCTCCAGCATGTCTTCATCCGTCGTGCCCGGATGCGCCGCGATGAAATACGGGATCAGGTACTGCTCTTTGCCGGCCTCGCGCGAGTAGCGATCGAATAGCTGCTTGAAGCGGTCGTAGGCGCCGATGCCAGGCTTCATCATCATCGACAGCGGCCCCTCGCTGATGTGCTCGGGGGCGATCTTCAGGTACCCGCCGACGTGGTGCGTGACGAGCTCCTTCACGTACTCGGGCGAGTGCACCGCGAGGTCGTAGCGCACGCCCGAGCCGATCGTGATCTTCTTCACGCCCGGCAGCGCGCGCGCCTTGCGGTACAGCTGGATCAGCGGACCGTGGTTCGTGCCGAGGTTCGGGCACACGTCCGGGAACACGCAGGACGGCTTGCGACACGCGGCCTCGATCTCGCGCGTGCGGCAGGCGAGCCGGTACATGTTGGCCGTGGGCCCGCCGAGATCCGTGATGTGCCCGGTGAACCCGGGAACGTTCGAGCGCACCTCGCCTATCTCGCGCAGCACGCTCTCTTCCGAGCGGTTCTGGATGATGCGGCCCTCGTGCTCCGTGATGGAGCAGAACGAGCAACCCCCGAAGCAGCCGCGCGTGATGGTGATCGAGAACTTGATCATCTCGTACGCGGGGATGCGCGCGTCCGAGTAGCTCGGGTGCGGCTTGCGCGTGTACGGCAGCTCGTAGATGCGGTCCATCTCCGGCGTGCTGAGCGGGAACGCCGGCGGGTTCACCCACACGTCCTGCTTGTCGTGGCGCTGCACGAGCGCGCGCGCGTTGCCGGGATTGCTCTCGAGGTGCAAGACGCGCGAGGCGTGCGCGTAGAGAACGGGGTCCGCGCGCACGGCCTCGAACGCGGGCAGGCGCAGCACCGTGCGCTCGCGCGGGTGCCGCGCGCCCTT
>Ga0190269_10000023_pt1 | contig 62584 bp, 45 predicted proteins | sample Popmic249IS_FD_133749 | JGI IMG/M metagenome (GOLD analysis project Ga0190269, IMG submission 133749) | Populus adjacent soil microbial communities from riparian zone of Blue River, Arizona, USA - 249 IS | ecosystem: Environmental > Terrestrial > Soil > Riparian zone | place: USA: Arizona... | reverse complement strand
GAGGTGGGGCGGGTCGCTGCAGGTCAGGCGATCCAGAACGAGGTGCGCGTGGTGCCACACCAGGGCAAAACGGCGCTGCAGATTCGTCCCGGCGCGGCGCGCGGCTGGACCGAAGCGAGCTACCCGTACGGACCGGACGCGCAACCCGGAATCGCGCCGCTGCTATTGCCTTGGAGTGATCGCGACCAACACTATTGCTACGCAAGCCGACAACTCGTTCGGTGCCTAGGTAGCGATTGACGCGAGGGCCACTTTTGGGCTCTCCTCGGAGCCGGAATATGCAGTTCGAATTGGATCCCGATACCCGCGCGCTGCTCGACCGTTATGGGTTCGACGAAAGTCAATTCCAGACGCTACGGCAGCGTTTCATCCGAGGCGAGCTGGGCGTGGAAGGCAATCGCCTGCGTGGCCGCGTCGAACCGCCCGCGCCGGGTGACCTCGTGCGTCTGCCGGCGCCCGACAGCGCAGAGCGCAAGCAGCTCGCCGCGCGTGGGATCGAGGCGCTGCGCCGCGGCGAGGTCGGCTGCGTGGTGCTCGCCGGCGGTATGGCGACCCGTTTTGGTGGCGTGGTGAAGGCTGCCGTGCCGGCGCTCGCGGGCCGCACCTTCCTATCACTCAAGCTGGGCGGCATTCGCATGGCCGCGGAGCAGATCGAGGCGCGCGTCCCAGCGTTCGTGATGACCAGCTTCGCGACGGATGCCGAGATCCGCCGGCTGTTGCCGGAGCTCGGGTGCAATGCGGTGCCGAACAGCGCGTTCGCCCAGTTCATCTCGTTGCGCTTACGCCCGGACGGCGAGCTGTTCCAGGACGGAAAGGCCGTCTCGCCTTACGCGCCGGGTCACGGCGATCTCTCGTTCGCACTGCGCAGCTCGGGCGTGCTCGAGCAGTTCAAGGCGGGCGGCGGTCGCGTGTTGTACATGTCCAACGTCGACAACCTGGCAGCCACGCTCGACCCGGCCGTGATCGGAGCGCACCTCGCGTCCGGCAAGGCAGTCACCGCCGAGGTGGTCTCGAAAGATCCGGGCGATGCCGGCGGAGCGCCCGCACGCGTGGATGGCGTGCTGCAGATCGTGGAGTCATTCCGCTTCCCGAAGGACTTCAACGAAGATCAGATCCCCGTGTTCAACGTGAACTCGTTCGTGCTGGATGCGGCCGCGATCGACCGCGACTTCCCGCTGAGCTGGTTCGTGGTGCGCAAGAAGGTCGCCGGACAGGAGGCCATCCAGTTCGAGCATCTCGTGGGTGAGCTCACGGCGTTCCTGCCCACGCAGTGCCTGCACGTGGATCGCGAAGGTCCGGACGGCCGCTTCCAGCCCGTCAAGGATCCCGATGAGCTGGCGCGGCGCGCACCGCGCATCGAAGCCATGCTGCGTGGTCGCGGAGTGCTTTGAGGCCAGCGGCTCGCGCGCTGCTGGCGCGCGCCGCCAGCGCGTGGGTCCTCGCCACGGTGGCCTGTGACGGGTCCGGGCGCGATTGCAGATTCGGCTCCGACCACGCCGTGTACCGCAGCGCGAGCGCGGAGCTCGACGACGTGGCGCTCGTCACGCAGCGTGGTGCGCCGCTCGCGCTGTTCTCGGACGCGAGCGGCTTGTACGCGCGTGAGCTGACCGAGCACGGCCTTCCGCGCGCGCGCATCAACCGCCTGGCCGAGCGCTGTGATGCGGGGCTCGCTGCCGCTGTCAGCGGCGAGAGCGTGTGGTTGGCGTGTAGCCGTCGCGCCGCGGCCTCGGATGCGCACGGCGAGGTCGTGTTGTACGAGCTCGGCGCTGCGCTGCAGGAGCGCGGGCGCTTTGCTCCCGTGGGGCCGCAGAGCCATGGCGTGAGCGTCGTCGCGCACGCGGGCGCGCTGAGCGTGGCGTGGCAGGATGCCGCCGTTGGCGGCGCTCGCATCTGGTACGCGAGTAGCGCCCGGCCCGAGCCGGTGCCGCTCTCGGATCCGGCGTGGTTCGCCAGCGCGCCAGGCTTATTCTCCACGCAGGGACGGCTGCTCGCCCTCTACGCCGAGTCGCAGGAGCGAGGTCGGAGCTTCGACAGTCGCCTGCGCCTGCTGGACGGAGTAGGCACGCGCACGCCGCACACGGTAGCTCAGGCGAACGATGGCGCGCCGAGCCCGGATCTGGTCGCGGCACCCGACGGGCTGTGGCTGGCCTTCCGCGATCGGCGCAAGGGGCGGCGCAAGACCGGCCTGTATCTGTCGCGTCTGACCACGCAAGGTAGGCAGGTCGGCGGGGCGGTGCGCGTGGGTCGCGCCGATGGGGTCGGCAGGCCCAGGCTTTACAGCTGCCTCGGTGGCCTGGTGGCCGCGACACCTCGCACCTTTGCCGGTGACTATTTCGTGGGGGTCGTACACGTCGACCGCGCGCTCGGGCAGCCTTCGCTGGAGCAGCAGTTCTACGAGGACAGCCGCGAATTCGCGCAGGTAGCGGCCGGCTGCCTGGGGGCGCGCATGTTGCTATTGATCGCGGAGCGAGGCCGCCCGGAAGGTGGCCGCGCTGCCCTGCGCAGTGTCGGCTTCAGCTGCGACTAACACGCGCCGGCCGCTGTTAGAGCCGCTCTGCGGCAGATGTGGTACTTTGGATCGGAGATTCTCGTGCGTTGGTCCAGGTCGTCACTGCTGGTGTTCGCTGCTGCGCTCTTGGCGTCGCTGTCGATTCACTTGCCGGTGTACGAGGTGCTCGGCGTGCTCGCGCGCGCCTTCGAGCGCGAGAAGCCGAGCGAGCCGCCGCCGAGCAGTCGTATCGAGTTCGAAGTCGCGCAGCTCGAGCCGTCTGTGACCGAGCGCGCCGACGACAAAGCGGCGGAGAGCCCGGACAAGTCGCAGCGCGATGCGCGCAAGGACAAGCCCGAGAAGCGTCCCGAGCCGAAGCCGGAGAAGACCGCGAAGGCCGAGCCGAAGAAGCCGGAGCCGAAGCCCGAGGAGCCGCCGAAGCCAGTGGCGGCGGTGCCCGTCCCGGACACGAGCAAGCCGATCGAGAGCAAGCTCGCCGTCACGCAGAAGACGGACGACCCGAACGTGCCGCCGCCGGAGAGCTCGCGCTTCATCGCGGAGGAGAACCGCCGCGTCGAAGAAGAGACCATCGCCAGCGTGCGCAGCTTGACCGAGAACGACGAGCAGCCGAGCGCTTCCGCGCCGAAGTCGCCGGACGATCAGCTCGGCAACTCCCAGGAAGAGAAGCCCGCCGAGCTGCAGAACGTGGAGGGCGAGGACAGTCGCATCCCGGACAAGCGCGAGGCCAAGGAGAAGCCGCAGAGCCCCTCGCAGCTCGGCGAGGGCCGCGAACAGGACAAGGCCGTCGCGCACGCGCCCGAGAAGGGCGGCAGCCCGTCGCAGGAGAAGGCCCCCCGCGAGGTCGCGGCCGGTTCCGAGAAGGTGGGTGGCGAGGAGCAGACCGTGGTCATCCAGGATGGCTCCGGCAGCATCCGCATTCGGCGCGTGCCGCCAGGGCATGGCCCGGGTGATGCGGGCGGAGAGTCGCAGAAGGGCGCGCGCGCGGAGGCGCCGCGCGACGCGGGCGGGCGCGTGGGCTCGGGCGCGAACCTGAAGCTCTCGTGGTCGACGTTCGAGTCCACGTTCGGCGAGAAGGAGCTGCGCGAGCAGCGCGACGCTTACCTCGAGCAGCGCCGCACCAAGTCGCGCGGCGGGCAGCGCGAAGAGGACTGGCGCAAATTCCGGGCGGCCGTGGAGAACTTCGTGGATCGCGTGAAGCCCGGCAACCAGACCGCGCTGAACGCCGCCGCTTCGCCGTTCGCGGCGTATCTCGCCGAGATGCACCGCAGCATCCACCGCGAGTTCGCGATGCGCTTTCTGCCCAGCTTGCCGGTGGTGGGCGGCGCGTTCTCGGATCCATCGCTCGTCACGCGGCTCGAGATCATCGTGAACAACGACGGCTCGCTGCATCAGGTGGGCGTGGTTCGCACGAGCGGCTTCACGCCGTTCGACTACGGGGCGTGGAACGCGGTCACGAAGGCCGCGCCGTTTCCGCAGCCGCCGAAGCGCATCCTGTCCGGCGATGGCCGCGTCTACATGCGCTGGGACTTCTACAACAACGAAAGGCAGTGCGGCACGTTCAACGCGGAGCCGTTCATCCTGCCGAACCCCGGCGGCGACCCGAAGCCCTCGCCGGGCGGACCACTGCACGACCGCGGCACGATCCCACCCGACGGCAAGATGGGCCGGGGCATGCCGCACATCCATCACGATCTCAGCGAGCACGCGGCCCAGTGAGTGAGGCGCACGAGCTCCGCGACCGCATCAAGGCACTTGGGGTCGAGCTGGGTTTTGCACGCGCGGGCATCGCGCGCGCCGAGCCGCTGAGCGAAGACGGCGCGCGGCTGTCAGCGTGGTTGGCCGACGGTTACCACGGGCAGATGGCGTACCTGAGCGAGAACGTCGACGTGCGCTCCGATCCCACGCACAGCGGCATGCTGCCGAGCGCGCGCAGCGTGATCGTGCTCGCGACGCCGTACGCGCAGAGCCCCGCGCTGCGCGGCGTCGAGCCGGGCCGGATCGCGCGCTACGCGCAGGGCCGCGATTACCACGGCCTGCTCTACGATCGCACGCGCCCGCTGCGCCGCCTGCTGCGCGAGCAGGGAGCGAGCGTGCGCGCGGCCGTCGACACCTTGCCGATCCTCGAGCGCGCGTGGGCGGTGCGCGCCGGCATCGGCTTCGTGGGCAAGAACGCCTGCCTGATCATCCCCGGGCTCGGCTCGCACGTGCTCTTGGCCGTGCTGGTCACGAGCGCCGAGCTGCCGGCCGATGCGCCGCAGCGCGAGCGCTGCGGGGAGTGCCGGCTGTGCCTCGACGCTTGCCCCACGCGCGCGTTCGTGAGCGCGAAGAAGCTCGATGCGCGGCGCTGCATCTCGTACCTGACGATCGAGCACGACGGCGCCATCCCACAGGAGCTGCGCGCCGACATGGGCCCGTGGCTGTTCGGCTGCGACGTGTGCCAGGACGTGTGCCCCTTCAATCGAACTTCGCAGCCATCAGCGGCGGGCCAGGATCCGTTCGCGCCCCGCGAGCGCTGGGCCGAGCTCGGCGCCGAGGACTTTCTGCGCATGGACGAGGCGACGTTCGATCGCTACTCGCGCGGCTCTGCGCTGCGCCGAGCCGGCCGCGACAGCATGGCGCGCAACGCCGCCATCGTGCTGGGCAACAGCGGAGACAAGCGGCATCTGCCCGTGCTGCAGCGGGCAGCGGCGAGCGAACGCTCCGCCGTGGTCGCGGGGGCGGCGAGCTGGGCGGTGGCGCGCCTGCGCGAACAGTAGCGTCAGTACAGCGGCAGATCCCAGTGCGGTGCCAGCTGCACCCGCGTGTGATCGATGGCCTCGCGCTCGCGCGCGTGCAGCCGTCCCTGCGGCAGCTCGGTGCGCGCACCGAGCACGGCCGCCGCGACCTCCTGCACGCTGTCACTCAGCGCGTACAGGTCGTAGCCGCCCTCGAGAACGAAGCCGATCCGGCCGTGCCCGAGTGCGTCCACCAGCTCGAGCAGCGAGCTGGCGAGCGCGCCGTAGGTGTGCCGGTCGAGGTTCATCGAGGCGAGCGGGTCGCGCTGGTGCGCGTCGAAGCCGGCCGAGACCAGCACCAGATCGGGCTTGTACAAGCGCAGCAGCGGCAGGACGACGTCGCGGAACGCAGCGCCGTACGTCTCGGGCCCGGACTCTCCCGGCAGCGCCAGGTTGGCGGTGTAGCCGAGCCCAGCGTCGCGGCCGATCTCCGTCGGTGCGCCGGTGCCCGGATAAAACGGATACTGGTGCAGCGACACGAACAGCACGTTCGGATCGTCGTAGAACATGTCCTGCGTGCCGTTGCCGTGGTGAACGTCCCAGTCGACGATCGCCACACGCCGTAGGCCCTTCGCGAGCGCGGCCTTCGCGGCGAGCGCCACGTTGTTCAGCAAGCAAAAGCCCATGCTCGCGCTCGGCACGGCATGGTGGCCGGGCGGACGCACCAGAGCGATGCCGCGCCCGCGCGTGCCGGACGCGAGGCGCTCGGTCATGTCGATGACGCCACCGGCTGCGAGCCACGCCGCATCGCGCGTGCCGGGTGAGAAATACGTGTCTGGATCGAGGTGGCCGTAGCCGCGACCGAGCCGCGCCTGCAGCCGATCGATGTAGTGCGGCGCGTGCACGCGCGCGAGCTCTTCGTCCGTCGCCTCGCGCGCCGGCACCGGGACGCGCGCTGCGTCCGCGAGCCCGAGCGACAAACCTTCGCGCGCGGCCAGCAGGCGGTCCGGACACTCCGGGTGGTGACCTGAACCGTCGTGATGGGCATCGAAGCGTGGGTCGTCGACGACGGCGACGGGCTCGGGGACGCTCGAGGCGACTTCTTCCATGGCCGCGTAGCTTAGCAGCGCTCGCGGCCGCGCTCACGCGCTACGCACCCCGAGCTGCCGTGCTTCGCGCTTGCGAGTAGCGCAGCGTCAGCCAGACCCCGCAGGCGAGAAGGGTCAAGTTGCGCAGGTTCAACAGCCAAATTGCCAAGGGATGAAGGGCTTTGAGGACCGGATAGCCACGCGGGAAGATCAGCTGGCTCAGCAACACTGCCCCCAGGAACAGGACGAAGCCGCGCTGCGCGCGCGGCGTCTCGGCTGCCAGCACACACCATGGTGCGCCAATCCAGATCAGGTACTGGGGCGAGAAGACGCGGTTGGTAAGCATGAACGCCAGGAGCAACAGGCTCGTGAGGAGCAGCGCGCCGCGCCCGTCCGCGCTCCAGCGGCGCAGGAGCGTGAGTGCCAGGAACACGAGCAGGAACAGGACGGGCGACAGGTGCTTGACGAGCTCCGTCGCGCCGGACGCGAGGTTCGTGGAGCCGAACGACTCCTCGACCCGCATCGCCACGCCGAACGGGCGCAGCAGCATGATGAGGCCCGCGTAGAGCGACTCGATCTGGACGCCGCGCAGGCCGTGGTAGCGGAAGGTGTCGAGATAGCGCGAGCCGGCCAGCCAGTACATGAGCGCGTTGCAGGCGGCCAGCACCGCTCCCCCGGCCGCGGCGCACGTGGCGATGCAGCGCACGCGATCGCTTGCCCCCGAGCGCCACCACAGGACGGCGGCGGCGGCGGCGGCCAGGCCTGGTACGAGCTTTGTCATGACACCCAGCGCGGCCAGCGCGCCGCATGCCGCGGCCCAGCCCAGGCGCCGCCCGCCGCTGCTGTGCTGCGCGCGGTCGAAGGCCAGCAGCACGAGCAGGGTGCTCGTCACGACGAGGTGGTCCATGCGCGTCACGACCACGCTGCCGAGCGCGAACAGAAACGCCAGCGACCACCAGAGCACGCGCGCGCTCCCTGCACCTGACAGCTGCGGGCGCAGCAGCCGCGCCGCGAGCCACAGGTTCAACACGTGCAAGAGCAACATGTACGCGCTGAACAGGTAGCGGTAAGGCCGGTACTCCAGCGTGAGCAGCGCAGGGGGCAAGGTAGCGAGGAACGCGAGCGGCGGATATTCGACCCGCACGTCGCGGTACGGCCAGGCGCGCTCCGGCAATGCGAGGCTCAGGCTCGAGTCGTTTTGGCGCTCCGCCACGTAGGCCATATTCACGCGGCCCGTGAGCAGCAGGCGCGAGTATTCGAGGTACAGCTTCTCGTCCTGCTCGCCGCGCAGAAAAGTGCGAACCACGCCGAGCGGCCCGAACACGTGGCGCGCCTTGAGGTACGGATCGATCAGTCGCGAGGGACCGTCGATGCGCAGCCGGGCCATCTCGGCGTCGCTAAGGCCGTACTGGAAGAGCCCGAGGCACAGGAGCGCGTGCAATAGCAGCGGCAGCCAGGAGCGGCGCAGGATGCTTGCCGCTGACGGCGGCACAGCAGCTGACGGCTGCGGCGCCGGCGCTCTCAACGGGGCCGCGGGGTGAGGGTGAGCGAGAGCGGGACCTCGCATACGCGTTGGAGCTGCTCCGCATCGCGCCGCCGCGCGCGCCGCTGCGCGTCGAACAGCAGCACGACGACGGCGACGAACGACAGCCCCTCGTGCACCACGCTCATGTTTTGCTGCCAATTCGCGAGCGCGAACAGCGCGCTCACGGCCAGAAAGCCGAGCACCGCGAGGCGCGAGCTCTTGCGGGCGTGCGCCCAGGCTTCGTCCACGTACGACAGGAAAAGTGGCACGCAGAACAGGAGCCAATACGGCCAGACCAGCGGGTTCAGGATGACGATGCCCGCCCACGCCCAGGATGTGCTCCAGAAGCGTAGGCGCGGCGCATCGCGGCGCTGTGCGTCGCGCTCGGCCCAGACCAGCACGGCGCCCCAGGCGAGCGCGAGCACGGCCCACAGCGCGTAAGCCCAGGCGCCGAACGGCACGCCCGCGCGCAGGCCCCACTTCCCGAAGATGCCGAGCGCAGAGACGTTGTACTGCGAGATGAGCAGCTCCTCCGACGAGGCGGTCAGGCTGCGCACCCAGCGCAGGTTCTCTTGCACTGCGAAGTCCGCGCCGTGTGCGAGCGCGAGCGCGCCGAACAGGCTGAGCACGGTGAAAGCGAGCGCGCCGAGCCAGACGGACAGCCGGAAGCGCAGCAGCCACACGGGCGCGAGCACCAGCGCGTACAGCTTCCACTGGATCGCAAACGCCCAGGCTGCGCCGATCGCCAGGCCGCGCAGATCGAGACGGCCGGAGCCAGCCTGCGCCGTTTCAATCGCGGGACTCGCTTTACCGGCGAACCACGCGGGCAACACCAGCAAGAGCGGCCACAGGTTCGCCTGTCCCAGCTTCAGCTCGTCTCGCAGGCCGATGCTGAACACCGTCAGCGCCACGAGGAACAACGGGAGCGCGTGCTCGCGCCGGATCAGCCGCGCGCTGAGCCAGAACAGCGCGAGATAGCCGAGCCCACACGCCGCGTAGTGCGCGACGGCCCACTGGTAGCGCGTGCCCGGCAGCGCATGCGGCACGGCCCAGAGCAGCGCAACGAATGGCGAATATTTGTACTGATAATGGCCCTCGACGTCGTAGACGGTCTGGTGCGCGGCGGCCTTTTCCCCGGCGAGCCAGTACACCTTGAAGTCCGAGAAGTCGGGGCGGTGCCCGCGTGTCCGGAACTGCACGAGCATCAGGCTCGCGACGGCGGCCAGCGCGAGCAGCTTCAAGGCGGTTGTACGCGACACGCAGGACTTGTCTTCGATGCGCAAGGCTTCGTCAAGCGGGCAGACGCTGCTCCAGACCGATCTCCGGCGCAGGACGCGACCTTGACACGCGCGTTCCCCGCTGGCGTTCGGCGCGAGGGGAGCGGTACTACTCTACTTGCTGGCATGGGTAAGCGGTATGCAGAGCAGCCGGAAGCCACCGCGCGGGACGTGACCGGCGCCACGGTGTCGCCCACGGCGCTCGCGCCGTTCATGCGTTTGCTGGAGGAGGCGGGGCCCGCTGCGCTGCAGCAATCGCTCGATCGCAGCCTCGCGGTGCTACAGCGCTGGGGCATCGCGGCAGTGGATCTCGAGGCCGATCCGACGATGCGCGTGCCGCACGGCCTGGCCATGGACATGTTCGAGGTGTTCCAGGAGGCCGCTGGCGATCCGGCGGCGCCGCTCCGCGCGGGGCTGAAGCTGCAGCGCGGCGACTACGAGCTGCTCGAATACCTGTGCGGCAGCTGCAGCACGCTCGGCGCCTCGATCGCGTGCCTGTCGCACTACTACCCGTTGCTGATCGCGGCGGAGCTCAGCTTGGAGCGCGGCCCCGAGCGATCCGAGGTGCGCTTTCGCATCACGCCGGGCCTGCCCGCGCCGAGCGCGATGAACGAGTTCGCGCTGGCGAGCAACTTCGCGATGTCGATCTTGCACCTCACCTTGAACGAGCAGGTGCTGCCGCCGATCGAGGTGACCTTCACGCACGCAGCGCCGAGCTACGCGCCGGTGTTCGAGCAGGTGTTCGGCGTCCCGGTGCGCTTCGGCGCGCCGCACAACGCCATGATCATCCACACGCGCATGCTGGAGCATCCGCTGCGCGACGCGGACCCCGTGTTGCACGCGGTGCTCAAGCGCCAGGCCGATCGCGAGCTGTCCATGCTGCACGAGCTGAGCGCGTTTCCCAACAAGGTTCGCCAGGCGATCGAAGCGGAGCTCAGCGGCGGCGCGCTGCTCGAGCGCGTCGCGGATCGGCTGCACCTCAGCGCGGGTGGGCTGCGCTCGCGCCTGCGCCAGCACGGCGTGACGTACAGCGAGCTGCTCGATGGCGTGCGCAAAGAGCATGCGCGCCGCGCGCTGCGCGACACGCAGCTCGGGATCGCGGAGCTGGCGCATCGCCTCGGCTTTGCGCATCCGCCCGCGTTCCACCGCGCGTTTCGGCGCTGGTTCGGCGTCACGCCGAACGCATACCGCGAGGTGAAGAGCGAGCATCCGGCGGCGCGCTTCTGGCGTCCGCGCGAGTAGCTAGGCGTCTTCTTGCTTGTGCGGTGGCACGGGCAGCGGCGCGGCGCGCGGCGCGACCGGCGTGCTGTGCTCCGCGAGCATGGCTTCGACGCGGTCGAGCAGCTCCTCGACGCCCTCGTTCGTGGCCGCGGAGAAGGCCGGTACGGTCAGTCCCTGCCGTGCGAGCTCCGCGCGGAACTCGGGCAGCGCCTCGGACACCTCGGGCAGATCGAGCTTCGAGACCGCGATCAGCATCGGACGCTGCGCCAGCGCCGGATCGAAGCGCTCCAGCTCGCGCTGCAACGTCTGCAGATCGCTCGTCAGCGAGCGCCCCGGCGCGGGGTCCACGCTCACGAGAATGAGCAGCACGCGCGTGCGCTCGATGTGCTTCAGGAAGCGGTGCCCGAGGCCGGCACCTTCTGCCGCCCCCTCGATGATGCCGGGGATGTCCGCGACCACGAACGAGCGCTCGTCGCCGCGGGAGACCACGCCGAGGTTCGGCACCAGGGTCGTGAACGGATAGTCGGCCACCTTGGGCCGGGCCTTGGAGATGACCGAGATCAGCGTGCTCTTGCCCACGTTGGGAAAACCCACGATGCCGACGTCGGCCAGCAGCTTCAGCTCGATGCGCAGCATGCGCCGCGAACCTTCCTCACCGGGCTCGGCGCGCATCGGTGCGCGGTCGGTCGGCGTGGCGAAGTGCATGTTGCCGCGGCCGCCACGGCCGCCCTTGGCAGCAACGCAGCGCGCGCCTGGCTGGTCCAAGTCAGCCACGAGCTCGCCGCTGTCGGCATCGAACAGCTGGGCTCCCACCGGCACCCGCACCACGAGCGGTTCGCCTCCCTTGCCGTACTGGTCTTTGCCGCGCCCGTTCTCGCCGGACTCGGCGCGCAGCACGCGCTTGTATTTCAGGTCGAACAAAGTGCGCAGGCGCTCGTCTGCCTCGAAGATCACGTCGCCGCCGTCGCCGCCGTCGCCGCCCGCGGGGCCGCCCAGCGGCTTGTATTTCTCGCGGCGCATCGCGGTCGAGCCGTTTCCGCCGCGGCCACCGACCACTTCCACGCTGATTTCGTCGACGAAGCGCACGGCGGCTTCCTACTTGGCGGGCGCCCGCAGCGCAAGCCGCTTGCCCGGGATCTCGCATCCGGAAGGGGTCGTCCCGGCAGAAACCGCTGCAGTTAATCGCCCTCTGCTCTCGTTCCGCGCGTGGGGCTCATCTACAATCCCAGGGCAATGACACAAGCGACCAAGAGCGCGCTGAGCAGCGCTCGCGAACGCTTTCTCGCCGGGCTCGAGCGCCGAGGTGAGGAGCTGCGTCCGCTGATCGCCGCATTCAGCTCGGATCCCGCGGCGCGTGTGCCGCGCGCCGAGCTGCAGCGGCGCCTGCACGCGCTGCTGGCGAGCGCGCAGCTCTTCGAGGAGAGCGCGCTCGTGGAGTCCCTGCAGCGCTTGACCGGCCGCTTGGACGAGGTGGGGCTGGGTGGCGAGCCGTGGCGTGCGGCCGATCGCGAGCTCCTGTTCTCTCTGCTCACGCGCCTCGGGGCGCGCGCAGATGGCCTGCCGCTCATGGCTGCGGAAGCGCCCGCGCGTACGTCGGACGTCGTCGCGAGCGGCAAGCGGCCGAGCACGGCGAGGCCGGGTTTCGCTGCGTCGACCGAGCCCGTGCGCCCGCCGCCGTCCGCAGTGCTGCTGACGCGCGTGCTTCTCGTGTGCTCGCGCCCGCACGCAGCCAGCTTGCGCGGTGTGCTGGATGACGCGCCGATCGAGCTGCTGCACGCGGCGGATCCCGAGCAGGCGCTGGCCATCCTACAGTCGGCGTCGCCCACTTGCGCCTTACTGGCCGTCGAGTTCGCGACCTTGCCCGACATCAACCTGGTGCGCAGCCTGCAGAGCGATCCGCAGAGCCGGCTCGGCGGCGTGTACCTGCTCCTGCCAGCCGGCTCGAGCTACGACGCCGAGTTCGTGCGCCAGACCGGCGCGGACGGCGTGCTGCTCGAGCCGATCTCGTGGCAGAGCCTCTCGCCTTTCCTGGAGCGGGCGAGCGAGCGCCGCGGGTGGGGTGGGCTGCGCGCGCTGGGTGAGCGGCCGGAGGGCACGGTCGAGGAGATCGCGAGCTTCTTCGCCGAGGAGGTGCGCTCGGGCCTGTTGAGCGCGCTGCGCGACGAGACCACCGAGCGCATTCGCTTGCCGGACACGCGCGAGCTGTCCGAGGTGGCGCGCTCGGCGATCGATCGCGCGAAGGCCCACCTCGCGGGCCACGGCACGGCTCGGCCGCCAGCAGCTGCAGGCGAGCCGGTCGCCGCCGACGAGCCGAGCGCCGAGGCCGTCGCGGAAGCGGTGCTCGTGCTCACGGGCAAACGCGTGCTGGTGGTGGACGACGATCCCGCCGTGTTGTGGTTTTTGTCCGGCCTGCTGCGCGAGGCGGGCGCGAACGTGCTGTCGGCGCGCGACGGTCGCGAGGCGCTCGACCTCGCGCGGCGCAAACGGCCGCAGGTCGTGATCAGCGACATCTTGATGCCGAAGATGGATGGCTTCGCGCTGTGCCGCGAGCTGCGGCGTGACGTGCTGCTCGCGCGGGTGCCCGTGATCTTGCTGACGTGGAAGGACGATCAGCTGGTGCGCTCGGCCGGGATCGCAGCGGGCCCCACGGCCTACCTGCGTAAGGAAGCCGGCGGCGGTGAGGTGCTGACCGCTCTCGCCGAGGCGCTCGCGCCGCATCAGCAGCTCATGGCGGCGGCCGCCGATCCGGGCGCGATCGCGGGGGTGGTGGACGAGCTCGGCATCGCGGCCTTGCTCGAGTGCGTGGCTCTGTCGCGGCCGAACGCGCGCGTTCGCGTGGAAGACAGCTCGCGCCTGTTCGAGGTCGACATCCGGGATGGCCAGCGTCTGACAGTCACGAAGACTGCGGCGGACGGCTCGTTCACGCGGGGCGAGCGGGCACTGATCCAGCTGCTCGGTGTGAAGAACGCCAGCTACTCGGTGCTGACACAGTCGGGCAGCTTACGCAGCCCACTGGCGGAGCCGCTGTCGCGTGCGTTGCAGAGCGCGGGCCGGGAGCTGTCGGTCGTGTTCGAGGCCGTCTCGGACGAGCGCTTGCCACAGGTTGCCCTGCTGTCTTTCGACGAGGCGCTGCTCGCGGTGTGGGCCGAGCACATGCCGGCCGAGCTGCGCGAGCTCGTGGAATGTTTCAAGACGCCGTCGAACACGGCCCGCAAGCTGCTCGACTCCGGGCGCTATCAGCCCGCCCAGCTCGAGGGCTATCTGCGCGAGCTCGCTGCGTACGGCGTGATCACGGGCGTGTGGGACGGCCAGGGCGCCGATCTGATTGCGCAGGCGCGCCGCTCGCGCTCGCTCGGACCGCCGAGCAGCACGTTGCCGACCATTCCGCGCACGGAGCTGGACGCGGCGAGCGCCGCGCGTGCGCTGCCCGAGGCGCAGCCTGCCGCTGACAGCGGCGCAATCGCTGCCGTGAGCAGCGTGGCCCCGACGCCCGTCGCTGAGAGCGGCGGAGCCGCGGCGGCAGCGCTCGAGCCTGCGCCCGCCGCGCTGAGCTTCAGCTCCGTGCTGGCGGAGCCTGACTGGAGCGACGCGCGCGCGCCGGACGAGGACCCCGCGCTGCCGCTGACCACTTCGGACCCGATGCTCGACGTGCTCGAGCGCTTCTCGGTGCCGACTGTCTCGGCGTCCGTGCCGCCGCCGCTCCCCGAGCGCGGCCGGAATGCCCTGCGGGTGGCTGGAGCCGCGGTGAAGCCCGCGCTCGCGAAGATCCGCACGGCGCGGCGCGAGGCGCTGCGTCTCGGGCTGAGCCTCGCGGCGCTTGCCGCGCTCGGCTACGTGGGCGGCATGCTGCTCGAAGATCCCTCCGGGCTTCTGTCGCGACGCGGGGCGCCGCAGCGCCAGCAGATCGCGCAGGTCGCGCCTGCCGCTGCGCACGAGACCAGCCTGCGCAGCGGAACCGACCCGGGCCTCGCGCTCGGCACGGTGCTGCCATACGTCGACACGAGTCGGGGCGTCGCGGTGGGAAGTGACGAGGGCCTCGTGGTGATCGAGTATCGCGGTAGCGGCACGGCGCCGGTGCTGGAGATCGATCGCCACGCCCTGCAAGCGCCACCGGTCGCGCTCGCGCTGCCTGCGGGCGTGCACGAGCTCACGTTGCGGAGCGGCACGGAGAGCACGACGTATTCGCTCGCGGTGCACGCTGGCGAGACCCGCATCATCCCCCTTCCATGAAGCTGCCCCGCGCGGATCGCGCTGTACTCCGGGCGCTCGCTCGGTGTACGGGTGTGCTGCTGTGCGCATGGCGAGAGGCAGTGGGACGATCCTGGGCTTGTGGCTGAGCGCGTGCTCGAGCTCGACGCCGGGCGTGCCTTCGCCGCTCGAAGAGGCGCCTGACGCGGGGACGAAGCCGGCCAGGTCCGTGCAGATCGATGAGCCCGCGCTGCCGGGCTCGATGCAGCTGCACTTCGAGCTGCAGCGCCACGTGCATCTCGCGGATCTCGAGCAACCGGGGCTGTTCGTCGACTTCGGCACGCCGGCGCGCATGAAGTACAGCGTGGGCCACTGGCGAACGGGCTGGGGCCGAGACGGCGTGGAAGGCGCGGACAGCTTCACGCCCGTGCTCGCCGCGAGCGCGCGTCTGTATTTGCCGCTGGCCGACTCAGTGGCCATGCGCTTGCGGCTGCGGATGAAGCCGCTCGCGTCGAACACCTTGCAGCCATTCCTGAACAACGAGCCACTCGCCAGCATCGCGCTCGATCGCGGCGCGGGCTTCGCCGAATACGAGGTGCAGGTTCCCGCAGGCGTGGCGCGAGCCGGTGAGAACCAGCTGCTGTTGCGCTTCGCTGAGCCGCCTTCGCAGCCGCCGGCAGCGGCTCTCGAGCAGCCGCTCGCGGCCGTGGACTGGCTGCAGATCCTGCCGCTCACGGCGGCAGGACAGCCTGTGGCAGGCGCAGCCGCCGTGAGCGGCCAGGGCGACCGCGCTTCGGTTCCGGACGGGAAACTCGTGCGCGCCTTTGCGAGCGGCGGCTACACGCGCAACGCGATCGCCCTGCAGGCACCAGCGCGCCTCAGCTATCACCTCGAGCTGCCGCGCGCGGCCAAGCTGACCGTGCGCGTGGGCTCGCCGGGCGGCAACGCACAAGCCGTCCTGCGCATCACGCCCGCTGGCGGCAAGCCCGCCGAGCTGTGGCGCGGACAGCTCAGCGACGCGTGGCTCCTCCTGCAGCTGCCGCTCGACGCCTACGCCGGCCAGGTGGTGAAGCTCGAGCTGTGCGCGCTCGGGTCGGGTGTGGCGGGCTTCGCTTCGCCGGCGATCGTGGAGCCCCGTGCCGCACCTGCCGCGCAGGATCAGCGGCCGCAGGGCGTGATCGTGCTGCTCGTGGACACGCTGCGCGCCGACCGCTTGCGCGCCTACAATCCCGAGTCGCGCGTGCGCACGCCCGCGCTGGATGCGCTCGCCGCGCAGGGCGCCGTGTTCGAGGCGGCGCAGGCGCCGGAGAACTGGACCAAGCCTTCCGTCGCGTCCGTGCTCACCGGCCTGTACCCCACGTCGCACGGCACGAAGACCGGAGACGCGCTCCTGGCCGAGCGCGCGCAGCTGGTGAGCGAGGTCTTCAAGGAAGCTGGCTTTGCCACGGGCCTCTTCGCCGCCAATGGCTTCGTGTCTGATCGCTTCGGCTTCAACCAGGGCTGGGATCGCTACACGAACTACGTGCGCGAGAAGCGCAACACCAACGCGGACAACGTGCTGCGCGACGCGGCCAACTGGATCGAGGAGCATCGCCGCGAGCGCTTCTTCGCGTACATCCAGACGATCGATCCACACGTGCCGTACGATCCGCCGGACGAATTCCTGGAGCCGTACCAGAGCGAGCCGTACACCGGCCCGATCCGACCCTGGCTGACGGCGAGCCAGCTGGAGAAGGCGAAGCAGGTCCCGCCCAAGCTCGAGCTGACCGAGACCGACCGCGCCTATCTATCCGCGCTGTACGACGGCGAGGTGAGCTTCCACGACCGCTATCTCGGCGTGTTCATCGACCGCCTCAAGCGCATGGGTCTGTACGACCGCGTGCTGTTCGTGGTGACGGCCGATCATGGCGAAGAGTTCTACGACCACAAGTCGTTCGGTCACGGCCACACGCTGTATCAGGAGCTCATCGGTGTGCCGTTCATCGCGCGCCATCCCGGAAGTGTGAAGGCGCGGCGCGTGCGCGAGCCGGTGTCGACGATCGACATCGCGCCCACGATCCTATCGGCCGCGGGGGTGCCGATTCCGGAGACCATGGAGGGCCGCGATCGGCTGCCGCAGCTGCTGGGCGCGCCCGCGCCGCCGCTGTCCGCGGCCTTCAGCGACTTTCTCGACGATCGGCGCGCCGTGCGCAGTGGTCGCTTCAAGCTGATCCTGCGCGGGCTCACTCCGACGCTGTTCGATCTCGGCAGCGATCCGGCCGAGCAGGTGGAGCTCAACCTGGCCGAGCATCCGATCGCGCTGCGCTACTGCCGCATCCTGCTCGGTGCGTTTCTCGGCGCAGACAACCGCGGCGACTTCGCGAACCCCGCCCCCGCGCGGCCATCGCTGCAGCTGCGGGGCGAGAACGCGCAGATCGACGAAGCCACCCGGGCCGGGTTGCGAGCGCTCGGCTATGCCAACTGACCGAGGCGTCGCAGAGGCTCGCGCAGGGTCGGGAACCAGGCCCCGGTGAATGCGGCCGGCACGCGCACGCCGACGCTCGCGAAGAACGCTGCGGCGCGGCGCCCGTCCTGTTGCGCGCTGGCATCGGGCACCAGCGCCGCGCGCGCGTGGTACGCGACCTCTCGCATCAGCGCCATGTCCGCCGCATCGAAGATCTCGGCGGCGCGCTTGCAGTGCTGCTCCGCTCGCTCGGGCGCGCGCTCCAGCACGGCGAGGTTTGCGTCCACGACGTGCCGCAGCGCGAGCGCGTGCGCGAGGTTCGAGTGTCCGAGCGAGGTCGCGAGCTTGCGCGCCTGCTTGCGCAGCCGCTCGCTTTCGCTGGCAGGACTGCGCGTGGCGAGCGCGAGCGCTGCGCGAGCGCGCAGCTGATGCAGCATCACCGCGACCGCATCGAGCTGCGGCAAGTAGCTGTGCCGCACGCGCTGCCAGGTCTGCTCCACCTGTTGGTAGGCCTGCGCGTCGTGCCCGGCGTACAGGCGCGCGGAGGTGGTGACGACGAAGTGCTGGAAGTGCAGGGGCGTGAAGCCGTCTGCTGGATGCTCGGCGAGCAGCGCGTCGGCGCGCGCGATGGCCCCGAGCGCGCGATCGTCCGCGAGCGCGGGCAGCCCGGCGTCTGCCAGGTCGCACAGCATCGAGCTGAGGCGGTGGCCGGTGACGAGCGCCGCGATGCGCTGCTCCGACAGCTGCTCGCGCAGCTGCGGGATCTTGCCCTGCGCCTCGAGCGCGCCGATGAGGAAGCTCTGCAGCACGTCGCGCTCGTGCGCGGTACTGTCGTGCACGTCGGTGTAGGCGTGGAGCGCGTCCCGCAGCAGGCTCTCCGCGTCCGCCCAGTCGCCGGTGAACCACGTGACGACCGCGGCGACCGAGCGCACGTAGGCCAGGTCGTAGGCGTATGCGGCACGCGCGGCGAGCTCGCTGGCTTCGCCGCTCAGGGCGGCAGCACGCTTGTGCAGGAACGCCCCGCCGATGTTGGCCTCGGAGATGGCCTCGTAGCCGAGGGCGATCGAGAGCCGGCTGGGATCGCCGAGCGAGACGGCCTCGCGCAGGGCGCGCACGGATAGTGCGTCGCTCGCGGCCGGCGAGAGCAGGACCAGCTGCTTGGCCACGCCCCACAGGGCGTCGAAGCGCAGCGCGCGTGCGGCCAGATCGTGCCCGGGCGCATGGATCGTGCGGCTCTGCAGCAGGACTCGCACGCGCTCGAGCGTCGAGGTGAGGAGCGGGGCGCGCGGCCAGTGCAGACCCACACCCCGCAGCACGGAGCGCATCACCGCGCGGCCGGTCTCCTCGTCGCCAGCGCGCAGCAGCGCGCCGCCGGCTTCGAGCTCGAAGTGCTGCGCTTCCGCGGCGACGCGCGTGGAGCGCGCCAGCCTGAGCCACAGCTGCGAGGCCGCGCGCAGATTGCCGGCGGCGATATGGGCCTTCGCCGCAGCCTGCAAGAGCGCGCTGTCCGGGGTGGGCTCACGCTCGAGCGCCGACCGGTACAACGCCGCAGAGGCCTGCAGCGCGAGCGTGTCTTTCGCCACCTCGGCCATGTGGGTGAGCTCGGACGGTCCGAGCGAAGTGAGCGCTGCGGGTGTGCTGGGCTCTGGTGGATCGTGCGCCGGCGCGGATGGCACGTAGGACGTGCGCGACACGCGCGCTGCGATGGGATCGAGCTCGTGCACACGCACGGGAAGCGGCGCGTGACCGGCGATCGTCAGCAAGCTCGCGAATGGCTCGTGCGGCGCCTGCTCGCTGGGCTGAGCGATCAGCCAGATGATGGGTGGGCAGGGCTGCGCCGTCAGCAGCGCGCGCAGGGCGCAGGCGGAGTCCGCGTCGACGGCGTGCGCGTCGTCGATGCCGACGATCAGCCTGCCTGCCGCCGACAGCTGCAGGCATACCCAGCGCAGGCCGACGAGCGCCTCGATGAGCTGCTGCTGTGCATCGTGGGCCGCGGCCTCGGTGCTCGGACCTTCGGCAGCGAACAGCTCGGGGCACAACTTGCGAAGGGCAGCCCGCTGCGTCGCGGGCAGCAGCCGCAGCGCGCCGCTCAGGGCGGCGGAGCGCTGCGTGGCGAGCTGACTCATGAGCTGGCGCAGGAGCGAAAGCGGCTCGAACGGCGCGGCGGTGGCCGTCAGCACGCAGGCCCTGGCACTCTGCCCGAGCTGCCGCAACATCGCGCCGAGCAGCCGGCTCTTCCCGGTCCCAGGCGCGCCACGCAAACAGGTGAGGCTAGCGCCGGCTTCGTGCAAGGCGAGCTCGCTGAGCCGCAAAAGCTCGGCATCGAGCCCACTCTCCGCCGCCACCGCAATCGCCTCAACGGCCACCGCAGCAGCCTCGGCCCCGTCCAGCTCAGCCGCGACCGCCTGCGCGCTGCCCTCGTGCGTGAGCGCCTGAGATGCGACGGGTGGCGCGCTGTGCTCGTGCGCGAGCAGCTGGGATTCTGCGGGTCGCGCGTTGTGCTCGGGCGTGAGCAGCTCGGGCTCTGCCGATTCGGCGCTGTGCTGTTGCACGAGTTGCTGGGATTCGTCGTGTCGCTCGTTGTCCTCGTGCGCGAGCGGCTGGAATTCATCGTGTCGCGCGTTGTTCTCGAACGTGAGCAGCTGGGGCTCTTCCGATTGCGGGCTGTGCTCGGGCGTCAGCAGCTGGGGCTCGACGGGTCGCGCGTTGTGCTCGGGCGTGAGCACCGCTGGCTCTGCTGCTTGCGCGCTGGTTTCGGGCGTTGGCTCGGGGGGTTCGGGCGGGCGTTCGCCCGGTTCGTGGGCGAGGGGCTCGGGAGGCGTGGATTTTTGGGCTCGCAACGCGACCTCCTCCTCTTCCAGGCTTGGCGACTCCGCGTGCTCACGCTGCTCGCCGTGAGCGGCTAGGCCTCGCAGCTCGACCTCTTCTCGCAACGCATACGGGATCAGCTCATCGAGCGCATCGTCGATCTCTGCGTCGAGATCCGCGGGCTGGTCGCGTCCGAAAAGCTCGGCTTGCGGCTCGCCCGCCGGCTCGAGCTCCGGCGGCGCCGGAAACTCCCGCTCGCTCACCCCGATGGGCTCGGGCCGTGGCTCCGCGAGCGCCGCCTTGCCCGCCGCCGTCAGCTGCATATGCGACGGCTTGCCCGGCGGCTCGCTGTCGCTCAGCTCCGCGCGCTCCTGCTCCGGTAGCTCGAACGGATACGCGCGCTGCAGCGGCTCGAGCACCGCCCAGATCTCGTCCGCGTTCGGCCTGGCGCGCGGATCGCGCGACAACAGCCCAAGCACCAGCTCGCTCAGCGCAGCGGGCGCCGCCGTGAGCTGCGAGCGCAGCACCCCCGGCTGATCCTTGTCGCGCAGCACACGCTCCAGCGCGCCGCTGAACGGCGGCGCCGCGCTCAGCAGCTCGAAGCTCAAGGCTCCGAAGCTGTACCAGTCCGACTCCACACTCGGCAGCGCACCTCGCAGGCACTCGGGCGCCAGGTAAGGCAGCACGCCGGAGAGCACGCGGTCGTGCGCGGGATCGAAGTGGCGCTGCGGCGGCCAGCCGAAGCCCGCGTCGAGCAGCACGCAGCGCCCCGAGCTTTCGACGAGCACGTTGCGCGGCTTAACGTCGCGGTGCACCACGCCCGCGGCGTGCAACGCGCTCAGCGCCTCGAACAGCTGCACGAGCACGTGCAGCACCGCCGCCGTGTAGCGCTCGGTGTCCGCAGCTTCGAGGGTAAGCTCGCGCAGGTAGGCGACCACATCGCGACCGTCCACCGCCTCCATGATCAGCGCCGTGCGCTCGGACTCGATCACGAGGTCGTACATCCGCACCAGGTTCGGGTGTGCGATGGCGAGCGCGCGGCGGTACTGTTGTCGCAGCCTGAAGCGCAGCTCCGCACCGGCGCGCTCCCACGTCTTGCGCGCGAGGAGCAGCTCTCGCTTCTCGTCGTAAACGAGCTCCACGGTCGTCTGCTCGCCGCGGCCGAGCTCGCGAACAATCTTGTACCGGGCCGACGTCGCTGATTCGAGATCAGGTTTCATCGCGGGCGTCCTTGTGCGATGCGCGTGGAGATCCGCGCAGAGTGGCGGACTGCGGAGGGCGCGCGCCGGCCGAGCGTGCGGCGGCGTGCTGGGCAGTAAAGCCACGTGATGTTAGGTCAGTCGCGCCGCGATGGGAAGCCGCGAGCGAGTTGTGTCAGGTGGGAGCACTTTGCTTGTGAGACCCGCTGCTTTACGATGGTTTCATGGCTCGTGCTCATGTCGTTTGTTCGCTCGTGTTGCTGCTGTCGGGTGCCCACACTGCCGCACGTGCCGAAGAAGATGGTCCCGCGCCCGTCAACACCTCGCGCAGCTTGAGCGCGGGCGCAGACGACGACATCATCGCGGAAGGCGATGTCGACGCGCCGAGCGCGACCGGGCACGCCTCGGGCACGTACATGGGCGTGGTGCCGGGATCGGCGACGCCGCCACCAGCTGCAGTCCCGGCCGGCAAGGGTCCGGCCACCATCACCTGGCCGGGCTTCCAGATGCGCGCAGACGGATCTTCGCGCGTGTTCGTCCAGTCGAGCGCGCAGCTCGAGCCGGAGCTGAAGAGCGCGGACGGCAAGTTGCTCGTGCACCTGCCGCGCGCGCGTGTGGTCGCCACGACGAACCGCTTGCCGCTCGAGACGCGCTTCTTCAACACGCCAGTCACGAAGGTCAGCTTGAGCATCGACCGCAGCGGCGCGACGCTCGTGCTCGACATGCGCGCGCCGGTGACGCCGCAGATCTCGAGCGAGCGCGGCAGCACCGGCTACTATTTCACGTTCATCGACCTGCCGAAGGGCAACTACGTCGCGGCGCCCTCGGCCAAGGCCCCCACGGGCCCGAACATGGCGCCGGCGCTCGGCGAAGAGAAGCCGAAGCCCGTCAGCGAGCCCAAGGTCGACGCCGCTGCCAGCGGCAAGGCCGAGGCGGAGGGCAGCTCGGTCAAGGCGAGCGGCGAAGTGCGCGCGGGCATCAAGCTGCGCTGATCAGACGTCCGGGCTGCCGGAATAGACGCGCGGGACGCGCGTGTTGATGCTGGTCAAAATCTCGTGCGGGATGGTGTTCGCCCAGCGCGCCAGGTCCTCGACGCGGATGGCGTCCTCCGCACCGCTCTCTCCGAGCACCACGACCTCGTCACCGTTCCAGGCGCTGCCGCGCTCGATGTCGACCATGATCTGATCCATGCAGATCCGGCCGACCACGCGCGCGCGCCGGCCGTTCACGAGCACCTCGGCGTGACCGCTCATGGCGCGCATGTAGCCGTCGCCATAGCCGACCGGCAGCGTGATCACGCGCGTCCAGCGCTCGGGCGCCCACGTCGACCCGTAGCTCACCGGATGGCCCTCTTTCACGACCTTGAAGAACACCACGCGCGTGGCCCAGCGCAGCGCCTGAGAGACGGGCAGCGGCAAGGGCAGGAGCGACAGGGACGGGCTGACTCCGTAGAACAGCACGCCGGGCCGCACCATATCGAGGTGGCTGCCGGGCAGCTGCAAGATCGCGCCGGAGTTCGCGGCGTGGCGCAGCGGTGCAGGCAAGGAGCGCTGCTCGTAGAAGCGCAGCACTTCCTGGAAGCGCTCGAGCTGCAGCTGCGCGCGGCTGAAGTCCGCCTCATCCGCGTTCGCGAAGTGAGTGAAGATGCCCTCGACGTCCAGATGTTTCGTGGTCAGCGACGCCTCCAGCAGCGGCTGCGCGCTGTACCAGTGGATGCCGATGCGCTCCATGCCCGTGTCGATCTTCAGGTGCACGCGCGCGCGGCGGCCGAGCGCGGCGGCGCACTCGTCGATCGCTTGCAGCTTGTCCACCGACGACGCCGTGAGCGTCAGATCGTGATGGATGAAGCGCGGGATCTGCGAGCCCAGGATGCCGCCGAGCACGAGCACCGGCATGCGCACGCCGTGCTGGCGCAGCCGCAGCCCCTCTTCGAGGTACGCGACGCCCAGGTACGGCGCGCCCACGCTCTCCAGCTTGCGCGCGACCTGGACGAGGCCGTGCCCGTAGGCATTGGCCTTGAGGATCGGCATCACGCGCGCGGGCGCGACGTGCCGGGCGATGATCTCGTAGTTGCGCGCGAGTCGCTCGAGGTCGACGTGGATGTGCGTGGGTCTCAGCTCATCACACGCGATCGTGGGCTCGTGCAGCTCGCTCACGCAGGATCCTCGAGCCCAAGGCGCTCGTCCAACCCCAACATCAGGTTGAGGTTCTGCACGGCCGCACCGGAGGCGCCCTTGCCGAGGTTGTCGAGTCGCGCCGTGAGCAGCGCCTGCTCGCGGTGGCCGTGCACGAACAGCTCGATCGAGTTCGTGCCGTTCAGCGCGGTCGCATCGAGGTAGCCGGCTTCGAGCGGGCTCTCGTCGTTCAGCGGCCGCACGCGCACGAAGTGCTCGCCCGCGTAGCGCTCGCGCAAGAGCGCGTGCAGCGCCTCCGGCCCGGCGTGATCGCGCAGCGCGCGCGTGTGCAGCGGCACCTGCACGAGCATGCCTTGATAATAGTCGCCCACGCTTGGGCTAAAGATCGGCGCGTGCTGCAGGCCCGCGTAGCGCGTCATCTCCGGGACGTGTTTGTGCTGCAGGCTGAAGCCGTAAGGCCGCTCGGTCCAGGCCGGGCTCGGCCCCGTGCGCGGATGCGCCTGAAACGCGGCGATCAGCTTCTTGCCGCCGCCGCTGTAGCCGCTCTGACCGTGACAGCTCAGTGGGTAGTCCGGCGGCAGCACGCCCGCGTCAACCAGCGGGCGCACCAGCAGCAGAAAGCCGGTAGGCCAGCAGCCGGGATTCGCGACGCGCGCGGCGCTCCGGATCTGCTCGCGCGTCGCCGGGCTGAGCTCCGGCAGGCCGTACGCCCAGTCCGCGTGCACGCGATGCGCCGTGCTCGCGTCCAGCAGGCGCGTGCCCGCGGGAGCCATGCTCGCGGTCTCCAGGGCGGCAGCGTCCGGCAGGCACAGGATCGCGACCTCGGCCCGCTCCAGGATCTCGCGCTTGGCGTCTGGGTCCTTGCGCGCCGCGGGGTCGATCTCGAGCAGCTCGATGTCCGAGCGGCGGCGCAGCCGCTCTTCGATCTGCAGCCCCGTCGTGCCTTCTTGCCCGTCGATGAAAATCCGCGTCGCCACGCTCGTGCCCTCGTGTGCGCGCGGGGACGCCGCGCGCGGTTGCCGCCGTGATGGCGTTTCCGCTCGCGAGGGTAGCGCGCCGGGGCGCGTCCGGCTACGCGGACGTGCTGACTGCGGCCATCAGCTGCGGGCGCGGGCGATGCCGCGGCCGCGGCTCAGGTACTGCATGGACTGCGTCAGGCCTTCGAGCGTCAGGGGATACATCTCGAACACGGTGCGCACGGTGGAGATGGTGTTGCCCTCCCAGTACGCCGGCGGCTCCGGGTTGAGCCACACCGAGCTCTTGAAGTGCTGGTGCAGCATCATCAGCCACGCGATGCCGGGCAGCGCGTTGGTGTCGTTCAGCGCGATGGAGCCACCCTGGCGCATGAGCTCGTAGGGCGCCATCAGCGCGTCGCCCACCATGATCAGCTTGTAGTGCGGCGGGCACTCGTGCAGCAGGTCCTGCACCCAGACCGGCTCGTCGAAACGCTCCGTCTTGTACACGCGGCCATACACGCAGTTATGGAAGTAGTACGTGCGCAGCTCTTTCCAGTGCGAGGCCTTCTTCGTCGCGCTGAACAGCCGCGACATGAGGTCCACGTACGGATCCATCGAGCCGCCCACGTCCATCAGCAGGATGACGCGCGTGTTCGGCCGGCTCGGCGGGCGCGTGATCACCTCGAGCTCGCCGACGTTCTTCGCCGTCGCGTCGATCGTGGAGTCGAGATCGAGCTCCTCGTCGGCGCCTTCGCGGTGCCACATGCGCAGCCGGCGGAGCGCCATCTCCATCTGCCGCACGTCGAGCGCAAGGTCCGAGCGATACGGGCGGTACTTGCGCGCGTCCGCGGTCTTCACGGCCGAGCGCGAGCCGCCTTCGCCGCCCACGCGGATGCCCTCGCCCCGCTGCCCCTCGCGCCCGAACGGCGACGTGCCGGCCGTGCCGACCCAGCGGTTGCCGCGATCGTGGCGCTCTTTCTGCTCGTTCATGCGCTCTTCGAACAGGCGCTTGAGCTCCTCCAGATCGAGCGACTCCACCAGCTCGCGCTCTTCCTTGCTCAGATCTTCGAGGCGGAGCTTCGCGTCTTTGAGCCAGTTGAGCAGCTCTTCCTTGAGCTGGATGTGCTTGCCTTCGATGCCGCGGAACTCTGCGAGGAACGCCTGATCGAACGCGTCCAGGTGACCTTCCGAGTGCACGCACAGCGCTCGGGCGGCGTAGTAGAAGCCGTCGAGCGAGGAGTCGTGCAGCCCCATCGCCAGCGCGCGTGCGAGCGACAGCGCCTCCTGGGTGCCGACGGGCACGCCGTGCTGACGCAAGCGGTACAGGAAGGGGATGAACATGCGAGCTCCGGGTAGGTCGTCCCTCACGAACAGGTCACGAGCGCCAGCGTGAACCGCCCGAGAGCTGGTCCGCGTACGCCACGAGATCTTGCTCCTTCTTGAGCAACGTGCCCAGGAACGGCAGATTCTTTTCGAGCTTGACGTCTTTCACGCCCATCGTCTTGAGCATGTGGATCCAGTCGACCAGCTCGCTCGTGCTCGGCCGCTTGCGCAGGCGCTGCATGTTGCGAATCTTGTAGAAGGCCTCCATCGCCTGATCCACGAGACCCTGCTCGAGGTTCGGATGGTGCACGCCCACGATGCGAGTCATCAGCTCGCGCTCCGGAAAATCGATGAAGTGGAACACACAGCGTCGCAGGAACGCGTCAGGGAGCTCCTTCTCCGCGTTGCTCGTGATGATCACGACCGGACGCTGTTTGGCGGCCACGTCTTCGTTCGTCTCGATGATGTGGAAGCGCATCTTGTCGAGCTCGTGCAGCAGGTCGTTCGGGAACTCGATGTCCGCCTTGTCGACTTCGTCGATCAGGAGCACCACGCGCTGCTCGGAAGCGAACGCGCGACCGAGCGGGCCGAGCTTGATGTAGCGGCGGATGTCTTTCACGTCGCCGTCGCCGAAGCGCGAGTCGTACAGGCGCTGCACCGTGTCGTATGTGTAGAGACCCTCTTGCGCGCGCGTGGTGCTCTTCACGTGCCAGGTCAGAAGCGGTGCGCCGAGCGCTTCGGCCACGGCTTCTGCGAGCAACGTCTTGCCGGTACCGGGCTCACCGCGGACCAGCAGGGGTTTTTCCAGCGCGAGCGCGCAATCGACGGAGGCTTCGAGGGCTTCGTTGGTGAGATAAGACGCGGTGCCCTTGAAACGGATGGGAGTAGCCATGATTGCGCGAGGATCCTTTCGAGTGAAGAGCTGGACGCGCGGTGCGGTTCCGGGCGACGAGCTCATGCAGCCGAGAGCTGCCTGCCAGTTTGGGCCGCTCTTTCCGCGTGTGCATCTACAACGCTGCCGAGAGCGGCGCTACTGGCGAATCGCTAAAGATAGCGTGCACAATGTTCGTATGCTCATGTCACATTTGCTGCGATGTGTAAGTACGCGGATGCTGCGCGAATTCAAGGCTTTTTGCGAGAGTGCAGCTTCGGTCATGCTTGGCCGCTGGAGTGTGGTGACGAGCATCGCGCTCGCGCTCGGCGGATGCAGCCTGTGGTCCGAGCGGCAGTTGCGAGAGGAGGGGCCCACACCGTTCGTGCGCTGTGGTGCCGGGCCTGCGCCGCGTGCGCGAACCGCCAGCATCGGTGCTCTGTCGGTCGCGCTCCGCGAGCGAACGTTGGAGTTGTCCCACTCTGCCCCAAGCTTGCGGCTGGGCGTGTTTTCGGCGGCCGGTCTCGCGGGGCCACCGCCGGCGACCGTCCTCGAACAGCTGCGCGCCGCTCCAGCTGATGCGTTGCTCATGTTGGGCGGGCTCGGCGAGACCTCCGAAGATGCGAGCGCCAGCGCTCGGGCGCTCGCGGGCCTCGGTCGGCTCGTGATGATCGTGCTCGGCGGACGCGATGCGTACCGGGGGTCGCGCGCCGCGCTCGAAGCCCTCGGCGACGAAAGCTCGGTCCTAGACGTGAGCGCGCTGCGGAGTATCAAGATCGGTAAAGACGTGCTCATCCCCTGGGCTGGGGCGGAGCAGGGTCGGTACGCGCTCGACGAGACCCGTTGCGGCTTCTCCGCCCGCGATGTGGACGAGGCCGCGCAGCAGCTCGGACCGGCTTCCGCGGACGAGCGGCGCTGGTTGGCGAGCTGGCAGGCCCCGCTCGAGGCCAGCGCAGGTCAGCCCACGCACGCGATCGGCGAGCTCGGTGCCGATCTGGTCCGGCTCGCGGAGCGGCTGGGTGTGCGTGGCACGCTCGCGGCCTGGCCAACGCAGGATGCTCCGACAGCGCCGGGACCCCTCGCAGACGCGAGAGCACCGCGCGCATGGGGACCGATGGCCGAACGTCCCGACGGAACCCTCGCGCCCCACGCCGTGATGATCGTGGCATTCGAAGCGAGTGGTGCGCGTGTCGAGTAATGATCAGCGTTGCGCTGCGTTGACTTCGCTGCAGGGGCATTCCATAGTCCGCAGCCCTCAAAACGGGAACAAAGGTTGCAGGCGCGCGTCCATAGCCAATGAGCCCACATCCGCTGACACGCGTGGGCAAACGCCAGGGGGCACGCTACTGTCAGCCGAGGTCTCGTTCCGCGCGGTTTACCCATGTCCCAGTTCGTGTTGCACGTTCCAGAGATCGACGAGGCTGGGAAGGATTACTCCTTCACCCTGGCCCCCGCCTGGATTGAAGCGAGCTTGAAAGATGCGGTGTTGCGCGCCGATCCGTCGTTCGGACCCGGCACGTTGCAAGTGCACGCGCAAGAGAACGCGACGGGTGAGTACCTGGTGACGGGCAGCATGCGCGCGCACCTGCTGACCGAGTGCGGGCGCTGCCTGGGCGACGCGAAAGTCCCTGTGGACGTGCAGTTCGCCACCTTGTTCGCGCGCGGCGCCGGCAAGCATGGGGCGAAGCACGTGCCGGCGAAGCACCTGCCATCGAAGAGCGAGCGCTTCGAGGTCGCGGACGACGACGAGGACGAGGACGCCCTGCAGCGCGAAGAGTTCAGCGGCAACGACATCATCCTCGACGAGCTCGTGCGGGAGTACATCGTGCTCGAGGTGCCGATGCAGCCCCTGTGCTCGGAGTCCTGCGCTGGCATTCCTGTTCCGGCGCACCTGCGGGCGCCCGAGGAGAGCTTCGGCGGGCCGGGCGCGGTCGATCCAAGGCTTGCGCCGCTCCAGAGACTGCGAGACAACGTGCCGCCGAAGCCGCAGCCCAGGTCGTCGTCGGACCCAAAAGCAACCCGAAAGCCAAACCGAGCGCCAGGCAGCAAGCCAGGCTCGAATTCGGAGAAAGAGTGAGACACCGTGGCCGTTCCCAAGCGTAGAAAGAGCCGTTCGCAGCGCGACAAGCGTCGCGCGAACCACGATAAGGTCGCCGCACCGAACGTTGTGCCGTGCCCGAATTGCGCCGAGATGATCCTGACGCATCGCGTCTGCCCGAGCTGCGGCTTCTACAAGGGCCGCAAGGTCGTCGAGACGGGCACCGAGGCACAGGCGTAGGCCGTCCGTGACAGCGACGTCCACCGCGCCCGCGTCACGCATTCTTGGCTCCGGTCACTACCTACCTGAGAAGGTAGTGACCAACCATGACCTCGAGCGTGTGATGGAGACCTCGGACGCGTGGATCTCCACGCGGACTGGTATTCGGCAGCGTCATGTAGCTGCGCCCGAACAGGCCGCGAGTGACATGGCCACGCAAGCTGCACTGCGTGCGCTCGAGATGGCGGGCATCGCTGCAACGCAGCTCGACATGATCATCGTGGGCACGATCAGCGGCGACATGCCCATGCCGTCGACGGCGATGTTCGTGCAGCGCAACATCGGCGCGCGCAACGACTGCCCAGGCTTCGATCTGTCCGCTGCGTGCGCAGGCTTTCTCTACGGCCTATCCATCGGCGACAGCTTCATTCGCAATGGTGTCGCGAAGTACGTGCTGGTGATCGGCGTCGAGCTGCTGAGCCGCCTCGTGGACTGGTCGGACCGCGCGAGCTCGGTGCTGTTCGGAGACGGCGCCGGCGCGGTCGTGCTCGGCCCTGCGAGCGGCGATGGGCGCGGCGTGCTGTCGACGCATCTCTACGCGGACTCGAGCAAGATCGAGGCGCTGTGGATCCCCGGCGGAGGCTCGCGCAACCCGCCGAGCGAGGAGATGCTCAAGCGCAAGCAGCATCTCGTGCACATGGTCGGCAAGGACGTCTTCCGCGCGGCGGTGCGAAGATTGACCGAAGCTGCGCAGGTGGCGCTGGAGCGCAATCACATGTCCGGGGGTGACGTGGATTGGGTGATCCCGCACCAGGCCAACATTCGGATCATCGAGGCCGTGCAAGCGCGTTTGCAGGTGCCGGTCGAGCGCTTCTTCATCAACATCGATCGCACTGCGAACACTTCGAGCGCGTCTGTACCCATCGCGCTCGATCAGGCGGTGCGCGCAGGAAAAGTCCGCGAGAATCAGACGTTGTTGTTTTGTGCTTTGGGTGGGGGCATCGCTTGGGGTAGTGCGATGGTGCGCTGGTAAGCGCTGAAGGGAGAGGAGTCGGTCATGTTTCGACTCGATGGTAAAGTCGCGGTTGTAACCGGGGGATATCGAGGTTTGGGCCGGGCGATTTCGGTCGCGCTCGCGAAGTCGGGTGCGCACATCGTCGCGGCCGACGTGCTGCCGGAGGACGTGGGTCACGAGACTGCGAAAGCCGTGGCAGACGTCGGTGGCAAGTGTGAGCTGCTACGCTTGGACGTCACGCAGTCCGACGCGACCGAGACAGCGCTGCGCGACGTGCAGTCGCGGCTCGGCCGCATCGACATTCTCGTGAATAATGCTGGCATCGCGCGCGACAACCTGCTGCTGCGCGTGTCGGACGAGGACATTCAGAAGACGTTCGCCGTGAACGTGGTCGGAGCGATCAACTGTGCACGTTCTGCCATCAAGATCATGATGCGGGCGCGCACCGGAAGGATCATCAATCTCGCGAGTGTAGTCGGCGAGATGGGAAATCCCGGGCAGACCGTGTATTCGGCTTCCAAGGCGGCGCTGATCGGCTTGACGAAGACGCTCGCTCGGGAGTACGCCTCGCGCGGAATCACGGTGAACGCCGTGGCACCCGGCTTCATCGATACAGACATGACGAAGAACCTCCCGGCGGATGCGAAGAAATCCATGTTGGAGATCATCCCGCTCGGCCGGATGGGGCAACCCGATGACGTCGCTGCTGCCGTGGTCTTTCTGAGCACGGACGAGGCGTCTTACATCACGGGTCAAGTCGTGCGAGTCAATGGCGGCATGTACGTATGAAGTCGCCGGTGTTCGAGAAGTAGTACCCGATCTCAAACCCGTTGGAGGGGTTGGATGGATATCGCGCAGAAGGTCAAGGAAATCGTCGCTCAACAGCTGGACGTGGACATCGCGGAGGTGAAAGACGAGGCTCAGTTCATCGAGGACTTGGGCGCGGACTCCCTGGCCATCGTCGAGCTTGTGCTTGCTTTCGAGGAACAGTTCGAGATCGACATCCCGGACGAGGACACCGAGAAAATCGGGACCGTGGGAGATGCGATCAAGTACATCCAAGAACACGTGAAGTGAGCGCTTGACGTGAATCACTTTGTCACGCGCGTTTTGCGCGTGACCCAATCCGAATGCAGGTGGGGGCGGTGCAAGCCGCCTTCTCGGTGGACATATGCGAAGGGTAGTGATCACTGGAGTGGGCGCCGTGAGCCCCTGCGGAGCGGATACCGCCAGTACCTGGGGTGCGCTGCGGGAAGGCCGAAGTGGGATTGGACCCATCACGCTGTTCGACGCTTCGGCGTACGCTACGCAAATCGCGGGAGAGTGCCGCGATTTCGACCCTGAGAAGTACATCGAGAAGAAGCGGCTGCGCGAAGGCGACCGCTTCATCCACCTTGCGATCGCCGCTAGCCAGCTCGCCGTGGACGCGGCCGGCATCGCGGACCTGAGCGACGAGGCGAAAGAGCTGACGGGCACTTTCATCGGCGTCGGCATCTGCGGCCTGGGCTTGATCGAGGCCCAAGCCAAGGTGCTCTTCGAGAAGGGGCCGCGGCGCATGACGCCGTACTTCATCCCGGGCGCCATCGCGAACCTCGCGCCGGGCACCGTCTCGATGCGCTTCGGCTTCAAGGGCCCGAGTTACACGACGACCAGCGCCTGCTCCTCCGGCGCGCACGCCATCGGCGAGGCGTTTCGCTGGATTCAGCGCGGCGACATCGATTTGGCCGTGGCGGGCGGCAGCGAGGCAGCCGTCACCGGCCTCGGGATCGGCGGCTTCAATGCGATGCGCGCGCTCTCGAAGCGCAACGACGCGCCGCAGAAGGCCAGCCGCCCCTACGACCTTGAGCGCGACGGCTTCGTGATGTCCGAGGGCGCGGGCATCCTGATCCTGGAGGAGCGCGAGCATGCGGTGCGCCGCGGCGCGAAGATCCTCGCGGAGATCGTGGGCTACGGCGCTTCCGCGGACGCGTACCACCTGAGCCAGCCGGCCCCCGAGGGCGAGGGCGCACAGCGCGCGATGCGCTCGGCTCTCAAAGACGCCAAGCTCGATGCGAGCGCGGTCGGCTACGTGAACGCGCACGGCACGTCCACCGAGGTGGGGGACATCACCGAGCTCGAGGCCATCGAGAAGGTGTTCGGGGCGCACGCGCGCTCGGGCATGCTGATCTCGGCGACGAAGTCGATGACCGGTCACCTGCTCGGGGCAGCCGGCGGGCTCGAAGCGGTGATCTCCGTGCTGGCGATCGATGATGGCGTGATTCCACCCACCATCAACCTGGATAACCCGGACGAGCGTGCCGCTGGCTTCGACCTCGTGCCGCACACGGCGCGCCAGAAGCGTGTGGACGTCGCGCTGTCGAACTCGTTTGGCTTCGGCGGCACGAACGTGGCATTGATTTTCAAGCGACATGGCTGACACCTCAACGTTGCGTTTGGCGCTCGGCTGCGACCACGCCGGATTGGCTCTCAAGGAGAGTCTCAAGCCGCTCCTCGCCAAGCTGAAGGTCAGCGTCGAGGATCTCGGCACGCACGCGCCCGACTCGGTCGACTACCCCGACTACGCGCACGCCGTCGCGAGCGGCATCGAGGCGGGTCGCTTCGACGCCGGACTGCTAGTGTGCGGCACTGGGCTCGGCATGAGCATGGCCGCGAACCGGCACAAAGCGGTGCGCGCGGCGGTCTGCACCGACCCCTACAGCGCGCGCATGGCCCGCAAGCACAACGACGCCAATGTGCTGTGCATCGGCGCGCGGGTGGTCGGCGGTGGCCTCGCCGAGGAGATCGTCGAAGCGTTCTTGAGCACCGGCTTCGAGGGCGGACGCCACGCTGGCCGCGTGCAGAAGATCGAGCCAAAGCCGTGAAGCTGCCGCAGGACGCCACGTTCCGGGAGCAGGCTCAGAAGTATCGCTTGCGGTTTACGTGTGAGCACTGCGCGCTGTTCGACGAGGCGCGCGAGGTTTGTGCGCACGGCTATCCGACCGGCGAGCACCGCGACGCGCACTACAAAGATCCCGATGCGCTCCTCGTATTCTGCAAGCACTTCGAGCTGGGATGACGCTTTGGGCTCGACTACGAGAAGTAGCTGTCGAGCACGCGCGCCAACAGCGTGACGTCGGTGCAGGCGGCCATCTCGCGTACGGAGTGCATCGACAGCAGCGGGCTGCCGATGTCCACCGTGGGGATGCCCAGCTCGGCGGCCGTGATCGGGCCGATGGTGCTGCCGCACGGTAGGTCGGAGCGCACGACGTACTGCTGCAGCGTCACGTCGGCCTTTCTGCACCAGCGCTCGAGGCGGCCGGTCGTGAGCCCGTCGCTCGCGTAGCTCTGGTTCACGTTCAGCTTGAGCACCGGGCCACCGCCGAGGACCGGCGCGTGGTTCGGCTCGTGCCGGTCGGCGTAGTTGGGATGGATGGCGTGGGCCATGTCCGCCGAGATCAGAAACGATCGGGCCATCGCGCGCGCGAACGCGTCCTGGCGGGCTCCATCGTACGCGTCGATGATGCGCGATAGCGCGAGCCGCAGAAGTGGAGAGGCCGCGCCCGTCGCGCTGCGACTACCGACCTCTTCGTGATCGTACAGCACGATCACGCGCGTGCTGTCGTGCGTCTCCTTTGCCGTGATCAGCGCGCTGAGCGCGCCGAAGCAGCTCGCCAGGTTGTCGAGACGCGCCGAGTGGATGAACTCGCCCGAGAGCCCCGACAAGCTCGCGCGCTGCACGTCGTACAGGCACATGTCCCAGCCGAGGATCTGCTCGGCAGTCAGCTGCGTGCCTCGCTTGCCGATCTCCTCCGCCAGCAGCTGCTGAAACGTCAGTTGATCGCTGCCGCTCAAACCGAGGACGGGCACCATGTGCGACTGCGCGTTGAGCAACAGGCCTTCGCTGTTGACCGTGCGGTTCAGATGGATGGCCAGATTTGGAATCCGCAAGAGCGGTCGCGCGAAGTCCAGGAGCCCCGTGTGCACGTTGTCATCGCGCTCGAACGTCACGCGACCTGCGATCGACAGGTCGCGATCGAGCCACGTGCTCAAGAGCACACCGCCGTACACCTCCACGCCGAGCTGACGGTAGCCGTAGCGGTTCACGTCCGGCGCTGGCTTGATGCGCAGGTTGGGTGAGTCCGTGTGCGAGCCGACGGCCAAAAAGCCGGAGTCTTGCGGCGCACGCCGGCCGCACACGAACGCGATCAGGCTCGAGCCGTTGCGCGTGGTGAAGTAGCGACCCGACGGGCGCAGGCTCCAGGCCTCCGTCTCGCTGAGCTCCACGAAGCCGGCCTCGCGCAGCCTGCGCGCGCTCTCCGCCACGGCGTGGAACGGCGTCGGTGAGGCGTTCAAGAACGCGAGTAGGCTTTGTACGAGGTCTGGCATTCCGTAGAGTAGGTGAGTGTCGAATCGCTCGACGACAGGCAGGATACCGCGACCGCACAGCGCGCGCGACGCCTGCGTGCGTCGCATGTGCACGCTGTTCTTGGCCGCGCTGAGCGGCTGCGCCGGCGCGCACGGCTGCCACAGCGCGGACGCGCCCGCGGGCGCCGCGCCCGCTCAGCCGCCCCCACCGGCAGCGACCGTGCAAGGTCCGCTGCTCGACGATGCGTCCGTGTTCGAGCTGGTGGCCACGAGCGAAGGCGCCTTGCTGCTGTGGGCGGCAGGCGAGTGCCAACGCGGGCTGTCGCTGCAGCGCTTCGATGCCGACGGGCTGCCGCTTGGCGCGGCGATCGGCGTGCCGGCGTGTGGCGAGCTCGATGCCAAGGCGCGCGTCACGTCGCTCGCGGCGGTCGCCGCAGGCGGCAAGCTCGGCGTGGCGTGGGTCGTGCGCGGCGCCGATCGCGCCGAGGTGCTCGGCAGCATCGGCGACGACGCCGCCGGCTCGCTCGCCGCGCCTGCGCCGCTCGGAGCGGCGGACGTCACGCCCCCTGCGGCGCAGCGCCAGCTGCTCATCTCGGGCGCCGAGACCGGACAGCTGCGCGTGATGTTCCGCGGTCCGAGCGCCGCGTGCACGGCCCAGGCCGGCGCCTGTGCGCAGGTCATCTCGACGCCGCTGCCACGGGCGCGTCAAGCCGCGGCGCGTCGCACGGACACGCGCGAGGTGCCCACCGCGTGCCCGCAGCTGCTCGTGGGCTCGGCCTGGAATCGCGGCGTCTGGTACGACGCGTTCTGTGCGCTCGAGAGCGCTGCCGGCTTGCCCACCACCGAGGTGTACTCTGTGCGCCCGGAGATCTTTTACGCGGAGGCGTTGCCGACGTTGCGAAGCTGCACGCCAATCGGCCTCGCGCCCAGCGAGCGCGGGGTGATCGTGCTCGGTGCGTGCGCCGATGGGATCTACGCACACGCGCTGAGCGAAGCTCACCGGGTGGTGCACGCGCGCGTGCAGCGCGCTCTGCGTTGTGAGGCGGGACGGCCGATCCTGGAAATTCGTGCGCGCGGGGACGTCGCAGAAAGCTACAAGCTCAGCGGGCCGCGCGATCGCATCGAGCTGTGGTTACCCGAGAGTTTAGCGGGCGAAACGGCGCGCGCCGCTTTCACGGGGCGCAATCTGCTGATCGCGGAGGTGCAGGGCCAGCGCCTCACGCTTTCACGGCAACATTGCCAGGGTGAAACCCTGGTTTCGGATACGCGAACGATGCTGTAAAAGGCGTCTGCCGCTTGTCGGCGGGCGCAGTGCGCCGTGGAGGAATGAAGGATGGGAAGTCTCACCGCCCTGCTTTTGGCTACTCCGATCTTCGGGTTCTCGCTGCAAGCGCCCACGATCGAGGCCTCGTTGAACGTTCCGGCGCATCTGGTGGCCGAGCTGAAGGTGGCGGACGCGTCGGCGTCGGGTGGCGGATCCCAGGCGGAGTACGTGGCCGAGACCAAGCGCCGCAACAGCATCGCATCCATCCACCGCACCTTCGGCATCGCGACCTGGGCGGCCATGACAGCCACCGTCGCGGTGGGCGCGATCACGTATTACAACCTGTATGGCTTCGGCGCGGGTCAGGGTGACAACCCGTGCGTCTCCGGCAGCGCCGTCGGCGGCGACTGGGGCTGCAACGGCTTCCGCCCGATCAAGAACACACTCGCCATCGCCACGACTGCGCTCTACGCGACGACCTTCACCTTGTCTTTGATGATGCCGGACCCTGACAACCTGTCCGAAGGCAAGGGCGAGTTCGCCAGCACGTTGCGCCTGCACAAAACACTACGTTGGGTGCATTTCAGCGGCATGGTCGCACAGGCACTGATCGGTATCGTCATAGCCAATGGATTATTGGGGCTGGACCGTGCGAACGACTACAGCACGCTGCAAGCGCTCGCCACGGCACACATGGGAGTGGGCCTCGTGACCTGGGGTGCGATGACCTGGGCTGGCGCGCTGATGGTGTTTTGATCGGGGCTCGCAACCTGCAAATTGCAGCGCAATTGCGCCGCGTTCTTCGCTTGCGCGGGTGGTACGCACGTCAGTACCATCGGCGAGGCTGGCGCGGCGTGAGACTTCGGTCTGGGCCGCATTTCGGCGTGGGCACACCGCGTGGCGCAGACTCGAACCGACATGCTCGCACCGGAGCTTGCAGACGCCGGCGGGCACAAACCATTGCTCCGGCTCCAACAACTTCTCAGCGCGCTCGAGAGCGACCCGGATGACCCGGAGCTGATAGCCGGCATCACCCGGATCATCGCGGAGCGTGACGCAGAGCGGCTGGGCGAAGAGCCCGAGCGCCAGCTGGAGCTGGCTCGGCAATCGCACGAGCTGCGCGGTGAATACGGGACCGTCGCGGGCCTGATCGAGGCCGAGATCCCGCTCGTCGCGGGCGATCGACTGCTTGCGGCCTCGCTGTACCGGGAGCTCGGCCGGCTGCGCGCGGAGTACCTGCTCGACGCGGCCGGCGCGCGCAAGGCGTACGAAGAAGCGCTGGCGCGCAAGCCGGACGACTCCGAGTCCGCCGACGCGCTGCGGCGCCTGGAGCAGTCGGAGACCTCCTGGAAGAAGTTCGCGAAGCGCTTCGTGGAGGAGGCCGAGTCCGCGACCGACGTGTCGCTCAAGTCGTCGCTGCTGCTGCGAGCGGCGTGCCTGGCCTGGGAGAACCGTCGCAAGGGCAAGACCAAGGAGGTCGACCGGCTGTTCGCCAAGGTGCTCGAGGTCGATCCCACGAACCTCCGCGCCGCGCTCCTGTACGAGCACACCTTGCGCGATCGCGAGGAATGGGTCGACCTGGCGGAGCACCTGTTGCGCACGGCCGAGCAGGTGCGCGACAAGCAGGACCGCGCGCACTTGCAGCTGAGAGCGGCGCGCGTGCTGGGCCGGCGCCTGGGCGACAAGGCGCGCGCGGCGGGCTGCTACGAGCAGGTGCTGCAGGTGGAGCCCGGCAACGCCGAGGCCATGGCGTTCTTGACCGAGCGCTTCACGGAGAGTGCGAGCTGGGATCAGCTGGTGCACCTGTACGAGAGCGCGCTGCGCGTGCCGCAGAAGCTCGACGTCGAGCAGTCGATCCTGATGCAGCTCGGCAACGTGCACGCGCGCGAGCGCAAGAAGCCGGAGGACGCCGAGCCGTACTTCGCGCGTCTGCGCAAGCTCGACGCCGCGCACCCGGCCCTGCTGGAATTCTACCGCGCGCACCTGCGCGAGACTGGGGATCTGGAGCGCTTGCTGCGCATCCTGCTCGATGCGCAGCGCATGGTCTCGGATCCGGGGCGGCGCATCGCGCTCGCCGTGGAGGCGGCCGAGCTCGCGCAGTCAACCGAGGGCAAGGGTGAGCGCGCGATCGAGGCGTGGAAGAACGTGCAGCGCATCGACCCGCACAACGCTGCGGCCGCGCGCGTGCTGAAGGAGCTGTACGCCAAGTCGGAGAAGTGGAATGCGCTCGTCGAGGTGCTGAAGACGCAGATCGATGCGACGCCCGACAAGCCCGCCGAGCCGAAGGTGGCGCTGCTGCGCGAGCTCGCCGGCGTGTACCGCGACCGGCTGCGGCTCGATGGCATGCTCATCAACGCGTACAACGCCATCCTGCGCGTCGATCCGCACGACCGCACGACGCTCGATGCGCTCGCAGAGAAGTACCGCGAGCTCGGGCGTTGGAACGACCTGATCAACGTGCTCACCTGGGACGCCGAGGCCTCGAGCGATCCCCAGCGGCGCGTGAGCCTGTACCTGAAGGTTGCGGAGCTGTGGCTCGAGCACTTCTCGAACTACAACCAGGCCGCTGGGCCGCTCGAGAAGGTGATCGAGATCGAGCCGCACAACCGGCGCGCGCTCTCGCTGCTGCGCGACATCTACGAACGCAAGCGCGCGTGGCGCCAGCTGTTCGAGGTGCTCAAGAAAGAGCGCGCCGCGGAGACGGACGCGGCTCAGGTCACCGCGCTCAGCATGCAGCTCGCGGCGCTCGCCGCCGATCGCTTGCATCGCTACGAGGATGCGGTCGCGCTGTACCGCGAGGTGGTCGCGTCCGACGCGCACGGGGACGCCGCGCTCGACGCGATCGAGCGCCTCGCCGAGCGCGAGAAGGATTGGAGCACCCTCGCCGAGGTGCTCGACAAGCAGGTCGCGCGCAAACAGAGCGACGAAGAGCGCGTGCGGCTCTTGCTGAAGCTCGGCACCTTGTACGCAGACCGGCTGAACGATCGCGACGCTGCCAGCCGCGTATGGCGGCGGATCCTCGAGATCGATCCGCGCCAGGGACGCGCGCTGCGCAGCCTGCGCGACGGCTGCGTCGCGAGCGGCGACTGGGACGGGCTCGAGAGCCTGTACGCCAGCGCGCGAGACTACGAGGGCCTCGTCGACGTGCTGTCGGGGGAGGCGGACCGCACCACGAGCAAAGACCAGAAGGTCGCGCTCAGCCTGCGCGTGGCGCGCATCTTCGAGGAGAAGATCGGCGAGCCCACGCGCGCGCAGCGCAGCTACGAGCGCGTGCTGCAAGTGGACCCGCAGAACGTGCGCGCGGCGCGTGCGCTCGCCAGCATCTACGAGCAGGAGGAGAAGTGGCCGCGCCTTTGCGCGATGCTCGAGATCGTGCTCGGCTCGCTCGATCCCGCGGATACGAGCGAGCGCCTGCCGCTGCTCTCCCGGCTGCGCACCCTGTCCCAGGAGCGCGTGCGCGACGTCGCGGCCGCATTCGAATATGCGCTGCGCTATTACCATGCAGTGCCGAGCGAGCCCAGTGCGCGCGAGGCGCTCGAGTCGAGCGCGGAGGCCGCGCAGGCGTTCGAGCGCGTGGTCGAGGCCTACCGCGCGCGCGCCGACGTCGCAGACGCCGACGAGGCGCTGACGTTGTACCGGCGCATCGCGGTGATCGCGGGGCTGCGCCTCGGCCAGACCGAGCTCGCTGCCAGCTACCACGAGCGCGTGTTGTCCGTCGCGCCCACGGATGCCGCGGCGCAGAGCGCGCTCGAGAGCATCTACCGGCAGAAGGATCGTCCGGCGGAGATCCGGCGCGTGCTCGCGCATCGCCTCGAGCACGAGACGCAGCCGCAGCGCCGCGTGGAGCTGCTGCGAGAGCTGGCCGTGCTGGAGGAGGAGCGGCTCGCCGAGCCCAACGCCGCGGCCGAGCGCTATCGCGAGCTGAGCGAGCTCGAGCCGACCAACCTCGACGTGTGGGCGCACCTGGATCGCCTCGCGAGCGTAGCCGGACGTCACGAGGAGCTGGCTGCCGTACTGGAGCGCCGGCGCGAGCTGAGCCAGGACAACAACACGGCGCGCGTGGAGCTCGGCGCGCGCCTCGGCGCGCTCGCGCTCGAGCACCAGAAAGACGCGGAGCGCGCGCTGACCATCTACGGCGAGGTGCTCGACATCGAGCCCGCGCACGCCGCGAGCGTGGCCGCGCTCGAAAAGCTCGCACAGCAGCGGGAGGCGCTCGGTCCGCGCGTGTTCGCGATCCTCGAGCGCGCCTACGAGCGGGTGGGGCGCTTCGACAAGCTGGCCGGCATCATCAAGCAGCGCCTGCTCGAGACGCGCGACGAGACGGAGATTCGCCGCTTGCGGCTGCGGTCGGCCGAGATCAGCGGTGGGCAGCTGGGCGATGCGCTCGGCGCGTACGCAGCGCTCGAGGCCGCGTTCCTCGAGGAGCCGGGTGACACGTCGCTCTGGGAGCGCGTGAGCGAGGCGGCGGAGCAGGCGGGTCAACATCGCGCGCTCGCGAACGCGTTTGCGCGCGTGATCGATCACGAGTCGCTGTCCGAGCCGGATCGCGTGGAGCTCGCGGCGCGCACGGCGAAGCTCTACGACGAGGTGCTGCTCGAGCCGCACGAGGCGGAGCCGTTCCACAAGCGCGTGCTCGCGCACGATCCGAAGGACGAGACTTCGTTCGCGGCGCTCAAGGAGCTGTACACGACGGAGGAGCGCTGGGAAGACCTGCAGGGGCTGTACAAGCGCCGCATCGAGGACACCGTCGACGCCGAGACCAAGCTCGACCTGCTCTTGCAGGTGTGCTTCCTGTTCGAGGAGATCCTCGAGCAGCCGGATAAGGCGATCGATGCCTACCGCGCCGTGCTCGAGCTCGCACCGGATCACGTGCCGTCGCGCCGCACCCTCGAGCGGCTGTACGAGAAGCGCGAGCGCTACCAGGATCTCGTCGCGCTGCTGAAGTCGAACCTCGATCACGCCTCCGGCTACGACCAGGTCGACATGCACTTCCGCCTGGGCGAGCTGTACGACACGAAGCTCGCCGAGCCGTCCACCGCGGTGGATCACTACGAAGCCACCTTGCTGCGCCAGCCGCACCACCTGCGCGCGCAGGCGGCGCTCGCACGGCTGCTCGCGGTGGAAGGTCTACGGCAGCGCGTGGCGGCGATCCTCGAGCCGATCTACGAGTCGCAGGGCGCGTACGCGGATCTCACGCGCGTGCTCGAGATCCAGCTGGCCGATCGCACGACCGACGAGGCGCGGGCGGATCTGTGGATGCGCATCGGCGGGCTGTACGAGACGCGCCTGCGCGACACCGACGCCGCGTTCTCCGCGTTCGCCCAGGCCGTGGAGGCGCAGCCGGGTGACGACGTCGCGCGCGAAGCGCTGTCGCGCTTGTCGACCGGTCGCGAGCCGCTGCGCAAGCGCCGCGCGCAAGTGCTGGAGCTCGCGCTGCAGAAGGCCCAGGACCCGGAGGTCCTGATCGACCTGCTCACCGAGCTCGGCGAGCTGCTGCTCGATCACCTGCAAGACCGCGCCGGCGCCGAGCGCTGCTACACGCGACTGTGCGAGCTCGCGAGCGGCCGCGACGACGTCGTGCTGAAGGCGGCGCGCGCGCTCGAGCGCATCCACAGCGCGAGCGGCGATCACGCGGCGCTCGCCTCCGATCTCACGCGCCAGGTCGAGCTGGAGTTCGACGCCGAGGTGCAAGAGCAGCTGCTGTTCCGGCTCGCGGAGCTCTACGAGCGCAAGCTGTTCGACTCCAAGGCGGCCATCGAGACGCAGAAGAAGCGGCTCGAGCTCGACGCCAACCGCGTCGACGCGCTGCGCGCGCTCGAGCGCCTGTACGAAGCCGAGGGTCGCTACGAGGAGCTCGTGGGCGTGCTCCTCGCGCGCCAGCAGCAGACGAGCGACCAGGACGAGCGCGCGGCGCTCGGTAAGCGCGTCGCGCTGCTGTACGAGGAGAAGCTCGCGGACTCCGGGCGCGCCATCGAGCAGTGGCGCGAGAACATCGCCGGCTTCGGTCCAGACCGCGAGTCGCTGCACGCGCTCGCGCGGCTGTACGAGGGGAGCGGCCGACACGGCGAGCTGCTGGACACGCTCGAGGCCGAGGTCGAGTTCGTGACGGACGCCGCGACGCGCGCGGCCCTGCGCTTCCGCATGGCTGAGCTCCTGCGCGGTCCGTTGCGCGAGCCCGACCGCGCCATCGTCGTGTACGAGGCGGCGCTCGACGACGATCCCTCGCACGCGGGCTCGCTCGCGGCGCTCGAGGCCATCGCGCAAGATCCCGGCTCGCCGGAGCGGCGCGATGCGGCGCGTGCGGCCGCCCCGCACTACGAGGCGCTGGCGCGCTACGACAAGCTGCTCGCGATGCTGGAGCTGCTCGCCCAGACGGACGATCCGGTCGAGAAGCTCGGTGCGCTGCGGCGCGCGGCCCAGATCGCCGAGCACGGCCAGCACGACTCGGCGCTGGCGCTGGCCTATCTTGGACGAGCGCTCTCGCTCGCGAGCGAGCACGAGAGCTTGCCGGAGCTGCTCGGCGAATACGCGCAGCTCGCGCAGGCGACGGGACGCTACGCGGAGTACGTGACGTGCTTGCAGGAGCTCGCGCCGCAGGTGCTCGATCCCGAGCAGCGCGTGCGCGTGTACCAGGACATCGCGCTCACCGCGCACGAGAAGCTGGCCGACGTGGCACTGGCGCGCGCCTCGTATCGCAAGGCGCTCGACGAGCAGCCCGATGACATGGCGTTGCTCGACGCGCTGATCGAGCTGGACGCGGCGGCCGGCGATCACGCGGCGCTGATCGACGTGCTGGGACGCAAGGCGGCGCTCGTGATCGACGCCAAGCACCGCGCGGCCTTGCTCGAGCGCCAGGCGGACGTGTACGAGCGGGGTCTCGACGACGCGGCGCACGCGATCGGCGCGCTGGAGGAGGCGATCTCCGCCGAGCCGCTGCCGTCTGCCTACGCGTCGCTCGAGCGCCTGTACCAGCGCACGCACCAGTACGGCGACCTCGCGAACCTGTACGAGCAGCAGCTCGAGCGCAGCATCGGCCGCGAGGTCGACGTGCGCTGCAAGCTGGCGCGCACGCATCGCCAGTACATGAACGACAACCACGCGGCGCTCGGCCAGCTGCGCGAGGCCATCGCACGCGAGCCGAATCACGCCGAGGCAATCGCGCTGCTCGAGTCGATCATGAGCGAGCACGGCGAGTGTCGGCCGCTCGCGGCCGAGGTGCTCGAGCCGGGGTACCTGGCGCGGGGCGAGTGGGCGAAGCTGACGGCGGCGCTGCGCGCGCGCGTCGAGGCCGAGCCGGAGCTGCTCGAGCGCAAGCGCTTGCTGACGCGCCTGTCGCAAATTTACGAGGAACAGCTCGAGGACTTCGACGAGACGTTGGAGATCTACGCGCGGCTGTTCCGCGAGGACTTCCGCGACGAGGACGTGTGGGAGCGCCTGACGCGCCTCGCGAAGGTCGGCAACCAGTGGGCGCGGCTAGCGAAGATCCTGGGTGAGCCGCTCAGCGGCGACGCGGGGGTGGAGGACGACGTCTCGGCGCGGCTCGCGCGCTACGTCGGCTCGCTGTACGACGAGCGCGCGGTGAACCTGGTCAAGGCCGCGGAGCTGTACGGCAAGGCGCTGGCGTTCGATCCCGAGGACGTCGTCGCGTTCCGCGCGCTCGAGTCGATCCACCGGCGCGCGCGCGACTGGCCCGCGCTGCTCGCGCTGTACACGCACAAGGCGGAGCTGAGCGCGTCCGAGGCCGAGCGCGTCGAGCTCTTGCACCGGCGCGCCGAGGTGCAGATCACCGACATGGCCGACAAGGCCGCGGCGATCGCCACGTATCGCGAGATCCTCGAGATCACCTCGGATGATCACGTGGCCATCCACGGCCTCGAGAGCTTGCTCACGGCCGCGGAAGATTGGGCCGGCCTCGCCGAGCACCTGCGCTTCCGCGCCGAGCAGGCGGCGGCAGGCAAGCCGCAGCTGCTTTTGAAGCACCGGCTCGCGGATCTGTTCTGGACGAAGCTCAAGGACGCCTCCGCCGCGCTGTCGCTGTGGGAGGAGATCCTGTCCGAGGATCCCGCGCATGCCTCGGCGCTCGAGGCGCTCGAGCGCAACGTGCAGGAAGAGCAGCACCGGCTGCGCGTCACCGAGATCCTCGAGCCGGCGTACCGCCGGCGCGATCAGTGGAAGAAGCTGATCGCCATCCACGAGGCGCGCCTGCTCCTTCTGTCCGATCGCGCGGAGATCACGCGGCTCTTGTCGGAGGTCGGCGAGCTGCACGAGCGGCGCGCCGGCGACCTGTCGCGCGCGTTCAGCGCGTACGCGCGCGGCTTCGCTCGCGATCCGGAGGACGAGACGCTGCGCGCCGAGGTCGATCGCCTGGCCGAGCGCACGGGCAACTGGCGCGATCACGTCGCGGCCTACGAGGCCGCCGTCGCGTCGAGCACCGACGACGCGACCAAGCTGCTCCTGCTCGGCATCATCGCGCGCGTCCAGGACGAGCGCCTGGGTGACCCGCGCGCGGCGATCAAGGCCTACGAGCGCTGCCTCTCCATCGAGCCGGAAAATCACCTCACGCTCGACGCGCTCGAGGCGCTGCACACGATGGTCGCCGACTGGCGCGGCCTCGTCGGCATCCTGGAGCAGAAGGCGTTGCTCGCGCCCGAGGGCCAGGATCGCGGCGAGATCCTGCGCCGCATCGGCTCCGTGTACGAGGAGCTCGTCGGAGATCGCGATGCGGCGATCGAAGCGTACCAGCGCGCCATCGCGCAGTACGCGGATGATGACATCGCGCTCGAGGCGCTCGATCGCCTGTACGGCGCGAGTGGCCGCGCTCAGCCGCTGTTCGAGACCTTGGGCCGGCGCATCGCGCTGGCCGTCGACCCGGCCCTGCGCGCGGAGCTCGGGTTGCGCCTCGGGTTCCTCGCGGACGTGCGGCTGCACCGCACGAGCGACGCCATTGCAGCGTACCGCGGCGTCCTGGATGACGACCCGGAGAACGCCACGGCCATCGCGCATCTTTGCTCTCTGTACGAGCGGCTCGGGCAGTGGCACGACCTGCTCGACAACCTGCGCCTGCAGATCTCGCTCGCGCAGCGGCCGGAGGAGCGCGTGCGGCTGCGCTGTCGCGCGGGGCACATCCTGGTCACGCGCCTGCTCGACGTCGGCGAGGCCATCGAGTGCTACCGCGAGGCGCTCGCCGAAGATCCGGGCGCACCCGACGCGCTGACCGGGCTGATGGAGCTGACGCGCGACGACACCTACCGCGCGCAAGCGGCCGAGGTGATCGAGCCGCTGCTGCGAGCGGCAGAGCGCTGGGACGACCTCAGCCTGCTGATCGAGCGCAAGCTGTCGGGGATGAGCGACAGCGTGCTGCGCCGCGACGAGCTGCTGAGCCTCGCCGCCGTCCGCGAGCATGGTCAGAAAGACAAAGCGGGTGCGTTCGAGGCGCTGACGCGCGCGCTCGCCGAGGATCCAGGCGATGCGAGCGTGCTCGACGACCTGGAGCGCCTGGCCGCGGAGCTCGGTAGCTGGGACGCGCTGTACGGCGCGTTGATGGAGCGCGCGGGCAAGACCTCCGAGCCCGCGCAGGCCGGCGAGCTGCTGCGCCGTGCGGGCCGCCTGGCCGAGCACGAGCTGAGCGACACGACGCGCGCGATCGAGGCCTACAGCCGCGCGGCCGCGCAGGACGACGACGCCGAGGAGACCTTGAGCGCGCTCGATCGTCTGTACACCGGGGCCGAGCGCTGGGATTCGCTCCTCGACGTAATCGAGCGGCGCGTGGCCGCGAGCCAGGATGCGGCCGGGCGCGCCGAGCTGCTGCTGCGCCTCGGCGATCTGCGCGAGCGCGTATTCAACGACGGTCGCGGCGCGTTCGTCGCTTACTCGGAGGTGCTCGACAACGACGCCGCCGATCAGCGCGCGCTCGCGGGCATGATGCAGCTCGGCCAGAACCACACCGAGCTCGCACACGACGTGCTCGACGTGCTGGAGCGCTGCTACCGCGACAGCGGTGCGATCAATCGCGTGGTCGAGCTGTACGACCTGCGCGTGAAGCTCGCGCCGACCGACAGCGAGCGCGCACGGCTGCTGCGCGAGGCGGCCGGCATGTGGGAGCGCGAGCTCGGCCAGCCGCGCCGCGCGCTGATCAACCTGCGCCGCGCGTTCGAGCTCAACCCGAGCGCGTTCGATGTGCTCGATGAGCTGGAGGAGCTCGCCGCGAGCGGTCATTCGTGGGACGTGCTCACGGGCCTCGGGGAGAAGCTGGCCAGCAGCTCGGCGCTGTCGCCGCGCGACAAGGGTGAGCTCTTGACGCGGGCCGCGCGTTGGTACCGCGACCAGCTGAGCGATCCCGAGGGCGAGGAGGCCTGCCTGCGCGCGCTCGTGGTGCTCACGCCAAATGAGCTCGAGGCGCAGGAGCGCTTGCTCGAGCTGGTGCGGGCGAAGTCCGACCAGCGCGCGCTCCTGGCCCAGCTGCGCGCGCTCTGCAGCGTTGACAGCGACGAGACGCGCAAGGTGGCCCTGCTGCACGAAGCCGGCGCGCTCGCGCTCTCGCTCGGCGACCCGGGGCAGGCAGGCGACCTCTACGCGCGCTTGCTCGAGCTCGCGCCCGAGGATCCCGCGGCGCTGTCCACCCTTTCCGACCTGCGCGCGGCCGAGGGTCAACACGTAGAGGCGGTGTCGTTCCTGTTGCGCTGGCTCGAGGTGGAGCACCAGGCGCGCCGGCGGCTCTCGCTGCACCACGCGATCGCGTCGACCTACGCGGGCCCGCTCGCGGACCGGCCGGCCGCGATCAGCGCGTACGCGCGGCTGCTGGAAGAGTTCCCCTCGGAGCCGGCCGCGCTGACCGCGCTCGAGGGCCTGTACGCCGCGACCGAGCGCTACGAGGACTTGCTCGCGCTGTGGTCGGGCGAGCTCGAGGTCGCCTCGGAGCCCGAGCGCCGGGCGAGCCTGCAGCTCCGCCTCGCCGGGCTGTACGAGCGTCAGCTGCAGCAGCCGGAGCGCGCGCTCGCGCAGCTGAAGGCGCTGCTCGAGGAGCAGCCGGAGCACCCCCAGGGCGCGCTCGAGTTCGAGCGCTTGCTGGCGCAGAGCGGCACGCGCGAGGAGCGCGCGGCCTGGCTCGCGCAGCGCGTCGAGCAGGCAATCGCTGCGGGCGCGCACGAGTCGGCCGTGGATGCGCTGTGGCAGCTGGCCGAGCTGCACGCCGGTCAGGATGGCGAGCTCGCTGAGCGAGAGGCGGCCCTGCTGCGGATCCACGAGCTGGATCCCGAGGACCCGCGCGCGCTGGCCGAGCTGATCGCGCTGTACCGCGCGCAGCGGCAGCTGTCAGCGGCGGCCCAGTACATGGAGCTTTCGCTCGAGCTCTTGCCGTCGCCGCAGGCGGCGGCGGTCGCCCTGGAGCTCGCGGATCTGGCCGAGGGCGAGCTGGCTGATCCGGCGCTCAGCGAGCGCGCGCTGCGCCGCGCGCTGGCGCTCGAGCCCTCGCGCACCGCGACGCGCACGCGCCTGCGGGAGCTGCTGCGCGCGCGTGCTCAGTTCGCCGCGCTCTGCGAGCTGCTGGAGCAGGATCTGAAGCTCGTCACGGCGCCGCAGGAACAGGCGAGCTTGCTGCGCGAGATCGCCGCTCTGCGCGCAGCCCAGCTCGGCGACGCCGCGGGCGCGGTCGCAGCTCTGGAGCGCGCGGTGGCGCTGGTGCCCGACGATCGGCAGGGGCTGCTCGCGCTGTGCGACCTGTACCTGACGGCGGGCCGCTCGCGCGAAGCCATCGCCGTGCTGGAAAAGCTGATCGCGTCGTACGGCGGCCGCCGCGCGAAGGAAGTGGCCGTGTACGAGCACCGGCTCGGTCAGGCGTACGAAGGGCTCGGGCAGCCCGACGAGGCGCTCAAGCACTACGACAACGCGTTCAAGATCGATCTCACCAGCGTCCCCGTGCTGCGCGATCTGGGCCGGTTGTGCCTCGCGCGCGGCGATCTGGACCGCGCGCAGAAGACCTACCGCGCGCTGCTCTTGCAGAAGCTCGGACAGGAGCAGGGCATCACGAAGCCCGACGTCTACTTCCGGCTCGGCGAGATCTGCGCGCGCCAGGGCGACAAGCTCAAGGCGAAGGCCATGCTGGAGCGCGCCATCGCCGAGGCCGGGCAGCACGCCGAGGCCAAGGCGCTGCTGGATCAGCTCTGAACTGCGTCCGGGCTACACTGCGCCCACGGACGAAGAACGGAGAGGTGGCATGTTCGAAGGAGCAGTCTGGATCGACGGGAACCTGCAGCGCGCGGCCGACGCGCGGGTCAGCGTGTTCGATCGCGGCTTTCTGTACGGTGACAGCGCGTTCGAGGTGATGCGCACTTACGAGAAGCGGCCGTTTCGCGAGGCCGCGCACCTCGATCGACTGCGCGGCTCGTGCGAGCGGCTGTTGATCTCGCTCGGGGCGAGCAACGCCGAGCTGTCGCGCATCATCGGGGGCACCATCGCTGCGTCGGGCCTCGACGAGTGCTACGTGCGCGTGATGGTCACGCGCGGTGTCGCGCCCATGAGCCTCGACCTGTCGCAGGCGAAACAGCCGAGCCTGCTCGTGTTCGCGCTACCGCTCTCGCCGCCGCCAGCTGCAGTGTACGAGCAGGGCATCGCCGTGGGCCTGTCGAGCGCGTCGCGCGCCACCGACGGCACGCGCGCGGTGGGCGCGAAGACCAGCAACTATCTCGGCTCCGTGCTCGCGCTGCACGAGGTGAAGGGGCGCGGCGCCCAGGAGGCGCTGATCTGCGGCCCGACGGGCGAGGTGGTCGAGGGCGCGACCAGCAACGTGTTCGTGGTGCGCCATGGCGTGCTGCACACGCCGCCGATCGAGGCCGGCATCCTGGCCGGGATCACGCGCCGCACCGTGCTGGATCTCGCCGCGAGCCTCGGGCTGCAGGTGCACGAGCTGCCGCTGCACCCCGCGGACCTGTACCACGCGCAAGAAGTGTTCATCACCAGCACCGTGCGTGAGGTCGTGCCCGTGGTGCGCGTGGATGACGTGACCATCGCGGATGGTCGACCCGGCCCGATCACCGCGCGCGTGCTCGCCGCGTATCGCACCGAGACACGGCGCCGCGACTGACGCGCGGCTCACAGCTCACGGCGGCGAGGGCATGGCAGGGCGGTCCGCAGGTGCGCTGGGTCGCTCGCCGCACCACGCCTGCGTACGGGGTACCGAGGGACTGCGCTAGAGCTACTGAGCAAGGCGCGCGCGCTTGCCTGTCTCCGGGCTGTCCTTCTCGCGTTCGCGCGTGCGCTGCTGCTGCTGCTGCTGATGCACGGGATGATTGGGTTGCGACTCGGTCCAGTCGAGGAGCGGCTCGATGACCTTGAGCCAGTGGTCCACCGCGCCGCGCCGCTTGCGCAGCGCTTTCACGAGACCGCGGAACTGCGTGCGACCAGCCGCGCTGCGCGCCGTCGAAGCCTCGACCGTGGCCGCGCTACGCTTCTCGAGATCCTGCATCACGCGCGCCCACCAGCGCACCTGGTGCTCCAGGATGCCGTTCGACGTCGCGCGTGCGACGACGCCCCAGAATTGCATGCGAAACGTCAGCACCTCGCGGCTCGTGGGAGCTTCGGGCAATGCGTCGACGAGGGCGTCGAGCTCATCGAGCTGCTCGTCCGCGATGCGGCGCTCCGCCAGCGCGAGCAGCGACAGCGACGCGAGCACTTGCATCTCTCGCGCGGCGAGGGCGAGCCGATCGCCCGGTGTCGCGAGCTCCAGCTGGAGCTGCATCAAGCGCACGTCCGAGGCTTCGCTCGGGTCCAGCACGATCGTCGTGCTGCCCTGTCGCACGCGCACGAGGCCCAGCTCTTCCAACCGGTGTGTGGCCTGTCGCACCACGAGCGGAGACACGCCGAATTGGTGCGATAGCTCGCGTTGCGTGGCGAGCACGCTGCCGGGTGTCAGCTCCCCGGTCAGGATCGCGCGCGACAGGGTCTCGAACACGTAGTCGGCCGCGCGCATGCGCATGGCAGGCTGCGCTTCGAAGAGTTTCGGCACGTTCTGTCCACTCGGCACGTCGTGCTCTTTTTGCCGTGTTTTCCCGGCTGGGGCACGCTCGGGCGCGCGCGGCAGCGCGAGCGCGTCGGGCTGAACGGCAGCATCGGACGCGGAGCTGGACATGGTCACGAACGTTCGTTTGCGGGGCACTTGCGGGCCTTTGAAGATCGCGTGGATATATCACGATGCGAGCGCGCGTCTCGCGACCGGGATGGATGGTCGGCAGTGAACCACGTTCCTTCCCTATAGGCTATCGGTGTAATCGCTGCGCAGCTGTCGCGCACGCTCACTTTGCGCGCACGCGCACGGTTAGAAATCTTACGCAGGTTTAACGATAGTGACTCGAAGCTGACGCTCACGCTCGTACGTCTTGCCGCTCAGAGCGACGGAGCAGACGGCGTGTTCAGGGCGCTTCGCACTGGGTCTTGCACGGGCCTTCGACGGGCGTCGAGCCGGAGCTGCGCGAGCCGCCGAATATACAAGTAGTTGCGCGCACGGCCATGATCAACGGCGAGCTGGGGTTGTTCGCCGCATGGGCGGCGTTGACCGCCGCGCGATCCTGAGTGCCGCCTGCTGCGGCGTTCATCTCGTTCACGCATGGCCCGTTCCCGTCCGCATCCGGGTTCGCACGGCAACCCGGGTCCGTGCAGTAGCAGTCCCAGTCGCGACAGCCGTTGGTGATCGCGCACTTCAAGAGATCACGGCAGGGCCGATCATACACGCCCTCTCCCTGCTCCAGACAGGTCAGCACGCTCGGCGCACAGTCGCTGCAGGCGCATCTGGTACAACCAGCTGCGACGTCGACGAGCTCGCGGTTTGCGCTAGTCGTGCACTGCTGCTCGATGCTCGGCCCCGCGTCGGGCGGCGGTTGTGAGGCATCTTGCGGCATGGATGCGTCCACCACCATTCCGGCGTCCTCGTCGGCTGCGAGCGGCGCTCGGTTGCCGGCGCGCGGGGACGCGCCGCCCGACATGCCGCCGCTGCCTGCGCCTGCGCTCGGCGCTCGATTGCCAGCACGCGCGCCCGAGCCGCCGCGCCCTGCCGACACGCTCTGACCACCGCCGTGTCCGCCTGCGTCCACGCGCGTGTTCGAAAGGGCTGCATCGCTGCCCGCTTCGGACGTGGCAGAGGATCCCGCCTGCGGTTTCGGGTCCGGAGGCAGGTCGCGGAACTGGAACCGCGAGAAGTCCTTGGTGCACGCGCACAGCAGCGCCGCGAACGACAGCAAGTGCAGCAGGCGCAAGGCGATCCGCGCGTCCATCAAAAGCTCCCGCGGAGCTGCACTGAGCTCGGGGTGATGGCGATCTCGGCCCGCTCCTCCGGCAGGCTCACGAGCCAGAGTGTAACGGCGGTCGTCAGCGCCGCGGCACCGGCGACCAGGGCCACGTTCGCCAAGGTCTGATAGGTCTGGCCGCGCGTGGCGCTGTCGCGCAGGCGGGGATCGCAGCGCGTCGGCTCGGGGCATCCTGCCTCAAGCTTGGCGAACTGGCTGTGGCTCATCGCGCCGAAGACCCCAAATGTGCCGATGCCGAGCACGCCGACGCCGGCGAGCGCGTAGCTGAAGCCACGCAACTGTCGGCCTCGGCCGCCGCCGTGCGCGGCAGGCTCGGAGGCGCGTGCGGGGCTCGGTGCCGGCGCTTCGCTTCGCGCGGCCGGCCGGGTCGCGAGGACGGCTGCTGGCTTCGGAGCCGGCGCGGCAACGGGTTGCGGCGCAGGGGCGGGCGCGGGCTTCGAGGCGACGGCGGGAGCCTTCAGGCGCAGCTCGAGCGTGGTGCTGCTGCCGGCGGCCAAGCTGAGCTCTTTGACCTCCGCGGGTACTCCGGGTCGGGCCAGCTCGATGCGAACCTTGCCGGGCGGCACGATGATTGGATTCGCCCAGGCGATCGGCGGCAGCAGCTCTCCGCCGACGTGCAAGGTCTCGTCGCCCTGGGGTGCGCCCACGCGCACGCGCAAGCTGGCGAGACGCTTTTCGAGCTCGGCGAGCTCGTCGCGTGCGGCCGACGCCGCGTTCGCGTACTTGGGCACCTGGCCGGCGTTGTCGCGCGCCAGGGTCAACATGCGATGCGCTTCGACCAGCTTCTCCAGCTTCAACAGGCTGCGCCCGAGCATGAGCTCGATGTTGGGGCTCGGGAACTTGCTCTCGGCCAGCGTGAACTGGCTGTGCGCGCGCTCGTATTCGCCCGCGCCGAACGCCTCCACGCCTGCGGCGTAGGCCGCGCGCGCCTCGGCCTGTGCGGCGCTCTCCTCGGCGCGCAGCGCGGCCGGTGCGGCGAGCAGCGCGAGCGAGCCCAGGGCCAGCAGCGCGAGCAGCCTGCGGAGCGCGGCGAGCGCGCTGGGGGTAGACCGTCGGCCCATGGCGTGCTCCTTCAGATGTCCTCCGGAATGAACTTGCCGCTCTTGGCTGGCGCGGGGGGCTCGGGCTCCGGCGGCGCGGGAGCTCGCTGCGGCTCGGGGGCGGGCTCCGGGAGGTCGGCGACGTCCAGACCGTTCGCGCGCTTGCTCTCCGGCTTGCTGCGGCGCCTGCTGCTGGTCACGCCGCGGGAGCGCGGGTCCGGGGCGAGCTTTCCGCGGCTGTCAGCGGCGGTGTCGATTGGCGTCTGGGGGGCGCTCGCCGGGGCGCCTGCGGCGCTGGGTACTGCCGCTGAGGGCGGCGGCTGCATGCCAGGCGCGCTCGGAGCTGCAGCCGGCGGCGGCGTGACGGCGCGCGGCGCGGGGCTGACCGGCTGGGGCACCGGCTCGGTGGGCGCGGGCGCATGCCCACTCGCGGCGACGGGTCTGTTGACCGCCGGAGCGGCGGGGGTGCGTCCAGCCAGGAGCCAGGTGCCCGCTCCGAGCGCGATCGCGGCCGCCGCTGCGAGCGGCCACCACAGCTGCGAGCGCTTGCTGTGAGGCGCGCGCAGCATGTCGCTGATCGGGAACGCGCTCAGCTGCTCCTGCAGCCGCAGCGGCAGCATGGATGGCTTCGGGCGCGCGCTGATCACCGGCTGCTGCCGGCCGCTCGGAGCGGCAGAGATCTGGAGCGGCGCAATGGGCTCCGGTTGGGGCGGGGCGGGCCGAGCCGTGATGGCGCCCTGGCGATCCACCGGATCCGCGCTCGCGAGCTGCGGGCGCGCCGAGCTCTGCGGGCGCGTGGGCGGCATCGACAGCGCGTGCAAGTTGATGCCCGGCGTCGTCACGGGCGCGCTCGACGCGTCTGCCTTGGCCGTCGCGATGCGCTCGCGAATATCGGCGATCGTCTCGCGCGTGAGCGCGTGCTTGACCAGCTCCGCGACGGCATTCGGGCTCGCCACCGGCCCGGCTTGGGTCAGCGCGGTGGTGAAGCTGTCGTAGTCGTCGAAGCGCTGTGCGCGGTTGCGCCGCAGCGCCTGGGCGACTGCCTGGGCCAGCGCGAACGCGATCGGCTCGCCGCGTACGAACTGGTGCCGCTGCACGCGCTCGACCGGCGCGCGGTGCAAGTTCTCGAGCGTCTGCGCGGCCGTCTGCGCGCCGAACAACGGACGGCCCGTCAACATCTCCCACAAGATCACGCCGAGCGAAAACACGTCGCTGGTCGCGTCGAACGCAGCGTCCGGCCCGGTCTGCTCCGGCGCGGTATACGCGAGCACGGCCGGCTCCTGCGCGAACTGTGGCTGCCGCGCGGCGGCGCCGGCGAGACCTGGATCGAGCAGCCGGCTCTGGCCATCGGCGCCGATGAAGATCGAGTCGGGTGTCAGGCCGCCGAACAACCAGTCCTGCCGGCGCGCGGCCGTGGCGTGCACGCGCAGCGCTTCCAGGCCTTCGAGCACGTCGAGCGCGATGCGCATGACCGCCGCTGGTGGCAGCGGCGCCTGACGCGCGCTCAGGTCAGCCAGCAGCTGTGACAGCGTGAGCCCCTCGAGGTTCGGCGTGATCACGCCGAGGCGCGTGCTCGAGCGCACCAGCTGCAGCGGCTTGATCACCGCGCGATGCTCGAGGTCGCGTACGCCTTGCACCGAGCGCGACAGCCGCTCGATGGCCAGCTGCGTGTCCACCTGGGTCAGGCGCATCGCGAGCGGCACGTCCGGACGCGGACGCAGGCTCGCGGGAAACGCCCCGCTGTCACTGTGCGCAGGTGGCTCCGACAGCGGTGCTGCACCATCGTATGCGACCTCGAAGCGCACGCCGAAGAAGCTCGTGGAAAGGCGCTCGCGAAAGCGATAGCGACCCAACCCCAAGAGTTTCTTCTCCCCTGCGGTGACTTGAGACATGTGATGGAAGAGAGAACATCGTACTGCGTTCCGCCCGCGCGTACAGCGGCTGATTTGGGTTGTCGCGCGGCTGCCGACGTGTCGCAGCCTGTCCGTGTGCGGAGCCTGCAGCTGATGGCGGCGCGAACACGCGGCCGGTCGCGCGCGGTCTGCCTCGCTGCGCACGGGCGCGTCGGGGGAGCGTGGCAGGCTTGCGCAGCAGGAATCGACCGAGTGGGTGCGAGGAGCAATTGTCGACTGGCTGGCTGTGCCGCATAGTCCGCCGCGACGTCATGAATTCCGCGTATTGCAGTCCGCTGAACCGCTCCGTGCCGCTCGCCGCGCCCGAGGAGTTTCGACCGCTGCCGCTCGGCGCGCACCGCGTGTGGCCGCCCGTCGTGCTCGCGCCCATGGCCGGCGTGACGAATCCGCCGTTTCGCTCGTTGTGTCGCAGCTTTGGCGCGGGACTGTACGTAAGTGAGATGATCACCGCGCGCCCGCTGGTGGAGCGCAATCAGAAGACGGACAAGCTGGCGAGCTTCGCGCCGGACGAGCCGATTCGCTCGCTGCAGCTGTACGGCGTCGATCCGTACTACGTGGGCGAGGCCGCGCGGCGCTTGACGGGTGAAGGCCGCATCGATCACCTCGACCTGAACTTCGGCTGCCCCGTGCGCAAGGTGACGCGGCGCGGCGGCGGCGCTGCGATTCCGTGCAAGCCCAAGCTGCTGGCCAACATCGTGCGCGCCGCCGTCAGCGGCGCGGGCAACATCCCGGTCACGATCAAGTTCCGGCTCGGGATCCACGATCAATTGCTGACGTTCCTCGAGTCCGGGCGCATCGGTCAGGAGGAAGGCTGTGCGTACGTGGCGCTGCACGCGCGCACGGCCGCGCAGCTCTACGACGGCTCGGCGCGCTGGGCTGCGATCGGCGAGCTGAAGCAACACGTGCAGCGCATCCCGGTGCTCGGTAACGGCGACATTTGGGAGGCGCAGGACGCGCTGCGCATGCTGCGCGAGACGGGCTGCGATGGGGTCGTGGTGGGTCGCGGCTGCCTCGGGCGGCCGTGGTTGTTTCGCGACCTGCGCGACGTGTTCGAAGGGCGTGCGCCGCAGGATCCACCGAACCTCGGCGAGATCTCGCAGGTGATGCTGCGCCACGCGCGCGCTCTCGCCGACTGGCTCGGCGAGCAGCAGGCGATGCGGCAGTTTCGAAAACACGCGACCTGGTACACGAAAGGCTTTCGTGGCAGTGCGCGCATGCGCGACTCGCTGATGCACGTGGAGAGCTTGCAGCAGCTGGCGGACGTGCTCGGGCTCATGGACCCGCACGAGCCGTTTCCGCTCGGGTCGATGCGCGTTCCGCGCGGCAAGACGTCCGGAACGCAGACCGTCGCGCTGCCGGACGGCTACCTGGACACCTTGGACGACGCGACACCTCCGGAACCGGAAGGGGACGCGGACGGGGAAGGGGGCTGAGCGCATGGTGGCAGTCGGCAGTCAGGGCACGTGCGACCCGCGGTTTGCGCCGCTGCGAGCGGCATTCGAGAGCAACTTTCGCGAGCTGCGCGAGATCGGCGCGGCCGTCGCGGTGTACGTCGGTGGCCAGAAGGTCGTCGATCTCTGGGGCGGCTTGCGCGACCGCAGCGGACCCGCGCCGGGCTGGACGCACGACACGCTCGTGAACGTGTACTCGTCGACGAAGGGGCTCGCGGCGCTTTGCGTGCAGCAGCTCATCGAGCGCGGCGCGCTCGATCCAGAAGCGCCGGTCGCCCGCTACTGGCCCGAGTTCGCGCACGCCAGCAAGGCCGAGCTGCGCCTCGACACCTTGCTCTCGCACCGCGGAGGCGTGGCCGCCATCACGCGGCGCTTGCCGCACCAGGCGCTGTACAACCAGGAGCTGATGGCGTCGGCGCTCGCCGAGCAGGCGCCGCACTGGGCGCCGGGTACGCAGCACGGCTACCACGCACAGACCTTCGGCTTCTTGCTCGCTGAGATCGTGCGGCGTGTCACGGGCCAGAGCCTCGGCCAGTACCTGCGCGAGCAGATCGCAGGCCCGCTCGCCGCCGAGGCCTACATCGGGCTCCCCGAGCCGCTGGACGAGCGCGTGGCCAAGGTGACGCGCCAGCTGGGCGAGCAGCCGCCCGCGGACGAGGTCGACCTCTTGGCCGTGTGGAAGCGCGAGCCCGACTCGCTCACGGCGCTGGCGTTCAACAACCCGGCGCCCCAGCCCGGCGCCGTGAACACTCGCACTTACCGCGGCGCGGAGCTGCCTTCCTCGAACGGCCACGCGAGCGCGCTGGGCCTGGCGCGCATCTACGCCGCCGCGAGCGGCAGCCCGCCCCGGGAGCTGCCCGGCGCGCACAAGGTGTTCGGGCCTGGGTGTCCCGCGCGCAGCGCGCAGGAGCACGCGTTCGGCGACGACCTCGTGCTCCGTGTGCGTACCCGCTTCGGGCCCGGGTTCATGCTCAGCCAGGAGCAGGGCAGCGGGAGCTTCGGCCCGAATCCGCGCAGCTTTGGCCACCCCGGCATGGGCGGCTCCTTCGGGTTCGCGGATCCAGACGCGGGCGTGGGCTTTGGCTACGTGATGAACCGCGCCGGAGCTGGCATCCTCATCGACGAGCGTCCGCGCCGCCTGATCGACGCCCTGTACGCCTGCATTTGACCTCGGGCCCTCGGCCCGTTACAAGAGCGACCCCGCAAGGAGAGACCCCATGGCATCCGATACCCGTAAGACCGAGCGTCGCCGTCGCAACAAGCGCGCGAGCGTCGGCAAGCAGCAGTCCAAGCAGCGCGCTCGCAGCGGCACGCCGAAGTTCCCGATCAACCCCGAAGCCAAGTAGCGCAGGCGCCCGGCCGCGCGGCTCCATGGGCGCGGCGCGCAGCTCACTGCCACTCCGCTCAGTGCAACGTGTGGCTCTGCCCGTCGTGCACGATGGTGGGGATGCCGGGCTCCGTCTTGGACGTGTGACGGTTGTCGAAGAAGTCGTCCAGGCTCGACTGCACCGCGCCTGCGGGCGGCACCGGCGCGGCGCTCGGCGTCGCGGCCGTGAGTGCCGCCGCGGACAGCACCGGCTGCTCTTCGAGCGCCCAACGCTGCAGCGTGGCGCGCTGGCGTGCGCGCGCCCGCAGATAGCCGATGAGCAAGATCCCTGCGGCGAGCACCCAGAGTGAAGTGAGCCCCATGAACAGCATCGGCCAGCGGCCGAAGCGCTGGTTCAACGTGGTGCGCCACTCGCGCTCCATGTATCCGAGCTGCACGTTGTAAGCCGTCTCGACGGCTTGCGGAAATGGGCGACCTGCACCGAGCTCGCGCACGAGGGCGCGGAAGCGCGCGCGCTCGTCGCCGCCCGACAACATGAAGCCGACGAAGTCCGAGCTCTGCGCGTACGCGAGATCGACCGCGCTGCGCTGGGCGGGGAAGCTCTTCGCGAGCGTGTCGAACGGCATCAGCTCGCCCTTCAAGCTGCCCTCCCAGAGCGTGCGAATCCGCGCGAGCGAGCTCTCCTGCGACTGCTGCATGGCCACGCCTTCGGAGAACCAACGCGGCACGGACGCGCCGCGTACGGCGCGATGCAGCGCGACGTGCGAGAGCTCGTGCGCCATGACGGTCTGCAGATCAGGCCGCAGGAACGTGTCAGGGTCGGTCAAGGTCAGCAGCACGAGCCCGGCCTCGGGGAACGCTATGCCGTCTGCGTAACCGGGCAGCGGCGTGTCAGAGCCGACCAGCGCGCGCATCTGCTCTGGATTGCGCGCGACGCGAATGTCGAGCTCGGGCGAGATGGAGCCGCCGAGCTCGCCCGCGATGCGGCGCCATGTCTGCGGTTGCACGGCGCGCAGTGAGCGCACCTCGTCTTCTGCGGCTGATGGATAGGTCCAGCGCACGGCGTTGTCGGTCTGCGCGACGTACCCGACCGGCAGCTCGGTGATGTCGAGCGCGCGCGCCGCGGAGAGCTTCGTTTGTGCGTCTACGCTCGGCGTGTGCCACGGCGAAAGGCCCAAGCCCGCCAACAATGTGAGTAGACACGCCAGCAAAAGGCGCATGCGCGCGGGTCGCAAGGTTCGGTCTTTCGGGGCCATGGGACCGAGGTCTGCCTCGAATCAGCTTACCATAGCATCCGGGGCTTCGCGCCGGCACGTGATGGATCCCGAATTTGTGTTAGGGTCCGCCTGGGTGCGCAGGTGAAGCTCGATGACAGGCAACGCCGCGCGACCAGAGCGGAACTTGCATCGACCTATGCTGCGCGCAGTCGCTAACTCCGTCTTTTCCGTGGTCTGGACCGCGTTCATGGTCACCTTCGCGATCATCTCCAGCTTGGTCCTGGGTGATCCCGAGTTCTTCCGGCGCGCACAGCGCGGTTGGGCACGCGGTCTGGCACGCTTTTGGGGGCTGGAGCTCTCGGTGTTTGGCGCCGAGCACATGCAAGAGGGGCAGAGCTACGTGGTGATGTCCAACCACGCGAGCTACGCAGACATCGTGGCGCTGTTTATCGCTTTGCCCGTGATTCCGGGATTTCTCGCGAAGCGCGAGCTGATGCGCGTGCCGTTCCTGGCTGCAGCGCTGCGCGCGGGTGGGCACGTGATCATCGATCGCGGCAAGCGCGAGAGCGCGCGCGCTGCGATCGGCTCGGCCGGTGAGCAGGTGCGCGCGGGCAAGACCGTCCTGATCTTCCCTGAAGGCACGCGCGGCGACAGCGACGCTGTCGGCGAGTTCAAGAGCGGTGGCTTTCACCTGGCCAAAGCGGCGCAGGTGCCCATCATCCCCGTGGGTCTGCGCGGGACCAGCCGCGTCGGGCCCAAGAATCGTTTCCTGTTCTTCCCCGGCAAGGTCGAGGTGCACATCGGAGCTCCGGTGACGCCATCCGAGGTCGCCGCGCAGGAGCTGTACCCGCTAATTCAGAACGTGCGGGCTCGGATCGCCGAGCTCAGCGCGATGCCTGAGACACCAGTCTCCCGAGCGACACGTGCACCAGCGTGAGCCCGTGCGCGGGCGCAGTTTCGGAGTAGCGGCTGCGCGTGCTGTCGGCTGACAGCAGGGCTGCGACTTGGTCCGGTGAGAGCTTGCCGCGACCGACGGCGACGAGCGTGCCCGCGATGATGCGCACCATGTTCTTCATGAACGCGCTGCCGCGCACCTCGAGCGCGAGCACGTTCGGCTGATCGCGGAAGTGCTCGATGAGCTCGACACGCTGCAAGCTGCGCTGCGTGTTCTCGCGTAGGTCGTCGGCTGCGCGAAAGGCGCGAAAGTCGTGCGTGCCGATCAGCGCCTGCGCTGCGCGCCGCATCGCGGGCAGGTCGAGCTCACAGGCGGTGGCGTGCAGCGCGGCTTCCTCGCTCGCGTGTCCCGCGCGCGCGAGCTGCCAGGCGCGGTGGCGCAGGAGCGGGGCGCGCGCCAAACCGAGATGAAACAGGTAACGATACAGCTTGTCGACGGCGTCGAAGCGCGGGTCGTAACCGAGCGGGCAGGCATCGACCGCTTGCACCGCGATCTCATCCGGCAGGTAGCGGTTGAGCGCGAGCAGCCAGCGCCGCGGCGACAGCACGCGCTCCGTCTCGAACGCGACGACTTGCCCTTCGGCGTGCACGCCGGCGTCCGTGCGGCCCGCGCCGCGCGTGGTCACGTGCGTCTGCGTGATCTGCGCGATCGCGCGCTCGAGCTCGCCCTGGATGGTGCGAGCCTCGGGCTGACGCTGGAAACCCGCGAACGGCGTGCCGTCGTACGAGAGCGTGAGACGGACGCCGTGCACGGCTCAAAACACGAAGCCGAGACCCGCGGTCCAGTTCGTGCCGCCGACGGGCAGCGACTTGCTGGTGGTCGCGAAGTGCGAAAGCTCGGCGAACAGGTAGGTGTGGTTGATGCCCCACTCCTCGTCGAGCGCGCGCGCGCCACCCGGCTCGAAGAAGTCGAGATCGAGCGCGAGCTGCCCGGCGAAGTAAGGCCCGAGGCTCCAGCCCTCGGCGTCGTTGATCAAACCGGTGTTGGTATCCCAGTGCGACCAGCCCCAGCCCACGCGGCCGGCGAGGATCAAGGGGATGCCCAGCAGGCGTGCCAGCGCGTCCACTCGCACCTGTGCGCTCGCGATGATCGGTAGCAACGTCAACGTGGTTTCCTCGTCGACCTGGTCGCCGCTGTTGCCGACCGCGTTGGCCGCGAACCGCGTCCAACCGAAGCTGCCTCCTGCAGTCACGTACAGAATGCGCGGCAAGCGGTACAAGATGCCGTCGACGTTCGCCGAGAGTGACGGGCCGAGGTCACCGGAGAAGACGTTCCAGGGCTCGCCGCGAAAGACCTTGTAGGGGCCCACGTGCAGCTCGAGCATGAAACGCTCCGGCGACTCGAACTTGCGCGCAGCCGGCTTGAGGTGCGGATCGAGCTCCGTCTGGGCCTGCGTGTTCGCCGTACCCTTCGGAACTTCTTGCGCGTGCAGCGCGCTCGCCGCCCCGGTTGTGAGCGCGAACGAAGCCAAGGCCAAGACCGTGATGCGATTAAGTCTCATCGAGCGCGTCTCCGAGTGCGCGTACGAGCGCATGCCCAACCCAACACCAGCAACATCGAAACGCCCGCGAGCGCGCTCTTCGACTTGCCGCGCGCGCCCACTGCTGAGCAGGCGCAGCCCGGCTCCACCTCGCCGCCATCATCCTGGTAGCGCTTCCAGAACCCCGTCGTGGGCTCCACGCGCAGACACACGATTTCGGACATGACGCTGGTGTTGCCCGCGAGATCCTGGGCGACCACAGCGACCGGCACGATCGTCAAGCCCGGGAAATCTTGGCCGTTGAACTCGAACGTCGTTCGCCCGACGCCTTCGAGGCGCCGGTTGAACACGGTGTCCGGGATCGAGCTCGGATCGAATTCCTTGCCGCTGCGCACCACACCCGATGGGCACTCGGCGTTCGCTCCGTCCGGTAAGTTGCCGTCCGGGCCCGCATCCCAGTCGCCGAGGCCGCCGAGGGTCTTGTCAGCGACCACGTAGTAGAAGCTCGTGTCCGCCACGTCGCCCACTTCCCACGTGAGTGGGATCACCGTCTGTCCGGTCCCGCCTTTGACTCCGCCGGGGGCTTTGGGCGCCTTCGTATCGACCTTCAGATTGATCGCGCCCCAGCTGGTCGCGGCGCCGTTACTATTCTCACTTGCCAGCTGCAGGAAGTAGATGGGTCGCGGTCCATCGGAGTCGCAGGTCGGACCCAAGACGACGTCGACGTCGTAGTACGAGCGGTTTCCGACCTGCACTTGGTCGGGATTCGGGATCTCGAGCTTCGTGCAGTTCTGCGACGCAGTGACGCGGGTACTGCGCCCCATCTCGTTGCAGGCCGCGTTGCCGGTGCCCAACCAGGCTTCGAGGTAGGGCAGCGTGTTACCGCCCAACAGGTTACGGACGGTGACCGTGATCGTGCCGCCCGCCTTGCAACCAGCCTTGCCGACCGGGACGTTCAACGACTGACGCGCGGCTCGCGGGTATTCGACGTCTCCGATCTTCACCAGCTCGAACTGCAGATTGCCGCCACCTGTCGCAGTGCCGGCTCCGCTGGAGGTCGTGCTGCCTCCAGTTCCCCCCGTACTCGTCGAGCTGGTGCCCGCAGTCTGAGCGCCCGCCGACTGCGCCCACAGCGCGGCGGCCAGCGCCCACAAACAAGTTCCAGACTTGCGCCTCATGCCTGGGCCCCTATGCAAAGCGTGGTCCACGTTCTAGCGGCGCGGATTATCATGGTTTTCGCCAGGTTGGGCGACAAACTGGCGCGCCGTTGCCCGCGGCCGGTGACAAACTGTCAACCCGGGCACTGCGTCCGCTGCTCGCGCTGCAATCTCGTCAAATCGCATAGGCGTCGGCCGGCGGCTCGGAGCGTGTGCGCCGCAGGCGACGCTGTGTGAGCGCGATGAACGCGCTGGTGGCTGGGCTGTGTCGCTTGCCCCGCAGCGAGATCAGCAAGAGATCGCGCCGGATGTGCAGATCGCTGAACGGCAGCTCCGTCAAGCGCCGGCTCGCGAGCTCGTGCACGACGCTCAGACGCGACACGAACGCGATGCCGAGCCCGTTCAACACCGCGTTCTTGATGGCCTCGGTGCTGCCGAGCGACATGACCGGCTCGATCGCCAGGCTGCGCGAGCGCAGCGCGGCCTCGACTACCTCGCGCGAGCCCGAGCCGTGCTCGCGCATCAGCAGCGGCAGCTCGCGCAGCGCGTCCGACCAGAGCGGCGCGCGCACGAGCGCCGGATGGGTGGGGGACGCGATGGCGATCATGTCGTCCGCTGCGACTGTCTCCACTTCCAGCATCTCCGAGCCGACGAAGCCCTCGATCAGTCCGACGTCGCAGCGGTTGTCGAGCACGGCGCTCTGCACGGCGGCGCTGTTCGCGATCATGAGATCGAGCTCCACGCCAGGGTGCTGCCGGTGCAGCTCGCCGAGGAGGCTCGGCACCAGGTAGCTGCCGACCGTGGTGCTCGCGCCCACCCCGAGCTTGCCGCGCCCCAAGCCGCGCAGGTCCCGCAGCTCCTGCTCTGCGGTGCGCTCCGCCTGCAGGATGCGCTGTGCATGCGCGTACAGGATCTCTCCCGCCGCCGTCAGCCGCACACCTCGCGGCAGTCGGTCCACCAGCTGCGTCTTGAGATCGTGCTCGAGGTCATTCAGCTGTTTGGAAACGGCCGGTTGGCTCACGCGCAGGTCGCGCGCGGCACGCGTCAGGTTGCCGTGCTCGGCGACGCTCGCGAAGACTCGCAGGTGGTTGAGGTTCATGGCAGCCACACTTATAACTTAAAGTTATGAATCGGATTAGAAGAGAATCATTGCATTATTGCTGACCTTGTCCCAGAGTGAGAGAAATGCCCAAAACGCCGCTCAAGTGGATCGTGACCGGGAACCTCACGGCGGACGGGGCCGTGGCCTACAGGAAGGCCGATGGAAGCTGGAGTCGCCAGGTGGCCGACGTGCAGGTCTTCGAGAACAAAGACGACGCCGAGGCCGCGCGCAAGCTCTCCACCAAGCAGGAGGCGCTGGTCAGCGACCCCTACATCACCGAGGTTGCCGATGCGAACGGCAAGCTGGATGTGCTGAGCGCACGCGAGCGCATTCGCAGCGGGGGGCCGACGGTGCCTTACGGGCACGCCGTCGCGAAGTTCTCGAAGTCTGTCTGAGGAGCCACGCCATGTACCAGTACGACGAGTACGATCAGCGCATCGTCACCGAGCGCGCCCAGCAGTTCGAGGGCCAGGTCGAACGCCGCTTTTCGGGGGAGATCACCGAGACCGAGT
>Ga0190269_10000022_pt1 | contig 62665 bp, 59 predicted proteins | sample Popmic249IS_FD_133749 | JGI IMG/M metagenome (GOLD analysis project Ga0190269, IMG submission 133749) | Populus adjacent soil microbial communities from riparian zone of Blue River, Arizona, USA - 249 IS | ecosystem: Environmental > Terrestrial > Soil > Riparian zone | place: USA: Arizona... | reverse complement strand
GGGATCATCGCGTCGATGGCCATGATGCCCGTCTGCAGCGGCTCGCCCACGCCCTGACGTGCCATGATGCCGGGTGCCTTGATCTCGACGCGGCGGCGGTGCGGCGTGTTGAGCGGGCCCTTGCCGTCGATCGGCTCACCGAGCGCGTTCACCACGCGGCCGAGGAGACCTTCGCCGACCGGCACGTCGAAGATGCGGCCCGTGCGCTTGACGGTATCACCCTCGCGGATCTTCTGGTCCGAGCCCATCAGCGCGATACCGACGCTGTCGGCGTCGAGGTTCAGCACCATGCCCATCAGCTCGCCCGGGAACTCGACGAGCTCACCGGCCATCGCGCTGTCGAGACCGTAGACGCGCGCGATACCGTCACCGACGGTCAACACCGTGCCGGTCTCCATGACCTCGACGGTCTTGTCGTAGGAGGCGATCTGTTTCTGGATGATTCTGGAGATTTCTTCGGCGCGCAGCTGCATCGGCTACCTCGTTAGGGTCGTGCGTAGCGACCCTGCAACATGAGTGGGCGTAACGGACGGGCGGAAAGTTTAGCGCGAGAGCTCGTGCTTGAGCTCTTCGAGACGGTTCTTCAGGCTGCCATCGAACACCTGATCCCCGACGCGCGTCACCACGCCGCCGAGGAGCGACGGATCCACGCGCTTGGTGACGCTCACGTGCTTGCCAGTGACGCGCTCGAGCGTCTTCTGCAGCTCGGTGAAGTAGGCTTCGGGCAGCTCGCTGGCCGTGATGACCTCGGCGCGCACGCGGCCCGAGCGGGACTCGGCCAGGCCGGCCAGCGCCTCGGCGACATCCTCCACGTAGCCCAGCCGTCCGCGATCGGACAAGAGGAGCAGGGTGTCACGGACGAGGTCGTCCATGCCGCTCGTCTGCGCGATCTCGCGCAGGATGGTGCGGCGCGCCTGGATGCTCACGATCGGGTTCTCGAACGCACTGCGCAGCTCGCGGTTCTCTTTCCAGCTGGCGGCGAACTCGTTCAGGTCCTGGACGATCTTGTCGACCTTGCCCGCTTGGGTGGCGAGCGCCAGGAGCGCGTTGCCGTAACGGCGACCGACGATTCCGATACTCATGCGCGCTTCTCCGTGATGCTCTGCGAGGCCGTGCTGCTCTGCGAGGCCTTGGACCGCTGCGATGCGTCGGCCAGCTTCGTCAGCTCGCGTGTGAACGCGTCGGCCAGGCGCTGCTGATCTTCGAGCGTGGTCAGCTCGCGCACGGCCTTCTCGGCGGCGGCGGCGGCGGCGGTCACGACCTCGCGGCGAATCTGCACCTCGAGCTGCTCGGTCTGGCGCTGAATCAGGGTCTCGGTCTCGGCCTTGAGCCGGGCGACGGTATCATTCGCCTCGGCCACGATGCGGGCGCGGTCGCGCTCCGAGGCCTCCGTGACTTCCTTACGCAGCTTGGCGAGCTCGGAGTCGAGGCTCTTCATGCGCTCGGTGTACGTGTTGAAGGCCTCCTCCGCGGCGCGCTTCACGTCGGCGGCCTCGAGGATGCCCTTCTCGATGCCCTCGCGCCGACCGCTCAGAAAGCGCGACAGCGGCGCCTTCGCCATGCGGCGGATGAGGTACACGAGCAACAAGAAGTTAACGACCGAGCCCCAGAACTCCCAGTTCGGCTTCTCTTCGCCGTCGGGGCCGTGCGTGTAGAACACGTCGTGCAGCGTCATGCGGTGATGACCGCCGTGCGAGCTGTGCTGCTCTACGTCGTCTTCGTGGGCCGTCGGGGTGGGGGCGTGCTGGTCGGCGTGCGCGCTGAGCGGCGCGGCCGCTGCGAGCAGCAGGGCGAAGTACAGGCTCTTCGATACGCGCTTCACGAAACCATCCTTGTTCGATCGGCTCATCGTCACACGCTCCGTCCGAGCAGCTTGGCGGTGAGGTCCTTCGCGATCGCGGGCACCTGCGCGAGAGCGGCCGTGCGGACCTCCGCGGCTTGTGCGTCCAGGCGGTCCTTGGCGCTCTTCTGCGCTGTGGCAGCCTGGCTGCGGGCCTGCTCGGTCAGCTGGCGAGCGAGGCGCTGCGCTTCGTTGCGGGCCTTCTCGCGCTCTTCGTTCGCGGCGGCAGACACCTTGCGCAGCTCGCCCTCGAAGTGCTCGCGCTTGGCGGCGGTCTCCTCCTGCATGCGCTTGGCCTCGGCCTTGGCTCCGTCGATGGCTTTCTCGCGCGCATCGAACAACGCCATGGTCGGCCCGAACACGAGGCCCTTCAGGATGAAGAACGCCACGAAGAAGATGCCGATCTGCACGAAGATCGAGGCATCCAGATCGATCACCGATCCACCGGAAAGCAACACGCCCAATGCGAGTAAGGACAGCATCGGATTCTTCCTGGTCCCGGCAGCAGCGCGTGTGATCCACGCTTGCTCCGGACATGACTCAGCGTCTCACCCGGAACCGGAACACACCGGTGCGCGGGCCGCCTCGCCGAGCAGTTAAGGCGCGCGCTGCTTAGCAGCGACGCCGCTTTGGGTCAAGTTACCTTGACCCACCCGGTTCAGCCAAAGACAAAGAGTCAGTCGTGTACCAGGCAGCTCAGCGCTTGTCGTTGTTGGCGAGCGCAGCGCGCTCTGCCACCACGCGCCGGAGCGCGCGGATCGTCTTCTGGCTGGCTTTTTCATTCTCGTTCGAGACCAAGCTGGCTGGCAGAGGGACCTTTGGGTCCATCAGCAGCTGGAACGCAACCAGCGTGTGCTCGCTATCGATCGGGGTCAGCTCCCAGCGGGCGAACATGGCGTCGAGGTTGCCCTGCACCATCTTGGCTTCGATGACCCGGGTCTGGCCTGCGTTCGGCTTGGGAGTGATCTTGAGCTGTGCCCAAAGGGTGATTGTATCCTTTGCGACACTGGCCTGCATGTAGACGAGCGCGCTCGATCCACGCCGGCTCAGCACGCGCGAGGCGCGGAAGTGCGGCATGAACTTCTCGTAGCCGGCGTAGTCCTCGACGATGCTACGCACCGCCTCGAGGGAGCCTTCCACGATGCCCTCCGCGCGCCCGGCTTTCACCGAGGAGCCGGGCTGCGTGATGCCCATGACCTTGATCTCGGCCTCTTTGGCGTCTTCGGCGGCACGGGCATTGTGCTGCCCCTCGGCCCGCGTGATCCGCGGCGCGACGCCGGAGACGCCACCTAGGAAACACAGCACTGCTGTCACGAGAACGGCACGTTGCATAGGAGTGGACCTCGTTGCCCTGAAAGACGGGCCGCGCGCCACTCCGATTCAGGTCGAGAAGGAGGGGGACACGGCCGCATGAGCCTCCGCATCCGCCGGCGCAGCTTTCTCCTCTACCATTGTACACTGTCCGTCGAAGACGGCGCCCTTCTCGAGAAAAACTTGGGGCGCTTCGATGTCGCCGTGCACGCGCGCAGGTGCGTAGATCTCCACCAGCTGCTTGGCGCGCACATCGCCTTTGAGCGTCCCACCGCGCACGATGAGCGCGCCCACTTCGACGTCGGCTTCGACCGCAGCAGACGAGCCGATGATGAGCACGTCTTCGCTCCGGATTTTGCCTTTGAAGCTGCCCTCGATGCGGATGCGACCCTGGAAAACCAGAGTTCCCTCGAACTGAGCGCCCGGACCGAGCAGGGCCTGTAGCTCACCGACTCCGCTCCACTCTCGCTCTGGCATGCGTGGCAGCCTACCAAGGCCGGAAGCCCCGCGCGACGAAGGACAATTGCCTACAACCTATGCAGCAGCATTCGTGGCATCCCCGGGCTGCTGCATGGCACCCCGCGCTGCTGCATGGCACCCCGGGCTGCTGCATGGCACCCCGGGCTGCTGCATGGCACCCGGGCTAAAGCCCGGGGCAGCAATCAGGTCTGCGCTTAACCAAAGTCCGCCCAAGGGGCGGACTACCTCGGAGGCGAGTTGCAGGCGCCGCAACGGCGACAGGTTGTGCCGCGATAGCGATCAAGACCTTGTGATTCATCCCGAGCTGCGATGCCCCAGTCCGCGCCTTGCGCGGACTTTGAGCACGAGCCGAGCTGATTGCTGCCCCGGGCTTTAGCCCGGGGTGCCCCAAAGCCGAGCTGATTGCAGCCCCGCGTCTTTAGCCCCGGGGTGCCCCGAAGCCGAGCTGATTGCTGCCCCGGGCTTTAGCCATGGGGTGAAGCCTCACAGCTCTTCGATGCGCAGCGCCGCGGTCGGGGCCGCCACGAGATCGAGCGCCGCAATGTCCTTCAGCGCGCTCTGCACGTCGCCCTCGCGCGCGGGGTGCGTCAACACCACCACCGCGACGGGCTCCGAGGTCGCGTGGCCCTCCTGCACCATCTGCTCGATGGAGACCTGGTGATTGCCGAGGACGCTCGCCAACTTGCCGAGCACGCCGCTGCGGTCCGGCACCGAGAACCTCAGGTAGTAGCGGCAGCGATGCTCCCGGATGTCCTGCACCGTCAGTACGGTCACGCCGCGGAACGCGCGCTGCGGCACGCGGCCGCCCGAAGCGCTGTGCATGTTGCGCCCGACGTCGACGATGTCGCTCACCACGCTCACGGCCGTGGGCAGCGCGCCCGCGCCTAGGCCAGACAGCAAGCAGGGCCCGACGGCCGCGCCCTCGATGTACACCGCGTTCAGCGCGCCGTTCACGCTCGCGAGCACGCTCTTTTTGCTGATCAGCGCCGGGTGCACGCGTAGGTCGAGCGCGCCGTCCGACAGCGCACGCGCGACGGCCAACGGCTTGATCACGAAGCCGAAACGCGCAGCGAAGCAGATGTCGAGCGCGCTCACCTGATCGATGCCGGACACGGCCGTCTGCGCCAAATCCAGCTTGGCGCCGTACGCGAGGGTCGCGAGGATCGTCAGCTTGTGCGCAGCGTCGCCGCCGCTCACGTCCAGAAACGGATCGGCCTCTGCGTAGCCCTTGTCCTGCGCTTCCTTGAGAGCCGGGCCGAAGTCGAGGCCCTCCTCGGTCATGCGCGACAGGATGTAGTTGCTCGTGCCGTTGATGATGCCGCGCACGGCGACGATGCGGTCCGACGCAAACGCCTCGCGCAGCACGCGAATCACGGGCACGCCGCCGGCCACCGCGGCCTCGAAGTACAGGTCGGCGCCGCGTGCCTCGGCCAGCTCGATGAGCTCGTTGCCACGAGCGGCGAGCAGGGCCTTGTTGGCCGTGACCACGGACTTGCCGGCCTCGAGCGCGCGCTTGATGTACCCGTAGGTCGGCTCCACGCCGCCCGCGACCTCCACCACCAGCTCGACGCTCGGGTCGTCCACCACCTCGGCCGGATCGAAGGTCAGGAGCTCGGCCGGTACGTACGGACCGCGGTCTTTTTCCGGGTTGCGCGCCGCGATGCGACGCACCTCGATCGTGCCGCCGAGCCGAGCCTCGATGCTGACTGCGTTTTCCTTCAGCAGCCGCATGATGCCCTGGCCGACCACGCCGCAGCCGATCAGTCCGATCCGGATGTTACGCAAAGTGGGCCTCCTCAGGCGCGGGAGGCTAACCCCAGAGGGCAGCTGAGTCGAGCCCGGATCGCGAGTTCGACGCGCGCACGATTAAGACGCTAGGCTCGCTGCTTCGGGCTCGACCGGATGAATCTCTGGACTCGTGACGTCATCGTGCTCGCGCTGCTCGTGGTGCTGTTCGCGCTGCTCGTGGTGTTGCACCTGTTTTTGTGGCTGCACAGCCTGCGCGCGCCCGGCGTGCCGCGCCTCTTGCGCGTGCTCAGCATCATCCCGCCGCTCGCCGCCGCGTCCGGCTTCCGCTCCGGGGCGCGCTTCACTTCGGTGCTGTGGCTGATCGTGCTGGTCGCCTATCTCGTGCTACGCAGCAGGGCATGAGCGAGCCTCGCTATCCGTATCTGCACGTCGCCGTTCCGAGCGACGAGGTCGAGCTGGCCTCGAGCGCGCTGTTCGACCTGGGAGCCCTCGGCATCGAGGAGCGCGACGCGAGCACGCTGCTGAAATCGAGCGGGCCGGACAGCACCTTGCTCGTCGCGAGCTTCGCCGATGATGCGAGCGCCGAGGCGGCGCGCGCGGAGCTCGGCTACCCCGCGGCGCTGGAGCACGTGGTGGGCGATGCGTGGCGCGACGGCTGGCGTGCGTATTTCAAGCCCCTGCGTGTGGGCGAGCGCTTCGTCGTGCGGCCCTCGTGGGAGGCGTACGAGGCGCGTCCCGAGGATCTGGTTATCACGCTGGACCCTGGCCAGGCGTTCGGCACCGGCACGCACGAGACCACGCAGCTGCTGCTCGGGGCGCTCGGTGATCACGTGCAGCCCGGCATGAAGGTGCTCGACGTGGGCACAGGCAGCGGCATCCTCGCCATCGGCGCTTGTTTGCTCGGCGCGCAGCACGTCACGGCGCTGGATGTGGACGAGCTGGCGGTGGCGGCCACGCGCGAGAACGCCGCAGCCAACGGCGTCGCGGAGCGTGTGAGCGCGAGCGACACGCCGGTGGAGCAGATCACCGACCAGTTCCCGCTGGTGCTAGCGAATATCGAGGCGCGCGTGCTCGTGCCGCTCGCGCCCGTGCTGATGCAGCGCGTGGCGGCGGGCGGCAAGCTGCTCCTGAGCGGGCTCTTGCACGGGCAGGCGGAGCAGGTGGCTCAGATCCGCGAAGCGTATGCGGATCTTCGCGTGCTGGCCGAGCCGCGCGCGGGTGAATGGTACGCGGTGGTGCTGCAGAAAGGGAGCTGAAGCCCGATGACCCTGCGCCGCCTGTACACTCCGCAGCTGCTGGCTGCGCAGGCACAGCTGACACTCGGCGAGGAGTCGCGCCACCACGCGCAGGTGCTGCGGCTCTCTGCGGGCGACGCGCTACAGCTGTTCGATGCGGCGGGCGGCCGCGCCGAAGCGCGCGTGCTGCGCTGCGATCGCCGAGCGCTGGTGTGCGAGGTGGAGGCAGCGGAGCACGTACCGCGAACGGGCCCGCAGCTCACGCTCGCAGTGTGCGTGCCGAAGGCAGCCAAGCTGGAGCTGATCGTACGCATGGCCACGGAGCTAGGCGTGCGAGCGGTGCAGCTCGTGCAGAGCGAGCGCGCCGTACCGAAGTTCGGCAGCGATGCGCCGAAGCTCGATCGGCTGCGCAGGATCGCGATCGAAGCCTGCGCGCAATCCGAGCAGGCCTACGCGCCCGAGCTGAGCGGCCCGCTGCCGCTGGAAGCGGCGCTGCAAGCGATCCCGGCAGCCGCGACCAAGCTCGCCTGCGTGGAGCGGTCCGCCGCGCAGCCCTGGCCGCCATTGGCTGCAACCACCGAAGGCGCCTACTTGCTGGTCGGCCCCGAAGGCGGCTTCACGGCCCCGGAGCTCACGCTGCTCCAGACAAGCGGCTGCCAATCCGTCTCCCTCGGAGAAGCCGTGCTGCGGGTAGAAACCGCCTGCATCGTAGCCTGCGCGATGGCCCTCGACCGCCTGCGCGCATGTCATTGATCGGACGATCAACGCCACTGTGCGCGTCAGCCGCGGGCCATCGAACGCTTGACCAAACTTCAAGCACCCAGCACTCCGACATCCGGCTCGCTTGCGAACTCGACGAACTGCCAGGCCATGGTGGGCACGGAGGAGGCAGAGGAGGATCCAAGTTGGTTCGATCCAGATCGCGCGTAATGTGAACCGAGTCACGAAGCGGGAAGGTAGGCGTTGGCTACCCCTTTCATGCTGCCTATGCTCTCTCGCGGCAGCATGGTATTCGAAGGTATGGGCGATGGCCGTTAACGGACGGATATGCGAGAGCACAAGGAACGCACGATGGACGAGCGAGATTCCGATCTGGATGAAGCTCCGGAGCGCATCAGATATGCCTCAGTGGTCGTGCCGTCGCGTTCGCGGGCGGACACGGCTACGACGTTGATGGATCGCGAGGTGACCCTGGGCGTGGTCATCGTTCTACTCAGTCCGGTCGTCACTGTGTTCTTCGGCTTCGCATTGTATTTGTTCCAAGTGACACAAGACCTGCGCGAGTTGCTCCACGAGCAAGCCAAGTCGGCGACCGCTGCGGCGAGAGAAGTCTCTGGCCTGCAGAGTGCGCTGAACGGAATTGCGAACGACAACGCCGAACGCGCTCAAGCATTCGTCGAGCGCTTCAACAAGCTCGATGCCCGGCTCGACAAGCTTGACGAACGCTGTTGGAGCCAACGCCCATGATCCACCGACTTTCAGTGAAGCAGGCGTTCCAGATCTCCCTCGCAGCGGGTTTACTCATGCTGGCGGTGACAGCGGCGCTGGCCCTCCAGTTGAATCGCCTGAAGCTGCAGCTACAGGCCACTCACCTCATGGATTCGTCGTTGCGTGGGCACGTCGTGCGCATCGGTGCACAGCTGTCCCGATCGAACCTCGATTTCCTCGATGCCGCGGAGGTCCGATCCGTTGCGCCTCGACTGGATGCACTTGCTGACAGAGAGCCGGATTCCACGCGGCAGGCCCCACCAACGCTCGATCCCGCGCCTGCTCCCAACCCTGGAAAGGGTAGAGCGCCATCACGAGCTAATGCGCCGAATGGCAGTGTCAGCCCACTCACGGCGCCTATCGGCCAGGCGACCGACGCGGTAAAGACCCTTGGCGATTGAAGCGCACTGAGCGTTGTGTTCGCTGCTCTAGCCGCGACTGTGCAGGCGCGCCACGAGCGCGTCCAGGGCTGCGGGACCGACCGGCTTGACCAGGTGTTCTTCGAAGCCGGCACTGAGCGCGCGCCGACGATCCGCGTCCTGCCCATAGCCCGTGATCGCGACCAGATACGTGTGCTGGAAGCTCGGCAGCGCACGCAGTCGACCGGCCAGCTCGTAGCCATCCATGACTGGCAGTCCGATGTCGAGCAGCGCAGCATCGAAGCTCAGCGTCCGAGCGATGGCGAGCGCGCTCGGTCCATCGTGAGCCACACGCACCTCACAGTCACGGCGCGCCAGCAGCGCGGCCAACATCTCTGCCGCGTCTTCATTGTCATCCACGATCAGCACGCGCGCGCCGCGAGCTCCGCTCGCGACGGTCGCTTCGGGCGAGGGCTCGGCTGCTGGCGGCGCGGCCGCGGGTGCGCGCGGCAGCGTTACCACGAACTCGCTGCCTCGACCCAAGCCCTGACTTTGCGCGGTGACGCTGCCCCCATGTCGCTCCACGAAGCTGCGCACGATCGACAGCCCGAGCCCCAAGCCTCCCCGCGCGCGGTCGAGCGACTGGCGACCTTGCACGAACAGCTCGAACACATGCTCCAGGATCTCCGCGGGCATGCCGATGCCATTGTCTCGCACGCGCAGCTCGATCGTCGACTCGCCGCCCTGCGCGGCGATGCATATCTCACCCGAGCTCGGGGTGTATTTCGCAGCATTGCTGACGAGGTTACTCACCACCTGCGTGAGGCGCGCCGCGTCGCCGTAGACGAGCAGTCCGCTGCGCGGCACGTCCACCCGCACGTTGTGCGTCTGTTGCTCGAGCAAGGGGCTCGTGAGCTCGAGCGCGCGCGTGACGATCTCGTGGATCTCGATGGGCTCCAGCTTGAGCTCGATCTTGCCGCGCGCGATGCGCGAGACGTCGAGCAGGTCGTCGACCAGGCGCGTGAGATGATTCACCTGACGCTCGATCACCGTGCGCTCGCGTTCGCAACCACTGCCTTCCTTGAGCTTCATGAGATCCAGCGCGGTCTGGATGGGCGCGAGCGGATTGCGCAGCTCGTGCCCGAGCATGGCGAGAAACTCGTCCTTCGCGCGGTTTGCGGCCTCGGCCACGTGCAGCAAGCGTTCACGCTCGCGCTCGACGCGCGCGCGTTCGATCGACTCCCAGCAGCGACTCGCCACTTGCTGAACGAGCGCAACTTCGGCCGCGGACCAGGCTCGCGGCGTCTGCATGTGCACGGCCATCGCGGCGACGAACGCGCCGGATTTCAAGATCGGCACACAGATCACCGCGCGGATGGTCGTGAGCGCATAGGCCTCGCGATCGGTGTCGTCGATGCGCGGGTCCGCCAGCGCGTCGCTTACGACGTACGGCAGTCCGGCCCGCATCAGCCGCAGGCATTCGGCGCCGAACTGACGAAAGCGATAGCTGCCGACGATGCTCTTGACGCCATGCGTGTAGTTGCCGGTGAGCGTGAACGTGTCCTGGTCAGGCTCGACGAACGCGTAAGCGCAACGATCCACCCTGAGGTGCTGTCCGAGCACGAGCGCGGCCGTATAGGTGATGTCTTCCGGGTTCACGAGCGGTCGTACGGAATCGTCCAGCCGGAGCAAAAGCCTGTCGCTCGTGATGTCCTGCACCACGCCCAACATCCCGAGCACCCGCCCGTCGGCGTGGTAGCTGCCGCGCGCCCGTACGGACACCCAGCGCTCGCGGTCCCCGTTGATCAGGCGGTATTCGATGGCGTAAACGCTGCGCTCCTCGAGCGCACGCTCGACGGCCAGGCGCGCTGGCTCGCGGTCCTCCGCATGCAGCAAGCCTCGCAGCTCGGTCCACGTCATGCTGGAACCCGGAGGGATCCCGAAGATTTCGGCCGCTCGGGAAGAGAAGATCACCACATCGCTCTCGGCGTCCCAGCTCCAGTCGCCCAGGCCCGATGCCATGAGCACGAAGCTGAGCCGCTCTGGGTCCCAGACGCTGTGCGCATCCCGTATGCGTGTGCCTGGCTCGTCAACCTCGCTCATCCACCCTGCCTCGTTAGTCACATACGATTATCACACCGGACAAGCGTCGCGTACTGCCTCACCCCAGGGCTGCCTGGACCCCGGGGCCTTGACCTGCGATGTGCTGGGCGCCGAAGCCCAGAGGCGCGATGCGCCACGGGCGCGGTTGTGGAGTGCGGCACTGCGGCGCTCATCAAGCAAGTTCCCCCCTCTCGACGCGGAAGCGCGTCACGCAGGTTGTGTCATGCTTCCGCAATGCCGGTGGCGCCATGCTCTGGAGAAATGAGCGGCGACGGCTGATATCCCTGGTCGCCGAGCTACGCTCGCGCGCCGCAGGGGCGGCCGGCGCCACAGTGTTTCATGCGACTATGCTCGTGTGCCTAATTCAGCACTGCCGCTTACGGCTGCGAGCTCAACGTATGCGCGCGCGTAGGGTCGCGAGACCGGAGGCGATGTGTTGACCTTCGTCGTCGTGGACCTCGATGGCGCAGCTCACCGTGCCCTTACCGCTGATGCTCCGGGCCACTGCGCGCAGCGTGTGCCCGAGGCGGCCTGGGCGGTGGTAGTTGATTGTAAGGGATACCGTAGCGACGGGCAGTGCCACGTCGCGTGCGCCGAGCTTCGTCGCGATGCCCGCGGCGGTGTCGATGAGACCGCTGATCAGTCCGCCGTGCGCAACGCCCTGGGTGTTCGCATACGCCGGCGTGACTTCGCACTCGACGATGGCTTCGGGCATGGGCGCGCGCACGATGCGCATGCCCAGGGTGTTGCGATATCCGGAGCTCTCGAAGGTGCGCTCCAGCGCTTCATAGATGGCGTCGGGGGTCTGCTGCGGCATGGGTCGCCGCTGCATAGCACGGGCGCGCAGGAACGGTCGCCCGTGTGTACGGGGAAATTGAGGCAGGGGTGCTTGTTCGAGGGGCAGGCTTGTTTGTCTACGCGGCCATCAGCTCGGGCTTCGTCAGCAAACGGGCTTCAACGCCGGTCGGACCAACTGGTGCTGCAACGCATGGTTTCCTGAGCGGCTCAAATCGTTTTCCTCGAAAAGGTCGAGCGCTGTCGGAGGCAGACGCAGCAACTTGAGGATCGCTACTCTGACGGATGACGTCCGCGTGCCAAGGGGTGAGAACAATCGCAATAGCGCTGCATGCACCATGAGCCGTGGGCACATGGAGCCGCTGTCTTCAGTCGGTGCTGATTGCCGGGCTGGACGCAGCTGTCTGTTTAAAGGGGCTTGTGATTCGATTACACGGCAGCTACAGCGAGATTACCGCGGAGGCTCGCGCTCCGAACCAAGGAACCTTGCATGAAGCGCTCTTCGGCTCTGGGATGGCTTCTTGCCGCGCTGGCGATCGCGGCAGTCTACGCGATCTGCTATCTGCCTCGGCACTCGAAGCGTTCCACTGTAGCAACTGGCGCGCACGTCGGAAGCCTGGGCGCAGCCAAGCCAAGCTTCGCAGCCGCTGACGATACGATTCGTGTGCGCGGCAGTGTCCTCGTCGCCGGTGCGGGCCCGCTCGACTCGGCCCACGTTTGCGCGACGCAAGCACTCGCGGCCGGTGCGCCGTCGTGCGTGAAGACCGACGGCCACGGTGCCTACGTGATGGAGGCGCTCGAACCTGGACTGTACACGCTCACGGCCGAAGCTCCTGGTTTCATCGCTGCCAGCGCATTCGGAGGCGAGAGTTTCGCTCTGCGCTCGGGACAGCAGCTTTCCGGGGTCGACGTGGTGCTGAAAGCTGGCACTCCGACGCTGAGTGGGAGCGTGTCTGACGCGCTTGGCGGCGAGGTCCCGTTCGCGCGTCTACATGTCACGCACTTCTCACCGAGTCATACGCAGCTTTCCACCGCTGATGCGCGAGGGCACTTCGCCATGGCAGTCGCGGAAGGCATTTATCATGTCACTGCGAGCGCGGATGGCTATGCGCCCGCGAGCCTGACAGTCAACACGCCGCGTGCTGACATACGGTTAATTCTGCTACCCGCCGCATCGATCTCGGGCCGGGTTCGCACGCGCGAGGGCGCGCTGATCGCCGGCATGCAGGTCCGTGCGCAGAACCAGCTGGGCTCGGAGGCGACGGCGCGCTCCGATCCGGAGGGCAACTTCACCATCGACGGCTTGCCTGCTGGCACGTACCGCATCAGCGCGCAAGGCAGCTCCCACTTCGGTGAGTTGCCGCACCCGGTGTCGCTCGCGCTCGCGCAGACGCTCACGAAGCTCGATGTGATCGTCAGCGCAAGCGCAGTGCTGAGGGGTCGCGTGACCATCCGCGAAACCGGCGAGCCGTGCGCAGCTGGCGGCGTCGGGCTGCTCGATGCGCCGAGCCCAGACGACCCTCCGCTCGCCCTCCTGAGCCCGCCGGTGCCTTCGCAGGTGCTGCCGCGCAGCGCGGCGATCGACGGCGATGGCTGGGTCGAGATTCATGGAGCTCGACCCGGGCGCTACTACGCGTCGGTTCGCTGCCTCGACCACAACTACGCAAGTGGCCCACGCGTCATCGACGTCGATGCTGCGCTGCTCGCGCCTAACGCCGAGCCTCTGCGCTGGGAGGTCACGCGCGGTGCCGACGTCACGATACGTTTGGTCGATGCCCTGGGTAAGCCCGCGCCCTGGGGCGTGGTTTGGCTGCTCGCGCCGCGTCCCTCGTCGCCGAGCGGGGAGCGCGCTGCGTTCTCGTACCCAACGGACGGGCTCGGCGTCGCGCAAGCGCGCGGGCTTGCACCGGGCGACTACCTACTGAGCAGCACGGACAAGCTGCTCGCTGATCCGGTGCCGTTCACGGTTCGACCGGGGGATCGCGCGCTCAGCGTCGAGCTACGGCTGCGTGGTCGCAGCCATCTGCTCGTGCGCGCGCGCGGACCACGCGCAGAGCCCGTGGGCGACCTCGACGTGTCCGTGACTCCAGTTGAGGTCGATGGAGCCGTACGCGGCAACGCGCAGCACGCCGTGGTCGCAGGGCCTGGCGAATATCGCGTCGGCCCGCTGGTCGCGGGCATGTATCGCGTGCAGGCCGAGGACGGCGTGAACATCGCGCTCGAGCCGGCACGAGGTCTCGTGCAAGTACGCGAGGGGCAGGATGCGGACCTCGAGCTGGCTGTGCCGGCGAACGACGCCACGCTGCGCGGTCGCGTGATCGGCAGCGACGGAGAGCCGGTCGCGAACGCTTGGGTCAGCATCTCCGCGGAGGGAGCGAGCGGCGGGCTCGTGGTTGGAGAGCTGCAGGCGGGGGCAGGGCGCGCGTTGAGTGACTCAGAGGGCAACTTCACCGCGACCGGGCTGCGCCCGCGCGATAGCTACGTAGTGACAGCGACGCACGAAGGCGACGCGGACGCCGTGCAGCGCGGGGTGAAGCCGGGCACGCCGGTCGCGCTCAGGCTCGGGGCGACGGGCAGCATCAGCGGCATCGTCGTCGATGAGAGCGGAGCACCGGCTTCGGTGCTCGCGGTCGCAGCTCGAGCGAGCGACGGATCGAGTCCCCGGATCGCGCGCATGCTGGGCCCGGGGCAGTTCGCTATCGATGACGTGGCCGCCGGCCACGTGAGCCTCTCTGCTGTCGCTCCGGATGGCTTCGCCGAAGAGATGCTCACGCTGCGTCAGCACGAGCACCTGAGCAGCGCCCGCCTCGTGCTGCGAAAGCACCCGGCCGCGAAGGACGTGCCACCACTGGCACCGACGCCCTGAAAGCACGCGAACCTAGGGGTTCGTAGAGTTGCATTTAGAACACGTCACGAGGAGAACGACACGTTCATGACACGCAAGTCCGCGATCAACATGTTCAGTTGTTTGGCAGTTGCAGTGGGTCTGACGCTCGGGCTATCCGGGGCGGCGGATGCCGCCACCTCCGTTTGGTTCGGCGCGTGGTATCCAAACAACACGTATAATACGGGTACGATCAGCAAGAGTAGTAGCGTCTACATCACCGGCCAAATCGGCGCCTACGGCCGTACGTCGAGCAGCCCGGGCAGGTTTGCCGGATCGATCAGCGTCAACACTGACTTCTACGCTCGCTACGACTTCGCAGGCGAGTATGCGTGCACCAATATGCCGCAGCGCGCACCCTTCCCAAACAACGACTCCAATGTTTACGGATTCGGCGGTTCCGTCAGTGTCAACTGCACCAACAACGCACAGCCCGGGGGCTCGCGCGTGAACCTCGCCTATCGCTGAGCTGAAGCACAGCGCGATCATTGCCCCGCCCGCACCGGGCACGCATGCCGAGCAGGGTGTCCCAGTGCGACACCCTGCTCGGATGTTCGCGTCGCGCTCGCCGCCCGTGTACATGAGCGCACGCGTGTCCGTCTTACAGTCAGTCGCGGCTTTGATGTGTGGCTAGTGCACCTGCCAGGCGCGGAGCGCAATGCGGCGCTGCGCTCCACGCTCGAGTTCCTGCGCGTGAACATTCGTGAGGTGCTGCTCGACGACCGACGCCCGCGCACACGCGGTTGAGCGCTGAGCTGCGACGCGACCTTACAAGGACGGTGACCCACGAACGTGGCGCTTCCAATGAAAGGACAACACCCATGACACACACCGAGATGGACCGCATCATCGACCTCCACTATGCCGGAGAGTCGGCGAAGTACGTGGCAGCAACCGTCGCCACGGTGACGAACGATTGTGTGCACGAGGTCGCGGGCGGGGCTGGGCCTCGCGTGGCCACGCGCAGATCGCAGCATTCTACAGCAGTCTGTTCGCTGAACTACACGGCGCAGCTAACCCGTGCCGCCGCTTGAGCGCGCCAAAGGGCACAACAGCTCGCATGTTTGGTGGAGGATGGCACGCGCCCGCCGGCAGCTGAGCTGCAGCCAATGCACGTACTCGCTCTGGGCTCGAAAGAGCCTCGGGCGTCGTGCTCGTGCGCCCAGCATGGCGCGGTCTGATCGCGTAAAACCGGCGATGGTCTTGATCAGCAACCTCGCGGACGGGTGTTAGGCTAAGCTCGTACGAATGCATGACCTGAGGGATGTCGGTGGGACGAAGGGCGGCCTGGGCACATTCGTCGCGGGTCTGGCCATGACGCTGGTCGGCTGCTACCTGTTCCTCGACCGGGTGACTGTACACGGAGGCTACTGGCGCTTCTTTGGCTCTCAGGGCTCGTCGTTCGGCAGCACGCTGCTTCTCATGCTGATCGGAGTGGCCATGCTCTTCTACGACGGCAGAAGCAAGCTGGGTTGGCTGCTGGCTGGCGGTGGACTCTTACTCATTGTGAGCGGCCTGATTGCCAATCTCGAAGTCCACTTTCGCGCGACCAGCCTGGTCAGCACGTTGATCTCACTTGGGCTGCTCTTCGGTGGAATCGGGCTCGTGATGCGCTCGCTGCGATCTGCCGGCTAACGGGTGGATCGCTGCCGCGTGATCGACCCGGCCAGGTCACGTCGACCATGTCATCTAATCCGCCGTGCATGTTGGGCCGACGACTGAACTCGAGCGCCAGCGTTCTCGAACAACATCGCGTCGGCTCGCGCCGCGATGTGGCCTTCGAAGTGTCGGCCGGCGAGGAAGGCCTCGAGCAGCACGCGGCCATCGATGACCACGCTGGGCTCGAACGCGCGAACCGCGTTCGCCGCGTCGAGCGTTACGCGGTAGATCGCGTAGGCGTAGCGATCGGTCCCGCCAGTTGCCATGCCGTGGGCCCACTCCCCTTCGAACAACTGGAGATCGCCTGCCGAGAGGGCGAGCTCCTGCTTGTCGCGCAACGCGAGCGTGGACGTTCGCGGGCGCAGACCTGCGTACACCACGCGTCCAGAGCGCGCAGGACAGATTGCAGGCGCTGCGCGCGCGGCTCGCAAACGATCCGGCCCGAGAGTTGACGATCGCGATGGAAGAGCAGTCCCAGATCACCGCGCTGAGACTGGCGCGTATCGCATGAGGCTGCTGGAGCACGAGCAAGACCTCGACAGGGACATGCCCTGGCGACGGGCGGCGACGCCGTTGAGCTGACCGGGATGGCATCGGACGAGTCAGTTTGCTGGCGTCGCGCCTGTCAGCTGCACCTGATAGGTCAGGCCCCGGCCAGCCTCACCGCTGATGTTGAAGGGGTCGTAGTCGAGCAGCGCAGCCGGCGTGTTTGCAACGACGAGGCTCGCGGCTTCGCTAGCCTCGAGCGTCGCTTCAGCCGCACCGTTTGGGAGATCGACGTAGCGCACCGTGCCGCTCTGCGCGCGAATCGCGAGCGTCGCCGTGAAGCCAGCGCTGCTCGTGACCTTCACGCTGATCGCGCCGCTGCCGGTGAGCGGGATGATGTTCGCGCCCAGATAGCGCGGCGCGCGCGCTGATTTGACCATGTACATTCCGCCGCTGCCGTCGAGGTTGGAGGTGGTCACAGGATTGTCGTCAAACATCTTCTTGGCTTGCTTGTGGCCGATGTCCACATACGCCATGCGCGCCCAGTAGCGACCGACGATGGTCTGCACCTTGGTCGGCGTCGCGACGCGCTCTAGCACATGGAGCGGCGTCTCGTTGCGGCCATTGTGCTTGCGGAACATGTCGCGCAGCGCCGTCTTGCCCAGGCCTGGATAGCCGTCAGGATTGTAAGTCAGGTAAGCGAGGAACGGCCACGATTGATAGTAGTTGCCGCTGCCCTGCGAGCCATCCACGAGCACCTGGTGTGAGTCGCCGAGCACCTTGCGTAAATCGATGATCGTGCGCCCCTCTTGCACATTGTGTTTTTTGCGTGCATCCGCGCAGAACGGTGACGTCATGAACGTGTCGGCGACGAAGTTTGCGACCGGCTCCCACCAAGCGCCCGTGCGCGTCTGCTCGACCCAGCCCTTCTCGTGGTAGGTGAGCGCGTGTCCGTACTCATGCACGATCACGTTGGGATCTGATAGGTAGCGACTGACGACACGCAGGAAGCTCATACCGGCCCCGGCATCCGACGACATGACGCCCGCGGCGTTGCCCAAGTTCGCGACCGAATAGATGTTCGTCTTGTGGTAAGGCCCGGCGTTCGAGTCGTCGTTGAACGACAGGCCGGAGGACCGCCAGCACAGCGTGTCGACGAAGCACGAATATGCGCCTTCGAGCATGTCGAAGGCCCTCATCGCCGCTTGACCCGTTGCGCCGCACACGCGGAAATGCGGCGACTCTTCGCATTGCGCGCCTCCGCCACCGACGCTCGGCTGCGCCTCGAACTCGGCTGGTGCTCTGGAGTTGTCACACTGGACGACCTGATCCACGCCGGGCGTACTCGCACCCCCTGGGCTTGCGGTCGCGGCACCGCCGCTGCCGGCTGCGCCGGACCCAGCGCTGCCTGTGCCTGCCGTGCCCGCGCCGGCGCCTGCCGTGCCGGCTGGCGCCGCGGGACCTGCGCCTGCTGCAGCCGGCGTGCCCGCGCCGCCCACGGCTGCCTTTGCCCCAGAGCTACCCGCGTTGCCGGCGGACACGATGGAGGTTCCAGGGTTCTGCCGCGCCCCTGCGGAGCCCGCCGTGGCCACCCACGGCGCGCCAGCTGCCGGCCCCGCTGGGGCCCCGGCGACCTGCATCGGACCGGTCTGCTGGTCGGTGGCTGGCGAGGCAGGGTCCGCGCCACACGCCGCCCAACACGCGGCCAGCGTTATTAGTCCGAACCAGCAGCCATCCGTCGTAAACCTCACACGCATCGAAATTTCTCCTGGCAGCCGTCGGGGCGAGCGCGTCGAAGCTCGCCCGCGCGGGCATGCAGCCCGTCCGCCTAGGCGTGTGTCGTAAGTGCGTCAGCTCGGGTCAGCAATCGTGCGAGCCTTGTCCTCATTCTGATGCATCGGTCCGCACTTGATCGCGACGCGCTTGCGACTCGCACGCGTGGACGTCTCCTGCAGCTCCGCCGCGAGCAAGTCGGCCCCCGCCCGCACCCGTGGGATGTGGAGCGAGCTGCGCGCGCACACGAGCTGCAGCCTGGAGGTGCGCTTGCCGAGATCCAGCTTCAGCTCCACGAGCGCGGTGGGTAGCGCGTGCCGGCTGCAGATGCGGCCCAGGATGACCGCCCCGACACAGGCCTCCGCCGCACGCGACGCCACCCCAGCATCGATGTACGGCTCGGTCACCAAGCATTGAAGTGACAGTGGCAGCTCGTAGCGGCCGCTCGGCTTTGACTGTCATGCGCCCGGGCTCGACATGCTGCACTTTCGCGTATCGATCCTCGCCTCCGGGCCGCGCCCCGCCCCACTTCAAGCTTCCCATACTCCTCAGCGGCACAGACTCTTCGAGGGCTAGCTGCACCGCTCCTCAATCCAAGTGCGCACCCGGCCAGTCCACGATATCCGCGCTGAGCCCCAGCTCGCCCAGCAGCGGATCGCGCTCGCGCATCAAGCCGCGCTGCAGCGCCTCTGCCACCAATCGCGCCCGCCGCGACAAGATGGGCCGGACATCCTCGGGCCAGTCCGCAGGGGCTCCGATATCGATCCAGAACGTGTCCAGAATGCATCTGTAAGACGCGCCGGCGAGCGGGACCTTCCAGCCGTGGATGCGTTCCATGAAGCAGGCGGCGAGCTCTGGCGCCTGTGGCACCTGCACGTCCGCGAGGACGACTCGCTCTGCGCGGGCCAGATAGTTCACGCTGCGATGGATCGAGAGGCCGGGGTGGCTGCCGTGCATCGCTGCGTAGCAGTCTTCGAGCTCCGCTCGTTGGGCTGCATTCGGCCACTCGAGGACTGACCCGCGTTCGAGCTCCCACGCCTGGATCGCGCCGCTCGCGCGCGCTCGACGCAGAAAGATCTGATTGTGCAGACGAGACTCGCCGATTGGTTGATAGCGGCGCTTCTCGGGTGCGCCGATGTTCACGGGCATTGCCCCAAGCGCCAAGTTGAATGGGCCGGGAATGGCGGGAACATGTGGATGCACGTTGTGTGTGATCACGCGCTTCACACAGTTGGCGAGCTCGGGCGCCTCTGGTACCTCGAAGTCCACGAAGGTGACCGTCCCGCCTCGCAACACATAAAATGCGGTGGTCTCCAAAGCCATATCCGGATGTTGCTCGCTCGCGGCGGCGCGACAGGCCGACAGCTGCGTTGAGAGCCGGAATCTGCGTTCACTGTCCGAGACCGGCTCGTGTTCAGGCGGCGCGCTCGGAGCCTCTCGCGGGGCCTGCACCTGCGAACAGGCTGATTGGACCAGTGCGCAGCCGAGGAACAGCGCGAGCCGACGGAACTGCCGGCGAGCCCCGATGTATACGTGCATGTTCTGAGTCCCCGGGAGCTTGCCCGACGCAGCAGCTGTGCTCAGTTGCGATGCGGCCACGGTAGCACGCGTCGTCACAGCCGACCCGTTCCGCATCGCTCTCAGGGCGCGACTACGTACGACCCTGAAGCGCTTTTCGTGTGGGGCGCCAGCGTGCGCCACCGCGCAGGCTTCGCCAGCTGCGCAGGCCGAACGACAGCATGACGAGCGCGTATGTGAGAGTGCACAGGGCCATCATCGTGTTCGCCCCGGCCAATCGCGCGAGCTCCGGCGCGCCGGGCATATAGTAGACACCTTTACGCCGCCCAAGGCGGGCGTGCCAACTCAGCGTGACGTCATCGTCGAATCGAATCGTGCGTCCAGACTCGTCCGTGAGCTCATACACATCGATCGGACGCTCCACCGGTCGCTGCCACTTGTCGAGCTCCGTTCGCGTCTGATGCGCAATGACGCGTGCCTCGGCGCGAACGCCGGCATGCTCGAAGCGGTATTGCTCGACTAGAATCCAAGCGCCGAGCACGCCGAAGATCCCACCGAGCGCGAGACCCATGATCACGACAAAGCGATGTGCTGCAGGGACCATGCTTCCACCGACATCAGTGACGGATGCAGCCAACGGGTCAGCCACGCAACGCACGCCAGCACGCTTCGTGATCTGATACAACCCCGGTCCATGTCACTGCTGTGGGTCGTCCTCGGAACATGTCCGAGCTCTCGCTGGGCATGTTCGCTTTTACGCTCGCTGCCTTCTGGGGCGGTAGGTCGATGAGAGGGCGCCGAGCTGGCGCTCTTTTTGGCGGCAGGTCGTAAGAGGGTTAGGGGACTTGGGCGCCACTGGCTGAAACGACATGCCTGGAGCCAGGCGTCACGGCGCGAGCGTCGCGATCCATGTGCCCACGGCCGTCAGCCCGGGCTCATCCACGAGCTCGGTGCCGAGCGGCGGCATCGTGACCATGGGCTCGCGCGACGCCATTCGCGTGTACACGCGGCTCGCGGCCGGGTTCCCGCGCTCGATGCGGACGCCCGGCAGGCGCGCGCTCGCCGTCTTCACGCCGAGCGTACTGCGGTAGAGCGACGTGTCCTCGACCCGCGTCTCGCTCGCGTACAAGCGTAAGGTGAGGTCCGTATCTGGCCAGGCCGTGCCGTGCTGGTTGTGACAGGACCCGCAGTTCGCGTGCAAGTAGCCGAGCGCCTGCTGCGCGAGCGCGTCGCCCGGCACATGGTACGGGGCGTCGGGGGGCGCGCTGAGCAGTGCCAAGGCTGCCGCTGTCAGCTGCAGAGCCGAGAAGCCGAGGACGCGTCCCGCTTCGCCATCGTGGCAGGTGAAGCACAGCTTCGTGCGCGGCACGTCGTGCTCCGTGCCGCGCACGTCGAGCTCACCGTCGGGCGCGAAGCGCGCATCCGACTCGGCGTCGTCCCACACGAACGCGCCCATGAAGTAGTCGCGCGCGCCCGGGCCCGTGCGCATGATGAGCCGCGTCTCGAGGCGCCGTCCGTCGCGCGCGAACTCCTTGAATAGCTGCGTGCCCACCGGAAACTGCCAGTGGTCCACGTCCTGACTGTCTACACGCGCGTCCGCCGGCAGCCGCAGCCAGCGCTGCTTGTCCGCGCCATCGCTCCACAGCTCATAGCGAGGCGTGTACGCCAGCAGATCCGGGGCTAACACCTTGTTCGCGATGTCTCGGTACAGACCGGTCTGCGAGAGAAAGAAGGGTGCGCTCGATCCAGGCTCCGGCGGCGTGACCCGAGGCGCGCTCCAATCGGCCGCTGCGTGGACCTCGAGCTGCGCGCAGCCCGGGCTCGAGACGAGCAGCGCTACGCACGCAATCCAGCTTGCGTGCTCAACCCGCATCACCACCACCATCGGGCTGACCCGACCCAGGCGGCTGCGGAGGTGTGCACTCGGCGGGGATCATGTTCGCCGCAGCCGGGATCGACAGCACGTAGTGCGCGATGTCTTCGGCATCGGTATCCGTGATGCCTCCGAACGGAGCCATCGGCCCCGAGGGCATGGGCGGGCAGAGCGGCTTCTGCTCCTTGTCCATGCCCTGTTTGATGGCGTTCACCACGTCCTGCACGCTCCAGCCGCCGATGCCCGTGTCATCCGGCGTGATGTTCGAGGTGTAGATCATCGCGGGGAACACCGGCGGCAGGCCCAGCTCCTCGCGCGCGAATGCGCGCCCACCCTGGAACGCTCGATCCACGAGCGGGCCACCCATCGCATCGCGCGGCGTGTGACATTCGAGGCAAATGCCCAGGTTGCCCGCGAGATAGCGGCCGCGCACAGCGGCGGATCGTTGCGGATAGTCCGCGCGCGGCATCGGGATCTTGGCTTCGGGGAAGAGCGGTGCAGGTGCAGACACGTTGAAGGGGTCCTGGCGCGCCTGCACGCGATGGTTCACGCCAGGCACGGTGCGCAGGTACGCCACCATGGCATTGACGTCGGCAGCGCTCATGTTGCCGAGCACCCAGTAGGGCATGATCGGATGGAGCGCGTCTGGCTTGCCGCCGCTGTCCGACGGGCGCTCGCCCTTGACGAGCATGTCCTTGATCTGTTGATCGCTGCGATTTTTGAGACCAGTCTCGTCGTTCGTCAGGTTGCGGGAGCTGATACAGCCGAAGTCCGGATTCTGCGGATCGGCGTCCGCGAAGCAGTCCACGCCCGCGAGCCACTGCGCCATGTCGAAGGAGCCGTCCGGCTTGCGTGGCGTGTGGCAGTCGCCGCAGGCACCCATGTTTTCCACCAGGTAGCGTCCGCGCTCGACCGCGGCGGCGGCGTTACCTGCGCTGCTGCCGCTCACAGCTGCGGAGCCGCTCCCGCTCTTACCGCCCCTACCAGCGCCACTGGCCGCGTAGGCGCTACCTTCCGTCGCGTCGTCCGCGCAGCCGTCCGCGTTCAACATGCACAGCGCGCACAGCGCTAGATGCCTCATCCATGATTGCGTCATGTCCATCCCCCTGTGGCTGAATCACGTGCCCCCGCGTGCCACTATGGGAGCGCGCGGTGGTGGTGGGGGTGAATGCGGTCACAGTCCACAGTCATTGCACGTCGGCATTCGGCCTCCTGACATTCCGCGCCTCGGGGAAGCTGCGAGGCCTCGGCGACGCAGCGGAGAGGAGGCTCCGAGCTCGTTCGATCCGCGTGCGAAGGTCATGGTGACTTGGGCTACTCAGTGTGAATGACCCGCTCGAAAATCGCTCCAGCTCGTCGCTGTCATGAGCGGCCGATCGCGTTGTGATCGTGGTTGCAGTTCTCGAGTCGCAAGTTGTTCTGCTGACGACTGACTTGCAGTAGCTTCGCCATGTAGATCGCGCTCTCACCGGGCATGTACGCGCCGTAGTACAACGAGTCCACGCCGCATAGCGCGTAGCCCAGTCGTTCGTAAGCGCGAACGCCCGGCACGTTGACGTTGCTCGTCTCCAACCAGACATGCGTCGCGCCCACTTCGCGTCCGTATTGCTCTACCTGCGACAGCAGCCCTCGACCCACGCCGCGCCGCCGCCACGCCGGCTCGATATACAGAAACCAAAGCACCAACCGCTGATGCCAGGGAACGTGCTCGACGGTCGCGAACCCGCGGACCTCGCCGTCGCCTTCCGCGACCCAGCCATGCTGCCAGCTTGCCCACGGCGCGAACACTTCATCGCTAGAGTAGCGCTTGGTCATGGGCTGCTGCAGTGCGCGTTCATCGAGCACGATACCTCGTGCTCCTGTCACCACTGCGAAGATCACATCCGTCTCGAAGCTGGTATCGATCCTTTCGACGGCAGCCCGGTCCTGTCGGCGATTCAGGGCGCGTATGCGGTGGGACACGCCAAAAGCTAGCGCGCCGCCGAGGTGCCGTCACGCCGTGACAGCGCGCCCGCGTGCCAGCGATGGACCTTCGCGATCGCGGAGTGGAAACCCACGCCGGCGGGACGACCGCTAGTGTCCTGCGCATTCGCTGCTCCTTGCAAGCGCGTAGACAAACTGAACTGCGTCCATCAGCACGAGCTTGCCGTGCGGTTTTAGTTCTCGCGAGAACTCCGAGAAACACGCTCGCGCGCGTGCGGGCCGCTCATGAAGCAGCCAGTTGCATGGTGACTACTGTAGATGCGTGCCTCACAGGCCCGCGTCGCGGCCGGGCAGTCGCAATCAGCAGGGTTCGTCGCCGGACAGATCCCCGCTGTGACCATCGTCCAGCTGCCGGCCCGACACTGCACCGCGGGATGATCCGTCACCCGAGCGTGCTCGACCTGGCGCGCACGCTCAACCCGTGAGCCGCGGCTCTGCCACCACCTCGCTCCATGCGAACTCGTACAAGCGCACCGGCGCGGCCACGCCCTTGAGCAGGTAGTTGCGGCCCGACCCGAACTCAAACTGTCCCTGCGCGAGCTCTTTGACCACGTGACTCACCAACACCGCATCCGCTCACGCCTGCGCGCAGACGCGCACGCTCACGTTCACGCAATGGCCAAACAGCCGCCCTTCCTCCGGCAGCGGCTCCCCGCGTGGAGCCCCATCCGCGCATGAAGCGGCGCCTGTGGATTGCTGATCTCGCACGAGCGCTTCGTCGGCTGGCTGATCGAGCACCCGAGCTGCGCGATCGCGCTGTTGCGCCACGCTACGCTGCGCATCCGCGACCTCTCCGAGGCTCTGCGCGCCTCGATGAGCTCGGTCTACGAGCGCGTGGCGCGTTTCGTCCAGCAGGTTGCGATCCACGACGCTGCCGTCGACTGTCCGGTCGTGCGCCTGATGCCGCCGGTCGCCCAGCTCGCACGCATGCTCGGCATCAGTCGCGAGCGCACGAGCCACATCCTGAACGAGCTGACCCGCGGCGGATACGTCGAGCCGCGCGGCCGCACTCTGCTCGTGAAGCGCCCCGCTGCCCGACGCGGGTGACGATCTCCGCGAGTGCTAGGCACGCCGAGCTCGCCTACCGCTTCGTGGCTTGGGCCCTATCCGGAGCTCGCCCCATCGCGCGCTGCAGCTGGGAGCGTCAGGCCACGCGCTCCCGCTGCAGGTGCGTGCGGCGAGTCTCCGATGTTCGGTCCCAGGTCGCGGCGCAGCGGCACGAGGCGATCGCGCGGCCACCGCGCCGTCTCACTCGGAGAGGGGTGCGCGTCGAGCATGCGGACAGCTCGCTGAGTCGGAGCCGCGGAGCTACGCACCGCGCTTTCTCAACGTGACGTGCAGCGCGTTTGGAGTCTCGGCGTGAGCCGCGCGCTCATACCCCAGCTGCACCAGATCGATCCCCGCCAGCAGATGCTCTCCCGAGCCGAGCACGAGCGGCGCGATCGCCAGGTGAAGCTCGTCGATGAGACCAGCCGTGAGATACTGGCGAATCACGTCGACGCCACCAGCCAGGCGCACGTCGCGGCCGCCAGCTGCACGACGCGCGAGCTCGAGCGCCGCCACCGGGCCCTGCGTCACGAAATGGAACGTGGTGCCGCCGGCCATTTCGATCGGCTCGCGCGCGTGATGGGTGAGCACGAAAACATCAGCGTGGTACGGAGGCTCGTCACCCCACCACCCACGCCAGTCGTCACCCGACCACGGCCCGCGGCTTGGACCGAACATGTTGCGGCCCATGATCCACGCACCGATGTTCTCGAGGCCGCGTGCGGTGAGGTCATCGCCGACTCCCGTCTCACCCCCAGGCACTCCCTGCATACGCATGAAAGTGCGCGTGCCTGTCATCCAGTCGTGCAGTCCGAGACCACCGCGACCCAACGGGTTGTCCATATCCTGGCCAGCACCGGCTCCATAGCCATCGACCGACACCGTGAATGCATGCACGCGAAGCTTGGACATGACTCTACTCTCCGCCTTCAACCCCAGCGTCACTCGACTTCACCGACGTCTAGCACGCGCACACACGCGCAAGCACAGCAATCCTCTCGATGATCACGCAGTGTGAGGGCCATAACAGCTGCGGCGTGGACGGCGAAAGCCGACCTGATTCGCTGCTCCACCAGACCCTCGTGGACGGCACGGCAAGACACTGGCAATTGGTTTCGAGATCGGTTAACCATATGCGCCAGGAGGTAACCCATGAAACCCACCCCCAAGGGCTGGCCGCGTCTATCCCAGTGCATCTACTATCGTGATCCCGGCGCCGCCATCGACTGGCTGTGCCGCGCCTTTGGCTTCGAGCTGCGGCTGAAAGTGGAGGGCGAGCAGGGCGACATCGTCCACTCCGAAGTGACATTTGGAGAAGGCATGATCATGGTGGCCGGCGCGGGCCGCACGGACCACGGCAAGGAGAGCTGGCAGCTGAACCAGAAGAGCCCTGCCGAGCTGCACGGCGCCAACACGCAGTCGGTCTGCGTCTTCGTGGACGACGTCGACGCGCACTGCGTGCGCGCACGCGAAGCTGGCGCGAAGGTGATTCGCGAGCCGAGCACGCAGGACTACGGCGACGACTACTGGTCCGACCGCAGCTACAGTTGCCTGGATCTCGACGGGCACCTCTGGTGGTTCATGCAGCGCGTGCGCTCGGGGCGAAAGGGATGACCCGCGCGCGCCGCACGCCCGACCTGAGCGACATCTGCTTCGCGCTCTCCGACCCCACGCGCCGCGAGGTGGTCGCGCTGCTCGGGGACGCGCCGCGCCGCGCGAGCGAGCTCGCAGACGCGCTGCACGCGAGCCGCCCCGCGATGAGCCGGCACCTGCGAATCCTGCGGGGCGCCGCCGTGGTGCGCGACGAAGACGATGCCCAGGACGGGCGTGCGCGCGTGATCGCCCTGGATCGCACGGGCTTCGCCGCGCTGCGCGCCTACCTCGATGAGGTCGACGACTTCTGGTCCACGCAGCTCGATTCGTTCAAGCGCGTCACCGAGGCGCGCGCGGCCGAGCTGTCCGCCCCCCAGCCCAAGCGAAGAAAGCAAGCCGGATGAGCGAGCGTGCACGCGTCAGCGTTCGAGTGGCTGCGCCGCGCGAGCTGGCGTTCGGTGTGTTCACCGAGGACATCGACCGTTGGTGGCGGCGCGGCAAACGCTACCGCATGGGCGAGACGAGCACTTTGGCGCTGCAGCCAGGCGTCGGCGGTCGCTTCACGGAGACGGAGGGCGCCACGGTCTGGGACATGGGTGAGGTGCGGGTGTGGGAGCCGCCGCGACGGCTCGTGATCGCCTGGCGCGCCGTGAGCTTTGCGCCCGATGATCCGTCCACCGAGGTCGAAGTCACGTTCGAGCGCGCCATCGGGCATTCCGGGGAAGCCACCTTGGTGACGATCGAGCACCGCGGCTTCGAGCGGCTGCGACCTGATCATCCGGTGCGGCACGACCAGGACGCACGCGCGTTCAGCAGCTCGCTGGCGCGCTTTTGGGGAGCGCTGGCGAGTGCTCTGCGCGAGCATACGGACGCGCGCTAACGTTTGAAGGCTGAATCACATCAGGCACAGGGCAGGGGCTGACCGCGGCAGGGCGCAAATCCTGCGGCCCGCGTCGCCTTCCCGGACACTGCAGGGAAACAACGAGGTGTGACTTCGTGGCCCCCAACCGATAGAAGCGATTGCCAACGCGCACGCGTGGCGGCACAAAGGGACTCGGGATCGAAAGGGGGGCACGTGGACATACGCCAGCGTTTCAACGTGCAGGTCGTCGGGCGCGGCTTGCAACCGATGTTGTTTGCGCATGGCTACGGTTGCGACCAGTCGATGTGGCGCCTCATCGCGCCTGCATTCGAGAAGGATCACCGCCTCGTGCTGTTCGATCTCGCTGGCTGTGGTCGCGCGGATGACTCGACGTACGATCGCAGGCGCCACTCATCGCTCCACGGCTATGCGCAGGACGTCATCGACATCGTGAGAGAGCTGGACCTGCGGCGCGTGATCTTGGTAGGCCATTCCGTCAGCGCGATCATCGGAGTGCTCGCAGTCAGCCAGCATCCGGAGCTGTTCGAGCGACTGATCATGATCAGCCCTTCACCGTGCTACGTGAACGAGGGCGACTACGTGGGTGGCTTCGCGCGGGATGACATCGATGGCCTGATCGAGTCACTCGACAGCAACTACTTGGGTTGGGCAAGCTCCATGGCCGAGGTCATCATGGGCACGCCCGAGCGTCCGGAGCTCGTCGATGAGCTTCGCAATAGCTTCTGTCGCACGCGTCCGGACCTGGCCCGCGCCTTCGGTAAGGTGACATTTCTCTCTGACAATCGGTCTGACTTGCCGCGCGTGCGCACGCGATCCCTGGTCGTACAGGTGACAGATGACGTAATCGCACCGGTCAGCGTGGGCCGTTATGTGCAGGCCCACATCCCCGATGCCCAGCTTGCACTGCTGCCCACGCGGGGGCACTGTCCACACTTGAGCGCGCCCGATCTCACTATCGCTGCGATGCGCTCGTTTCTCGAGCACGAGAAGCACGTGGGCTGATGACGGATGACCGAACCAGCTGGACCGCACCGGAAGCGCTGACGGAGTTCTTTCACGGGGCCCCGTGCGGGCTGTTACTGAGTACGAGTGATGGCACGATCCTCGAGGTCAACGACACGTTCCTCGAGTGGACCGGCTACGAGCGGCGGGCGCTCAAGGGTGTGCGCGCGTTCGACGAGCTGCTGACTCTACCGTGCCGCATCTACCACGAGACGCATTACGGGCCGCTGTTGCGCATCCAGGGTTTCGCGCACGAGGTCGCGCTCGACTTGCGCAAGCGAGATGGCAGCGTCTTGCCGGTGCTGGTGAATGCGGTCGCCAAGCGCGCGGGCGATGGCTCGGTCGAGCTGCTGCGCTACGCCGTGTTCTCGGCGAGGGATCGACGCGCGTACGAGCGTGAGCTGCTGCTCGAGCGCAGGTCGTGCGAGCAGGCCGTCAAGGCCAAGGCCGACTTCCTGGCGATGTTCGCGCACGAGGTCCGCAACCCGCTCGCGGCCGTGCTGCTCGAGGTCGATCTCCTGGCGCGCGGCAGCTCGCAAGCCGACGATGAGGCCACCTTCGTCGAGCTGCGCTCGGCGCTCGACCGCGTGCTCAAGCTCCTGAACAACATGCTGGACATCAGCCGGCTCGAGGCAGGTAAGGCCAGCTTGCAGCGCACCGAATTCGAGATCAGCGACGTGGTGCACGCCGTCATGCATACCCTGCGGCCTCTCGCAGACGTGCGGCAACTGCCGCTGACGACGCACGTGGACAGCGCGCTGCAGCGTCCGGTCATCGGCGATCCGGTCAAGCTCGAGCAGGCGCTGACGAATCTCGTCGGCAACGCGATCAAGTTCACGGAGGCGGGCTCGGTGACGATGGGCGCCGACCGCATCAGCCAGGTGGGAGCGGGTGTCGCCGTGCGTTTCTACGTCACGGATACGGGGATCGGCATCCCGGCTGAGCGCCAGGAGCGCATCTTCGACGAGTACGAGCAGGCCGACGACAGCATCAGTCAGCGTTTCGGCGGCACGGGGCTCGGCCTCGCGATCACGCGCAAGCTGGTCGAGCTGCAGGGCGGTCAGCTGCGGCTGCTGAGCGAGCCTGGGCGCGGCTCGACGTTCTCGTTCGAGCTGACGTTCGACGCGGCCTGAGCGCGGGTGTGCGCGCACGGAGCGCTGCGCTGTGGCAGTTCTGAGCGGCGGAGCTTTCGGCGCAGTTCCTGCTTTGTCTCCGTGCATGCTGACCTCCGCGAGTCCCCTGTCTTCGTTGCGGAACATGCTCGTGGTGCTCGGATTGGTGGCCGCGGGCGCGTTCATCGTCTTCGAGCTGCGGTATCTGCTCGTGATCTTCGTGGGCGTGCTGTTTGGCGTGATGCTTCACGCCGGCGCCAGCTGGATCGCGCGGCACTGTCACATGCCTCATCGTGTGGCGCTCGCGCTGTTGATCATCACGGGCCTCGCCACAGCGACGTGGGGCGTGCTCTCGTTTGCACCCACCTTGGTCCAGCAGCTCGGTGAGTTGCAGCACCAGCTGCCGCGCGTCGTGCGGCAGCTGCAGCAGCGTCTCACTGCGGTGCCGCTCCTGTCCCAGGCGGGCGCCGCGCTAAGCGGCAAGACCCAGGCCGTGGCGCAAGGCTCGGCGTCGCTCAATACGGTCGCGACCGTGGTCGGGAACTCCATGGAGGTGTTGGCCGGTGTCGTGGTGGTGTTCTTCCTCGGCGTTTATGGGGCGGCGCAGCCGAAGAGCTACCGCCGCGCGGTGCTCGCGATCACGCCGCGCGCGTACGAAGAACAGATGGGCCAGACGCTCGATCGCGCGTGCTGCAACCTCTCGCGCTGGGTGTTCGGGCGGCTGGTCGCGATGGCGTTCGTGGGCGTGACGACGACGATCATGTTCCACTGGATGAACCTGCCCATGGCCTTTGCGCTCGGCGTGCTCGCGGGTCTGCTCACGTTCGTCGAATACGCGGGCGCGTTCCTGTCCGGTATCCCTCCCGTGTTGATCGCGCTCGCACAGAGCCCGGCGCAGGCGGTTTGGGTACTGATGCTTTTCACGGGTCTGCACGTGATCGAGGGCTACGTGCTCACGCCGCTGCTCGCGCGCGCCACCGTGCGCCTGCCGCCGGGGGTCACGCTGGCCTGTCAGCTCTTGCTCGGGGCCGCCGCTGGGGCGCTCGGCTTGATGCTGTCGACGCCGCTCTTGGTCGTGGCCGTGTGCGCCGTCCAGTGCTTCCGCGCCGGCGCGCCGAAGGCCGAAGGCACGCTGCGCGAGTGGCCGAGGCAGGACACGTCGCTGAGCGGCGTTCACCCGCGGCCCGAGACGCCCACGCTGCCCACGCTGCCCACCCTGGGCCGGACGCAGAGTGGCGGCTGAGGGGACGTCCGCCGCGAACAAGCCTGTGGCCGCTGGCACCAAGTGCGCCGGCCCGCGCTGCTTCAGGCTGTCCCTCGCCCGCGGGCTGCGGGCGAGGAGGCTCTCATGCTTGTGCTTCGAGCTTCGTGCACGCCGCGCCGGCCAGGAGCGATGCGCACCGCGATCACTTCCGTTTCCGAGTGGTCTGGGACAGTGACGCGAATCGCGTGGTGATCGCGCGGCATCTGCTCGAGGCGATCCCGCCGCAGGCGAACCCGGTGCTGTGGCAATATCTGTGCGGGCAAGCGGACGCCGCGTTGAGCGAGCTGTCGCCGCAGCCGCTCGTGGCGCGTGTAGAACGCGAGATCCTGCGCGGCCTGGAGGGCGGGGCCGCGCCGCGGCTAGCTGGACTCGCGCCTCGGCTCGCTCCTCTGTCGCGGCGAGCTGCCAGTCTCGCGCATCGCGCTCGAGCTCGGCTTCGCGGACGCCAGCTCATTCACGCACGCGTGCCGGCGCTGGTTCGCGTGTGCACCGAGCGGGCTGAGGCGGCGTGCCGCTGGCAGCGGCTGACCTCAGCACTCCATCGGCAATGGTATGTGTAGCTGGTGCATGAGGTCGCGATGCGCGAGCAGGCCCGCGGGCAGCGGGTCGGGCGCAGCGTCGCGCCGGGCTTCGAGCGCCGCGCGCGTCTTCGGGTGCATGGGGCATTGCTCCGGCGGTAGCGGCGAAAGCGTGTCCATGGCCGCAGCCGAGTAGATGTCCAGCGCACATGGCGCGGCGCCGAAATAATACGGGCCGCCGCGCTGCAGCTGCGCCTCGAGCGCCTCCAGAATCTGTGCGACGCGAGCCTGGGCCGCCGCCCCACAGCCCGCGGAGTACCCGTAGCGCGCGCCGAGGTACTGCGCGATCGACATCGCGTAGCCGCGCGCGCCCTGCGTCTGCAACGACAGCTCGATCATGGAGAGGCGCATGTTCCAGACGAGGCCGTCCTGTCCCATGATCTCGTTGCACAGGCCGAAGGCGAGCACACGCGCTGCGAAGGGCTCCGGGATCAGCGCGGGGGTAGGCGCGAGCCGTTCCGCGAGCGCCAGGATGTCTGCCCAGTGCGTGCGAGCCGGCTCGTCGCCGTACAGCGCGACCGGTGCGTTCGCCACGCCGGTCCACGCGCTGATTGCGGGATCGCCGGGCGTCTTCCACACTGCAACGGCGTCGATGGCTTTGAGGTCGAAGATCGCCTTGGCCGCCTGCGACCAGGGGCTCGGCGCGCCTTTCAGCAGCACGAGCCGCACCCCGGGCGCGGCCTGGGCCGTCTCGAGATCGACGAAGCGCACGTCAGGCGTCCGCCAGATCGTCGAGCACGCGCTGAGATTGCTCCGCGTGCTCGAGCAGCGCGCCAGCGAGCTTGCGCTGCAGCTCGACCTTCTTCTTCAGGAAAGCGCCGAGCTTCTGCTTGTCGAGCTTGCTCGGGTCGTGCGGCGCCGCCGGCAGCTGCGCGAAGGATCGCAAGGAAGTGGCCGTCTGCTGGGCCTCGCTGCCGATGCTCTCGTAGCGCTCCGCCGCTGACAGCAGCGCCTCGTGCTCACGCTTGGCTTCGGGTGTGGCGTTGCCCACCCATGCCGCATGCTCGCGCAGGTTCTCCGCCACGTGCTTGAAAAGCGCGCCGAGCTGGTCCGGAACGTTGGCGCCGGTCGCGAGCTCTTGTCCGCAGGTCTCTTCTGCTTGTTGCATGTTCGCTGCCTCCACGAATGCTGCTCGCGTACCACGCCGCGCTGGCGCACGGAATGTCTCAAGCTGAGCACGCGTGACCTCGTAAACGACTGCGATTACAGTGGCCCAGGAGGTAGCGCATGGCCATTGTACCGCGTCGTCTGACTGCGAAGATCGACGGTGACTTTGTCGTGTTTTTGATCGGCGCCCGGCTCAACCAGTGGTGGCGAATCACTGATTTCAAGTGGGTTGGTGACGCGATGGCCGCGATGATCCGCGAGCTGGAGCAGCGGCCAGAGAGCGGTTTCCTGGGCTATGAAAGCTGGGTCAGCGTGCGCCCGGTCATGATCCAGTACTGGCGCAGCTCCGAGCAGTTGATCGCATATGCACGCAGTCGCGACGCCACGCACTACCCCGCATGGGTGCGCTTCAACAAGGAGCTCTCCGAGCGCAAGAGCGTAGGGATCTGGCATGAGACCTACGTCGTACCAGCGGGCAGCTACGAATGCGTGTACAACAACATGCCGCCGTTCGGCCTAGCGCGCGTGGCGCAGGCGCTCGATGCATCGGGGCAGCACGCTACGGCGAGCGGTCGGCTGGGGCGCACGGATGGGGGCGATGCGCCGGTGTCGGCTGATGGGGTGGAGCGGGTTTGAGGGGTTCGGGTTTGGGAGTTAGTCGCGCGCAGACGCCCGGCGTGCTTGGAGTGAGGTGGATGGGGACGTATCGGGCACGCGGCGGCGTGGTGCTGTCTGCGAGCTCGGTGGCTTACGGCGCGCTCCGCGCGCCTAATTTGCGTTGTGCCGAGCGCGCAGCGTGTCCCACCGCCGCAACTTGGCGATCAACTCTTGGTCCGTGCAGCAGCTCACCGGATCCACTTCGGGGCCCACGCGCTCGCGCAGGGACGGAATCCGGTCGCGCTCGGCACAACGCAATTAGGCGCGCGGAGCGCGCCGTAAGCCGCCGACGTTGCACACGCCCCGACGCCGCCACGCGCCCGATACGTCCAAGCTCACCGCATCGCCCCGCGCACTGAGGCCAGCCCACGGCACCGCGCCATACGGCGCCCCGACGCCCGCCGGTTCCGACCCGGCCCTCCGCCCCCTCGTTAGCCCTGACCCCGCCGGCACTTTCACCGGCCCGCAATCACGACACCCCCCTACCAGCGCAAGCCCAAGCCCGACCACTCAACGCGCAGCCTCAACCTCCGCAACCGCCGCCGCCAACCGCTCCACCCCACGTTCAATCTGCACACCACTAAGGTTCGCGTATCCAAGCACCAGGCTCGCATGCCGCGGCCGGCTCAAGTAACAAACGTCCCCCGTATAAACCGCCACGCCACGCTGCAGCCCGCCGCGGCGTACTGCCCGTGCGGCTGCAGCTGGTAGCTGCGGCAGCTCGAGCCACATGTGCAGGCCCGCGGGCGCACCCGGGCAGCGCATGCGCGCGCCGAGCTTCGCCGTGAGCGCCGCGTGCAACGTCGCGCGCCGGGCGGCGTTCCGCAGCCTCGTGCGGCGCGCGTGCCGCTCGAGCTCTCCGCTCGCAATCAACTCCGCGAGCGCGGCCTGCTCGAGACCCGCCGCACCCGTGTCCACAGCCGCCTTCGCGCACAGGAACGCCTCGCACAGCGGCTCCGGCACGACCAGGTAGCCGATCCGCAGCGCAGGGAAGAGCAGCTTCGAGAGCGTGCCCACGTACAGCACGCGCTCGTGCTCATCGAGGGATTGCAAGCTCGGCAGCGGGCGACCTGCGTAGCGAAACTCGCTATCGTAATCGTCCTCCACGATGAAGCTGTCACGCTCCCTCGCCCAGGCCAGGAGCGCGCTGCGCCGCTCCGGCGTGAGCTCCACGCCCGTCGGGTAGTGATGCGACGGCGTCACGCACGCGAGCCGCAGGCGCTGCCGCTGCAAGCTGCTGCAGACTAGGCCTTCGTCGTCCACCGGCACGGGAACGAGCTCTGCGCGCGCTTGTGCGAATGCGAAGCGCACGCCCGGGTAGTGTGGATCTTCGATGCCCACGCGCTGCCCCGGATCGATCAGCACGCGCGCACACAGATCGAGCGCTTGCTGCGAGCCCGTGGTGACGATCACCTGGCTCGGGCTGCACCGCACACCACGCGCGCGCGCCAGATACGCCGCGAGCGCTGCACGCAGCGCCGGATGACCGCCCGGCGCGCGATAGCTCAGATCGCGCGAGCGCGCCTGCCGAACGTGGCGCGACAGCAGCCGCGCCCAGGTCTCGAGCGGTTGCTCCCGGTAGGCCGGCTCGCCGTAGCGGAAGTCGATCATGCCCTTGTGGTGCGGCAGCTCCCACGAGCCAACGCCGTGCTCGCTCAGCGCGCGCGCCGCCGCTGATAGCTGCAAGGGTCTGCGCTGCGGGTCCGGCGTGGTCCGCGGCGCTGCCGGCTCCGGTGCGCTGTCCTCTGGCAGCTGCGCGCTCACGTACCAGCCCGAGCGCGTGCGCGGCGCGATGTAGCCCTCACTGCGCAGCTGCTCCAGCGCAGCCGACAAGGTGTTGCGCGACAGCGCGAGCTCGCTCGCGAGCTGGCGACCACCCGGCAGGCGCTGGCCGGGCGTCCACGCGCCGTGCACGATCGCAGCGCGCAGCGCACGGTAGGCCTGGGCGTGCAGGTGTCCTTTGCCGTCGAGCGCCAGGGCCATCGCGCCCTGGTACCACGGATCGAACACACTCAGGAGGGCTCAAGCGCTCGCGCCCTGCAGCGCCTCGCCGAGCGAGGACACGCGCACCGGCACGCCGTTCAGAATCGACTGACCCACCACGGCCTCCACGCGCGAGTCATCCGTCCAGTCGTTCATGGACGCGCCGCTCACGGCGGCCGAGACGCGCTGGTACGCGGTCAGGCCTCCGTGACCGTAGCCGTGCGGCAGGCTGACCACGCCCTCGCGAACCTCGTCGCTGATGCGCGCGAGCACCTGGCCACGATGCACGCGGCTCTCGAGCAGCACCTGCGCACCGTCGCGCACGCCCAGCCGCTCGGCATCGCGGGGGTGGATGAGCAGGGTGCAGCGCTCCTTGCCGCTCACCAGCTTCGGCAGGTTGTGCATCCAGGAGTTGTTCGAGCGCAGCTCACGGCGGCCGATGAGCAGCAGCTCTCCGGCGCTCGTCAGCGGCCCGAGCGCCGCCGATAGCTGCGCAATGGCCGTGAGGATCGACGCGGGTGCGAGGTCCACACGCCCGTCGCGATGGAAGATGCGGTGCGCGAGCCCGGGCTGGACAGGCCCGAGGTCCACGCCCCGCGGCGCGCTCCGCACGTCCGCGCCGCGGATGCGATGCGGCCCGAAGCGCAGCACCAGATCGAACAAGCGCTGCATGTCGAAGCGCAGGCCGAGCTTGCGCGCGGCGCGAAACACCGCGTCCACTGGCTTCATACCGGTGGGCCCGCCGCCGAGCCGGAACGCCAGCTCCAGCATGATCTCCCAGTCCTCGAGCTCACCCTCGGCCTTCGGCAGCACCGGCTGGGTCCAGCGCACGAGGTTGTGCGCGGCGACGTTCGCGAACATCAAGTCGAGGTGGTCGTCGCTGAGTGGACCACACGGCGGCAGGATGATGTCTGCGAAGCGCGTGGTCTCGTTGATGTACATATCGATCGAGACCATGAAGTCGAGGCGCGAGAGCGCGCGAGCCAGGCGCGGACCGTTCGGGACCGTGAGCACGGGATTCCCGGCGTACGTGATGAGCGCGCGCACCTGCCCGGTGCCTGGCGTCTCGATCTCCTCGGCCAGGGTGGAGGCGGGCACGTCGCCCGCGGTCTCCGGCAGGCCGCGCACGCGGCTGCGCCAGCGCGCGAAGCCATCTGCACCCGCGAGCTTCGCCAGGCGCGGAAGATCGATGGCAGGCTTCGGAAACACCGCGCCGCCCTGAGCGCCGAGCCTGCCCGCGACCGCGTTCAGCAGATCCACCGCGTAGCTCGCGACCGTGCCATGCGCGTTGTTGCAGATGCCGATGCGCGCGTACGCCACGCTGGAGCGCGCGCGCGCAAAGTCGCGAGCCAGCCGTGTGATCACGTCTGCGGGCACGCCGGCGTGGCTCGCGACGCGCTCGGGTGTGAAGTCGCCGATCGCTGCCAGCGCTTCGCGCGCGCCGCGCGCGTGCTGCGCGAGCCAGGCTCCCTGCGCGAGGCCCTCGCTCGCGATCACGTTCACCATCGCGAGCAGCAGCGCGGCGTCGGCACCTGGCACGATCGGCACGTGCTCGTCTGCCATCTGCGCGGTCTCGCTCCGCCGCGGATCGATCACCACCAGCTTGCCGCCGCGCGCCTGCAGCTCACGCAGGCGGCGCCGCATGTCCGGCGCCGTGAGCAAGCTGCCGTTCGAGACCAGCGGGTTTGCGCCGATGCAGAGCAAATACTCCGTGTGCGCGAGGTCCGGGATCGGCGTGGACAACGTGCTGCCGTAGAGCAGATACGAGGTGACGAAGCGCGGGCTCGTGTCCTGGGAGCCCGCGCTCGTGGAGTTGTGTGTGCGTAGCGCGCCGAGCAGCGCGCCCCGCATCAAGAGCGGGCCGTGTTTGTGCACGACCGGCGTGCCCATGTACGACGCGATGGCGTGGCGCCCGTGCTGCTTCCGCAGCTGGGAGAGGCGCTCGGCGGTGATGCGAAACGCCTCGTCCCAGGGGATCGGATCGAAGCCGCCCTGCGCGTTGCGCCGCACCGGTGAGCGCAGCCGATCTGGATCGCGATGCAGATCGATCAGGGCGACGCCCTTCGGGCACAGATAGCCGCGCGAGCTCGGGTCGCGCTCATCGCCACGCACGTCGATCGGCTCGCCATCCACCACGCGCACCGCGAGGCCACAACCGGCCTCACACAGCGGACAGACCGTGTACTTGGTTGTCTCGACCACTTCCCACCTCATCCCCACAGAGTCTCGAATGTATAGGTCCCGAGATGCGTGGAGCGGTAGTGCCAGCTTCCGGATGTCGTCGGGGCCAGTTGGCGTCCGGCGCGCCGCCGAGCCTCGACGTTTGCGGTGGGTTGAGGCACCATCCGCGCATTTCATGTTCGCGGCCGCTGGGGACTCGGCGCGAACGAGCAGGAGCAGCGCAAGATGAGCAGCGCCTTTCGGCTCTCACGGGCTGGACGCAAGCGAGCCAGGTCTCGAAACCAAATGAGGTCGGTAGGTTGGGTGGTCTGGCAGTGAACGCAGTCGGGCGTGGCGTGATCGTGTGGGCGGAACCTGCAGCTCTGCTCGCACGCACGCTCGAGTGAGCCCGCACGGGGGCTTGCCGTCGGCCGGTCCCGTCCCCACAGAGCAGCGCGTGGCTACCCCCGGTCAGCGCTCCGCGCTCCTGAGCTTGGCGTTCGGGAACTTCGTGATCGGCAGCGGTGCGCTGGCGTTCATCGGCATGCTCGACACGGTCGCGGTCGATCTGCGCGTGACGCCCGCAGCGGCAGGCCAGATCGCGGGCCTCTTCTCGCTCGGGATCTGCATCTCGGGACCGATCCTCAGCGGGCTCACCAGCTCCTACGAGCGTCGGCGCGTGCTCACGGCGTCGCTCGCGCTGTTCGCCGTGGGCCACGTCGCCGCGGCGCTCGCACCGGATTACTTTTCCCTCTTGGCCATCCGCGTGCTGACTGCGTTCGCGGGCACGTTGTTCACGCCGCAAGCCGCCGCGACCGCGAGCCTGTTGGTGCCGCCGGAGCGGCGTGCCAGCACCATGGCGTTCGTGTTCCTCGGCTGGTCGCTCGCCGCGGTCGTGGGGCTTCCGCTCGGTGCGTGGCTCGGCGTGCACCTCGGCTGGCGCGCCGCGATGTGGATTCTCGCCGGGCTCTCTCTGCTCGGCGCGCTGCTCGTGTACACGTGCGTGCCGCTGGGGCTATTCGTGGGTCGCATCGACGGCGTGGCGTGGCGAGCGGTCGTGAGCCACCCGGTGCTGCTCCGCGTCGTGTCGGTGACGGCGATCCACGCGAGCGCGCAATTCGTGCTGTTTTCGTATCTCGTGGTCGCGTACCGCGAGGCGCTCGCGGCCTCTCCGAATGCGGTCGCCGTGTTGCTCGGGCTCACGGGCTTGGCGGGCTTCGTGGGCAACGTCTTCGCGGGCCGCATCGCGGATCGCGTGGGGCCACCCGCCGTGATCTTCGCCGCCATCTGTTTGATGCTGGGCGCCTTCGTCGTATGGGTCGCGCTGTATGAGCTCGGTCCCGGCACGCTCAGCATGGCGCTCGCGGTGATCGCTGCGCTGCTCTGGGGCAGCGGCAACTTCTCGGCGAACAGCATGCAGCAAGTGCGGCTCGTGAATCTCGCCCCGGCGCTGTCTTCCGTCTCGGTCGCGCTCAATACCTCGGCCATTTACCTCGGTCAGTTCATCGGCGCGGGCATGGGCGGCCTCGTGCTCTCGCATCCGCTCACGCAGCCGGGCTCGCGTGCCTTGCCGTGGATCGGGCTGCCGATCTTCGGCATTGCGCTCTGGGTCTCGGCCTCCGCGCAGCGCCGCGCAGAGCGGCATCCCGAGCCGGTGACGTCCGCCGGTTGATGCCGCTGTGAGCGGCGCCGGCTAGACGCTGCGTGCAGCCGCCGCCGCGTCTGTCATCGCGTGCACGTCGCGATACAGGCCCGGCAGGAACTTCGCCAGGTGGTTCATCTCTTCGGAGCAATGCTCGAAGAGATCCAGCAAGAAGCGGTCCGGGATCACGGCCCGCCGCACGGTGGCGCGGTTCGCCAGCTTCGTGACGTACGGTCCGACGATCGGCAACAGATTGCGGATCTCGCCGAGCCAGAACACGCTGCGCATCACGCTGCCGCCCGGCGTGGGCGTGACGGCGTGGACCAAGCTGCCGCCCTCGCTCTTGCGCACGCGATCGCTGGTCCGGGCGCAGATGAGCGTGCCCTCGCGCGCCGGCCATGCGGGCAGACCGAAGCTCTCCGGCGGGTGGAACGCGATCGCCAGCTTGTGCAGTGTCCTGCCGATGTACTCGTCGACGTACGACTCGTTACCGATGTAACGCGCGCGATCATCGCCCAGCCGCGAGCGATCCTCCTTCACCACGGCCTTGATGTGCGCCTTGGGGTGCCAGAGCTGGTAGCGCGCGCTCTCGGGCAAGTGCCAGCCGAACCACCAGTCGATCATCGCCGGCGTGACACCCGGGAGCTCCGTGGTGCAGACGACCAGCGCCCGCCCGTCCGTCGCGCGACGCACGCCGTCTGAAAGAGCCTCACGCGGCTCGATCGCCAGAGCGCGAGCCAGCTCGGGGCCGGGGAAATCCGCGCCGACCACCCCGCGCTCGTGCACGCGCCGCGCGGCGGCCGGCATCGGCGCGATGGGCAGGCGGTACGGCTGCAGATCCAGCATCGACTGACCCTCTACAAAGGTAGAGGGTCGAAGTCAACCCGGGCGCCGCAGCTCGTCAGCGATGCCCGAAACTGCTGCCATTCCGCGTGCGTGCGCCACGCCGCGGTGCGCTGAAGCCGGGTTTGGCCGGCCCGCGCGACGTAGACGCGCTGCCGCTCGCAGCAGCAGCCGACTCGTTGCCGCGGACGGGCTGACGGTGGGCATCGTTGTTGCGCACGGGCAGTGCCACGGCCGCGCTGTGCTCAGCGGGGCGGCGGCCTCTGTGGCGACGGCCGCCGTTCTGCGACCTTTCACCGGCTCCGTTTGCGCTGGAGCTCGAGCTCATCGGGCGCGGTCTGTGCGATCTGGCTTGCGGTGCCGGCTCGTCGCTCACATCGGGCGCGCCACTGGACAGCACGTGCGGATGATCGCTGACGACCCGGATGGAGGCCTTGATCAAGCGCTCGATGCTACGCAGATACGGCCGCTCCTCCTGATCGCAGAACGACAGGGCCGCGCCCGTGGCGCCCGCGCGGCCGCTGCGGCCGATGCGGTGCACGTAGGTCTCCGGCAGGTTCGGCAGGTCGAAGTTGATCACGTGCGAGAGCTGGTCGATGTCGATGCCGCGCGCCGCGATGTCGGTCGCCACGAGCACGCGCAGCTGACCGCGCTTGAACGCCTCGAGCGCGCGCTCGCGCGCCGATTGCGACTTGTTGCCGTGGATGGCTGCAGCGGAGACACCGCTCTTCTCGAGATACTCGGCCACGCGATTGGCGCCGTGTTTGGTGCGCGTGAAGGCGAGCGTGCGATCGATCGCGCCATCGCGCAGCACCCACGCGAGGAGCTTGCGCTTGTCGGCCTTGTCCACGAAGTACACGGACTGATCGAGCGTCTCGGCGGCGGACGACACCGGCGTGACCGCGACTTGCACGGGCGAGCTGAGGAGCGAGTTCGCGAGCGCGCGAATCGAGTCTGGCACCGTCGCGGAGAAGAGCAGGGTCTGCCGCTTCGTCGGCACGAGGCGCACGATGCGCTTCACGTCGTGGATGAAGCCCATGTCGAGCATGCGATCGGCTTCGTCCAGGATGAGGATCTGCACCTCGGAGAGCGTCAGTGCGCGCTGCTCCAGGAGATCCAGCAGGCGGCCGGGCGTGGCCACCAGGATGTCCACACCCCGGCCCAGCGCCTGGATTTGCTTGCCGATGCCCACGCCGCCGAACACGACCTCGGAGCGCAGCGGCAGATGCCGGCCGTAGCTGCGGAAGCTCTCGCCGATCTGGGCCGCGAGCTCGCGCGTGGGCGTCAGCACCAGGGCTCGAACCGGGCGCCTGCCGGGTCCGGGCGCCGCTTTCGCTAGCTGTTGCAGCACCGGCAGCGCGAAGGCCGCCGTCTTGCCGGTGCCCGTCTGCGCGCAGCCCAGCACGTCGCGCCCGGCGAGCAGGTGCGGGATGGCCTGGGTTTGAATGGGAGTCGGAGTTTGATAGCCCTCGGCGTCGATCGCACGAAGGAGGGGCTGATTCAGCCCAAGCGCTGCAAAATTCATGATCGAGCCGCGCATGCTGACACGTTCAGGCCCCATGGCAAGTCAACTTCCGCCCCAGCGCGCCCCACACGCGTCAGGTGTTGCAAGATCATGGCACCTGCGACACACGCTTCACGACGTCGCGGTGTGCGAGCCGATCCTGCGTGCGCCGTGCCACACCCACGCCGGCTCGAATCAAGCTTGCGTCGGCCGCGCTGGCCCGGCCTGGCGCGCTCCATCCCACCATCGCGCACGATGATGCGGCGCGTCGGTGATACCGGCGCCACGACGCCCAGAGCCGCAGCCATCAGCGGCAAGGTGAGCGTGCAGCCGCAGCTTGCGAAGCGCGCGTCGGGCGCTCGGTATCGGCGCGTGTCGGTGCACGGCGCTGGGCTGCGCGCAGCGGGCGAGCGCGTGGTGTGGTGTGCGCCGTGCTCGATCGCGCTCGGGCGCACGCGCCATTGTTGATCCGAGCGGGCGCGCGTTATGCTCGGGATGGTTTGGTCTTGTCATGTCAGCGCTGACCTCTCTCCTCGTACGCGACGACGCCGTGTCCGTACGCCAGATCGAGGATGCGCTGCAGCGTCAGATCATGGACGGTGGCGAGCTGGACACCGCCTTGCTCGAGCTCGGTGCGCTGCCCGAAAACGTGCTGATCTCGTACCGCGCGGCGAGCGAGCACGGCCTGCCCGCCGGCCGTGAAGAAGTGATGAGCGCGAGCGCGGCCACGCGCGTGCTGCTGCCAGCCGACAAGGCGCTGACCCTGCGCGTGGCGCCGCTCGCGCACGACGCCACCAGCCTGACCGTCGCTTGTTGCCGGCCGCTCTCAGCGGCGGAGCTGGCCCAGCTCAGCGACTGCACCGGTCTGCGGATCGCGCAGCGCATCACGAGCGAGCTGCGGGTCGCCGTCGCGCTCGAGCGCTTCTACGGTGTGCCGTTGTCGGAGCGGCTGGCTGCGTTGCAGGCGCGCGTCGATGCGCAGGCCCCGGGCGAGCTGCGCCACGTCGAGCCCCTGCCCGGAGATCCCGCTGCGGAACAAGCGCACGCCGAGCCGCTGCCCGACTTCGAGGAGAGCGAAGACTTCGAGGCCGCGCTCTCCGCGGCCTTCGAACGCGCGAGCGGCGCGCCTTCGGGACCGCCCGTCGCGCGCAAAGAGGAGCCCGATCCCACGGCCACTCGGCCACTCGCCGGAAAGAAACGGCGCCGGCGCTCGAGCCCGGCCGCAGCCCAACCTGCGCCCGCTGCGGACGACGTCGCACACGCCACGACGGACAAGCCAGCCCCGCCCGCAGAGCCCAAGACGGGGCTCGCCCCGGCGGCTGCGGCGCGCAACTCGGGGCCGGCGCGGCGCCCGCCCGTGCGCTTGCCGCAGGGGCCGCTCGCGGCGGCGACGGCCGAAGAGGCCTTGAACGCTGCCGAAGAGCGCGACGCGGTGATGGAGATCTGCTTCCGCTTCGCGCGCCAGTACTTCGACACGACGGTGCTGCTGTCGATCAAGGACGAGCGCGCGGTGGGCGCGCTCGCGCACAACGCTTCGGCGCTCGTGGACGTGCGAGACATCTCCGTGCCGATCCTGCGCGGCGGCTCTCTGGACGACATGCTGCGCTCGCTCCTGCCGCGCGTCGTGGATCTGTCGCGCAAGGACGAGGATCGCGTGCTCGCGCTGAGCCTCAAGCGCCTCGCCGCCCAGCCGGCCGCGCTCGCGCCGATCTGCATCAAGCGCCGCGTCGTGTCCGTGCTGTACGGGGATCGCGGCGGCGAGATGCTGTACATCGACGAGCTCTCCGAGCTGCTGGCGTTTCTGTCGCACGTGTCGCGGGCGTTCGAGCGCATCATCCGCACGCGCAAGGCGCTCGGCCTGTCGAACACGGGCACACCCGCGGCGTTCCGCGATCTGTCGCACGCGCCGACGCAGCGCTCCTTGCCCGTGCCGCAGCTGCCGCAGCTGGGAGCGGACAAGCCCGAGAGCGTCGCGCTCCACGATCGCATGCAGCGCGCGCTCGAGACGCTCGGGGTGGGGCGGCCCGCGCCGCCGCCCCCCGCACCGCAGCCACGGGCGGCGCAGCCGATAGCGGCGCAGCCACCAGCGGCACAGCCGCGCGTGCCTGCGGCTCCACCTCCGCCTCCGGCCACGGACGAAGACCTCGACGTCGATCCGGACATCTACGCGACCGCGCGCATTCCGATCCAGCCCATGCCGCTGGAGCAGTTCGAGAGCACACCGCGCTACCTGTCGAAGCCGCCGCCGGGCGCCGGCCGATACCAGAGCTTGCACCCGCGCGAGCCCGCGGCGGTGGACGATCTCACGCCGCGCGAGCGCCCTGCGGAGCCCGCGCCGCGCCCGCGCGTGGAGGTCGAGGCGGAGGCGAGCCCTGCCGTCCCGCGTGAAGAGGAGACGCAGCGCGTGCGCTCGGGTAGGACCGGCCGGCCCCGGTATGGTCGGTCCTCGCCTCCGCGGCGGCAATCCGTGCCGCCGCCGCCAGCGAGCCCGCTGCAGTCCTCGATCGGACGCGCCTCGCTGCACGCGTCCAAGCCTGCCCCGGGATCAGGCGCGTATCACAGCTCCGGTCTCACGACCGAGTTGATCAGCCTGCCGCCCAATCGCCTGCCGGAAGGTGCGGCGGCGCTGCTGCAGGGCGAGTCGCTGCCGGTCGCGGCCATCGCGGCGCCGGCTGCACCGGCCGCGGCCGCCCCGGAGTCGCATCCCCCGGCGCGCGAGGTCGCGAACCACAACGCGCCGCGCGAGCTGTCCCCGTTGCCGATCGCCATCTCGGTCGTGCCGCCTCCCCCGAGCACCGAGCCGCCGCCCGTTCAGCTGGAGCCGCTCCTTTCTGCGCTGCTCGCGCGCGAGGCGGAGGACGATCCGTCCGCCGAGGTGCAGCAGCTGCACGCGCTGGGGGAACCGGCGCTCGCTGCGCTGCTCGCCCGCTTTCCGGGCCCGCTGTGGTTCGACCGCAGGCGTCCGCACGTGCGCGTGCCGTTCGGGCGCGACCTGAGCCCCGTGGCGCGTGCGCTCGACGCGTTCGGCGAGCAGGCGCTCGCGCGCTTCGCGCCGCTGCTGCGCGCGGCGGACACGGAGGCGCGCTACTACGCGACCCTGTTCGCGTGCGAGGGTGTGCATGCGGCGCTGCTCGAGCCGCTGCTCGAGCGGCTCTTCGACGACGATGCCCAGATCCGTCTGCTGGTGCGCGACGTGCTGCCGCACTACCGCAGGCTGCCGGGCTTCGAGCCTGTGGCGGAGCGCCTGTGCTCGCAGGCCCTGGCCTCCCAGGCTCCCGTGCGATCCCGGCTCGCCGCGATCGATGCCATCAGCGTGCTGCGCGACGCGGCCAGCGTACCAACTTTGATCGAGCTGAGCGGTCACACGGACAAGCAGCTCTCGGTGCCGGCGCTGCGGGCGCTGATCGCGATCACCTGTCAGGACTTCGGCAAGGCTACCAAGAAGTGGCGCGCTTGGTACGAGAGCAACGCCTACCGGCACCGCGTGGAGTGGCTGATCGACGGCCTGATGCACTCCGACCAGAACCTGCGGGCCGCGGCGGGGCTGGAGCTGCAGAAGCTCACCCAGGTGTATTACGGATACGTCGCCGCCGCCTCCAAGCGGGAGCGTGAGCTGGCGCAGAAGCGTTACTGGGACTGGTGGCGGACCGAGGGTCGCAAGAAGTTCTGAGCGCGACCCCGCGTAGCGTCCACGCGCATAACGCATCGACACGTACGGGCTTTCTTGGCATGCGCCGCGATTTGGCGTAGTTTCCATGCCAAGGTTCATTTTTCGATCAGGGGCCGATCTCGGCTCCTTGGCGAGGACGAGCCAATCACGCGATTCGGCGGTGACGTGATGAAGCAAAAGCCCGATGCCAGTTGGAACGCCGGCTCCACGGAGCGACGTGGGGTACGCGAGTCACTGACCCGTGCCGGCGTGCAGTTGGGTTACGCCGTGACGGGAGCGTTGACGAGCTCACTCGAGGCTCTCGAGGAGCGGCTCGAGTCGGGGCCGCCGTCGGGCGGCACGGCCCAGAACCGGATGCGCGAGCTGCTCAACCGCGATCGCGCGATGCTGCACACGCGCCGCACGCGCGGTGCGAACGCGAAGCCGGACGAGTCCGCTTATGGCTTCACCGGCAAAGAGTCGGGCGGCACCGCCCGCGGCCGCATGCGCGAGCTGCTGAACCTGGACCGCGCCCAGCTCGCCACCTTGGATGAAGAGCCGTTTGCGGAGCTGTTCGAGCAGTCGGGGACGATGTCGCTCCCGGCTGCTGCGCCCGGCGCGAGCGCACAGCCCGCGTCTGCGCCGCAGCTGGTGGCTGCAGTCGCCCATTCGGCGTCTGCGAAGCCCGCCTCGGTGGCTCCAGCGGTGTCATCGGTCGCCGTCTTGCGCGCACCCGTGAGCGTCGGCCAGCCCGCGGCGAGCGTGACGCCAGCAGATGACGCCGCTCGCCCCCATCAGCTCGCATCCGCTGCGCCACTCGCGCCTGCGTTCGCGGCCGCGGTGTCGGCTGGCCTCGTGGCACCGGGGAGCGCGGTCAGCTCCGCGCCGCTCGCTCCAGCATTTGCAGCTGCGGTTTCGGCAGGCCTCATCGCGCGCAGCGAGTCGCCCGTGCGCACGGCACCGCTCGCGGCGCCCGTCAGTGCGCCAGAGAGCGCTGCGGCTGTCGCGCCCGCCGCGCCGCTGATGGCTGCTGCTCCGCAGCTGAGCGCAAGTGCGCCCGTGGTCACGCCGACCGCCCAACGCCTGCCGCTTTCGGCTGCGAGCGCGGTCGTACCCGAGGCTACGCAAACCGCTGCCACTCCGCTGCAGCCATCAGCTGCTCTCGCCGCCCGCGGTGCGGTAGCCGTCGCTAACGCCCCCGCGCAGGTCGAGGCGGCTAGCGTTCCGGCCACGTCCGCCCAGCCCGCGAAGCCCGCGCGTTCGATGCCGCAGCTACCGAACCAGGCACCCGTCGGCTCGGCTCCGGTCTCCGCGCTCGTGAATGACGGCGGCGACAGCCCGATCCGCACGCGCAGCATGGCTCGCTTGCTCGCGCTCCAGGGCTACCGTGATCGCGCGCTGTCCATCTACGACGACCTGGTCGCCGCAGAACCGGACAACGCCGACCTGCGCGCCGAAGCCGATCGTCTGCGCGGCTGAAGCTCGGTAGCGGTGAGCTCCTGACCTGGAAGGCCTGAGCTCGCCGCACGAGAAGACCTGAAGCTGCATGAGCGCGTGACTCATGCAGCTTCAGCGTGTTCTCGCAACGTGCATCAGCGGTTGATGTTCTGACGGGCTTCGCCCTTCAGTTCTTTGGCCCGCCCTTCGGCTTCCATCTGCTCGTCGTCGATCAGCGCGCCGACGCGGTTCTTGACCGCACCCGCGACCGACTCGACGGCGCCCTTGGCGCGCTCCGCACCCTTCGCGGCTTCCTGCTTGGCCTTGCCCTTGAGCTCCTGGGCCTTGCCTTCGGCCTGCATCTGCTCGTTGCCGATCAGCTTGCCCGCAGCGCCCTTAATCTTGCCGCCGATCTCCTCGGCAGTTCCTTCGGCTCGCTTGCTCGTGTTACTCATGATGATGTCTCCTGTTCACGCGCGCTCCCGAAGCACGCGGCGTCTACCAGGGTCATTGAGCAACGAGCATGCCGCTGTGGGCGGCCGCAGCCTGCAATTCGGTTACACCCCCGTGAGCGCCCGCTGTGCGCGGCGCCGCGCGACTGCCTGGGCAGCAGTGACGCCTCAGGGTCGCGTGGTCGCCTCAACGTGCACACGATGCGAGCGCCGCATGGGGCGAGGATGCTTGCTGCACTCAGGTCTGGAAGCGGTACGTGTCGCCATCGCGCTTGACGTGGCCTGCGGTGGGTGCCGCGAAATGCGTGCCGATCACGAGCACCTCCGCATCTGCCAGCTGCGCCAGCAGCGAAGCGCGCGTGCGCTCGGCTTGGCCGCGGTCCTCATCCCATGGGGTGGCCCAGCTGGGCCGGGCCATCTGACAGGGGTGGTGCAGCACGTCGCCGGTGATCAGCGCGCGCGAGCCGCGCGACTCGATGTGTACGCTGACGTGACCTGGCGTGTGCCCAGGCGTGGGCAAGAGCGAGATCTCCGGGCTGAGCCGCGCATCCGGCGCGATCAAGTCGAGCAGGCCCGCGCTCACGATGGGCTGAATCGAGTCCTGCATGATCGCCCGCTGCTCGTCTTCATCCGACGTCAGCCAGTAGGCGTGCTCGGTCTGGCTGACCAGATAACGCGCGTTCGGGAACGTGGGGACCCACTGCCCGTCCTTCAGGCGCGTGTTCCAGCCGACGTGGTCCACGTGCAAGTGCGTGCAGAGCACCGCGTCCACCCGCGCTGGGTCGCAGCCCTGAGCGGCGAAACGCTCCAGAAAGTCCGTCTGCAGCGGGCGCTTGCCGGTCATGCGCCGCGGCTTGTCGTTGCCGAGACAGGTGTCCACCACCAGGCGCAGCCCGGGCGCCTCCACCAGCAGGGCATGCACCGAGCTCAGCAGGTGACCCTCCGGAGTGGCAAAATGCGGCTGAAGCCAGGACAGCTCGGCGAGCGCGTCCGGGTGCGCGTCTTTGATGAACGGGTAGCGTTCGCTGTAAGGCACCGGCGTCTCGAGCTCCACCACGCGCCGAATCGTCACATCCCCCACCGTCCAACTGAGCGTCATCGTGTCCTCCCGGACCGAGGCGAGCGCGCCACGGCCATCGTTCGCGTAGCGCATTTGTCGCTGGGCGCATAGCGTTCGCGCGGAGTTCCTGCGCTGGCGCGGCCTGTGCAACGTGACGACGAAGACCTTCATGCGGGAGTCGAGCACATGCCGATGATGCAAGCCGTAGCCATCCACGATTTCGGGGGTCCGGAGCGCCTTCAGCTCGAGACCATCGACCGTCCCGAGCCGGGGCCCACGCAGGTGCTCATCCGCGTCTGCGCGGCCAGCGTGAACCCGGTGGACTACAAGACGCGCAGCGGCAGCTTCCCTCCGGTCAAGCGCGAACAGCTGCCCAAGATCCTGGGGCGCGACGTCTCGGGCGTGGTGGAGCGCGTCGGTGAGCAGGTGATCAAGCTGCATCCGGGCGATGCGGTCTACGCGATGCTCGACGCAGAGCACGGCGGCTACGCCGAATACGTCGCTGTCGAGGCGGAGCTGTGCACCCTGAAGCCGGTCTCGCTGACGCACGCAGAAGCCGCGGCCGTGCCGCTCGCGGCCCTCACGGCCTGGCAAGGCCTGTTCGATCACGGTCAGCTCAAGCCGAAGCAACGCGTCTTGATCCACGGCGGCGCGGGCGGCGTAGGCCACTTCGCGGTGCAGCTGGCGAAGGCGAAGGGCGCCGAGGTCATCACGACCGTCAGCGGGACCGACATCGAGTTCGCGCGTGAGCTGGGCGCAGACGTGGTGATCGATTACCGCGCGCAGGCCTTCGACGAGCAGGTGAAAGACGTGGACCTGGTGTTCGATCTCGTCGGGGGTGAGGCGCAGCAGCGCTCATGGTCGGTGCTGAAGCAAGGCGGCCGCATCGTCTCCACCATCGCGCAGCCGTCGGAGGAAGAGGCGCGCAAGCACAACGCACAGGCCATCGTGTTCATGGCGCAGCCAGACGCTGCAGAGTTGTCGCAGATCGCGCGCTTGCTCGACGAGGCCCAGGTGCGCTCGATCGTGACCGCGCAGCTGCCGCTGGCCGAGGCCGGCAAGGCCCAAGAGACGTTGGAGCGCGACCACGTGCGCGGCAAGGTCGTGCTGCAGATCGGTCAGGCTTAGTCAGCAGTCCGTGGCGGCGACCGGCTCGTGCCCCGGTCGCCGCCGACGCGAGCGCTCATCAGCTGAGGCGCGTCTCCGGCCCGGTCCCCTTGTGGCCCTCCTTGGGCACGCCTTCGCTGTCGTCCACACCTGCGGTGTGTGCGCGCTGTAGGGTGCGTTTGTGCTCGTCCGAGATGGGTTTCACGTCGGCCGTGCTCGCGTCGCCCAGAGCGGCACCCTGCGCCTGCAGCTCTTCCGCGAGGCGCGCAGTAAAGCCTTCGATGCGCGCGACATCGTCCCAGCTCCGGAGCGGTCGGCTCTCCACCAGCCTGCGCGCGCGCTCGGGCCCGAGGCCCACCTCGAGGTCGAGCTGATCTTCGCTGGCATGGTTCAGGTCCAGGTTCTCTACACGGTGAACTGGCAGCTTCATGGCAATGGGCTCCTCGGTTGTGACTGCCGAGAAACAATGCAGTTTCAGTACCAAGCAGAAGCCGCTGTCGTGCACGCGCGCTGGGCTTTCCTGACTGTAGCGCGCGGTCATGTGGGGCTGACGGCTCGCAGTAGCTCGCGTAACCAGGTGTGGCCTGGGTCGTGGCTGAAGCGTTCGTGCCAGTGCAGATAGACTTGGTGCACTGGCAGCTTCAGGGGCGGCTCGAGCGTGACGATGCGGCCGGGAGCTGCAAGGGTGGCGAGCGCCGTGGGCGCGGTCAGGATCAGGTCGCAGGTCGCGACGATGGAGAGCGCCGAGTAGAAGTGCGGCACGCGCAGCGCGATGCGCCGACGCAAGCCGTGCTTTGCCAGCGCATGATCCACGATGCCCGGGCCGGTGCCGCGCAGGCTGACCACGAGGTGCGAGAGCGCCGCGTAGGTGTCGAGACTCAGCGGGCCCGCGCGCTTGCCCTTCTTGCCGAGCACCGGGTGATCGGCGCGCAGCATGCAGATGTGGCGATCGCGGAAGAGCTGCTTTTGCACGAGCCCAGCTGCGCTTGCAGCCTCGGGGTCGAGGTTCAGCTCTTGCACTTGCGGGAGCACGGCCGCGTCGACCTCACCGCTCTCCAGCTGCTGCAGCAAGCGCGCGCGGTCCAGCGGCACGATGGAGATGTCCACGCCCGGCGCCTCGCTGCGGACGCGCTCCAGCAGACGCGGCATGGCCACGACGTCGAACAGATCCGGCGTGGCGATGGTGAACGCGCGCCGCGCGCTGTGAGGCTGCCAGGTGGTCGGCTGCGTGAGCGCGCGGCCGAGCGTGTTCAGCCCAGCGCGCAGCGGCACGACGAGCGCCTCTGCGCGCGGCGTAAGCAGCATGCCGCCGCGCGTCCGCACGAGCAGTGGATCACCTAGCAAGTTGCGCAGCCGGCGCAACGCGTGGCTCACGGCCGACTGCGTCACGCCCAGCCTCGCCGCCGCCGCCGTGACGTTGCGCGTGCGGGCGAGCGCGTCGAGCGCCACGAGCAGGTTGAGATCGATGCGGGCCAGGTCTTCGATGCGGACGACGCCCTCAGCATCATGAACGCTGTTCATGTCGAGATGAGAGCGCATCATTGGATTCATGGCAACGGCGCGGGCATGTTCAGCGTGTCCGGTGGCGATGAACGCCGCCCGCAACACGAGGAACTGTCATGAAAGTCTTGGTGCTGGGAGCTACGGGAGGTTCGGGTCGGGCTGCGGTCGAGGCGCTGCTCGCGCAAGGGCACGAGGTGAGCGCGCTCGTGCGACGTGCGGACGCCGACCTGCCGCAGGGCGCGCGCATCATTCAGGGTGACGCGCTGCGGGCCGAGGACGTGGGAGCCGCGGTGGCAGGGCAAGACGCCGTCATCGTGACGCTCGGCATCCGCGAGAACACGCTACGCGTGCGGCTCCTCGGACCCGCGCACACGCCGCTCGACGTGCGCTCGCGCGGCACGCGCCACGTGATCGCGGCCATGCGCGCGCACGGCGTGAAGCGGCTCGTGGTGCAGACGTCTTACGGCGTCGGTGCCACGCGCGATCGGCTCAGCGTCCTGGACAAGCTGTTCTTCGCGCTGCTCATCGCGCCGCAGATCGCGGATACCGAGCAGCAGGAGCGAGCCGTCCGCGAGAGTGGGCTCGACTGGCTCCTGATCCAACCCGTGCACCTCACGGACGGCCCCGAGGCGGACCTGCCGCTCGCGTCCGCGACGGGCGAAGTTGGGGCGCTCAAGGTCTCGCGCAAGAGCGTCGGCCGCTTCCTCGCGAGCGCCGCGACCGATGGCCGTTACGTCCACCAATCGCTGGCGCTCTCGAGCGCCGCGACACACAGCGCAGTCGTGCCGGCGTGAGCCTCAAAGCGCGAAGCTGCGCATGAAGGCTGTGAGAAGCCGAGGCCGGGGAGCTCCAGGCAGAGCACGCGGAAGTCCTCGCGCAGCAGCGCGAACAGCTCGGCGTGGTGTTCGATCAGCATCGGCATGTCGCATACGAAGACGAGGCTGCGCGCTCCGTGGCCGACGTCCCGCACGCGCATGCGGCCGCGCGACGTGAGCAGTGTCCGGATCCCGTCCGCCGCGTTGTCACGCTGCCCGCGAACCCGCGCGAGCCACGCGCGATCGAGCCAAGGTGCATTTATCATCCCCTGCCTTCGTGTGACGCCAGCAGTTATGACGAGCGCTGCGCGCACGCGTGTCAGGGGTTGTCAGGCCTTCGCCACGATCAGGGCGCGCTGCCGCTGTCCGCTGCGTCCTGCGTGGACCAGTTGTCGTCCGTGCAATAGATGTCCGCGTCATGCAGGACGAAGCCGAAGAACACGCACATCTCGGCCGGGAACGTCACGATCTTCGTCGAGGTGTTGTTCCATGCGCAGCGCGCATGCAGGATGCTCCCGGCCGGCACGCGCTTGGGCGACTCGGGCGGGAAGTGCGAGAAATTCGGATTCAGCGCCATGTCGCCGGTCCACTTGGGGTCGTCCTTGAGCGTGTGCCGCACGCCGTCGGGGTCCGTGAACTCCGTCGTCATGGTGACGCCGTAGTCGTGCATGTGGTTCGAGACCTGGATGAACTCCAGGTCCTTCTTCACGTGACACGTGATGTCCATGGTCGACTCGACCTGCGGGGGCAGGTTGATCGCGAGCGAGGTGGCGGACATGATGCTGGCGAGCTTCCTGGACGGATCGGTCGGCGCGAGCTTCACGTCCAGTACGCTGCGCGCCGTGATCGTGCGATCGGTGGCATTCAGGTAATGGGTCTGCACCATGAGGTAGCTGCCCTTCTTTACGCGAAAGACGATGCCGGGCGGCAGCTTGACGTTCGCGCCGCCTTCGCCACCGACACCGCCCATGAGCCGTGTGGTGAGATTATCGGCGTCCTGCCAGAGGCGCGTGAACCCGGGCTCCTGCGCTTCCTGCGCGGCGTACATGAGCGCGTGATGGCCGGTCAGCGACTGATCGCCGCGGATGTCGATCACGTCGTAGTCTTGATCGAGCGGGCCACCGACCCACTGGGCCCAGTCGTCCGAGGCGCCGGCAGGCACCTCGATGGGCTCCGTCTCGAAGCGCTGGTAGCCGTCTTCGAGCGGAGGTGGATGAAAAACCCCCTCGTGCGGGGCCGTGACGGACGTGGCGCCCGCGCGCCCGCCCGGGTAGCCGGTGCCGGCAGCGGCCGCTGACGGCTGCGGCGCCTGCTCTGAATCATCGCACGCAACACACGTGACAGACACGAGCCACGCTGCGGCCAGCAAACGGCACACGCGCGTAGCGACGACGTTCGGCGACATAGGCTCCCCCTTGCTTTTTGCCACCTTCTGTCACTGCGCAGAAAAGATCAAGCGCGTCTCGTGACGAATGGCCGTGCACCGCTGTGGCGTCTGCTACGTTTCCGGCCCGTGAATGGCTCAGCCAAGTGGCAGCTCGTTGCGCTCGATCTTGATGGCACCTTGCTCCGGAGCGACGGCAGCCTGTCGGCGCGCACCGCGTCGGCGTTGCGTGCGGCGGAGCGAGCGGGGCTCACGCTCGTGATCGTCACGGCGCGCCCGCCGCGGCGCGTGCGCACGATCGCGGCGCACCTCGGCCTGCGCGGCCTCGCGCTGTGCAGCAACGGCGCGGTGCTCTACGACCTGGATCGCGAGCGCATCGTGCAGCAGACGTCGTTGCCCGTGGAGCTCGCGCATGCCCTGGTCGAGCAGCTGCGGCGCACGCTGCCGGAGGTCGCCTTCGCGATCGAAGCCGGCGCACGCTACGGCTGCGAGCCACACTACGCGATCCCGCTGGAGCACGCACACGACGCCGTGGATCCCGCGCTGCTACGCGACGACGCGCTGCGCTTGTGCGCGCTCGGCGCGACCAAGCTCATCGTGCAGCACGCGCTCACGCCGCTGCCGCTCTTGCTAGAGCACGTGCGCGAGCACGCGGGCGCGCTGAGCGTCACGCACAGCGGCTCGCAGTTCGTGGAGGTCGCCGCCTGCGACCTCACGAAGGCGGCGGCGCTCGCCGTGTTGTGCGCGCAGCGGGGCGGAGGTCGGGAGCCGCGGAGCTTGCGGAGCGGGTCCCGCGACCGCCGCTATGATGGGCATCGACGCGGCCCAGGTGATCGCGTTCGGAGACATGCCGAACGATCTGCCGATGCTGCTGTGGGCGGCACGCGGCGTCGCCGTCGCGAACGCCCACCCGGACGTGCTCGCCGCCGTGCGCGAGATCACCGCGTCGAACGACGAGGATGGAGTGGCGCGCGTGCTGGAGCGCTTGTGAGCGCGCTTAGCTGCTGGGTGTGTCGTCGCGGCGCCGGATCAGCTGCCGCAGCTGCTCACGCGTGACGCCCAGGCGCTGCGCGGTCTGCTGCGCCAGCGACGTGGTGGCCACGCCCGGCACGAAGCGATACGTGGGATGCTCCGTCGCGTCGAGCTCCACCTGCAAGAAGGAGAGGCCCAGCGCCTGCGCCTCGCTCTGCAGGCTGTGCGCGAAGGACAGAAAGTGCGTCGTGATGTGGACCTCGTGCTCCAGCTCGTGCAGGAGCTCGAGCAACATGCGGAAGATCTCTTCGCCTTCGCTCGGATTGGTGCCAGAGCACAGCTCGTCCAGCACCACGAGCGATCCGCCCTGCGCGTGCTCGAACAGAGAGCGGATGCGCGTCAGCTCCATGCCGAGCCGGCCCTCTTTCTGGTCGGCGTGCGGCGCCTCTCCGAGCGACACGAACATGCCGCACACCAGGCGAATGGAGGCCGCGCGCGCCGGCACGAAGCAGCCGACCTGTCCCAGCAGCTGGTGCAGCGCGAGCGCCTGCAGGAAGCGCGTCTTGCCACCGGAATTGGGTCCGGTCGTGATGCACGTGTACACGAAGCCCGGCAGCTGCACGTCGGTCGCGACCGGCACGCGCTCCTGCCCGAGCAGCAGCGGATTCCACAGCGCCTCGACGCGCTTCGACGTGTCTTGCGAGGCGTCGTCAGTCACGATCTGCGGCAAGCACACGGGCAGGCCCTTGTGCTCTGCGAGCGCCTTGAAATGCAGCGCGCCGAGGTACAGCTCCAGATCGCCTTTCAGCTGCAGGAGCACGGGCACGTGCTCGCGCACGCCTTCCCAAACGGTCTCGAGCCAGCGATCGACGATCTCGTTCGGCCCGATGGTGAAGCCGCGCAAGAACGCCGAGACGCGACGCCACAGCCGCACGAGCGGAGGCACGTGGTACGGCTGCACGCGCCGCTCCTGGAGGCTCGTGATCGCGAGCGAGCGCACCTTGCCGTCCGCGCCCATGCACAGCTGCAGATCCACGCGCGCGCTGTCCGCTTCGAAGTCGAGCAGCGCCTCGAGCTGCTCGAAGCCGCGCGTCTGCTTCACCTGCTCGCCGAACTGGTGCAAGCGCCGCAGCGCGGAGTGCGCCTGGGCAAATGGGCCGTCGAGGCTCCGCAGCGCGTCGCGGATCACGCGCAACAGATCGAGGCGCCACTGGTTGGTCTCGAGGCGCGCGTCGCTGCCCTCGTCATCGAGCATGCCCGGCAGCACGCACAGTGCGGCGTACGTTCGCGTGAGCGCGTCGTGCAGCGCAGGGCTCTCCGACAGCTCGCGCAGCACCGCCTGACGTACCTCGACGTCCTCGCGCGCCTGCGGCGGGCGCATGAGCAAGCGGAGCAGGTGCGGGCGATCGATCGGTGCGGGCTTGCCGTGCAGCGGAAAGTCGAAGGCCAGCGCCACGAGCTCCTCGAGGAACAGCCCGCCCTGCAGCGCCTCCGGACTGAAGCTGGAAGCGGCGAGCGCGGTGCGCGACAGCGCCGACTGCAGCGCCCCACCCGCGCTGCCCGCGATGAACGCAAACGACAGCGCGTGCAGGAGCGCCGCCTCATCGACGCTGATCGCGGGCGTGTGGTGCAACAGATCCGGCAGAACGCCCCGCGTCTCGGGCACCAGCGCGAGGCTGCGTTCACGCGGCGGCCGCTGCGAGCGCGGTCCGGGCGCGCCGTCCTGGCCTGCGTCAGCGCGCAACAGCGTGCGACGAGATCGAGGACGCGCAGCCCGAGCCGAGAGTTTCATGTCATGTTCATCACCGGAACGTCGCGCGATTGCAAGCCCGAAGCCCTTCAACCCCGCGTGAGCTGCGGCATGACCTCAGACGCGAACAGCTCCATGCTGCGCATGGCGGCGGTGTGGGGGACGAGGCCACCGAAGTTGAACCAGGTGATGATGCGCGCGACCTTGAGCTCGCGCTGGACGCTCTGGAGCTTTTCGATGCAATCGTCGGGCGTGCCGAGCGCGCCCATGACCGCGGCGACTTGCTCGTAGCCGAGCGTGCGCACGCGCTCGATCAACAGCTCGAGCGGCGCGCGCTCTTCCGCGCTCCGGCAGTGCGCGAGGCCGGCCTCGGCGACGGCCATGGCGAGCTGGGCAAAGTAACGGATGCTCGGCTCCATCAGCGCGCGCACCTCCGCCTGCTCGCGGCCCACGAGCACGGGCATGAGGACGCTCACGTCGTTCGCCGTGGCCGGTGCGTGGCCGGCTTCCGCGCGCCCGGTCTCGTAGACGTCCATCAGCTGCGGCAGCCGCGGCAGCGGGTTGATGTTGGTCGCGAACATGATCGGCAGCCCGGCGCGGCCGGCCCACTTCGCGGTCTCGGGGCTGTTCGCCGCCACGCGCAGCAGCGGGTGCGGGCGCTGCAGCGGGCGCGGTGACAGCGACACGTCTTCGAGATCGTAGAACGCGCCGCGAAACGAGAAGCGCTCCTCGCTCAGGCAGCGCTGCAACACGCCCATGCTCTCTTCGAAGCGCGCGCGGCTCTGCGCCTGGTCCACACCGAGGCCGCGATAGTGGATGGCGTTGCCGCCTCGGCCCACGCCGAGCTCCACGCGTCCGCCGCTCAGCACGTCGAGCGTGGCCGCTTCTTCTGCCACGCGTACGGGGTGGTTGAGCGGCATCTGCACGATCGCGGTGCCGAGGCGCAGCTTGCGCGTGCGCGCCGCGATCGCCGCCAACAGCAGCATGGGGCACGGCATCACGGAGGCGGCGCGCACGAAGTGGTGCTCGACGGGCCACACGGATTCGAAGCCGAGCGCATCGGCGTGTTGCGCTTGCTCGAGCGTCTCACGGTAGATCTGCTCCGGGCTGTGAGAGCTCGGGCAAGACATCAAGTAGTGCAGACCGAATTGCATGACGACGTGCTCCCTGGCTGAGGTCATGAAAAGCTGCGCTCCGCATGAGCAAGTCACGCGCCAAGCGCGAGACGCGATGCACGGGCGTCTCGCGCCCTAACTAGACGTGTGCAGGCGGCACGGTGCCGGCACGTGCCAGGCACAGCGTATCCGCAGGGCCACATCGAGTACACTGCCGCGCGGGAGGGCAAACCATGACAGTTCTGATCGAGCGTGATGGGCCGATCGCGGTGCTGACCATCGATCGACCGCAAGTACGCAACGCCGTGGATCCCCAGACGGCCCGCCGGTTGTTCGCCGCCATCCAAGATGCAGAGCGAGATGACGCCGTGCTCGCCACGGTGCTCACGGGAGCAGGTGGACACTTCTGTGCGGGCTTCGATCTCAAGGCGCTGACCCAGGGCACGACCGACGGCCCGCGCGAGCTGCCGGGCCCGCACGCGGGACCGATGGGGCCGTCGCGTTTGCTCGCCGACCGCGATCAGGTGGAGTCCGGTGTGTCATTGAGCAAGCCGCTGATAGCGGCAGTGGAAGGCTACGCCGTCGCGGGCGGGCTGGAGCTCGCGTTGCTCGCGGATCTGCGCGTGGCGTCTGCGAGCGCAGTGTTCGGTGTGTACTGCCGGCGCTGGGGCGTTCCGTTGATCGACGGCGGCACCGTGCGGCTGCCGCGGATCGTCGGCCAGGGTCGCGCGCTCGACATGATCCTGACCGGGCGCGCGGTGCACGCCGAAGAGGCGTACGCGTGGGGCCTCGCGAACCGGCTCACGCCTGCAGGCGAAGCGCTCGCGCACGCGCTCGCGCTGGCGAAGGAGATCGCGCGCTTTCCGCAGCGCTGCCTGCGCGCGGACCGTGCGTCTGCCTATGCCGGCTGGAGCCGCGAGCTCGATCAGGCGCTGCGTGCCGAGGCGCGCCTCGGTGCGCCGGTGATCGCCGCCGAGAGCGTCAGCGGCGCGGGGCGGTTCGTCGCGGGCAAGGGGCGCGGCGGTGACTTCGGTGACATCTGACTGTCAAACTTACTGTAGTGCGCTGACCACGCCCCAAGGTGAGCCACCAAGAGCCACGTGTTTCATCTGCCCGCTCGCGAGATCGAGGATCGTGAGATCGTTCGACGGCCCGTTCGCCGTGTAGAGGCGCAGTGCGTCCGGGCTCTGCGCGATGCCCCAGGGCCGCGCGCCCACGGGATGGTACGTGCGCTCGCGCGCGAGCGGTTCGAGCTGCAGCTGTGCGATGCCGCCGCCGCGGCCCGTGCTGACGTACAGGCGCTTGCCGTCCGCCGCGCGCACGATGCCCATCGGCCGCTGCTCGGGCAGGCTGGGGTCGGCGAGCGGCACGCTGCCGAGCAGCTTGTGGCTGTGCGCGTCGATGCGGCTGAGCGTGCCGTCCAGCTCGTTCGTGACGTACGCGTTGCGGCCGTCTGCGCTCCAGGCGATCGCGCGCGGCCGCTTGCCGACGCGGATGTGCGCGAGCACCTTGCCGTCGCTCGTGCGGACCGCGACCACCTCGTCGTCTTCTTCGCAGGTGACGTACACGACCGCGCCGTCTGGACGCACGCTCACGCCCTCGGGCTGACGGCCCACGGCGATGCGCTGCACGATCTTGCCTGACGCGAGATCGAGGCGACTGAGCTCGGCCGTCTCTTCGTTCGCGATGTAGAGGGCGCGCCCGTCCGGCGTCAGGTCGAACGTCTCCGGATCTTGGCCGCCGGGCAGGGTGCGCACGAGCCTGGCGCTCGCGAGCTCCACCACGCCGATGCCGTCCGCCGCGCGGTCCGCCGGCGGCAACTTGGACTCGTCTTGATTGGGTCCGCCGCGCGGCGATCCCGAAAGCGCCACGTACAGGTGCTTGCCGTCGCGCGAGAGCACGAGACCCCGCGGCCGCTTGCCCACGGCGATGCGCGTCACGACGCTGGCGGTCTGCGGATCGACCACGACCACCTCACCGCTCTGCTCCGCGCTGACGTACACGCGCTCCACGGGCTTGTGACAGGCGGTGGTGAGGAGCAGCCACAGGCTGCTCAGCAGCAGCCGCTTCGGGTTTTGCATGCGCGCACTATACAGAGCGCGCTTCGAGGCGCCATCGCCGCGTTCGCAGGTCGGGTTTCGGTGCTCGGACCCCGGGCTATTCTCCACCCGGCCAGGGAATTTCGCTACCGTAGCGGGGTATGGCCGAGCCGACGAGGTGCGCATGCCGGAGCGTTTGATCAGCGGGCTCGGCGTGTGCGCGCTGATCGGCTTCGCGTTCGCGTGCTGTCCGCGGGCGCTGCGCGCGCGCGTGCGCTGGAGGAGCGCGGCGTACGCGTTGCTGCTGTTGTTCGGCTTCGCGACCCTGGCCCTGCGCACGCCTGTCTCGATCGTGTTCCTGTGGGCCAATGAGCTCGTCAACGCGCTGCTCGCGTTCAGCGGGGAAGGCGCGCGCTTTTTGTTCGGGTCGCTCGCGGACAGCCAGCGCTCCGGCTTCGTGTTCGCGTTCCAGGTGCTGCCGAGCGTGGTGTTCTTCGCGGCGCTGATGTCGCTCCTGTACTACGTGCGGCTGATGCCGCTGCTGGTTCGCAGCGGAGGGCGGCTGCTCATGCGCTGGCTCGGCACGAGCGGTCCGGAGAGCTTCTCGACGGTGGCGGACGTGTTCGTGGGTCAAACCGAGGCGCCGCTCGTGATTCGTCCCTACGTGGCCAGTCTCACGCGCTCGGAGCTGATGGCGTGTATGACCGCGGGCTTCGCCAGCACGGCCGGCAGCGTGCTCGCCGCATACGTGGCCATGTTGCGCGACAAGGTGCCGGGCATCGGGGGCCATCTGATCGCGTGCAGCGTGATGTCGGCGCCTGCGTCGCTCTTGATGGCGAAGCTCATGTTCCCGGAGGTGCAGCCGCAGGGCCAGGTCGTGCCCGAGCTACCGGAGCCGCATGCGCCGGCGCGTGCGAGCGGGTTGCTCGATGCGCTCACGCTGGGCACGTTGGACGGCCTGCGTCTTGCAGTGAACGTCGGCGCCATGCTGATCGCCTTTCTGGCCGTGAGCGCGCTGGTGAACGCGGGGCTCGGCGCCGTGGGCAAGCTGTTTCTGTCGCGGCCGCTCAGCCTGGAGCTGCTGTTCGGCTGGGTGTTTGCGCCGCTGGCGTGGCTGCTCGGGGTGACCTCCGTAGACGTGCCCAAGGTGGCGAGCTTGCTCGGCCAAAAGACCGTGCTCAATGAGTTCGTGGCCTACACTAGCCTGAGCGACGCGCTGGCGCGCGACCCGGGCTGGATCTCGGAGCGCAGCCGCGTGATCACGTCGTACGCGCTGTGCGGGTTCGCCAACTTCAGCAGCATCGGGATCCAGATCGGAGGCTACACGAGCCTCGCTCCCGAGCGCCGCGCCGAGTTCGCGGAAATAGCGCCGCGGGCCATGCTCGCGGGCTTGCTGGCCACCTCGCTCGTGGCCTGCGTGGCGGGGCTGCTCATCTGATGGGCCCGCGGACGCGCAGCAGCCATTGGCTGCGAGGGCTCAGCCTGTGCGGGGCACTGGCGTGGGCTCACGGGCTGCAAGCGCAGCCTGCAGCCAGCGGCGGCGGCGCCGGTGGAACGCCTGGTGCTGGCCATCCGCCGCCAACAGCTGCAGGCGTAGCAGGTGCGCCGGCCGCCCGCGCGAACGGAGGCGCGGCGGATACGCCCCCGCCACCTTCGTCAGGGGCGCCGCGAACTGGCGCCGCGGGTGCAGCAGCGGCGCGACAGGGAGCAGGCGGCGCGCCGTCGCGACAAGGCGCCGATGGCACGCCCGCGGCAACGGCAGGCTCGGGCGCGCGTGGGCCCGCGGGTGCGGCGGTGCAAGCGGGCGCGTCTGCGGGTGGGGCGTCCGCGGCTGGGGCGGGTGCGGGGGGCGTGGCCCGGGTGGAGGCGCCTCGGTTGGAGGGGGCGGCGCTTCTCGAGTTGCCGGTGGGTGCCGAGGTGCCGCCTCAGGGGTTCGAGGTGCAGCTCGCGATCGACTCGAGCGGCGCGGTCACCGAGGTGACGCACCGCCAGGCGTTGAGCGCCGAGGTGGCGGCGGCGGTGGAGGCGGCTGCGCGTGGGTTGCGGTTTCGGCCGGCGCTGCGGGATGGCGAGCCGATCGCGGTGAGGATCGGGTTTCGGTTCGCGCCGCCAGCGGCGGCGCCTGCGCCCGCGGCCGAGACGCCGAGTACGATCACGGGTGCGGGCGCGAGCACAGCGCCGCCAACGGCGGCGACGCAGGCGGCGGGCGCCGGTTCCGGGGCGTCGCAGCCGTCAGCTGCAGGTGGCGCGGCGGCAGCTGCTCCTCCTGCGCCCCCGGAGGGGACGCCATCCAGCTTCGGCGCACGAGCACGCGTCGATCGCCCGCCCCCCGGGGCGCAAAGTCGCATCCAGTTGCGCGGGTCCGAGCTGCGCGATGTGCCCGGGACGTTCGGCGAGCCGCTGCGCGTGGTCGCAACGTTGCCCGGCGTCGCGCGCTCGCCGTTTGGGTTGGGATTCTTCGTCGTGCGCGGCGCAGCGTTTCAGAACACGGGCTTCTTCGTCGACGACTATCCGGTGCCGCTGCTCTATCACCTCGGCGCCGGGCCAGCCATCATCGCCTCGCGCCTCGTGGATCGGCTGGACTTCTACGCCGGCGGCTATCCGGTGAACCTCGGACGCTACACGGCAGGCGTGATCGGCTTGCACACGGCGCCACCGCCCACCGACCGCTTGCAATTCGAGTTCGAGATCGATCTGCTGCGCGCGAGCGGCCTCGTGGTCGTGCCATTGCCGGATCAGCGCGGCAGCGTCGCGCTCGCTCTGCGCCGCAGCTACTTCGAGCTCGTGCTGCCGCTGATCACCGACAGCGTCTCGCTCTCGTACACCGACTATCAGCTGCGGCTCGACTACAAGATCACGGACGAGGTGCGAGCGTCTCTCTTCTTCTTCGGATCGCGCGACGCACTCGAGACGGCTCAGGCCACCGGTTCCACGACCGGGGGCCAGGGCACGAGCAGCGGCTTGCGCTACTCGTTCGATCAGCTGATCGCCGCCGTCGACTGGACGCCCACGCCCCGCTTCAAGCTGCGCTGGTCCGGCACGGTAGGGCCGTCGCGCGTGGAGCTGGAGAGCGAGCGAGCGAACGCCGATAGCCTCGGCACGGACACGAACGCGCTGCGGCTGGGTGAGCGCCTCGAAGCGCGCATCATCGCGGGCGACCGCCTCGAGACGCGCATCGGCGCGGATCTCGACGTGTTCATGGCCAACGTGCGCGCGTCCGCACCGAGCATCGCGGAGCTGCCGGGCGTCCCCTCACCGGGCCCGCCCACGAGCGCCATCCAGATCGAAGATCGGCTCATCCAGCTCGGCTTCGCGCCGTTCATCGAGCAGGTCTGGCGCCCGCGCCCGTTCGAGCTCAGCCTCGGCATGCGCGCCGAATATTTGCGCTACGGAGACGTCGCGACGTGGTTACCCGAGCCGCGTGCGGTGGTGCGTCTGCAGCTCCTGCCGAAGCTCTGGCTCAAGGCCGGCAGTGGCCTCTTCTCGCAGGCTCCGCTGCCGTTTCAGGTGCTGCGGCAGGCCGGTAACCCTGCGCTCGCCCCGAACCGCGCGCTGCAGAGCTCGGTGGGCGCGGAGCTCGAGCTTCCTATCAAGCTCGAGATCGAGTCGAGCCTCTTCTACAACGCGATGTGGCAGCTCACGCGTCCGAGCTCCGAGCGTTACGTCGACGAAGGCGGCCGCCTGCGCCCCGCGTTCTACGCGGACGACGGCCGCGGCCGCGCTTACGGCTTCGAGCTGCTCGTACGTCGGCGCGTGAGCGAAGGACTGTTCGGCTGGCTGTCGTACACGCTGAGCCGCAGCGAGCGCTTCCTCCAAGGCGGCGGCGCCGTGGTGTTCGTGTTTGACCAAACCCACGTGCTCAACCTGGCGCTCAGCTATAGCATCGGAGGCTTTCGTTTCGGAGGGCGCTACACGCTCGCGACCGGCCGGCCGATCGCGGATCTGCTGGATCCCAGCGGCCAGGGCGCGATCTTCGACGCCGACCAAGACGACCATGATCCAGTGGTCCGCGGCGGCCCGCGCACACGCTTGCCGACCTTTCATCAGCTCGACGTGCGCATCGATCGCGACTTCAAGCTGGGCCCGATCGACGGCAGCGTCTACATCGACGTCATCAACGTCTACAACGCGCAAAACGGAGAGGCCTACCAGTACGAATACGACTTCTCGCGGCGCGGCAAGCTGCCGGGTCTACCGTTTTTGCCGACGATCGGCGTACGCGGAGTCCTGCGCTAGACGTTGGCTGTCAGAGCGCCGCCGGACCGAACACCGCCCCGAGCTCCCGCCGCACCCGCTCGGGCACGGCCATCCCACTCTCCTCCATGCGCCCGATCGCCCAGCGCACGGCATCTGGGGGATCAGCGCATCCACCTCCTTGAGCCAGCGGAGCAGCAGCTTGCGGTGGACCGCGCTCAGCGGCAGCGCACGGCTCAGATCGACCACGCTCACGCTGCGCCGCCCGGCCGCGCGC
>Ga0190269_10000021_pt1 | contig 62962 bp, 47 predicted proteins | sample Popmic249IS_FD_133749 | JGI IMG/M metagenome (GOLD analysis project Ga0190269, IMG submission 133749) | Populus adjacent soil microbial communities from riparian zone of Blue River, Arizona, USA - 249 IS | ecosystem: Environmental > Terrestrial > Soil > Riparian zone | place: USA: Arizona... | reverse complement strand
TCGGGAGCCGCGGAGCTTGCGGAGCGGGTCCCGCGACCGCCGTTGTGAACGAACCGGAGGTCGGGAGCCGCGGAGCTTGCGGAGCGGGTCCCGCGACCGCCGTTGCGAATGAACCGCTCGTGGCGCCGGAAGCACGCGAACCGGGTTACTTCGTCAGCAGGCGCTCGATAAGGTGCTGCGAATACTGCGAGATCTGCGTGAACACCACGCCCATGCCCGGGGGATCGTGCTGTACGCGAACCACTTTGCCCACGCCCTCGACCGTCTCGACCCCGTCCATGATCACGGTGAAGCGCAGGTTCACCTCGGTGCCCACCGGCAGTGGGTCCGCGCGCAGCACGAACGCGCCGGTCTTCGACACGTTCGTGACGTATTCGCGCACGAACGCATCGAACGACTCGAACTCTTTGTTCAAGGTCAGGCGCGCTTCGCGCTGCTTGTGGCCTGTTGCCTCGTCCTGGCTCATGTCTGCGCGCTCGAGGGGCGTCGCGAACAGTCTACGCCCCTTTTAGGTCGAACTGCTCGAGGTGGTATTCCTTGTGCGGCTTCACCACGATCTGACGCGTGAAGCGGTTCTGCGCTTCCTCGAGCGCAACCTTGTGCTCGCGCTTGAGCATGTCACAGATCGCGGGATGTGCATTGACCACAACCTTGTATCCGGGCAGGGAGTCCTTCTCTCGGCGGATCTGCCGCACGATCTCGTGACAGATCGTCGCCTTGGACTGCAGCTGGCCCGTGCCGTCGCAGAAGAAACAGGGCTCGAACAACGTGCGGCCAAGCGACTCGCGCGTGCGCTTGCGCGTCATCTCGATCAGGCCGAGATCGCTGATGCGCGTGATGGTGGTGGTGGCGCGGTCTTTCTTCAGCGCTTCGATGAGCGCCTTGTACACGCGGTCGCGGTTCTTGGGCCGCTCCATGTCGATGAAGTCGAGCACGATCAGGCCGCCGATGTTGCGGAAGCGCAGCTGATAGGCGATCTCGTTCACGGCCTCGAGGTTGGTCTGGTAGATCGTCTCCTCGACGTCTTTGCCCTTGCCCGTGAAGCGACCCGTGTTCACGTCGATCGCCGTCAGCGCTTCGGCCTGATCGATGATGAGATAACCGCCTGAAGACAGCGGCACCTTGCGCGACAGCGCGCGCGCGATCTCGTCTTCGATGCCGTACTCGTCGAAGATCGGATCGCGCCCCTGGTAGAACTCGACGTCGTTCACGCGCTCCGGCAGGAACGTGCCGATGAACGAGCGCAGCCGCTCGTATTCGCTCTGCGAGTCGATGATGATCTTGTCGATGTTCTCGGTGAAGTAGTCACGCGCGACGCGCAGCGTGATGTCGAGGTCCTCGTACAGCATCGCCGGCGCGGACTTGACCTCGCTCTTGCGCTGACTGACTTGCTCCCACTGCTTGACGAGGTAACCGACGTCCGCCTTGAGCTGCTTCTTCGTCAGACCGGTGGCCACCGTACGCACGATGAAGCCACCCTGCGGCGGCTTCACGGCCTCGATCGCTTCGCGCAGGCGCCTGCGCTCCTGGTCATTGCCGATGCGCTTCGAGATCCCGATGTGATCGACCGTCGGCAGGTACACGACGTAGCGGCCGGGCAGCGCGACGTGGCTCGTGACGCGCGCGCCCTTGGTGCCGATCGGCCCCTTGCTGACCTGCACCATCAAGGACTGCCCTTCCTTGAGCACGTCGCGGATCGGCGTGGCGCGCGTCACGCGCCGCGCTTGCGCCTTGGGCTTGGGCTCGCCGTTCTCCTCTTCGTGGCTGTGCTCTTCCTCTTCTTCCTCTTCGCCGCTCAGGAGGTTGTCCATGTCCTCCTGCGGCACGACGTCTTCCACGTGCAGAAATGCGGCGCGATCCAGCGAGATGTCGATGAATGCGGCCTGCATGCCCGGCAGCACGCGCGTGACCTTGCCCAGGTACACGTTGCCGACGGGACTTCGGTCTTGCTCGCGCTCGACGAATAGCTCGGTGATGCTGCCGCCTTCGATCAGGGCGACGCGGGTCTCTGCGATATCGACGTTGATGACGAGTGAATTGTTGCCAGCCATGAGTTGGGCGAAAAATGGGTTGGATGTTGGTGCATGGCGTTCCTCGTTCGCGCGACGGTCGACTTTCGGGCGTCAGCGCACGGCATGAAGTGGCGCGGACAGGAGCGCGGGGAGGGTCGCGACCATGCTGGTCCATGCCGCGACGCGCTTCCGAGTGGCCCCTTGCAGGGCCAGAAGCGTGGCGGCTCCGAGCGACCCGGAGCGGTACGCGAGCGCGCAACAGAGCGCGAGCGCGATGAACGATGCAGACGTGCTCGGCAGCGCGATGATCCAGCCGCTCGCCGCCAATGGCAGCGAGGCCGCGGATGCATAACGCTCCGTGAGAGCACGATCTGCGTGCACTCTGCGCAGAAGCAGAGGTACGACTGCCGTAGCCAGCGCAGCTGCGCCCACGCCGCAGCCCACGGCTGCGAGCGCGGCGCGTACTACGCCGCTGAAATCGATGCTCGGTCGCAGGCTGACCCAGCCACTCGCGACGCATGCAGATAACCCGCCGAGCGCAGCACCATGCAGCGCAGGACTCGGCAGAAACGCGCGCGTTTCCGGGTCCGCAAGCTGCCGCCAGGCGTCGCTCGAGGCGAAGAGCAATCTACATGTCAGCGAGGGCACCAAGGTCCATGCTCCGAGGCACGCGCTCCGGGCGCGCGGCCCGGCCTTGCGTGGCGAACGGGTGGGGAGGCTTCGATATTCCGAGTCCCGCCGGCCGGTGAGCAGGTGCACTTCTGCTCACGCCCGACCCGGCAGGCTCGCGTGCGCGCGCGCGCACGCGAGGTCACGCACGTGGCGTGACGCTCAGTTCGTCTCGAAGATCTCCTCGATCTCGGCCTGGACCTTTTCTTCGCTCTTCTCGCGCGTGACGGCGATCTCTTTGACGATCAGCGCGCGTGCCGTCTCGAGCATGCGGCGCTCGCCAAACGACAGCGACTTCTCGGCCTTGAGCCGATAGAGATCGCGCATCACCTCGGCCACGTCGAACACGGAGCCGGTCTTGATCTTGTCCATGAAACCGCGGTAACGGCGATTCCAGGTCTGATTGTCGAACGCGATGGTGCGTTCACGGAGGATCGCAAAGATCTCCTCGATCTCTTCCTCGCTGATCGGCCGGCGCAAACCCACGCTCTTCGCGTTGTTCACGGGCACCATGATCTTGCGGTTGGTGTCGAGAATGCGGAGAACGTAGAACCTGAGGCGGTTGCCCGCGATATCTTTCTCTTCGATGGAAATGACTTCGGCAACGCCCTGGGCGGGGTAGACCGCCTTGTCGCCAACCTTGAACAACTGCTTCTCAGTACGGGCCTGCATTTCGCACTCCCTCGCGTGTGTATTCGGAATCGAAGACCTGTTTGCGCCAGCTCGATATCATTGATGATCTGATGAGCCGGGCGCGTGCCGCTCAAACCCTGGCGGTGGCTGATGCCGTTCACCGGGTGGCGTGCAAAGCACGGGTCGTACTGCATCCTACTCAAACGGGGCCTTGGGGTCAATCCGTTTACGCGGCAACTGTCCGCGGTCTCGGGACGCCGGCGGGGCCGATCATGTGCTGTGACGGAATCGCTTCAGTATCGAGCTTGAACGAACGCCGCCGTTGGCTCTGGTCGGGATCTGTCCCGTTGACAACAGCGCGTCAGCTCCGAACGCGCGTGGTTCGGGAGCTGACGCGCGAGCTGCGCTCAAACCGGCCGGAAGGTCAGTTCGTTAGGTTGTTCAGCTGGGACAGATCCGGCAGCTCGTCGAGGTTCGGCATGAGCACAATCTCGATGCGCCGGTTCTGCTGCCTGCCGTCCGGCGTGTCGTTGGACGCTGCTGGCTGCGTATCGGCGTAACCGGCCGCCGATAGCCGCGCTGCGGTCACGCCGTGCTCTGCGAGATAGGTGGTGACAGTCAGAGCGCGCGCGGTGGACAGGTGCCAGTTGGACGGGAAGCGCGCACTCTTGATCGGAATGTTGTCGGTGTGGCCCGCGATCTGGAAATCGCGGTCCTGAATGGACGCCAGCACGCTCGCGACTTCCGTCAGTGCGGCTTGACCTTCGGTCTTGAGATCCGCGCGCCCCGAGTCGAACAGGATGTTCTCCGAGAGCTCCACCACCATGCGGCCGCGCACGATGCGCACGCGCAGCTTGCCGCTCGCGATCATCTTGTTGAAGCGCTCGAGCATGCTGCGGAACGTGGCCAAGCGCTGCTCCGCTTGGCGCTGCTTCGCGCGCAGCTCTTCGACGAGCTTGTTCATCTCGTCCATGCTCTTCTGCTGATCGGCGACGTTCATGCCCATCTTCTTGAGCTGTTCTGTCATCTGCTGATTCTGCAGCTGCATGGCCAGGAGCTTGTCTTGCAACTCCTTGTTCGACTTCTCTTGTCCGTCGAGCGCGCGTGACAGTTGGTCGACACGGTCGCGCTGCGCTTGCATCTCTTTCTCGGAGTAGCCGCAAGCTACGCACAACATCGCAAGCAGCACTCCACTCAGGAAAGCTCTCGAACGAGTCATCGCACCTTCTCTCTAGGGGTTCGCGGGGCGCCGGTGGGCGCCCAGGGGGTCGAGCACAAGAGGGTGAGGGGCTTCGGGGGCCTCTCTGCCGTGATGGGTACCGCCCCGGGCGGGCTGCCGAGGGCTGCCGAGGGCGCCGACGGTACGGCTCGGGGGTGATCCGGGTCAACGATCTGGCGATTTTGCGGGGTCTGGATCCGTTTTCGGGGATCAAAAGCGCGTCTGCAGCCGAATTCCGCGTCCGCACTGCAATCTGAAAAGTCGTGCGAATTCAGCGATTTATGGAAGAGATCCGTCACTGATCGCACAATGACCAATAAGTTATGTATAATTTATGTGTTTGCAGGGTTGACACGTGCCATGGCCCTACAATACGTTACGTTCATCCTACGACCATAGGAGGGTCCGTATGGCAGCAAAGAAGAGAAAGAAGGCCGCCAAGAAGGCGGGAAAGACCACCGCCGGCAAGGCGAAGCGCAAGGGCGGACGTCGCAAGGCCGCCAAGAAAGCTGGCAAGCGCAAGGCCGCCAATAAGGCGACCGCCAGCAAAAAAAAAAGTAGCTAAGGCCACGGCCGTAAAGGGCTCAGCCAAAAAGGCCGCGAAGGCGGGCTCGTCGAGGAAGAAGGCTTCAAAGGTTGAAGAGGTGAGTCAGCCTGAGCCGGAAGAGACGGATCTGGGATCGGATAACGAGGAGCCAGACTTCTCCTCTGACGATGACCTGCTGTCCTCGCCGAATTGAGAGGCTTCGACTCGTTTAGAACTCAAGCGCGGCCGTGCATGTGCCGCCGGTGCCCAGTGGGTACCGGCGGCTGTGTACTTAAGGGGTCTGGATCAACGAGCTGCCGAGGCTCGAGAGCAAGCCCCAACCCACGTGGCGCGTGGACGTAACCGTGGACGTGGACGACTGCGCTCGATCACGAGCGATCGGTCAGCCAAGGCTACGACCGCTCACGAGGCTGCGTTGGCGCCGGGCGTCGTCGATCGTGGCTCAGCGGAGCTGTGCGTGGTTCCATGGAGCCGAGGAACAGAGGTCGTCCACGTCCACGGTTACGTCCACGCGCCACGTGGAATTCGGCGAGTTGGCAGCGCCTCAGTCGAAGCGTTCACGCGCCAGCAAGCGCTTGACTCGGTCCGCCTCGAGCTGCACCGCGATGACCTTCTCGCGCTCCAGGGTCACCTGCCCCGGCGGTGATCCCCGGGGCTTCCGCACATAACGCTTGCCCGTGTAGCTCACGTCCACCACCGGCTCCCCACGCGCTCCGCTGAAGTGCGCAGCGAGGTGGGCCGCGTCGACCAGCAGCTCCTCCGGGCACGCCTCTTCCCGCTGCAGCGGCACCACCACGTGCGCTCCGGCATGGCCGCGCGCGTGCAGCCAAAGATCCTGCGGGCGCGCGTGCTCGCGCGTGAGCGCGTCGTTGTCCTCTGCGCTTTTGCCCACCAGGATGCTGCGATCCTTCCAGCCGTGGAACTCGCGATACGGCTTGCGCTCGGGCTTTGCGGCGCTGCGCGCGGTGCTCTGCTGCAGCGCGCGTCCCACGCCCGCGAGTCCGAGCGCGCGTGCGCCCGCGGCGATCTCGGCCAGTGCCACGTCGCTCGTCGCCTCTGTGAGCTGCAGGCGCAGCGCATCGATCGCGGCGATCTCCGCCTGCGTGCTCGCCTCGCGTGCCCTAGCGAGCTCCGCGCCGCGCTCGAAGCGCTTCGCCTGCTTGAACCAGCCGTCGATCTGCTCCGCCAGGCTGCGCGCCGGATCGAGCGCGATCTGCAGCGGCCGCGGGGGATCGGCTGTGTAGTCGATCACCTCGATCGCGCTCTGTCCGCGCGCGATCGCGTGCTTGTGCGGCAACACGAGGCTCGCTCGCGCCCGCAGCTCCGCGGCCTGCTCGCTGCGCGCCATGTCTTGCGCCAGCGCCACGAGCCGGCGCTGCAGGCGTTTCTGCGCCGTGCGCAGCAGCCGGGAGAGCGCAGCGCGCTCCGCATCCAGGCCGGCGGCGGCCTGCTGCTCGAGCAGGCTCGGCCCCTGCGACAGCAGCTCTTCGACGCTCTCGGGCCAGCGCACGCTCACCGGCTTGTTCGAGCGCGTGCCCGGCACGTTCCAGCTGAACACCGCCCGCTCCTCGCGCCACAACGCGATCGTGCGCGCGCGGAAATCACAGCGCAGCTGGGTCGCGATCTCGGCGCGCGTCAGCGCCAGCGCGAGCGTGGCCTCGTCCACCTGCTCGAACGCCACGAGCCGCGCGCCCTCGAGCTCCTTGCGGAGCTTCTGCACGAGGCTGCTCGCGGGCTCGCCATGCGGCCGCTCCGGCACGAGGCCCACGCCCGTGCGCCCGCTACCGAAGCCGAACAGCAGCACCACGCGCAGCTCGCGACCGCTCAGGCTGAGCGCCAGCAGCTCACTCTCCGGTGCATCGATGCGCCGGATGCGCGAACCGCCGAGGCTGCCGAGCGCGGTCACGACGGCTTGTCTTCCTCGTCTTCCTCTTCGTCTTCGTCGTCGAGCTCGTCTTCGCCGTCGAGCTCGTCGTCTTCATCCGCTTCGTACTCGTCCGGCTCCGCGTCCGTGTCCTCGTCGCCGCTCTCAGCAGCAGCGCCCACACTGAACGCTTCAGCCGCGAGCGTGTGCAGCCGGCGCGCGATGTCGAACGCGCGCTCGGCGTCCACCGAGATGAACGCCTCGGTCGGACGATGCTCGAGCGTGCGGATCAGCGCATCGGACAGCGCTGCATGAGAGAAGCCGGCGCGATGACCGAGCGCTCTCAACGTCGCGTACACGATCTCCCCCGAGCTGCTCTTGGTCTCGAGCGGATCGAACGCGCGGCACAGCCCGAGCTCCTCGCACAGCGCCTGGGCCTCTTCCGGCTCCCATGCGCCCTGCGCCGCCCACACGTACTTGCGGCCCGCGACCTGCGGCAGCCGCGCCACGTACGCACGCAGCAGATCGCGCGAGCGTGCGCCGGGAGTCAGCTCCGAGGGCGTGTGGATCAGCACCGCGCGCGCCTGCAGCGCGTCGGCGGCGGCAGTCAGCCAGCTGAGCCCCGCATCCAGCTCGGGATCCTCGCGCAGCGCTCCGCGTGGCGACACCACCGCCGAGCGCGGGGCCCGCAACGCCAACACGAAGTCCGACGGCAGCGCGGCGCGCATGCTCGCGAGCGTGCCGGGACGCGGCAATGGCAGGCGCGGGGCCAGCTCTGCGAAGCGCAGAGTCGAGACATATTTGCGGCCGGGAGCCCGGTCGAGAAGAGCACCAACGTGGAGCATGGTCAGGACAAACCTCGTGCGATCCCGACGGCGCCGCCAGTGGGGGCGGGCGTCGGAGGCCGGAGGTTTGCAGCAAAGGCACAGCGCGTCCAGGCGAAACCCAGCTGCGTTAACACGCGGAGGTCGGGAGCCGCGGAGCTTGCGGAGCGGGTCCCGCGACCGCCGCAGTGATTAACATTCGGAGGTCGGGAGCCGCGGAGCTTGCGGAGCGGGTCCCGCGACCGCCGCAGTGATTAACCTTCGGAGGTCGGGAGCCGCGGAGCCTTTCGGAGCGGGTCCCGCGACCGCCGCTGAAATAACCGGTCGAGCCGTATGCGATTGTGAGCCTGGGTGTGGTGCCGTCGTGCTCGATCTGCATGCGACGGCCTCGCTTGTAGGCACAGCTACGCGAGCGCGGCGGCGGCCATCCAGAATTGACGCGCGCTCATGGTTTCCCGTACAACTTCCAGTCACAATCGTCGCCTGTAGATCAAAAGCATCGGCCGTGGTGGTTGACCGGGCAGGTTGGGGTGGCGGCCGACGCCCGAGCGAGAGGCCCCCTTGATGAACCCGGATGTCGGCATCGCGTGCGGCGCGTGCGACACGTTGAACGGAGTCGCTTCTGGCGCGTGCAGCGGTTGCGGGCACGACCTCACGTATTTGGGCCGACGTGCCGCGGAGCGTGCGGACGCGAGTCGAAGCGTGCTATCAGAGACGGGCTTTTCGGCCGGTGTGTCGTCGCGGTCGGCGTCAGAGGAAGACTTGATGGAACAAGCGCGCAACTACGTTTGTAAGGAGTGCTCTACCGCCGTCCCATCCGGCCACAAGTTCTGCGGCACCTGCGGCGCGGCCGTACCCATCGAGGTCGTGGAGCTCCGCATCAAGTACTTCGGTGCGATGCAGGCGCCCGGCAAGGCGCGCCTGACCTTGATTCGCGGGGAGGGCGGTGGCGACGGGCTCAGCTACATGCTGCAGGGCACCGAGCACCTGGCCGGCCGCGAGGACGGGCAAATCCTGTTTCCAGACGACACCTGGCTCTCGCCCCGCCACGCGAACTTCGTGTACGAGGGCGGTCAGCTCATCGTGCGCGATGAAAACAGCCTGAACGGCATCTACGTGCGCGCGCGCGGCCCTGTCTCGCTGGGCTATGGCGACACCTTCGTCTGCGGCGAGCAGGTATTCCGCATCGATCCGGCGCCACGCGACACCGCGGGCCCAGCCGGCGATCAGACCTATTTCTACGCGTCACCCCGCAAGCGCTACTTGTTCAACGTCTCGCAGGTGTTGACCGGTGGCGGCGTGGGTATCTCGCTGTGCGCGGCCGCGCCCTCGGTGCTGATCGGGCGCGAAGAGTGCGACATCAACTTCCCCAGTGACGTATACATGTCCGGCTCGCACGCCAAGCTCGACTTCATCGCGGATGGTGCTCTGACCATCACGGATCTCGACTCCAAGAACGGGACCTACACGCGCATCAAGAATACGCACAAGCTTCAGCACGGCGACTACCTGTTCATCGGGCGCGAGCTGTTGCGCGTGGAGATGACGGGGTGAGCGCAGCGCAGCCCGCGCAGCGCGAACGTCCGTGTTCGGTCGCGCCGGCTCGCCGCCAGCGACTCGTGGCATCGGCTTATAGGAGGCGCCTGTGATCGTTTGCCCCAGGTGCAGCAAAGAAAACCAAGACCATTACAAGTTCTGCCTCGGCTGTGGCTCTGAATTGCCGCGTGAGCCGGCTGGATCGCGCGTGAACTCTCCGCAGACTCCGCCCTCGCAAGCGCTCACGGCCGCGCAGTCCGCCGCGCTTCAGAACGATACGCCAGCTGCCATTCCGGAGAAGTCTCTGGAGTTCGCTCGCACGCATCAGACCGAGGCGGAGCGAGCGGGTCGCCCCGCTCCGGCGGCGCCCGCGCCGCTCGGCTCGGCGGCTGGAGCTGCGGTCGCGATCGCGCCAGTGGCACCGCCGACGTATCCCACCACGCCGCGTGGTCAGGACAGCGCGAGCAATCTCGGCAATGCTGCGGCGGGGTCGGGCTTCGGCAATAGCGGGCCCGCGCTGAGCGTCGGCGCGGGGCCCAACAGCTGTCCCGCTTGCGGCAACCCCGTGCCGGTGGACTTCAAGTTCTGCGGCACGTGTGGGCATCGCATGCCCGGAGCGCAGCCCGCAGCGCATGCAGCGCCTGCATCCGCTCCGGCGGCAGCGTCCAAGCCGGGTCGCGGCACGTTGATCGTGATCAACCCGGACGGCACCGAAGGCGGCAGCTTCCAGCTCTCCGACGGCACCACGAGTGTCGGTCGCAACCACGGCGGCTTGTTTGCGGCGGATGCGTACCTGTCACCGCTGCATGCGACGTTCACCTTCCAGGGCGCGAACTTTCACGTCAAAGACGAGGGCAGTCTGAACGGCGTGTACGTCAAGCTGAAGCGCGACGTGCCGGTCAAGCTGAACGACGGCGACATCTTCCGGATCGGCCAGGAGCTGATCCGCTTCGAGGCGCTCGCGGGCCCGCAGTTCGTGAACGGCGTCGAGCCGATGGGCAGCCCGAACCCTGGTTACGTCGGTCGCCTGTCGCTCGTGATCGGTCGCGAAAGCTACGGCAATGGCTACCCCGTGCCGCCGGACGGCATCCATCTCGGCCGCGAGCGCGGCGACGTGATCTTCCCCGAAGACGGCTACGTCTCCGGCCTGCACTGCCGCGTGCATTACGACGGGGCGAGCTGCGTGCTCACCGACGTGGGCAGCAGCAACGGCACATTCGTGCGCGTGCGCGGCAGCCGCAACCTCGTGAACGGCGATCTGTTGCTCATGGGCCAGCAGCTCTTCCGGCTGCAGTTCTGAGCGCGCGTGCCACGCTGCCACGTTGTCGAGCATCTGCCGCGCTGTAAGGTGTGCAGATGCTCGAGTCGTTGTTGGTGATCGGCGTGGTCGGCGTCCTGGTGCTGCTCGGCACTTTGACCGTGAGCCTGTCGCTCCAGGCGCTCGTGATGACCGGCCTCAGCGTCGTCGCCGCTGGCTTCGTGCTCGGCGTGCCTGCGGGCGCGCTGTACCACGTCGCGCTCTACCGCTGCTTGCAAGCGCGCGGCGAGGTCCCAGCGGGCTTCGTCTGGCACCCCACGCGCTACCACGCCGTGTTGTCGCCCGAGGAGCGCCGCCGCGTGCTGCCGTGGTTCAGGGCGGGCGCGCTCGGCTTCGGGCTGATCATCCTCGGCTGCGCGATCTTCGCGCTCGGCTTTCTGCGCGTTTGATCGTGATCAGACCGCGCGATTGAGCGCCTTCATCGCGACCGCACGTACGGTCGCGTCTTCGTCGTGCGTCGCCGACTCGAGCGCGTTCGAGAACAGCTCGCTGTCCAGCTTGCTCATCGCGCGCACCGCGTAGTAGCGGATCAGCGAGTTGTCGGACTTCTGGTCCTTCTCCAGGCGCTCGGCCACGCGCTTTTTCACGTCCGCCGAGTCGGCCTCTTTGAACTCTTTGACGAGCTGATCGTACGCGTCGCGATCCGGCATCGGCGTGCTGGACAGGCTGCTGACGTTCGCCGGGCGCAGCGAGTTGTTCGCGGGGATGCTCGGGCGCGGCAGCGGCGAGTGGATGGCCTTCGCGGGCGGCGGCACGCTGCGCGGCGTGCGCGCGGCCGTGACCTCACCCGCAGCCGTCTCCGTCACGCGCCGGCGCAGCGCGCCCGGGCTCGTGCGGAACAGCTCGTACTCCTCAATCTCGCCGAGATCGAGCCCGCTCAGACCCCGCTGCAGCTTGGCGCGCAGCTGACCGCCTTCGCGTTTGGCTTGGCCGACCATCTCCTGCACGCCGTCCGGCAGCGACTGCGACGAGGCGAACACGCGCAAGGTCGCGCCGGGCTTCTGCGACGTCGTGCGGTACACGCCCATGTAGATCGCGGCGCCGCCGGTCTCTTCCTTCAGCTGCTCGTTGATCTGCTCGAACATCGAGAACGGCGTGTCCGAGAGCAGACCCTCGGGCGCCTCGATCACCACGCCGAGATAAGACACGTTCTCGAGCTGAAAGCCCTCGGGCTGCACGCTGTTGTGGAGCAGGCCATCGCGCACGGACTGCACGATGCCATCCGCCGTGAGGCGCGGCAGCGACACGGTCACGAAGCTCATGATGCCGCTCGACAACAGCAAGCTGCGGATGTCTTGACCGTCCAGCGAGCGGATCGGCGCGACGTCATCCCGGCTGTTGAGCTGGTTGATCGCGTCGAGCGGCTCCATGATGATCTTGTTGATCTCGGGGTAGTAGCGATCGAGCGAGACGTCGCCGTGATTCTTCGCGAGCCGCGAATTGTCGACGAACATCCAGCCGAGCACGCTCTCCTTCACGAGATCGTTGATCGCGCGCACCGCGTTCACTTTCGCGATGCCGCTCTCGTGCTCACTCGGCAACGTGGCGAGCACGATGATCGGCAGCTCCAGATCGGACAAGGTGCGGATCAGCTCGCTCACGGCCGAGCCCGTGCCACCACCGAGGCCCGCGGTCAGCAGCACGATGTCTGCACTCTTCGCGTGCGCGGCCACGCGTTCGCGGATCTTCGACGCGTTCTTCACGATGCAGTCGCGCCCGTAGGCGAGGTCCGCGCCTGCGCCGTCCGAGCCCTCCACGCCGATGTAGAGGCGGAATTCCTCGGGCAACAACGTGGAGCGATGGGAAAGTGAGGAGAGATCCGTGGCAGCCGTGTTGAGCGCCATCGCTCGGTAGCCGCGGCGATAGAGCTCTGCCGCAAGATTGCCCCCCGCTTGACCCAAACCGACGGCAACAATCTCGATGGCTCTACCTACTGGCTTCACGTCTACCTCCGATCCTTTTGACACTAACGCGAGCGACCGTGGTGAGTCCATCCTTCCGGACGTGCAGCGGGCCCGCCGCGCTGGCATGTTCCTACACCACTGCAAGGTGTCCGCGCTGGCGTCGCCTGTGGTATCGAACTCGAAAGTGGCTCAGGCGGCAAAAGCCGTAATTTGCGGCCTTTCTGCGTCCAGCAAGGCAGGCGCGTAGCTTTCCCTTCGCACGCCTACGGGCGCTCTCGTCTGATTGTCGGCACGGCCTGACTAACAATGTCGCGCGCCGACGCATGCTCGTGCGAGCAGCGAACCATCCGTGTCAGGGCGCGTCGCGCAGCTGAGCGCCGGCTGGTCCGGCACGGCACACGACGCTGGAGCTTCAGGGCTCGCTATTCGAGCAGCAGCGGAAACCGACGTTCGGCAGGCGCAGATCGGGCGCGCCCAACGTGAAATCGAAGTCGCAGCGCAGACCCTCGGGACCGTTGTTGTAGCTGCCGCCGCGCAGCGGGTTTCTGTCCGGAGAGCCGCTGCCCACGGTCCACTCCTTGGCGTTGCCGCTCAGATCGAACACGCGTCCATCCGCCATGAAATCCGAGTAGCAGTTGGGGCTGCCGCCGGTGATCTTGAGCGAGTCGGTCTCCGACTGGCCGGCTTGCGTGCTCGCGTCATGGCCATTGCACGTCCCTTGCGTGTATGTCCCGCATGACCCTGCGGTGGACCACCCGCAGTCCACGCCGCCTTCGCATGCGTGCACCCAGTTGTCCAACGTACACAGTGTCATGTTGACGCTCTTACATGCTGCGTCCGCCTCGGTGTAGGTCACGTTAGTCCACGGCAAGACGCCCCCGCGCGAGCAGCTGCGCGTGTTGATGATGCCTTGCGCCTGCGCGTTCGCGTCCACCCGCGAAGCTTCGTACTGGTAGATCCACAGGTCGCTTCGCACCTTCACCACGTCGTCTTTCACGTAGCTCGGGTTCGTGCCGGGCGTGTTCTTCGGCTCGTCGGCCATGCCGTCGCAGTCATCGTCCTTGCCGTTGCAGACCTCTTCGCCCGCGTTCAGCGGCACGGCGTCGCACACGAGGCCCTTGCCTGCGCTGTTGCAGCGCAGCTTGCCCTGGGCCTTGCACGCGCCCACGCCGGCCTCGCAGCTAGCGCCGAGCATGACGAACGGCTCGTCGACCTTGCCGTTGCAGTCGTTGTCGAGACCGTCGCACAGCGTCTCGGTCGCCTCGTACGTGGCCGCGCCGTAGCGGCAGGCGAACGCGCCGCTCAGGCAGACGGGCGCCGTGCCCGCGCACACGCCGACCTGATTGCAGCTGTTCTCGCGCGGCACGACGTCCTCGTCGACGCGCAGGTCGCAGTCGTCGTCCTTGTCGTTGCAAGTCTCGGCGCCGGTAGGCGTGCACTTCACGCCGGCTTCGACCGGAGCATTGCCGCCGTCTCGGCCCGCGTCCTGTCCACTGTCCTGCGTGTCGCCGCCCCCGTCCGTCAGCGTTCCGCCGCCGTCAGCGGCAGGGTCTACTGAGTTCCCTTCCGTCGGCGTCGCCTGGCCGGCGTCGGTGCAGTCGATGCATAGCGGGGACACGCGGCAGCCTGCGAGCGTCGCGAGCGCGACACACGCGAGGCACAGCGCAGCGAGGCGCGCGAGCTGCGGCGCGCGCCGGCGCAGCCGCAGGACGCCCAGCAGCATCAGACCGAGCGCCGCGCTCAGCCCACCCGCAGCATGGCCGCTCGCGCCGCCCGCACCGGGAACGCTGCACGCGCAGCCTCCGCCGCCAGTCGCGATCAGCCGGCTCACCTCGTTCGGCTCGGTCGGCGTGGGCGCCACCGTCTCGCGCTTGCGGCACTCGCCGGCGTCACACACCTGGTCGCCCGGACACTTCACGTTCCAGCACGGCTGCGCCTCACACTGGCCGGTGCTCGGGGAGCAAGTCTGGCCATTCTTGCAAGACACGGTGGCGCACTTGTCCGCCGCGCATTCGCCCGTGTTCGGGTCGCACACGCTGCCGCTCGTGCACGTGACGTTCGCACAAGGCGCAGCCTGACAGCTGCCGCCCTTACACGTCTCGCCCGACCGGCACGTGACGTTCGCACAGCTCGCCTCGCACACACCGGCGCGGCACACCTGGTCGGACGGGCACCCTGCGTTTGCACATTCATCGCGCACGCAGCGCCCGCTGCCCGGATCGCACAGCTCGCCGTTCGCGCAGCCGAGCCCGCGGCAGCTGTCCTCGACGCAGCGCCCGTTCTTCTTCGGATCGCACACCTCGCCGCTCTTGCACGTCACGCCGGTGCAGTTCGTCACGCACTTGCCGGCCTTGCACACGCAGGGCGCGACGCGCGAATTGTTCGGCGCGCACTGCACCTCGCCGCCCATCTCGAGGGTGTCCCTCGGACATGCGACTGGATCGCAGTCGTCCTTGATGCACAGACACTCGCCGTTGGGCTGAATGTCGGCCGCGAGCCCCGGCGGGCACGACACGTCGAACTCCGTCGTGCGCTCACAGAACTGCACGCAGCGACAGCTCGCGCAGCGTTGACCACTCGGGCACAGCTTGTCGGGGTTCTCCTCGTCCGAGTTGCCGTCGCAATCGTTGTCGAGACAGTCGCAGAGCTCCTTCGTAGGACCGACGTCGCCGCGGCACTGATCCATTCCGGCGATGCACACCAGCTGGCCGGTCTTGCACTCGCCGGTCGCCTTGCCGCAGGTCTCCATGTTGTTCGTGTCTTCGTCGATGCGCGTGTCGCAGTCGTTGTCGCGCGCGTCGCAGATCTCCTTGGGCACGTCGCCGCAAGCGCCGCAGGCGTTCGTCAGACCTTCGTCCGTGATGCCGTCGCAGTCATCGTCCATGCCATCGCACAACGTCTCGTTCGGCTCGTCGCACAGCTCCTTGCCGATCACGCCCGCGGGCTTGTTGCAGAACTTGGGCACCCCCTCGTCCGAGTTGCCGTCGCAGTCGTCATCCATGCCGTTGCAGACTTCTTGCGGGGGCTGCGCGTCCGCGATGATGCGATTGAGCGCGAGTGACAGCTGCTCCTCGTTCATCGCGGGGAAGTACCTGCGGCGTGTGCCGGTGCTGGTGTCGCCGGAGTCGGTGCCGCCGCTCATCGCGATGTCGTCGAGCACCGTGGGATTGAAGTTGCCGCCGCTCGCGCCAAAGCCGATGACGTACGTGCGGATGGATTTGGATCCAGCCGAGCTGGCATTCAGCTGGCCTGCGAGCAGCGCTGCGGCCGCGTTCGGCGCATCGGTCGGTGCGGCGCAAGTATCGTCGCCGTCGGTGAGCAGAATGACCGACACGGGGCGGCACGCGAGCTGCGGATCATTCGCGAGCGGCGCGCTGACGGTGGACTGGCCGGTGATGTACGGAAAGCCTGCGCCGAGCTGACCGCGCAGATATTCGTTCGCGCGCTGCAACGACTTCGCGATGGGCGTCCACTGACCCGTGGTGAGCTCGCGCGGATAGCTGCCGGCACCGCACGTGCCCTGGCACTGACCATCGACCCACTCGCGCATGAGGTTCGCGTTGCCGCTCTGGATTTCGACTGCGAGCTGACCGTCGTCGCAGTTCGGCGACGAGCCGCAGTTGTTCGTACAGCCCGCGTTGCTTGCCTCGCACGTGGGACTGCACGGATGCTCGAACTGCAAGAGACCAAACGTCGCGTCGCCACCCGTGCCGTCCAGGATGCGCTGCAACGAGCACTTCGCGTCGCCGATGCGATTGCTCGGAAAGCCACAGCGGTTGGTCAGGTATGCAGCGTTGCAGTTGTTGCCGACGTGGCAGCTGCAGTCGTTCGAGCCCACCGGGTTGACGTCTTGACGCCCCGCAGCACACCAGGCCATCGAGCCGGATGTGTCCACGATGACCAAGAAGTAGGGTCGCAGTTGCTGTGCGCTCGCCACGCCGGTGACGGTGGCTGCACACATACCAAGAAGCGTACACAACACCGAGGCCGATAAGCTGATTCGTCGCATTCCGTTCCCACCTTGCTCCGTACGGCGGCGATTGTACTCATCGCACCCAGTCCCGGTGCTTGAAGGCGCGCCGCGTAGCCGAATGTCATCGCAGCCAACGTCGTGCGCCCACCGCCGGCACGCGGCGGTGTACGTGTATGTACCTGGAATGCTCCCCCCTCGCTCCCAGAAAATGCGCCACTCTGCGCAAAAGTGCGTGACTTCGCAGAAGTGATCGGCCCGTGAGCGCGGCCGCCGCGGAGCGCGGCAACGGTCCGTTCGCCGTTCAGTGATGTTATGCTAGCTGCATGTCGAGTCCGACGGCGGTGCCTAAGCCGAGCTCGGTGGTGGTCGTCGTGGGCGGCCCTGCCGATCTGGTCGCCGCGGTACGCCAAGCCGCCGGAGTCGCAGCCGCCGCGCGCGTCGAGATCGCGGACCTGGCGAACGCAGCCACGGTCGCGGCGACGCACCGTCCATTCGCCATCGTGATGAGCGAGGACATGTATTCCTTCGACTCCGCGGAATTCGAGGCGCTGGCCCGCGATGTGAATGCCGTGCTGATCCGCGTCGAGACCGACAGCGCGACTCGCGCCAAGCTCGAGCGCGTGCTGATGCCGCGCCTTGGCCAGGCTCACCGCCGCCGCAGCTGAAGCGCGCGAGAACGCGAAAAAAAGAGCGCGAGCCCATCGCAGCGGGCCCGCGCTCAAAGTCAATCAGGGGTCGGGATCCGCGGAGCTTGCGGAGCGGGTCCCGCGACCGCCGCTGCGATTTCAGCCGGAGGTCGGGAACCGCGGAGCTTGCGGAGCGGGTCCCGCGACCGCCGCTGCGATTAACCTCTTACGCGCGGCTCAGAGCGCGCCTTCGATGGCCGGGCCCTCGCCCAGGTGGCCACCGAACACGACGCCCTGCTGGTGATAGGCCCAGCGAGCGCTGCCGTCGGCTTGCGGTACGACCGCGAGCTCGAGGCCGTCCGCAGGCGGGGGCTCGGCGTCCATCACGCGCTGCGCGATGCCATTGTGCGAACCACCGGGCACGCGCAGCAGCGTGTCCCCGCTCGGGGTCGTGACGCGATACTCCGTGAAAAACAAGCCGTTTTGGCTGAGCGTGCCGGTGCGCGTCGCGCGGCCGACGTGCAGGCCCTTGCCGCTGCCCATGAGACCTGCGAGCCGGCGAGCGCCGTCCTTGCTGCCGGCGTGCACGCGGGCACTGCCGGGACGAGCGAGCAGGCGGCCCTGCAGCTGGTGGGCACGCCGAGCGAGCTCCAAATCTTCGCTGTTTTGAAGGGCTTCGAGGCGTGCGAGATCGTCGCGGGTGCCCTCGAGCAGCAGCTGATCCGCACGCTCCAGACGGGCGGTCGCGTCGGCGGTGGCCGTCGTCGGGCGGTCGAAGCCCACGCACACCAGGCACAAGAGCGCGAGCGCGGCCAGCGCGGCGTGCCGCTTGTGGCGGCGGGTCACGCGCAGCATCGGGATCACAGCGAGCATCCACAGGCTGAGGGCGATGGCGCCGCGGCTGCCCGCGCGACCACCCACCGTGCTGGGACCGCAGCCGTCAGCGGCCGGCGGCGGTGCGCTCTGGTAGCTCTCGATCGCGCCGTTCTCGTCGTCTTCGTCGAGGCTGCGCTTGTCGATGTCGTCGGGCCGCGCGTACGGCCACATCGTGGCCTCCTGGCCAGAGTTGCTCTCGCCCAGACCGAGCACGTGGCCTGCCTCGTGCGTGAGCACGGCGGGCAGGTCGTATTCGGCCTTGGCACCCTTGACCGGCTCATCCAGCACGGCGAAGTCAGCCTTGCCGTTGACCACGATGTCTGCGTCCAGCAGCCGCCCCGTATCCATCTCGTAGGTGACGATGGTGACGGCGAGCTTGGCAGCCTCGTAGGGCCAGTCGCGCAGCAGATAGATGCCATTCGTGGCACGGCCGTCATGGTGCCCCAAGGTGTCGGGCGTGCCCGGCCGGATGATCAGATCCGGCACGCGCGGCAGACCGCGCCAGGCCTCGAAGCCCATGGCGAGCGACGCGTAGGCGTCGCCGGGGCCGAGAAAACGCTCGAATTCCGGGTCCATCTGCATCTGGACCGCGGGCACCGACCAGCGAATGCGCTTGCCGACTTCGGTGGTGTTGATCGTGTAGGCGTGTGCCGAACCCGAGAAGCCGAGCACCAGTCCCGCAAAGAGGACGCGCAGGGCGACTGAACCGCGATACTTCATGAGCTATGAAATTCTCACAGCCCGCCTGCACGTGTCCAGTGACGAGAGAAAATTATGTTCTCGATGCGCTGAAAAACATGTCGTGGTGTGGCGAAAAGGTCAGCTGGACCACTCGACCGTGAACTGTTCTGGGGATGGCCTAGCCATTTCAGGGGCAGGTTGGCTGGGGGTACCGGCGTAGAGAAAACCGATCACCGCATCCTGTGGGCCGAGCCCGAACGCCGCTTTGACGTCCGGATCGTAGGCCGGAGCACCCGTCCGCCAGATGGCCGCGTAGCCGCTCGCCTGCAGGCTGAGCAGGATCGCGTGCGCCGCGGTGCCCGCGCAGAGCAGCTGCTCCACTTCCGGCACCTTGGGATGCGGCTTCAGGACGGCGCTCACGACGATCACGAGTGGCGCACGCAGCGCCTTCCTGCGCGTCTTGTCGAGCTCTTCGGGGCTCGCGTCCGGGTTCTTGCGGCGCAGCGCGCCTGCCATCAGCTCACCCAGGCGTACACGCGCGGAGCCTCGCACGAGATGGACGCGCCACGGGCGCAGCCCGCAATGATCGGGCGCGCGTGACGCGGCCTCGAGCGCGAGGCGCAAGCTCTGCTCGTCCGGACCGGGATCCGTCAGCTTGCCGTTCGATGCGCGCGTTTTCAGTAATTCGATAGCGTCCATGGTGTACTCCTGTAGGTGTCAGGCGCAGCTATACACATGCGATATCTACATGTGTTGAGAATCGCACGCAGCCAAAGTTGTGCGCGAGTGTACGTGCGCTGGATGCGAATGAGCCGCATGTGCTGCACATCGGCACTCCCCGGGGTGCTGTTCACTATGCTAGGATGACCAACGTTAGCTCGTCGCATGGCTTTGCGGTCAGCACTTCGATTGCGAGCGGTCTACGGTCCACGCCGTCCGCGCGCTTCAGTTCGAGAGCGGGGCTTTCGCTTTGGGAAATCCCTACAGCGACATCAGGGAAGCTGAGTGGGAGCCGTGACCGTCCATCAACGCGCACCCGTGGGAACGCTCGTCGCAGGAGCCAAGCTGGATCGATACGAGATCCTGGCGAGGCTCGCGGCTGGTGGCATGGCCACGGTGTACGTCGGACGCGTGCAAGCCGTGGCCGGGTTCGAGCGCCTGGTCGCGATCAAGGTACTCCACCAGAACCTCGCGCACGAGGACGAGTTCATTCGCATGTTCCTGGATGAGGCGCGGCTGGCCGCGAGCATCCGCCATCCGAACGTCGTGCCCACCATCGACGTGAGCGACTCGAAGGAAGCCGGCTGCGGCTACTTCATCGTGATGGAGTACATCGAGGGCGACCATCTGGGTGCGCTGCTCGCGAGCGCGCACAAGTCGGGTGAGCGGCTGGCATTGCCCATCGTGCTGCGCATCGTCGCGGACGCGCTCGGGGGGCTCGGGGCCGCCCACGCACTGTGCGACGACACGGGTAAGTCGCTGCACCTCGTGCATCGCGACGTCTCTCCTCACAACATCCTCGTGGGCCGGGACGGCGTCGTGCGTCTCACGGACTTCGGCGTGGCGAAGGCCGAGGATCGCCTGGCGCACACGCGCGATGGACAGGTAAAGGGCAAGCTCGCCTACATGGCGCCAGAGCAGGCCGGTAGCGGTGCGACCGACGCGCGCTCGGACCTTTTCTCGATGGGCGTCATCTTGTGGGAGTGCGTCACAGGTCAGCGCCTGTTTCGCGCCGAGACCACCGCGGCCACCCTGCACAAGCTGATGCACGCGCCGATCCCCGCGCCCTCCAGCCTCGACCCCGCGCTCGCGCCCGTCGATGCGCTCGTGGCGAAGGCGCTGGCGCGCGCCCCGGCGGATCGTTTCCAGAGCGCGGAGGAGTTTGCGCGCGCGATCGAAGAGATCGCGCCGGCCGTGGGAGGCCTCGCGTCCATGCGCGGCGTCGCGCGCGCCGTAAAACATCACGCCGCAGCGAAGCTGAAGCGCGAGAAGAAGCTCGTCGACGACGCCCTGCGCGCGCTGCGCACCGAGGGCGAAGAGCTCGACGAGGAGCGCGGCACGAGCGAAGACAGCGCCGAGCACACGGGGCCGTCCAACACGGACATCTCCGTGAGCCTCGGCTCCCTGAGCGCCTCGAAGGCGAGCGGCGTGTTCTCCCACGACACCCTGCCGGGCATGCGCCGGCAAGCTGCGCGCAACGCCGGCGAGACGTCGAGCTTGCTGCTGTCAGCGGCGGACGCGAGCGAAGAAGCGGAGCAGGAGCGACCCACGTTGCGCTTCCCTGCGCGCGTCGCGAGCGCCGCGCAGCTGGTGGCCGCGCAACGCGTGCTCGGCTCGGGGCGCATGCGCCGGGCCTCGCTCATCGGCGCGGTGCTCGCCGCGGCTGCTACACTGGCTTTCACCCTGCTGAGCCCCGCGGCGGAGCCGCCGCGCGCCGCGGCAGAAGCTACTCCCGCGGTCGTCTCCGGGCCGCCGGGAACCGCGTCTACGGTCGCCTTACCCTCGACCAGCCTGAGCGGCAGTATGACGACTGCCACGGCTGCGGCGGTCGGCGTCGCGGCTCGCCCGGCCGAGCCGCCGCCGAAAGCCGCGAGCGCGCTCGAGGCTGCGCCGAAGCCCGCCTCCGCAACCGATGCAGTTGGCCCCACGCGCAGCGTGCGAGGGGTACGTACGCGCGACGAGGCACCAGCGCGCAGCACGCGCCGCTTGCGCAAGGAATCGACGCGCCGCGATCGTGTCACGAACTCGGCGCCTCCTGTGCGCTCGGACGTGATGCCGAATCCCTACCACGATCACTAGGGACGCCCCAACACTCACAATTGCTGTGATCCCGATCGTGTACGGGCACGGGCACGGGCACGCGTAAGGGAGCGTGTTTGTGTACAGTCACGTAGGCGTGTCGCACGATGACAGGCAGCTAGATCGCGCCGATTGCTACCTGTGCACTTCGCCACTTATCATGGGCTTTGGCGCATGAAGGACGAGTGGGACGAGAAGACCCTTGTTTCGACTGACGTCGCCGCTACGGCCCCGTCTGCTCGCACCCGTGCGCGGCTGATCGTGCTGGCGGGCGGCAACGTCGGCGAGATGTACGAGATCGGTCGGGAGCTGATTTTGGGTCGCAGTCGCGAGGCCGAGGTGCGCCTGCAGGGCGACGGTATCTCGCGGCGCCACGCGCGCGTGCATAGCGACGGCCTGGAAGTGATGTTCGAGGATCTCGGCTCCACGAACGGCTCGTTCGTGAACGGCACGCGCGTCATGCACCACAAGCTCGTGGAAGGTGACAAAATACAAATTGGTACGGGTGTCATCCTCAAGTTCACCTATCACGATGAGCTGGACGAGGATTTCCAGAAGCAGATGTTCCAATCGGCGTCGCGGGACGCGCTGACGCAGGCTTACAATAAGCGCTTCTTCATGGAGCAGCTGGAGAGCGAGTTCGCGTTCGCGATTCGCCACGGCAGTGATCTGTCCCTGTTGATGTTCGACATCGATCACTTCAAGCGCATCAACGACACATACGGCCACCTGGTAGGTGACTTCGTGCTGTCGGAGCTGACGCGGCTCGTGATGCCCGCGATCCGCATCGAGGATACGTTTGCGCGCTACGGGGGTGAAGAGTTTGCCCTGCTGTCTCGCTCGTCCGAGCCCGCGGCCGCGGTGGTCGGTGAGCGCTTGCGCCGTATCGTCGAGCAGCACCGCTTCGTACACTCGGACATCACGGTGCAGGTGACGGTGAGTGTCGGCGTCGAGCTCATGCCCAATCCTCGGCTCACCACGGCTGAGGAGCTGATCGCCGGCGCGGATCGCGCGCTGTACCGGGCCAAGCACGAGGGCCGTAACCGCGTCGTTTGCGGCGGTTAGCTGTAGTAAGCTCTGCAGAACAATGCTCGCGGCCGGCAGTACGATTGGCAGGCGTTACCGCCTGGACTCGCTGATCGGCGAGGGCGGGATGGCCAGCGTCTGGCGCGCGTCGGACGAGACGTTGATGCGCTCGGTCGCTATCAAGCTGCTCTACCTGCGGCCCGCGCGCGATCCACAGGCCAGCGTCGACCAGTTCCTGCGCGAGGCGCGCATCGCTGCCGCCGTGCAGCACCGGAACGTGATCCACACGGTCGACTTCGGTACGACCGATGACGGCATTCCGTACATGGTCATGGAGCTGCTGCAGGGCGAGAGCCTCGGCGCGCGCATGGCCCGCGCCCCGGAGCTGCAGGTCGAGGAGCTCATTCGCATCGCGGAGCTCACGCTGCGCGGCCTCGCGGCCGTGCACGAGGCTGGCATCGTCCATCGGGACCTGAAGCCGCAGAACATCTTCCTGCAGCAGGACGGCGACGCCGCGTATCCGAAGATCCTGGACTTCGGCATCTCGCGCAGCCTGACCTCGCCCGATCTGCCTTCGCCGATCGCTACGCAGCAGGGGATCGTGCTCGGCACGCCGCACTACATGGCGCCGGAGCAAGCGCGCGGCGAGCCCCACATCGATCAACGCGCGGACATCTACAGCATGGCCGCGATCCTGTACGAGGGGTTGACCGGGCAGCTGCCCTTCGACGCGGACAACCCCGGCGATCTGCTGGTGAAGATCATCTCGACCGAGGCGGTGCCGCTGGCCGCGCTTCGGCCGGACCTGCCGGAGCTGCTCGTCGAGTGCATCTCGCAGGCCATGGCCCACGACCGCGAGCACCGTTTCGTGGATGCGAGCGCGTTCCGGCGCGCGCTGGTCGCCGCCGCCGAGCGCAGCTTCACGGGCAACGCGATCCGCGGCTCGGAGCTGCCGGCCCGGGCCGCGCCGCTTGCGGAGGTCGGGAGCCGCGGAGCGGGTCCCGCGGCCGCCGCTGTGACGTTCGAGCTGCCTTCTTCGCTGCAGTCCGCGCAGGCGCAAAACGACGTGGCCCCCGATCGCTGGGGGGACTTCGAGGGGCTCGGGCCGCGTGCAGACGAGCCCGCGCCGCAGCTGCAGGCGGCGGTCGGTGCGCCGCCACCGGCCGCAGCAGCCGAGCCGAGCCGCGCCGTGCCGGCGCGCGCTCCAGCCGAGCTGCAGGGCCGGCTCGCGCCGCCGAACGCTGCGCCCGGCGAGCTGGGCCGCGCCGCGCGCCCGCGTGCCGCGTCGGTGGATATGCGGGGTGTGCCGCCGCCCGCTGCGGGCGCAGACGTGCGGCGTGCCGCGCCTGTGCGCGCGGCGTCGGGGGAGCTCGGCCGTGCGGCGCCGCCACGAGCAGCAGGAGCGGAGCAGGGACGTGCCGCGCCTGTGCGTGCAGCGTCGGGCGAGCTCGGCCGTGCGGCGCCGCCGCGAGCGGCATCGGCGGAGCTGGGGCGTGCCGTACCGGCGCGTGCAGCATCAGCCGAGCTGGGCCGGATCGCGCCCGCTCGCGCAGCCTCGGCAGAGCTGGCCGGCGCGCGAGGGCCCTCCGCGGAGCTCGCGGCTCAGGCGCGCGTGGGCTCGCCCGACGCCGCGCTGGAAGCGCCCGCCGCGCTCGTGGCCGAGGCGTCGCGCGCGCGCGCCGGATCGAGTGGCGGCATGCCGCGCGTGAGCGCTTCCGAGGTGCGCTCAGCGGTGCGTGGCGCGAGCGCTCAGTTGACCGAAGTGGTTAATCCGAACGACGGGCCGCTGCTCGGCGACAACCCCCTCGATGCGTTCGCCGGCTCCGCCGCCGTGGCGCTCGAGCTCGATTTCGAGCGCGGGAACGCGCCGCGCACCTCGACGGCCGGCGCAGAGCGCCGCGCCTCGGTTGCGCAGCCCCAGCCGCAACATGTAGGGCTCACCGGCAACACGCGCCCGGTCCAGCGCGGCAGCTCTGTGCTGTGGCTGCTGCCGGCCGTCTTGTTTGCGCTGCTCTGTCTCTTGTTGATCGCGCCGGGGCTGTTCTCGTACGCAGCGCCCTCCGACAGCAGCCTGCGCGCGCGCGAGGAGCAGAACCCGGCCACGCGCGGCAGCAACCGAACCTTGCAGCGCGAGCGTCCGAGCACGCCGCGCGGGACGCCTCCGCCCGAACGCGAGCTTTGGGAGTAAAACCCCGCTACGGTCCGCGGGCGCAGGCCGTGCCGCGCGCCGCGATCGCTGTCGGGTCCCGTCGCTTAATCCTGGGACAGCCCCTACAGTGCGCCGCGAGCCACCGACTTAAGGAGCCCCATGAGTGCTGTGAAGGATGTTGCTGCGCTGTTGTCCACGGAAGCGTTCGTGGATCGCCACGTCGGGTCGAACGCGTCCGAGGTCGCTCACATGCTGCGCGTGCTGGGCTTCGACTCGCTGTCCGCGATGGTGCGCGCCACGGTGCCCGCGTCCATCTTGCGCGCGGCCGAGCTCGACTTGCCCGCGCCGCTCTCGGAGCGCGCTGCCGGCCTGCGCCTGCGCGAGCTGGCCGAGCAGAACCAGGTATTCCGCAGCTACCTGGGCATGGGCTACAGCAACTGCATCACGCCGGCCGTGATCGCGCGCAACATCCTCGAGAACCCGGGCTGGTACACCCAGTACACCCCGTACCAGGCCGAGATCTCGCAGGGGCGCCTGGAAGCGCTGCTCAACTTCCAGACGATGATCGCGGATCTCACGGGGCTGCCGCTCGCAAATGCATCGCTGCTCGATGAAGGCACGGCCGCGGCCGAGGCCATGCACATGTGTCACGCGGTCTGTACGAGCGACGCCGATGGCTTCTTCGTCTCGGCGGACTGTCATCCACAGACCATCGCCGTGCTGCGCGGCCGCGCCCAGCGGCTGAACATCAAGCTGCACGTGGGTGATCTGTCCACGCTCGATCCCAAGGGCCAGGCGCTGTTTGGCGCGCTCGTGCAGTACCCCACGACGGACGGCCGCATCCTCGACTACGAGGCGCTCGCGAGCCGCTTGCACGACAGCTCCGCGCTCTTGTGCGTGGCCGCCGATCCGCTCGCGTTGTGTCTACTGCGTGCGCCCGGTGAGTTCGGAGCTGACGTCGCCATCGGCTCCGCGCAGCGCTTCGGTGTGCCGCTGGGCTTTGGCGGTCCGCACGCCGCGTTCATGGCCACGCGCGACGCGTACAAGCGGCACATGCCCGGCCGCATCGTAGGCGTCTCGAAGGATGCGCGCGGCAAGCGCGCGTACCGTCTCGCGCTGCAGACGCGCGAGCAGCACATCCGCCGCGACAAGGCCACGAGCAACATCTGTACGGCGCAGGTGCTGCTGGCCGTGATGGCCTCGATGTACGGCGTGTACCACGGCGCCGAGGGGCTCGCGCACATCGCGCGTCGCGTGCGTGGCTTGACCGCGATCCTGCGAGGCGGCTTGGAGAAGCTCGGCTTGGCGACCGGCACGGGCCCGCGCTTCGACACCTTGCGCGTGGAGACCCGACCCGACAGCGGCGCGGCCATCTACGCGCGCGCCATCGCGCAGCGCATCAACCTGCGGCGCTACCCTGACGGCGCGCTCGGCGTCGCGCTGGACGAGACGACGCAGCTGTCGGACGTGGAGGAGCTCTTGTCCGTGTTCGCGGGCAGCGAGCGCCTGCCATTCGCGGTCTCGGAGCTCTTGCCGCTCGCAGCGGCAGAGTATCCCGCGCCGCTCGCGCGCCAGAGCCCGATCCTCACGCACGAGGTGTGGCAGCGCTACCACGTGGAGCACGAGCTCCTGCGCTACATGCAGCGCCTGCAGCAGAAGGATCTGTCGCTGACCACGTCCATGATCCCGCTCGGCTCGTGCACCATGAAGCTGAACGCGGCGGCGGAGATGTTCCCGCTCAGCTTCCCCGGCTTCGCGCAGCTGCACCCGTTCGTGCCCGCCGAACAGGCGCGCGGCTATGCGCAGCTGTTTTCGGACCTGGAGCGCTGGCTCGCGGAGATCACCGGGTTCGCCGCAGTGTCGCTGCAACCGAACGCTGGATCGCAGGGCGAATACGCCGGCCTGCTCGTGATCCGCGCGTACCACGAGCGGCGCGGTCAGGCCGGGCGCGACGTGTGTCTGATCCCGAAGTCCGCGCACGGCACGAACCCGGCGAGCGCGGTGGTCGCCGGGATGCGCGTGGTGCCCGTGGAGTGCGACGACAACGGCAGCATCGACGTGGCCGATCTGCGCGCAAAGGCGGCAGAGCATGCGCCGCGCCTGGCTGCGCTTATGATCACGTATCCGTCGACGCACGGCGTGTTCGAGGAGAACGTGCGCGAGATCTGCGAGCTCGTGCACGCGCACGGCGGGCAGGTCTATCTCGACGGCGCGAACATGAACGCGCAGGTCGGGCTGTGCCGGCCGGGCGACTACGGCGCAGACGTCTGTCACCTCAACCTGCACAAGACGTTCTGCATCCCACACGGCGGGGGTGGGCCGGGCATGGGTCCGATCGCGGTCGCCGCGCACCTGGCCGAGCTGCTGCCCGGGCATCCGGTGACGGGCGGTGGCGGTGAGCACGCGATCGAGCCCGTGTCGGCGGCGGCGTACGGCAGCGCGAGCATCCTGACCATCCCGTGGATGTACATCGCGATGATGGGCTCCCAGGGCCTGACGCGTGCGACCGAGCTCGCGATCTTGAACGCGAACTACATGGCGAAGCGCCTCGCGCCGCACTACCGCGTGCTCTTTCGCGGCGAGCGCGGCATGGTCGCGCACGAGTTCGTGATCGACGCGCGTCCGTTCAAGACGAGCGCCGGCATCGAGGTCGAGGACATCGCCAAGCGCTTGATGGACTACGGGTTCCACGCGCCGACCATGTCCTGGCCGGTGCCGGGCACCTTGATGATCGAGCCGACCGAGAGCGAGTCGCGGGCGGAGCTCGACCGGCTGTGTGATGCCTTGATCGCGATCCGCGAGGAGATCGCCGCGATCGAGCAGGGCAAGGCGGACCGGCAGGACAACCCGCTCAAGCACGCGCCGCACCCCGCGGAGGTCGTGCTCGCGAACGAGTGGTCGCACGCCTACTCGCGCGAGCAGGCGGCCTATCCCTCACCGCACACGCGCGTGCACAAGTTCTGGCCGCCCGTGTCGCGCGTGGACAACACGTACGGAGATCGCAACTTGATCTGCCTGTGCCCGCCGATGGAGGAGTACGCGAGCGCATGACGGCGCAGCGGCTCGCGATCGCGCACGACTTCCGCGGCGCGCCGCTGCCCGCGGCGCACTGCGCCGAGCTCGTGCTGGTGCGCGCGCCCGATGCGCTGCGCATCGAGGTCAGCGCGCCGTATTTCGGTGATCGACCACCTGCGAGCCCCGTGGGGTCCACGGATCGGCTGTGGGAGCACGAGGTGGTGGAGCTGTTCATCGCCGACGCCGCGGACACGTACCTCGAGGTCGAGCTGTCGCCGCACGGGCATCACCTGGTGTTGCAGCTGTCAGGCGTGCGCCACATCGTGCGCGCACGGCTGCCGCTCGACTACCAGGCGACCTTGCTGGAGCCGCCGGGCACGGGCGCTGCACCCGGTCGTTTCACCGGTGTGGCCAGGGTCCCGTGGGACTACCTGCCGCGAGCAGCTGCGCGCGTCAACGCGTACGCGATCCACGGGCCGAGCGACGCCCGCTGCTATCACGCCCACAGCCCGCCCGGCGGTGAGGTCGCGGACTTTCATCGCCTCGGCTGTTTCGTGCCGCTCGCGATCGACTGAGACGCGCCGCGCAGCACGGGCTTCTGCACGTCTGCCCGCATGCGCTATAGTCAGCGAGTACCCATGCGAGTCACCAAGGAGCCCCTCCGTGAGCGAATCGAAGTCACCCGGTAGCCTGCCAGACGAGATCGAGCGCACGCTGCTGCAGAACCGGCGCCTGTTTTTCAGCGAAGAGGTGAGCCCCGAGACGGCGGCCGAAGCGATCCGCAAGATCTGGTATTTGGAGCTGACCCAGCCCGGCAAGCCCATCACCCTGATCATCGCCTCGCCCGGCGGCTCCGTGGATGCGGGCTTCGCGGTGTGGGATCAGATCAAGGCGATCTCCTCCCCGGTGACCACCCTGGTCACGGGTCTGGCCGCTTCCATGGGCTCGATCCTGAGCCTGGTCGCGCCTAAGGGCCGGCGCTTCGCCACGCCCAACGCGCGGATCTTGATCCACCAGCCGTCGATCCACGGTGGCGTGCGTGGTCAGGCGAGCGACTTGGAGATCCACGCGCGCGAGATCCTGAAGCTGCGCGCCCGCATCATCGCGCTGTACGTGGAAGCGACCGGCAAGGATCGCGACACGATCGCCGCGGCGATCGAGCGCGACACCTGGCTGTCGGCGGACGAGGCCAAGGAGTTCGGCCTCATCGACAAGGTCGTCACTAGCTACAAAGACATCCTTTGAGCAGTCTCGGGCCTGCCGCTGTCAGCGGCGGGCCCAGCCGCTCTCGCGGGCGCGGGCGCGGGCTCGCTCGGCTGTGGCCCGGACCGGGGTAGGCGCACGTGGAACGTGGTGCCGACCCCGAGCTCGCTGTCGAGCCAGATGCGGCCGCCGTGCAGCTCCACCAGACGCTTGCTGATCGCGAGGCCCAAGCCCGTGCCGCCGAAGCGCCGCGTCTGGCCCGACTCGAGCTGCGTGAACTTCTCGAAAATGCGTTGCTGATCGGCGGGTGCGATGCCGATGCCGCGATCGCGCACGTGGATCTCGCACGCGTCGACGTCGCTCGTGGCCCAGACCGCCACCTCGCCCCCACCGTCCGAGAACTTGATCGCGTTTCCCACGAGGTTGATGACCACCTGCGCGATGCGCAGCGAGTCACCCTGAACGTGGCAGTCGTCGCTGCAGGGCAAGACGTGCAGCCGCGTGCCCTTGACCTCTGCCAGACGCCGTAGCGGGCTCACGCTGTCGCTCAGCAACTCTGACAGCGAGACCGGACCGCGCTGCAGCTGCATGCGATCGGCGTCGAGCTTGCTGAAGTCCAGGATCGAGCTGACCACTCCCAAGAGGTGTTTGCTCGCCTTGTGGATGGTGCCGAGGTGGCGCACGGCTTCCTCGGGGTTGCCGGCGTAGACGTAGCTGCGGCGCGGCACGAGCGCGTGCTCCTGCCGGCACTGTGGGCAGGGTTGGCGCGTGTCCTCCTCCTCGCCGGGCTCGAGCGCAAAGACCGCCTGGCAGCTGCGGCAGGCGAGCGCCGGGACCTCGTGGAAGTCTTCGAGCAGGCCTTCGGGGATGTTGATGATGGCGTTGAGCGGCGTGCGCAACTCGTGGGAGACGCTGGCCACGAACTCGCTCTTCGCACGTGTCGCGGCCTGGGCTTCGTCGAGCGCGAGGGTGAGCTGATCCACGTTGTGCGTGAGTCGCGAGTTGAGCCGCTGCAAGTTGCTGCGCATGACGTTGATGCGATCGGCGAGGCCCAGCGAGAGCAAGGTCACCTCGAGTGACGCTCCGAGCTGCGGTCCCCACACGCTCCAGAAAGAGTCCCCGAGTAGGCCCAAGGTGCGCATCAGGTACAGCAGGATGCCCGCGAGCAGCGCCGCCCACGACACCGCGTAGTAGATGGCCGCGCGCGAGCGCGTGGAGGTGGCGAGCACGGTCACGACCAGCACGAACAACACCACAGCGACGCCCCAGAACACGAGCACACGGATGCCCAAGAGGTACGGGAGCACGAGCGCGCAGGCTGCGAGCCCGAAGCTCAGCACGCCCATGCCGCGGCTCAAGCGATCGAGCCGCGGGAAGTCCTCCCACAAGCGCAGAAACTCGCGCTGGAAGAGCAGGCCGAACCCGAAGCCGAAGTACAGCCAGAGCAGGAGCGATTTGCCGTTCCACCACGGCGCGTTCGGCCACAGGTACTCGAACGCAAAGCCGTTCATCGAGAACTGCAGACCGATGTAGCTGACGATGTAACAGACGTAGTAGAGGTAAGCGCTCTCGCGCACCGAGAAATAGACGAACAGGTTGTAGACGGCCATCACCATCATCAAGCCGTAGAAGATCCACAGCGGCGGCTGCTCGCTGCTCAGGTGCTCGATGAAGGCCTGCGGGGACCACACGCGCAGCGGCAGGCTCAGCGAGCCCGTGCTCTGCACGCGCAGGTAATACGTGGCGACGCCCGGTGCTTGCTCCAGGTCGAAGAGATAGTTGCGGTTGACGATGTCGCGCTGCTGGAAGGGCAGGTGATCGCCGGTCTGTCGCCGCTCGTAGCTGCCGGCGCGCGGCACGTACAGCTGCACGTCGTCGAGCGGCGGGTAACTCAGCTCCAGCAGCCACTGCGCAGGCGTCGAGCCCGGCACGCGCACCGAGAAGCGCAGCCAATAGGCCGAGTGGGTCAGGCCGAAACCGAGGTGCTTCTGGTGGGAGCGCTCGAACTGCGCCCCGCGTGCGCGGACGTCGTCGAGGCTCAGCGTGCCGGACGGATCTTCGAGCACGTCGCTGAACGGGCCGAGCGCGCTGCCGCGCTTGGCGGCAGCGTCCAGCAGCAGCACCGCGTCTTCGGCAGTCGCGCGCGTCGGACCGAGCCAGCACGACGCTGAGCACAGTACGAGGCACGCCAACCAACGAAGCATGCGAGATCCCGGCGAGGGTTACGGGGCCATGGCGCGAGCTGCCAGGGGCGGGCGACCTGCGCACGAGCATGGTAGCGCCTGTCGGGGGAAACCGAGTGGAGAAGTCGGGCACGTTCCCTTCACGCGCACGTGAACGGGGGAGGGGACCGGCTCATGTAACGTGGGTTTTTGCGCTCAGTCTGCGCCGGCGTCGCTCGTGGAGATCAAGACCTTCAGCACGCCGCGTTCGGCAGCGTGCTCCAGCGCGCGCTCGGCCTCGTGCAGCGCGTACACGCCGTCGATCAGCGGCCGAGGGTCCAAGCTGCCAGCGGCCAGCTCTGCGATGGCCGGGGGAAACGGTCCGCAGCGCGAGCCGACCAGGCTGATCTCGTCGATCACGAGCGGCGCGGCGTCCAGGCTGAGCGAGCCATGGTACGTGCTCTTCAGCACCAGCGTGCCGCGCGGTCGCACCAGCTCGATCGCGAGCTGCATGCCGCTCGGCGAGCCGGTGGCCTCGATCACGACGTCGAACGTCTTGCGCGGCAGGTCGGCTGCGAACGCGCTCTGCACGCCGAGCTGCCGTGCGCGCGCGAGCTTGTCCGCATGTTTGCCGACGAGCACCGGCTGCGTGCCCGCGCTGCGCAGCACCAGCGAGGCGAGCACGCCGAGCTTGCCATCTCCGAGCACGGCCACCTGGTCCGACGGCTGGACGCGCACCTGCTCCAGGATCTCGAAGCACGCCGCGATCGGCTCCACGAAACAGGCCGCGCGGTCCGACAAGCTCTCTGGCACGCGGTGCAGGTTGCCGATCGGCAAGCTGAGGTGTTCCGCGAACGCGCCGTCTTTGCCGAGGATGCCGAGGACGGTGCGGTTCGGGCAGTGACGTGACAGGCCGCGCTGGCAGAGCGCGCAGCGCTGGCAGGCGAGGTTGATCTCGCCCGCGACGCGCGCGCCGAGCCAGCTCGGATCGCTGCATTCCTCCACCACGCCCACGAACTCGTGACCGAGCACGCCCGCAAAATTCATGTAGCCGCGCGCAATCTCGATGTCCGTGTTGCACACGCCAGCGAGCGTCACGCGCACCAGAGCTTCGTCGCGCCCCGGGCGGGGCCCTTCGATCTCACGCAGTTGAACCGAGCCATCCCGGCGGCAGAGTGCGAGCATGCCCGGACTATAGAGTGGCCGCTCAAAGCGGCAAGTCACCCGTGGCGCGCCGCACCGAGCCCGTCTCGCCGTAGGTCTGGATCAGCGACTGCGCGATGCGCATCTGGTGGATCTCGTCGGCGCCGTCCGCGAAGCGCGCCCAGCGCGCTTGCGCGAGCATCTTGGACAGCGGCGAGTCCGTGGAGTAGCCGAGCGCACCGTGCACCTGGACCGCGCGATCGATCACGCGCCACAAGGTGTTCGCGACGTGGTGCTTGCAGTACGAGACCTCCGTCTTGTAGGGCAGCTTGTTCTCGATGCGATAGGCGGCGTGCAACACCATCAGCTTGGCCGCGTACAGCTCCATGCCACTGTCCGCGATCAGCCACTGGATGCCTTGCTTCTCCGAGAGCATGGAGCCGTGCGAGAAGCGCGTGCGCGCGCGCTCGATCATCAGCTCGAGCGCCAGCTCGATCTGCCCCAGCCAGCGCATGCAGTGCGCGAGCCGCGCCGGGCCGAGCCGCACCTGACCGAGCTCGTGCCCGCCGCCCAGCCGCCCCAGCAAGTTCTGCTTCGGCACGCGCAGGTTCTCGATGCGGATCTCACAGTGGTTGTGTCCTCCGGCCATCGTCTCGATGTCGCGCACCAGGTTCCAGCCGGGCCACTCGGTCTCCACGATGAACGCGGAGTTGCGCTCCTGCGGGATCGCTGCGTCCGGATCGGTCTTCGCGATCAGGATCGCGAAGTGCGCGCCCTGCGCGCCGCTGATGAACCACTTGTGCCCGTTGATCACGTAGTCATCGCCATCCAGCACGGCGCGCGTCTGGATCAACGTGGGATCGGAGCCCGCGACCTCGGGCTCGGTCATCGCAAAGCATGAGCGCTTGATGCCCTGACACAATGGCTTGAGGTACTTCTCTTTCTGCTCGTCCGTGCCGAAGTGCAGCAACGTGTGCATGTTGCCTTCGTCGGGCGCCTGACAGTTCAGCACGAACGAGCCGAGGCGCGTGCGTGCCGCCTCCGAGGACACTGCGGCGAGCGCCGTCGGCCCGAGGCCCATGCCGCCCCACTGCGGCGGCATGTGCGGTAACCACAAGCCGGCCTGATGCGCCTTGTGCCGCAAAGTGATGATGGTCTCGATCAGCTTGCGGCGATTGTCCGGAGCCCACAGCTCCTCGGTCTCGCTCGGAGCCACTTCCCGCTGCATGAACTCCCGGACGCGCAGTCGGACTTCTTCGACTTCCGGCGCGAAACTGAAATCGATCGGCATCGGCGTTCTCCCTCACCAGGTTTTTTCAGTCCGAGCGCAGTAACAATCGCCCGATCTCGCGTCAATGACCTGGGTTTTAGGCGCGGCCCCCGTGGCTTGACTCCCCAGGGCAGCTGCGCTCAGATGCGCCGGTGACAACGACGACGCTTTCGCGATTGGTCGAGCTGTGTGCGACGCGGTTCAAGAAGGATCCTGCGCTGCTGCGCGGGGATGCGGACGTATTCGAGACGCTCGGCGTCGACAGCATGCAGGTGCTGTCCTTGCTCAGCGAGCTGGAGCAGCAGTTCGAGGTGGAGATTCCAGACTACGAGCTGCGCGAGGTGAGGACGTTCGAGCAGCTCGCGGCGTGCATCGAGCAGCGCTTGTAACCTCAGCGTTCGGGCAGGCCTCTCGCGCCCTGTTCGATCCAGTCGAGCAGGAGCTTCGCGCCGCGCTCAGCTGCTTTGCGCTGGTACTTGCGCCATTGCTCTCGGCCTTGTGAGCCCACGGCGTTGGTCGCGATGAGGATGCTCGCGAACGGCAGATCCCGCGTGGCGCACGCGAGGGCGACCGAAAAAGCTTCCAGGTTTTCCCCGGCACAGCCGCTTTTCTTGCCCAGGCTGCGCGCCAGGCCATCGTCCGTGGTGATGCCGAGCGTGGTCGCCACGTCGCCGCGCAGCGAGCCGGGGTCGCTCTCCGCCAGGCCGTGGGACAGGTCCTTGTCGGACTCACACAAGAGCTGCATGGGCGCAGGAAACGCGGCCTTATCGCCCGCGACGCTGGCGTCCACGAGCCGTACCCCCGTGGGGATCAGCGCGGTCAGCGGTCGGAACTCCGCGCGCCTGGGGTAAAGCCCGCATGAGCCCAGTAGCACCACGGCCCGCGGCCTCACGTCGCGCAGGTGTCGCATCGCGCCGGCTGCAGCTGCGGGTAAACCCACACCCACCGTGGCGCAGACGAGCCGAATGTTGGACACGCTGCCCGCGAGATTCGCGCCGAGCGTGGAGCGTAGGCCCACCAGCTCCGGTGCGTGGGCCGCGAGTATCAAGAGATCTGCGCTTCGGCTCGTCGCCATGTTGCGCAAGATACCGAAACTGCATGCAGCACGCGCGTTCGTCGCACTGTTCAGCCTTTGCGCGGGTGCTGCGCGCCACACATACCGCGCTCTCGAGGCGGATCGTGGGCGGGCGCGGGGGCGTTTAACATTTGCTCTGGCAGTGGGCTGATTTAGCCTCGCGCAGTGGAAGCCACTCCGCACAGGCCGGCTGAACGTCTCGACCGCCACCGCATCGTGTATCGGTGGGACCTGGACAAGACGTACCTGCGCACGGAGTTTGATACGCTGCGCGACCTGTTGTCGCGCGCGTTCGAGCGCGCGAAGGATAAACACACGGTGCCGGGCGCGTCTGCCCTGTTGCGCGAGATACGCGCCACGCAGCCGGCCGGCCTGTACATCCTGTCCGGTAGCCCGGAGCAGATGCGTCGCGTGCTCGAAGCGAAGCTGCGGCTGGATGGCGTGACGTGGGACGGATTCACGCTCAAGCCGAGCCTCAAGCAGCTGCTGCGCGGCCACTTCAAGTTCCTGCGCGATCAGGTCGGTTACAAGCTGAACGCGCTGCTCGGCTCGCGCGAGGTGCTGCCCGGTTACACCGACGAGATCCTGTTCGGCGACGACGCCGAGACCGACGCGTTCGTGTATTCGCTGTACGCGGATCTGTGCGCGGGGCGCGTGGGGCCCGAGGTGCTGACGCAGGTGCTCGAGCGAGCGGCCGTTCGCGCGGAGGAGATCCCCGAGCTGCTCAAGCTGTCCGGCCGCTTACCGCGGCGAGACCACTGCCTGCGCATCTTCATCCACCTGGATCGCATCTCCTCGCTCGACCCGTTCGCGGAGTACGGCATGCGCGTGGTGCCGTTCTACAACTACTTTCAGCCTGCAGTGGTGCTGGTGGAGATGGGCGCGATCGAGGCCAAAGCTGCGCTGCGCGTGGCGGCGGAGCTCGTGATCGATCAAGCGTTCAGCCCGGAGGCGCTGCTCGCGAGCTTCATGGAGATCGCGCGCCGCGGTCATGTCGGCCGCGCCGCGCGCCAAGCGTTGCTCGCCGCGCTGCTCGGTGTGGGCACGACGGAGTTCGCGACGGCGACACCCGTGTTGATCGCGTTCGGTCGCGAGCTGGAGCGCGCCGACGTACGCGACGCGCTGCCGGCCGGTGCTCCGGAGGCCATCGACTATCCATCGCTGCTCGCGCGCGAGCGGGCGCGCGCCCGGGCCGCGAAGCTGCGCGTCAGCAAGCGCGCTTGAGCTGTGCGCTCTGACGGCGTCGCTGTACCATCAGCCTGTGAGCGAAGAACCTTCGACGCCGGCGGGCTCGCGTGGATCGCTGCCGGTCGGGGCACGCTGCGCGCGTCATCCGGAGCATGAGGCCAGCGCGACGTGCACGCGCTGCGGCGACTTCACGTGCAGCGCGTGCGCTCGACAGGCGCAGCCGGCGGAGGTCGGGAGCCGCGGAGCTTGCGCAGCGGGTCCCGCGACCGCCGCTGTGATGGCGGGGCTCTGCCCCGCGTGCAGCGAGCGGCTCGGCCCGCTCGCACGCTTCCGCTTCACGCGCGACAGCTACACGTTCGGTGGTCTGTTCCAGCTCGCGATCGAGGTCTGGAGGCCGCGCTGGGGCACGCTCGCGCTCGCGACCTGGCTGTTCTTCACCGTCGTATATGCACCCGCGCTGCTGCTCGACAGCGTGGTGGCGAGCCCCGATGACCCGCGCGAGTGGGCCGGGTTGTCCGGCGAGGCGTTGCTGTCGCTCGGCCTGTCGCAGCTGTTCACGTTCGTGCTCGACACTGCGGCCACCCTGGTGATGTCCGGCTACGTGCTCGATCTGCTCGAGCGCAGCCCAGGCGGGCTGCGCACGCGCTTCGCACGGTTGCGCGCGTTGCCGGCGCAGATCGCAGCGCTGCTGCTCGTCTACGCCGGCATCGCGCTCGTGGCAGGCGTGGGATACGTGGTGTTCCAGGTGAGCGGGAGCTGGGATGCGCTGCCGTACAGCGCGCTGATCACCGGCGGCTTTGCGCTCGTGATGGTGCCGCTGCTCGCGTACGTGTCGCTCGGCGTCGTGTTCGTGACGTTCGAGCTGGCGCATTCGCCCGGACTGTCGCCGTGGGCGGCGCTGCGAGCCTCCTGGGAGCTCGTGGAGGGCAAGCGCGTGAGCGTGGCGCTCATCATCACGCTCAGCACCTTGCTGACGCTCCTCGGCCTGCCGAGCTGCCTCATCGGCGTCCTGTTCACATTCCCGATCGGGATGCTCTGCTCCGGCGCGCTGTACCTCGCGCTGAAGCAGCGCTGATCAGTTTCCGCAAAAGGCGAGCTGCGCGTCTGCGGGGACGCAGTTGCCGCTCTTGCAGAACATGCTCATGCAGTCGTTGCCGTTCGTGCAGTTCGCGCCGAGCGCCAGGCGCGGCGCGCACTTGCCGAGTGGGTTCATCTGCGGGTTGCGGCAGTACATGCCGGCCTGACAGTTGTCGTCGGTGATGCAGTTGGCGCCTTCGGCGCTCTTGGTCGCGCACGTCCAGTCGCCGAGCAGACTCTTCGGCAAGCACGCGTGCGTCTCGATGTTCAGACACGACGCGAGCGCTGCAGCCTGGGACGGCTTGTCCATGAGCATCGTCGCGGGCGGCTTGCAGCTCGCATTGGGTTGGCGCGTGCCCTTCAAGATGCCGCGCAAGCCCTGCGGCGAGATGCTCCACGTGGCGATGCTCAGATCGCAGGCGGCGGAGCGGGTCTCGAGATCCGTGAATGCCTGGACCGTGAAGTCGCCGTCGAAGCCCGTGATGGAGTTCTGCGCGATCTGGTCGAGATACAGCGAGTCGTTACAGGCCTTGCTCGAGGCTGCTTCGCACGCCGCGCGCGAGCGCGTGGGCGCGAGGCAGCAATGGGTCTCCGCCGCACACTGGATGGTGGCGAGCCGCGCACACAGCGCACCGGGCCGGACGTTGTTGCGCCCTGGATCGCTGCCCGCGTCGAAAGGTGCGCCCGGTGCCGGACCACTGCCTGCCGCTGGCGGCGGCGGCGGCGAGCCGGCAATGCCGCCCATCATGCCAGCTTGCGGGGGATTGCCGCCGCTCGTAGCTGCAACAGGGTTCGGTGGAGCCACGCTGCCGGTGCCCCCGCTCGGCACGGTCACGACACCTGCCGCGCCGGTGATGCCGGCCCCCGCGTACGCAGGCGAGCCTGCGCCCGGCCGCCCCGTTCCAGCACCAGGCGCGGGACGCATAGGGTATGGCACCGTCCGGGGACCACACGCCAGCGCTGCGCAGAACAACAGTGCCGTGAGCACGTAAACCTGGCTCGTCCTCCGTGCAGCGCCAGGCAACGGGGCACACCACTTCCTCATCTGCTGCACTCTCCGCATTCTTCAGGTCGCCAGACTGGTCTTGTCGCTGTACTACGCGACCCTAGCAAAACAGTGTAGTGCGCCGTACCCCGATGCGCAGGCCAACTCAAGAGTGCAGGCGCGATCGATACCACGGTGATATGCTGCGCGCGCTTCGTGACCGGACTTGCTTCTCCCAAGCTGGGGCGCGGGCACGAGCAGGCGAGGGTGCTACGCGCCCGCCAGGCGATTTCGGAGCTGGGTGCTGATGCAAGTGCGTGCGAGCTCGGGGCGGTCATTTCGTGTGTTGTTGTGGGCGGTGGTGGCAGCTCTGCTCGGCGCAGGCGGTCTCGTAGCGTGGCAGCTGCGGCTCACTCACACGCATGAGCCAGGGAAGGTACCGCTCGAGCCAGTGGCCGCTACGCGGCTGCGCGAGGACGTGCGCGTGCTCGCAGGTGTGGACGAACCGGAGCTCACGGCCTTGCTCGAGCCGGACGCTGCAGTGGCGGAGCTCGCCGCGCGCGCGGCGCAGGGCGCGCGGAGCGATCAGGAAAAAGCGCAGCGCATCGTCGAGGCCATCGCGGCGCGCCGTCAAGCGCGCGCGTTCGCGGATTGGTCGCGGGTGGACGCGCGGCCGGGTCTGCCGCTCACGGCTGCAGGCGTGGCGCGCAGCGTGGCGCTGGACGCTGCGGAGCGGAAGCTGTATCCGCTCGAGGTCGCGGCGCTCGCGGTCGCCGCGCTGCGTCAGCTCGAGGTGCCGGCGTTGCTCGCCGAGGTGTTTGCCTTTCCGGGTGAGCTGCGGCCGGTGGATCCCTCGGGGCGCTTCGGGTACTTCGCGGTGTTCGTGCCGGCCGCTGGTGGCGGCAGTGGCCGCGTCTACGACGCCTACCTCGGTCGCAGCGAGGCGCCAAACCCGGCTGACGTGAGCGTGCTGAACGACGCCCAGGCCGTGGGCGCCGCGCTCGCGTTGCGCGCGATGGACGCGCTGCAAAATCGGCTCGAGCTGGATGGCGCCCAGCGCGACGCGGAGACTGCCGTGAAGCTCCTGCCGAGCTCGCCGTCGACGCACGGCGTGCTCGCCAGCGTGCTGCTGTCCCGGGCCGAGACCGAGCGCGGCAAGGCGGAGCTGGACCAGGCGCTAGCGTTGCGGCCCGACGCTGCGCGCCGCAACAACCTGGCCCTGTTCGCGCTGACGCGCATGGATGCGATGGCCGCGGGGCGCGAGCTCGGCGACACGTTGAAGCATTACCCCGAGTTCGCGTACGCCCACACCACGTACGCCGCTGCGAGCATGATCTTGATGAGCTACAAGGTCGCGGGCGAGCACCTGGACCTGGCGGAGAAGGCCGACCCCGAGCTGCCGCTGGTCCCGCAGCTGTGGGCGCAGCTATTGGCTGCAAAGGGCGAGCTGAACGAAGCGCTGCTGATGGGCCGCAAGGCGGTGCAGCAACGGCCGAACGACGCGCAGCCGCTCTATATCCTGGCGCGCATCGAGCGCAGCCTGAACCTGAAGGAAGATCTGCGCAAACACGCCGCGCAAATCCTCGAGCTGACACCGCGCCCGCAGCGCGAAGGCCGGAAGCTGCATTTGCAGTCCGTTCTCGGCGAGGACGCGGTGCCGGAGCAGGGCAGCGCCGAGAAGCTGTAGAGGCTTCAGGCTCCAGGCGAGATCTCGACCTGAAGCCCGAAGCCCGTAGCCCAATCTACTCTGCCAGCGATTCCATCGCTTCGCTGGCGAGCTCGCCGAGCGTGGAGGTGAACTCTTCCTCGCCCTCTTCGACCGTGACGACGCGCGGGTCGTTCACCAGCTTCTTCAGCAGTGGCACGGCGGCCGGATCGCCCAGGCGCGCGAGCGCCTCGATCGCGGATGCGACGACCTCTTCGTTCTTGTGTTGCAAGAAGCGGCTGATGAGCGGCACCGCGCTCGGCTCTGCGACCTCCGCCAGCACCCAGGGCAGCTCCTGCATCGCAGGGCCGTCGTCGCCGCGGGCCAGCGCGCGCTCGATGGCGCGGGCCACCTCGGCGTAGCGATCGTACGCGACGTCGACCAGTGCCTCCGCGGCTTGCACGCGCACGCCCGGTTGCTCCTCGTCCAGGATGGCCAGCATGGCATCGGCCATCGCTTCGCCCGGGACCTGCGCGCACAGATCCGCGAGCCGTGTCAGCCGCAGCTCCGCCTCGTACGGATCCCGCTCCGCCTTGGCCTCTGCGACCGCCTGGCTCAGCAGCTCTTCGAGCTGCTTGGGGTCGGCTTGCAAGAGTTCGCTCTCTGCGTTGCGTAGCGCACGTTCGGCATCAAAGATGGCTCGCAGCTGGTTGGAAATGGACATGGGCGGCTCCTCGGTCCGAGTCTAATTGGATTTGATCAGCTTTCGAAGCTCGCCCAATACCACGCGCACGCGCTCGATCGGATCCGAAGCGTCATCCGTGGTGAAGCGCCGCGACAGGCGCAGGTCCGGGGTGAGCTGGTAGGACTTGTCGCGCGAGACCAGGGCCACCAGCTCGGTCGCCGGCAGCGGGCAGTCGTTGCGGAGGTGCAGGGTCACGCGGCTGAGCGTCGCCTCACAGCCCAGAACGCGCAGCGCACGCAGGGGTGGCTTCAGCTCCATGGCGCGCACGAACGCCTGTGCGGGCTCGGGCGGCGGGCCAAAGCGGTCTTCCATCTCGGCCGCGATGTCGGCCAGGGCGTCGGCGTCCTCGGCCTGGGCGAAGCGTTTGTACAGCGACAGGCGCAGGCCGACGTCCGACACGTAGTCGTCCGGCAAATAGTGCTCGATGTCCAGGGTGAGCTCCGGATCAACCTCGTGCACCACCGGCTCCCCACGCAGCTCGGCCACCGCTTCTTCGAGCATCTGCACGAACAGATCGAGGCCCACGGCCGCGACGTTGCCGCTCTGCTCGGCGCCCAGCAAATCGCCCGCGCCGCGCAGCTCCATGTCCAGGGACGCGACCTGAAAGCCCGAGCCCAGCTGAGAGAAGCGCGTCAGCGCCTCGATGCGCGAGCGCGCCTCGTCCGAGAGCTGGCTCTCCGCGGGCGCGATCAGATAGCAATACGCGCGCTCCCGCGAGCGGCCGACGCGCCCGCGCAGCTGGTACAGCTGTGACAGGCCGAAATGATCCGCGCGATCGATCAGGATCGTGTTGGCGCGTGAGATGTCGATGCCGTTCTCCACGATGGCGGTGGAGCACAGGATATCGTAGCGGCCCGCGATGAAGTCGGTCATCACCTGCTCGAGCAGGCCCTCGCGCATGCGACCGTGCGCGACCGCGACGCGCGCCTGCGGCAACAGCTGTTGCAGCTGCGTGGCGCGCTCGTGCAGGTGCTCGATGCGATTGTGCACGAAGAAGACCTGGCCGCCGCGCGACAGCTCGCGCTTGATGGCTTCGGAGACGACGTGCTCGTCCCAGCGGGTGACGAGCGTTCGCACCGCGCGTCGATCGGTGGGCGGCGTCGCGATGATCGACAGCTCGCGCATGCCGGACACGGCTAGCTGCAGGGTGCGCGGGATGGGCGTCGCGCTCAGGGTGAGCACATCCACCTCGTGCTTCAGCTGCTTGACGCGCTCCTTGTGCGCCACCCCGAAGCGCTGCTCCTCGTCCACGATCAAGAGGCCCAGCTGCTTGAAGTGCACGTCCTTCGACAACAAGCGGTGCGTGCCGATCACGATGTCGCAGCGGCCCTCTTTCAGCTTCTGCACGACCGCGCTCTGCTCGCGCTTGTCGATGAAGCGCGACAGCACCTCGATCGTCAGCGGATAGTCGCGCATGCGCTCCTGGAAGCTCAGGTAGTGCTGCTGCGCGAGCACGGTCGTCGGGCAGAGCACGGCCACCTGCTTGCCGCTCAGAGCGGCGCGAAACGCGGCGCGCATGGCCACCTCGGTCTTGCCGAAGCCGACGTCGCCACAGATCACGCGATCCATCGGGACCGCGCCGTCCATGTCGCTCATCACCTCTTCGATCGCGCGCGCCTGGTCGACCGTCTCTTCCCACGGGAACGTGGCCTCGAACTCCGCGTAGTGGCGATCGGGCGGCGGGTAGGCGGGCCGCGTGCGCGCGCGGCGTGCGGCGTACAGTGCGAGCAGGTCGTCCGCGAGCTTCTTGACCGCGGTCTGCACGCGCTGCTTCGTGCGCTCGAACGTCTGTCCGCCCAGCTTGTCGAGCTTGGGCTGCACGCCCTCGGCGCCGCCGAACTTCTCGATCTGCGACAGGCGCGTGACCGGCAGGTACAGCTTGTCGCTGCCGAAGTACTCGAGCACCAGCACCTCGACGCGCTTCGGCGTCAGGCCGCGCAGCTGCTCGAAGCGCGAGACGGGCACCTCTTTGTAGTCGAGGCCGAGGTAGCGCCCGATGCCGTGCTCCATGTGCACGACGAAATCGCCAGTGCGCAGCTCGCGTAGGTCCTCGACGAACGCGCGCGCCTTGTCGCGGCCCTTCTTCACCTTCTTGGGGCGCGCGGCGCGCTCGCCGAAGATCTCGCGCTCGGTGATCACCGCGAGCGCCTCGGACGGCAGCAGGAAGCCGTCTTCGAGCGGGCCGATCAGGATGCGCAGCTCGCGCGTGCGGTGCTCGTCGTCGAGGCGGCCGTCCGGCTCCGGCTTACTCGCGGTCAGGCCGTAGTCGCGCAGCAGGCCGTGCAGGCGCTCGGCCTGGCTCTGAGTCTTCGCGGTGAGCACGAGGCGCAGACCCTCGTCGGTCAGCTTGCGCGCGTACTCGACGAGCGGGGTCAGCGGGTCTTCGCCGCTCTTGGCTGCACGGCGCGCGCGCAGCTGCGTGGCGAGTGGGCTCTCGTCCTCCGCCGCCAGCGGCAGCGCGGCCTCCACGCTGCAGTCGAGCGCGCGACCGAGCGGCGTGCTCTCGTCTTCGGTGTGGCCGCCGCCCACCACGAGCTGGTGCACCACGCACAGCGGACGCCGCTCGAGCTCGCGGATCAGCTCTGCATCGTCGCCGTACAGCGCCGACACCGGATAGACCGGCGCCTTGGCAGCCTCTTTGGCTGCGTGATCGACCGCAGCCCGCTCCAGCTCGCCGCGCGCTTCGCGGTCGACCTCGGGTGGGTTCAGCACCACCACCTGCGTTTCGGGCGGCAGGTAGTCGAACAGGGTGGCGAGCTGCGGATAAAACGCGGGCAAGAGGCCCTCGATGCCGAGCAGACTGCGGCCGGTGCCCAGCTCCTCCACCAGCTGGCGGCGCTTGCTGGACGGCATGTTCGCCGCGTCGCACAGCTCCGAGAGCTGCTGCTTCGCGAGCTCCAGCGCCTCACCGCTCATCAGCGTCTCGCGCACGGGGTGGATCGCCACCTCTTGCACCTCTGCCAGGGTGCGCTGATCGTCCGGATCGAAGCGGCGTATGGCCAGCACGACGTCGTCGTCGAGCTCGACGCGCGAAGGGTCCGGAGCGTAAGGCGGGTAGATGTCGATCAGCGCACCACGCACCGCGAAGCTGCCCGGATCTTCCACGAGCGGCACGCGCAGGTAGCCGCACTCCTGCAGCACGTTCAGCAGCGACTCGCGCTCCAGCCGATCACCCACCCGCAACAGGCGCGAAGCGGAGCGGATTGCAGCTTTCGGCGGCACGCGCCGCAGCACCGCGGCGACGGGGGCGACGACTGCGGCGAACGGCCGCTCGTGCGCCAGGTGAAACAACGTCGAGAGCCGGTGCATCGCGACGCGGCGGTCGGGCGCCACATCGACGAACGGCGAGGTCTCGGCGGCGGGAAACACCAGCACACGCGGTGTCTCGCCCTCGGCACGCTCGAAGAAGCGCAGATTTGCCGCGAAACGCGCGGCATGCGCAGGATCGCCGCACAGGAGCAGGACGGGACGGTCGTGCTCGCGGTGCGCGCGGTGCAGCAGGTACGAGAGCGCGCCGTCCGGGGTTCCGGTGATGTCCACGCGCCGTTCGCGAGCCAGCCTCGCGATCACGGTCGTCAGGGGAATTCCGGGTACGCTCAGACTGCGTTCGAGCGAAAATGGAGGGGACGCAGAGCTCACGCGGCGCGGTCTAGACGATCCGCTGCCCCCCTGCAACCGAGGCCCTCCGGCCCGCTAGCCCACGTGTTCGGCGTGACGTCAGGCGTGGTTCGTGGACAGCAACGTCGCACGTTGCGAGGGCCGGGCGGAGAGGCCCCAGCGCGCCAGGTGGTGCTGCAGGATCGCGCGTAGCTCTTCAGCCGTGAACGGCTTCGACAGGTGGCGGCGCTTCATGAGCCGCAGGAACTCGCCCGCTTCGGAGGTGAATGCGCCGCCGCTCAGGAAGATCATGCGCCGCGCCTGATCGGCGTGGCGCGCGAGCAGCGAGGCATGCAGCTCCATGCCGGTGTGCCGGCGCAACATCAGATCGCACAGGATTACGTCGTAGCGTTCGCCCGCCTCGATGAGGGCGAGCGCCTGATCCGCACCTTCCACCAAGGTCAGCTCGTGCTCCGAGCCGATCATGCGAGTGATCACGGAGCGCAGCAGCGGCTCGTCGTCCACCACCAGCACCGTGCCGCGGATCGTGGTGGTCGGCAGCGGTGGGATGCTGCTGACGGCGGCCAGCTCCGGACCGGGCTCCGGGGCCCGTGGCAGGGTGATGATGAAGCGGCTGCCCGAGCCCTCGCGGCTCTCGACCTTGATCTCGCCCTGGATGGACGTGACGATGCCGCGACAGATCGCGAGGCCGAGCCCGGTGCCGAGCCCAGGTTCCTTCGTGGTGAAGAACGGGTCGAAGATGCGGTTCTGCGTGTCCTGGCTCATGCCGCAGCCCTGGTCTTCCACCTCGATCGTCACGCGCCCCACGCCATCGACGTAGCTGCGGACGCTGATCTCGTGGCCCGCAGCCCCAGGCGCCGCCACCGCGTGCGCCGCGTTCAGCAGCAGGTTCATGAAGACCTGGCTCAGGCGCGTCTCGTTCGCGAGCACCGCCGGCACGTCTCCGAAATCCGTACGCACCTTGGCCGTGCGGCGCAGCTCGTGCGCCACCATGTCGATGGCCGAGCGCAGGACGCGGTTGACGTTCTGCCGCTCCGGGCGGCCACTACTGGGACGCGCAAACGCGCGCAAGTCCGAGACGATCTGCTTGACGCGCTCGGCGCCCGTCTGCGCCTCGCCGAGCGCCTGCACCAGCTCGCGCATCCAGGCCGGGTTGCCGTTATCCAGGGTCTGCGTCTGCAGCTCGGCCAGCGCGAAGTCGATGTTCGAGATGACGAACGACAGGGGATTGTTGACCTCGTGCGCCACGCCCGCCGCCACGGTGCCCAGGGAGGCCAGGCGCTCCGCCAGCTCCAGCCGGCGCTGCATGCGGTGCTCGCGCTCGCGCTGCACGCGCAGCATGTGGTGCTTGTAGATGGCGATCTCGACCGCGCTGCGCAGCTCGTCCAGACGTACAGGCTTGAGCAGGTACGCCTGGGGCTCCAGCTGTTTGGCCCGCGCCACGGTGGCCTGGTCGGCGTAGGCCGTCAGGAACACCACCGGCACATCGAAGCGCTCGCGCAGCAGCTCGGCGGTCTGGATGCCGTCCAGCTCGCCTTCGATGCGGATGTCCATGATCACGAGGTCGGGACAGCGTTGGGACGCGGCCTCCAGCGCGGCCGCACCGGAGGCAGCCGTGACCGGAACCCGGTACCCCAGGCGAGTCAGCGTCAGCTGGAGGTCCTTGGCCACGACGCGCTCGTCTTCGACGACCAACACGTGCAAGCCGGTCTCGGGGTTCACCATCTAACCGTATGCTCTCACTTCATGACGGGTTTCGTCACTGTGGCAGAGTTGCATCACAAAGAAAGCTCCAAATGGCCTCAGTTTTCCGAGTGTGTTGTGTGGGTGAGCCTCTGACAATGTGCCGCGCTTCATTCACGACCTGCTGCGCGACGCTTCGCGCAGCAGAGCCTGAGCCCGTTTGAGGTAAGCTGGTCTCGACCCATGCTGCCGTGGCCAAAGCGCCAAGCCTTCTGGTCGCAGCTTCCGGCGGCGGTTCACCGCGCCGTCATCGCCGTCCGCGCGCCAGAGCCGCGCCGCAGCGAACGCGAAGCCCTGCGAGATGAACAGCTCTTGCTGCGACTCGGTGAGGAGCTATCTCGCTTCGAGGCCGTCGCGCCGCTGCTGGCCTACACGGTCACTCAGCTCGGGGAGCACCTGGGGCTCTTGAGCTGCGGCTGCGTCGAGCACGACATGAGCTCGGGCACATTCACGGTCCGCGCCGAGCATCGCACCGCGGGGGCGCCGTTTGCCGGCATTCACAAGCTCGCGGACCGCCCCGCCGAGCTGCATGGCGATCTGGTGCGCGGTCGCGTGCTTTCGATCGCGGATGTGCGGCGCGACGTCCGCACTCGCGAGCGCTACGAGAGCCAATACGCGCCGCACGGCACGCGCGCCCTGCTGATGATCCCGGTGCTGCGCGATCAGCAATGGGTCGCGACGTTTTATCTGACGTCGGGCCAGGTTCGGTTCTGGACGACGCTCGAGCAACAGCTGGCGCAGACCGTGGCTGAGCGCGCCTGGCTCTGGGTCGAGCGCATCCGCATGTTGCGCGCGCTGCGCGCGAGCGAGAGCAAGTACCGTCACCTCATCGAAAACACGAGTGAGGGTGTCTGGGAGATCGACCTCCAGGGCTGCACGCGCTTCGTGAACGCGCGCATGTCCGCGCTGCTCGGCTATAGCGAAGAAGAGCTGCTAGGCACGCCTTTCACGCAGTTCATGGACGATGAGGGCCGCCGCGACGCGCTGCAGCGGCTGGAGCGGCGGCGCACCGGACAGATGGAGTCCCACGATTTTCGGTTTCTACGCAAAGACGGCAGCGTGCTGTGGGCGCGCGTGGAAGCGAGCCCAGTGATCGACGCGTCGGGCACGTACCAGGGCGCGCTCGCGATGGTCGCGGACATCTCGGAGCGCAAGCAGGCCGAGGTCGATCAACTGTTTCTACTCAGTGTCTCGGAGCTCTTCACCACGGCCAACGACCCGAGCGTGGTCTACGCCGAGGTGGTGCGGCGCCTGGGAGAGCACCTGGGTGTCGACCGCTGTTTGTTCGCGCGCACGGACCCTGACGACAACACCGTCTTCGTCGAGCAGGAGTGGCACAAGCCAGAGCTGCCGCCTCTGCACGGCGTGCATCAGCTCGCGGAGTACGGCGGGCTCATGCCGGAGGTCATGCAGGGGCGCAGCGTGCTCATCCACGATTGCCGCACGGACCCGCACACGCAGGCACATGCGCAGGCATTTCTCGCGCTCGGGCTGGCCGCGCTCGCGGTCGTGCCGATGGTGCAGGATGGCAGGACAAGCGCGGTGTTGGTGCTCTGCAGCAGCTCGGCCTGTACCTGGAGCGCGCGGGCCTCGGCGCTCGGCGGCGTGCTGATCGAGCGGGCCATGTTCTGCGTGCAGCGCCTCGAAAACATCGCCGCCCTGCGCGACATGAGCCGCGAGCTCGAGCGGCGCGTCGAAGCCCGTACGGCGCAGCTCACCGCGCTGGTGGCCGAGAAGGAAGTGCTGCTCAAAGAGATCCACCACCGCGTCAAGAACAACCTGCAGGTCATCTCGAGCTTGCTCAGCCTGCAGAGCATGCACATCGAGGACGAGGCCGCGAGCGCCGTGCTCGCGGAGAGCCGCGGCCGCGTGCACTCGATCGCGCTGGTGCACGAGATCCTGTACGAGTCGCAGGAGCTTTCGCGCCTGGATTTCGCCGCGTACATCCGCGCGCTGGTCCAGACGGTGGTGCAGGCGCAGTCGGTTCCGGCGTGTTCGATCTCGACCGAGGTCGAGGCCGACGCCGTGCGCATGCCGCTCGCGATGGCGATACCGTGCGGTCTCCTGATCAACGAGCTCCTGACGAACTCGCTCAAGCACGCGTTTGCCGGTCGCGACAGGGGCTGCATGAGCGTCCGGCTCACGGAGCAGCCGGGCGGGCGCATGCTGCTCGTGGTCGCAGACGACGGGGTCGGATTGCCGGAGCACAAGGACGTGAGCGAGCTGCGTTCGCTCGGCCTCGATCTCGTCTACACGTTCGCGGAACAGCTCGGCGCGCGGGTCGACGTCGACCGCTCGCACGGGACGCGTTTCTCGTTTTTGTTTGGGCCTTCCTCGTTGCCAGCGGAGCCCGCCCGGAGCTCATGACGCGCGCGCCTGGCAGTGCAGCCGTCGGCCAAGCCGCGCTCGCGCCATAAAAAAAGCCCCGGTTCGAGGGAGGCGAACCGGGGCCGGGGGGAGGATGGGTTGTCAGACTACGTTCCGCTGCAACCTCGGAGCTTCCTGATCAGGGAAGCTCGCGTTGTCGAAGCATGCTGGGCTCTAGAGCAAGCGCGATGCCAGCTGCGGGCGCCGCTCTGCGCGGCGCTCGCACGCGAGAGCCCGTCGGAACCGTGGCTCGAGCGCGGCACGTGCCGGGCACGTGCCACCTGCATCGCTCACACGGCGTCCAGACAGGCGCGAACGACCTCGGCCAGCCGCTTCGGCGTGAACGGCTTCGCCAGGAAGCGCTCGTGTGGCGCGAGCTCACGTCCAGCGATCTCGTCGCTGTCCCACGCCCGTGCCCTCGAACTCTTCGTCCGAGTGCAGGCGCTGGAACACGCCGAACAGCTTGTGCACGTAGCGCATGTCGAAGCCCGCGCCGTTGTCGCGCACGCTGTAGCTCGCCGCGCCGTCGGCCGTGCTCTCGCCCTGCACCTCGACCTCGATCGGAGCGCTTCGCCTCGCGTACTTGAACGCGTTGGACAGCAGGTTGATCCACACGTGCTTGAGCAAGCTCGGGTCGCCCATGCAGCTTGGCAGCGCGCCGATCGACACGTGCGCGTCCCGCTGGCCCGGGAATTGAGCGTCCGCGAGCACCGCGTCGACCAGCGCGCGCATGTCCACGCGCGTCACGCTCAGCTCTTTACGGCCCATGCGCGACAGCGCCAGCAGATCGTCGATCAGCTCGCCCATGCGCTTGCCGCTGTCGCTGATCACGCGCAGCAGGCGCTGGGCCTCCGACGGTAGCTCGGACGCGAAGTCCTCGAGCAACATCTCGGCGTAGCCGTTCATCGCGCGCAATGGCGAGCGCAGGTCGTGCGACACCGAATAGCTGAACGACTCCAGCTCGCGGTTACTGTGCATCAGCTCGCTGGTACGCTGCGCGACGCGCCGCTCGAGCTCCTGGTTGAGGTGCTGCAGCTGCTCCACGGCGCGCGTGCGCTCCGTCAGATCGGTGATGGTGAGAAACGAGAGCTCGCGACCGTCCGGCTGCTTCACGAGCGAGCCGCCGTAGCCGAAGACGCGCTGCCAGTCGCCGTCCAGGCGCCGAATGCGCACCTCGCACCCGCGCAGCTTCTCGCCTCGCAGGATGCGCGGCATCGGCCACTCGTCGAAGCCGAGCACCCGGCCGTCCATGGTGCTCAGCTCGAAGATGCTCTGGAATTCCGGCAATCGCTTCTTCCAGTCTTCTTCCCTGGTGAAGCCGTGCAGCTCTAGCGCGGCGGGATTCCAGTGCATGACCTGCATGTCAGGATCGGACACGACCAGGCCCTCGCTCATGTGCTCGATGATCGAGTGCATGCGTAGCTCGCTCTTGCGAAGCGCCTGCTCTGCGTTCAGCCGCTTCATGCACAGGTAGACACTGCTGCCGAGGGCGTCGATGAGCTCCAGCGTCGGGCGTGTGTCCGGCCGCTCTCGGCTGCTCGCGAGCTCGATCACTGCTCGCAGACTGGAGCCCTGACTGAGCGGGCAGCGCAGGGCGCTGTTCAGACCCGCGGCCGCCATCAGCTGAGTACGCTTGCCGCCGTGGGCTGCGAGTTGCTGGGCTTCGGTCGCGCACCAGGGCTTCTCGCTCTGCAGGACGGTCTGCAGCTCATCTGCCTCTGCAGTCGTGAGCTGCAAGGGGGTCGCCTGCAGCAGCGGCGAGAGCGCCACCATCGAGCCCGGCTCGTCCCAACGCGCGACGCAGTGCAGCGGCGCGCCAGCTGGCGACTGCAACCAGACCGCGCCGAACTGCCAGCCCTCGAGCTGACACAACGTCTGCAACAGCTGCGACAGCCCCTCGGCCAAGCTCGCGGCCTGGGAAAGCGCTCTGCCGATGCGATCGCGCGCGGCTGCGCGCTCCTCCGCTGCGGCGCGCTCGAGCCGCTCCTCATGCTTCTGCGTGGTGTCGGTGACGACGCCGTGCCACAGGATGCGCCCGTCCGGCTGGGCGACCGGCGCGGAGTGGCCTTCCAGCCAGAGCAGACCCTTGGTCGGGTGCTCGTAACGGAACTCGCAGTGCCAGTGGGAAAGCGAGCGGGCGGACTGCGCGATGCTGGCCATGTAACGCTCGCGATCCGCCTCGTGCACACGGCTCAGCACGGGAGACGCATCCTGTGCCAGAAGCTCCGGGTCGAAGCCAGTCACGTCCCTCACCGCGGGGCTGACGATTGGGAAGCGGTGGCTGCCGTCCGGGCGCAGCTCGAGTGTGCAGAGCAGGCCGGGTACGGCCGCGAACAGACGCTCCAGCTGCTCGGTCTTGCTTCGCAGGTGCTCGCGGAGCTCCCATTGATCTTGCACGTCCGTGCACAACCCCAGCCACTTGGACAGCGCGCCGCGCGCGTCTGACACGGGGACCACGCGCAAGTCGAAGCGCCGATACGCGCCGTCGTGCCGGCGCAAGCGCAGCGCGACGCGGACCTCTTCGGGGTCGCGCTGCGGGGGCCGCCATGCATTCGAGAGCGTCGCGCGATCCTCCGGGTGGACTTGCTCGACCCAGCCGAGCCCGTACTGCGCTTCGGCGGCGACCCCCGTGTATTGCAGCCAGCGCTGGTTGAGGAAGTCGCACCCGCCGTCGGGCTGGCAGGTCCACACCAGCTCGGGCAGCCAGTCCACCATCTCGGCCGAGAGCACGCGCTGACCGTGACCGTGGCCGTCCGAGCGCCGACTCACCTGGTCTGCGTCGCGATACGAAGCGTCCCCCGCTGGCTTCATCCGTGCCTCGCCCCTGCTCGCGCAAGTCTGCCGAATTTCGTGACCGTCGTCGCGACCGGCCCGCGCTTTTCCGTCGCGAAGCCAAGGCGTCACACCTCATCCAGGCCTGCACATCTGTCGCCCGTCGGGCCAAACGCTCGCTTTGCCTGCAGCCATCAGCGGCAAGCGCTGCCGAACGTGGCACGTGCGCTGTGACGCTGTGGCGTAGACGTCACCTGGCGCAGTGCGGACGCAAACCTTGCGTCACGTGTAGGCTCAGGGGCAAACTCAGCGCACGGGCGGCCCAACTCTGCGGGTCTGCACCCGTTGTGCGCTGGCACGCGTCGTGAATCTGGAGCTGTCATGGCAATCCTTTGCGGAACCGATCTCTCCGATGGTGCGGCTGAAGCTGCGCTGGCAGCGGCGTCGCTGGCTGCGCGAATGCGCGTGCCGCTGTATCTGGTGCACGCCATGGATCCGTCCCTGGCTGGACAATCCGAGCTCGTGCAGCGCGCCGAGCGTCAGCTCGCGGACCAAGCCGAGCGCGTGCAGCAGCAGGGCATGGAGGTCGTGATCAAGCTGAGCGCCGGCACGCCGGACGATGTGCTGATCGAGGCCGGACAGCAGCTGCGCGCGCGCCTGATCGTGGTGGGTGCACATGGCCAGCAGCGCGCGAGCGGGCGGCGCATCGGCATCCACACCGAGAAGGTCGCGCAGCGCTCGGGTGTACCGGTGTTGGTCGTGCGCGACGCAAAACCGTTTTGCGCCTGGTCGAGCGATCAGGTGGCGCTCAAGATCCTGCTGGGCGCGGAGCTCTCGCACAGCACCGACAGCGCGATCGCGCGCGTCGAGGAGCTGCGCGCGCTCGGGCCATGTGAGATCGATGCGGTGCGTCTGTTCTGGCCGCCGACCGAATTCCAGCGCCTCGGCTTCAGCGGCGCGCGCAGCTACCTGGAGATCGATCCGGCCGTGCTCAACGTGCTTGCGGACGAGGTGCGTGAGCGGCTGCCGAACGAAGGCAGCGGCTACAAGCTGCGCGTCGAGCCGCACCTGGGCAGCCTCGGAGAGCGGCTGGCGTCGATCGCCACGCAGCAGCATGCCGATGTGATCGTCGTGGGCTCTCACGACCGCAACGTGATGGAGCGCATCTGGGAAGGCTCGGTGTCGCACGCCACGCTGCACCACGCGCATACCTCCGTGCTGTGCGTGCCGTTCGACGAGCATCTGGCGCGGGTGCGGCCGCGCGCGCGGCGTATCCTCGCGGTGACGGATTTCTCTCGCCTCGGCAATGCGGCGGTGCCACTCGCGTACGCGGTCGCAGAGTCTTTCGCGACCGTGCACATCGCGCACGTGGTCTCGGCGCGCGACCGCACGCCGCTAGACTTCCACGACATCTTCGCGCTCGACAACCCCGCGCTCCAATCGCCGCAGCGCGACGACGCGTTGCGGCGCATGCGAGCGCTGCTTCCTGAGGGCGCGACCGACAACAACAAACGCACGCAGCTGCACGTACTGGAGTCAGACAACTACGCCGAGGCCATCGCGCAGGCTGCAGAGAGGCTGCGCGTGGACCTCGTGGTGATCGGCACGCACGGCAGATCGAATATCAGTAAGGCGGTCTTGGGGTCGGTCGCCTCATCGCTGCTCGGGCTCACGAAGCGGCCTGTGCTGCTGGCGCGTGAGCCGCACGCGTGAGGTGGAGGCTCCAGGTGGTTGCGAGCTGAATGCGGGCCGGTGATGTGCCGGCGCCACGACTCTGAACCGGTGGCGTGGGCCGGGCGCAGTGTGGATACAAGTGAAGCTCGCAGCCCCGAGCACCCTGTCAGGACGCATCGTCCTCGGAATCATTGCCCGCGGCTGGCTGTTGCTGCGCCTTGCTGCGCTTGCCAGTCGCGGGCGTGACGCGCGCGTCCGCGTACTCGTGCAGCCTATACTGGATCGTGCGCGGTGAGATGCCGAGGATCTCGGCGGCGCGTGAGGTGGAGCCGCCCGTGTGCTCGAGCGTCTTCAAGATCGCATAACGCTCCAGCTCGGCGAGCGAGGCGCCGGGGACGACCGGCAAGCCGTCCTCGGCGCGGGCCGTCGACTTGACGATGTGAGGTGACAGATCCTGCGCGCGAATGTCGTGGTGACGACACACCACCACTGCGCGCTCCACCGCGTTCTCCAGCTCGCGCACGTTGCCGGGCCAGCCGTATTGTGTCAGGCGCTGCAGCGCCTCGTCGCTGAAGCCTCGCACGTCTTTGCCGTTCTCCTCGGCGAAGCGCCGCAGGAAGCGCGTGGCGAGCAGCGGGATGTCCGAGACGCGCGCGCGCAGGGGCGGCGTCTCGATCGTGACCACGTTGAGCCGATAGAACAGGTCTTCGCGGAAGCGTCCCGCGCGCACCTCCGCGGCCAGGTCACGGTGCGTCGCAGCGACGATGCGCACGTCCACCTTGATGGTCTGGTTGCCGCCGACGCGCTCAAACTCGCGCTGCTGCAAGAAGCGCAGCAGCTTGACCTGGACTGACTGCGAGATCTCGCCGATCTCGTCCAGGAACAACGTGCCACCGTCCGCCTGTTGGAAGCGGCCATCACGCCGGCCCATCGCGCCCGTGAAGGCGCCTTTTTCGTGGCCGAACAGCTCACTCTCGAGCAACGTCTCCGCGAGCGCGGCGCAGTGCAGCTTCACGAACGGGCCCGCCGAGCGCGTCGAGTGCTGGTGGATGGCCGCGGCCACGAGCTCTTTGCCCGTGCCGCTCTCGCCGGTGATCAGCACCGAGGCGCGCGACGGAGCCACTTGCAAGATGGTCTCGAACACCCGAGCCATCGGCGCGCTCGCGCCGACGATGTTTTCGATGCGGTCGCGCTGCGACAGGCGTTGCCGCAGCTGACCGGCCTCGACGCGCAGCCGCCGCCGCTCGAGCGCGCGCTCCAGCACGATCGAGAGCTCTTCGAAGTTGATCGGCTTGGTGATGTAATCCGCTGCGCCCGCGCGCATCGCCGAGACGGCGGTGTCCACCGCGCCGTAAGCGGTCATGACGACCGCGACGATCTCGGAGTCGGCTTCCTGCGCCTTGCGCATCAAGCTGATGCCGTCCATCCCCGGCATCTTGAGATCGGTAAGCAGCAGGTCGGGCGCGAATTCCTCGAGCTTCGGCAGCGCTTTGAATCCATCAGACGCCGTCTCGACCGTGTAGCCCTCGTCGCGCAGCAGCTCCGCCAGCGCGTTGCGCGCGTTGGTCTCGTCGTCGACCACCAGGATGCGCCCGCGCACGGGGGACTTGGCCTCATGCTTGTCGCCATGGGCTGGCTGCTCGTCCGAGTCGGCCTCTTCGCCGACGTCAGGCTCGTTCGTGGACGCCGTTGGCTCCACGTCTTCGTGCATGTGCATGCGCGCTGTCTCTCCCGCGCCGGATCCTTCTCGAAGCATGGTACCCATGTTCCGTTCGCTCAGCAGGAGTCGTGCCAGCACGCCGCGGTTGCCGCTGCGCGCTGCATCGCCTTAGTTGGGTGCGCGCGGGAAGTGGATCGAGAAGGTGGTGCGACCCGGGTGGCTGTCGGCGTCGATGCTGCCGCCGTGGTCCATCACGATACGATGAACGATGGCCAGGCCGAGCCCGGTGCCCGCGTCCTTGGTGGTGTAAAAGGGCTCGAAAATGGGGGCATCCGTCGGCCAACCGGGGCCGTCGTCTTGCACCGTGAGCTGCGCGTGGCTCTCCGTTTCGCCCACGCTGACGCTCACGTGACCACCACGGCCCGTGGCCTCGATGGCATTGCGCACGAGGTTCAAGAGCACCTGCTTCACCTTCTCGTCGTCTAGCTCCAGCTTCACGGCGTGCCCGTCCGCGAGCTGCAAGGAGACGCCGGCGGCGCGCGCTTCGGGCGCGAGGAACGTGAGCAGGACGTCCGCGGTCTGCCGCAGGTCCACGAGCGTAAGCCGCAAAGGTTGCGGCCGGGCGAACTGTAAGAAGTCTTGCACCAGGCTCGCGAGCCGCTTCATCTCGGTCTCGGCCAGCTCGACGGCCTTGCTCGCGTTACTACTTTCCGCGCCTTTGTCGCGTGCCAGCCGGCGCCGGGCGACGTTCAGCTGTAAATGCGCCGAGTTCAGGGGATTGCGAATTTCATGCGCCAGTCCCGCGGCCATGGTGCCGAGCGCAGCCAGGCGCTCGGCACGCCGCGTGCGCACCGAGAGGTCGTATTCGTTGGTGACGTCGATGCCAATCGCGCACAGCGCAGGCGCTGCGCCACCGGGCAGGGTCGTGAAGTGCCAGCGCACGCGGCGCGTCTCGGCTTTCTCCGCGCGAACGGGGCCCTCGTAGGTGCCGGCCGGTCGACCGCTCAGCACGGCCTGGTGCAGGCGCTGCACCTCCGCGCGATCAGCCGGCTGCACCAGGGCGTCCAGCCAGTCGCGCCCGCGGGCGTGCGCGCGCGAAACCCCGGTCACCTGCTCGCACTTCGCATTCCACAGCAGGACCTTGCCCTCGTGATCCGCGGTGCAGATCAGCGCCTCGGCCTTCTCCACGATCTCGTCGTAGCGCGCTTCGCTCAGCGCCAGCTTCGCGGCCAGATCCGCGCGTTCCAGGCGCTCGACGTGCTGCACCTTGTCGACGAACGCCTCCTGGTAGCTCTCGAGCATGATGGCCAGCTCGAGGTCGAGGAGCTTGTGCGCCGCGAGCAGCAGCTGCTCGCGCTCCGGGCCGGCGGCGAGCTCGCGTCCGATGAGGCGCGTGAGCTCGGCGCGGATCACGTCCATCGCGCCGAACATGTAGCGCTGGGGCAGGGCGATCTTCACGTGCACGCGGCCGATGCGCACGCGGCGCTCGTAATACGCGTCGTCCCACGGCCCGCGAAACAGCAGATCCAGCCAGTCGCGCAGGGTGCCCTTCAGACGCTGCACCTGGGCCTCGTCCGCAAACACCGCGAGCGCGTGCGGGTGGCCGTGCATGCGCTCGTAGAAGACATCGGTGATGGCCGGGAAGTGCGGCGCGATGCGCGGCAGGAATGCGCGCAACGCCGCTTCATCGGCTGGACCGAACTGGGCGTAACGTTTCAGCTCCTCGAAGATGTTCTCCATAAGTCGCGGCTCGAGCGCGCCCATCGTCCGGCGCCCCCCTCCAGCCTTCAGGAGAGCGAGAGCCATCACCTGCCGATGCAAGTCGCGTGCTCCAAATCAAGTCCTGGAAATCACAAGACAAACTCAGAAACGCCGGTGGCAGGACCCGACCCACGCGCAACTTCTGCGGCCTGTATCACGCTCGCGCAGAAAATGCGCCGCCAACTCGCCCGGCTTTCTGACTGGTGGAACACCCGGCGGTGCGCGCTAACGCGCCTGCGCTCGGCGGGCATGCTCTCCGCGCACCTGCGCAAAGGGGAGGATGTTCGATGATCGATCACGCTCACAAAATCCGCGCGTTTCGCGCGTTGCATACGCGCCCCGGGACGTTCATGGCCCCGAACCCATGGGACCCGGGCAGTGCCCGTATCCTGCAAGGCCTGGGCTTTGCGGCGCTGTCGACCACGAGCGGGGGCTTCGCGCTCTCGCGTGGTCTGCGCGACGGGGAGCCAGACCGCGAGGCCGTGCTCGCACACGCGGCCGAGATCGCGGCGGCGACCGAGGTGCCGGTGAGCGCTGACCTCGAGGCTGGCTTCGGTCCGCGGCCGGAAGACGTGGCGCACACTGTGAGTCGCGCGATCGAGCTGGGTCTCGCGGGTGGCTCGATCGAAGACTACACGGGAGAACGCGAAGCGCCCCTCTATCCGATCGAGCTCGCCGCGGAGCGCGTGCGCGCTGCGGTCGAAGCGGCCCGCGCCAGCGGTTTCGTGCTGACGGCGCGCGCCGAGAACTTCTTCCGTGGTCGGCCGGATCTCGCGGACACCATCCGCCGCTTGCAGGCGTACCAGGAAGCCGGCGCCGACGTGTTGTTTGCACCTTCGCTGCCCTCACCCGAGGCGCTCGCTACCGTGTTGCGCGAGATCGACCGCCCGCTCAGCGTGCTAGCTGGACTGGGCGGGCTGGCGCAGCTCACCCTGGCCGATTACCAGGCGCTCGGCGTGCGCCGACTGAGCATCGGTGGGAGCTTGGCGAGCGCGGCGTACGGCGAGCTGTTGCGCGTGGCCGCGGGCCTGGCGCAGCACGGGCGCTTCGACTTCGTGCGCGACAGCGCGAGTCAGGCTCGGGAGTTGCGCTCGCTGCTCGTCCCGCGCTCGTCGCTGTGAGCGTGGGCTCGGGCGGTGGTGGCGCGCCGAGCGGATTGTGCACAATGATGTGGGTGCGTTGGACACGCGGGAAAGAACGCGCGTCCAGCGTTGACAACGCACCCGCGTGAACCGCAAGAACTGGCCATGGAGCCCAAGGTTCTTGGCAGCCATGCCCTGCGAGGCAGCCTCGAAACGCTGGCGCGCCATCAGCTCGGCTCGCTGATCTCGGGCTTCGTCGACTTCGCCACCATGATCGCGCTCGTGCACACGTTCGCGCTCGGCCCCGCGACGGCGACAGCGTGTGGCGCTGCGACTGGCGCGGTCGCGAACTTCCTGCTCGGACAGCGCATGATCTTCGCCGATGCCACCGGCAGCACGGCGGGGCAAGCGCTGCGTTACGCGCTCGTCTCCGGCACGAGCCTGCTCTTGAACGCGTCCGGCGAATACGTGCTGACGACAGGTCTGCGCGTGCAGTACGTCGTCGCGCGCGCGTTCGTCGCGCTGGCGGTGAGTGTGCTGTGGAACTTCCCGATGCAGCGCCACTTCGTGTTTCGGCGCGAGGTCACTTCGTCGTAGCGGTAGCCTCCGCGCGCGGCGCTGCCGCGGGTGCGCTCGCGGCTTGCAGCTTGTCGAGCTGCATGCGGATGTGCGCGGCTTCCGCCGCCGTGTTCGCGAGCCCGATGGCGCGATCGAACGCAGCGCGCGCCTCGGCCACACGCCCGACGCGCTGCAGGAGAGCACCGCGCATTCCGTGGAAGTAGAAGTAGCTCGAGAGCGGCTCCGCGAGGGGCTCGATGAGCGCGAGCGCGACCTCCGGCCCTGAGACCTTCTCCACGGCCACGGCACGATTGAGGCTGACGACGGGCGAGGGCGCGAGCTGCTCCAGCGCCCGATACAGCAGCTCGATCTGCGTCCAGTCCGTCTCGGACGCGTGCCCGGCCCGCGCGTGCAGCGCCGCGATCGCCGCCTGCACCTGGTACGGTCCGCGCGCGCGGTGGCGCATGGCCTTGTCGAGCAGCGACAGGCCCTCTGCGATCGGCTCGCGTTTCCAGAGGCTGCGATCCTGGTCCTCGAGCAACACGATGCTGCCATCCGCGCGCAGACGCGCCGGGCTGCGCGCGTGTTGCAGCAGCATGAGCGCAAGCAGCCCCATCAGCTCCGGCTCGCCAGGAAACAGCCGCAACAGCAGGCGTGCGAGGCGGACGCCCTCGTCACACAGCGCCTCCCGCACCTGGGCCTCGCCGCCGGTAGCGGCATAGCCTTCATTGAACATCAGATAGATCACGGAGGCGACCGCCGCCAATCGCTGCGAGCGCTCGGGCGCTCCGGGGATCTCGTACTGGGCATCCGAGGCCGCGATGCGCGCCTTCGCGCGCGTGATGCGCTGCTCCATCGCCGCCTCCGTGACCAGGAACGCCCGCGCGATCTGCTTGACGCTGAGACCGCACACGATGCGCAGCGCGAGCGCGATCTGCTGTACGGCCGGCAGCTCCGGGTGGCAGCACACGAACAAGAGGCGCAGGATGTCGTCGCGGTAATCGGCCTCGTCGAGCTGATCGACGAGCGCGCTCTCCGCGTTGTCGAGATCGGAGATGGCCTCTTCGTCCGGCAGATCGGTTTGCCGCTTACGGCGGCGAACCACGTCGAGCGCTGCATTGCGCCCCACGAAGATCAGCCAGGCTGCGGGATCGCGCGGCGGCCCGTTCTTCGGCCAGTTTTTGAGCGCGCTGAGGCAAGCCTCTTGAAATGCCTCCTCTGCGAGATCCAGGTCGCGGAAGTAGCGCAGGAGCGCACCCACGGCACGCGGGCGGGCCGCGCGCATCGCCACGTCGATGAAAGCCAGCTCGCTCATGACTGCACGCCTCCCGGTTTCCACACCATCAACGGCCTCACCTCGTACGCACCCATGCTGCTGCTGGCGCGGCCCAGCTCCTTGGCCGCGTCGAGCGCCTCCTCGAAGCTCTGACAGTCCACGATGAAGAAGCCGAGCAGCTGCTCCTTCGTCTCTGCGAACGGTCCGTCGAGCACCACCGGCTCCTTGCCCTTGCGCAGGGTCATCGCGGTGGTCGTCGGCATGAGCCGGGCCACCGGGCCGAGCTTGCCCTCGCGGGTCAGCTTCTGCTGGACCACGTCGAGCTTCTCCATCACGGCGGCGTCCTCCTCTTTGGTCCAGGAGGTGACGACATCTTCGGAGTCGTAACAGAGGATCGCGTAAAGCATGGAATCGTCCTTTGTCTGGCGTAGGACGAAGGAATATGCCCTCCGCCGACAAAGCGCTGCGTGACTTTTTTTGACCGAGGGCCGAGCGGCGTGCGCAGCCTGGCGCAGAAACTGCATGGTAGGCGGATTCAGACACGGAGGGCTGGATGCAGGCCTGGCTCGATCACGGCGTGTGGGGGCGCTGGCTGCTGCAGCGCGGCCTGGCGCTGATCTACCTGTGCGCATTCAGCTCCGCGCTGCTGCAGTTTCCCGCGCTGTTGGGCGAGCGCGGGCTTCTACCCGTGACGCGCTGGCTGCGCGCCGTGCCGTTCAAGCGCGCGCCGAGCTTGTTCCACTTGCACTACTCCGATCGCGCGTTTCGCGCGCTCGCGTGGCTCGGCATCGCGCTCTCGCTGCTCGCGCTGAGTGGGCTGTCAGACGCAGGGCCGCTCGCCGTGTCCGTCGCGGTCTGGGCGAGCCTGTACGTGCTCTATCTATCGATCGTGAACGTGGGGCAGACGTTCTACGCGTTCGGCTGGGAGTCGATGTTGCTCGAGGCAGGATTCTTCGCGATCTTCCTCGGGCCCAGCTCGCTCGCACCATCGGTCGTGCCGGTGATCGCGCTGCGCTTCATGCTGTTTCGTACGGAGCTCGGCGCAGGGTTGATCAAGCTGCGCCATGACAGCTGCTGGCGTGATCTGACCTGCCTGTATTATCACTATGAGACGCAGCCGCTGCCCAACCCGCTCAGCTGGTACTTTCATCACTTCGCGCGCTCGATTCACCGAGCGGGCGTCCTGTTCAGCCACTTCGTGCAGCTCGTGGTGCCTTTCGGGCTTTGGTTGCCGCAGCCGTGGGCGGCAGGTGCCGCGGCGCTCATCATCGGTCATCAGCTGCTCCTGATCGTCAGCGGCAACTACGCCTGGCTCAACTGGTTGACCGTCGTGCTCGCGCTCAGCGCGCTACCGGAGACTCTGCTCGGCGCGCCGCTGTCCGCGCTGCAAGCGCCTCCCGCGCTGTTCGAGGCGGCGCAGTACGCGCTCGCTGCGCTGACCGTGGCGCTCGGCATTCAGCCGACGCTCAACTTGTTCGACAAGCATCAGGTCATGAATCACAGCTACAACTCGCTGCACCTCGTGAACGCCTACGGCGCGTTCGGCAGCGTGACGCGGCGCCGGCGCGAGGTAATCATCGAGGGCGCGGGCGCCGACGGCGTGTGGAAAGAGTATGCGCTGAAGGCGAAGCCCGGTGATCCCCAGCGCCGCCCGCGCTGGATCGCGCCGTATCACCTGCGCCTGGACTGGGCGTTGTGGTTCGTGCCACTGCGCCTGTCACGACAACCGGAGCGCTGGCTCGAGGAGCTGCTGGCGCGGCTGCTCGAAGGAGATGCCCCCACCTTGCGCCTGTTTGCGGGCAATCCCTTCACGCAGGCGCCGCCCGAGCGCGTGCGCGCGCTGATCTTCGACTATCGATTCAGCACGCGCGCGGAACGCCGCTCGGACGGCACGTGGTGGAAGCGCGAGCTCGTCAGCGAGCTCTGGAGCGCAGAGCGCTGAAGCTCACTTGGCGCCGGTCGGGGCCGTGGGCGGCGCCGAGGCGAAGCCGCGGATGATCTTGACCAGGCCATCCAGCACCTCGGTCTTGCCAGCGAGATCGGGGTTCGGCGTCATCAACGGGCTCTTCCCCACTGCGGCGCCACCCTCGACGATCGTCTTCTTGATCTGCTCGTCCGTGACGCTCTTCTGCCATTCCGCATCGCTGTAGTTGCGCGGCTTCGGGTTGAGCGCTACCGCGGCCGGGCCGTCGCCGTGGCCACTCGAGCCGTGGCACGTGGCGCAGCGCGTGCTGAACACCGACTCCGCGGTGAGCGGCGCGGCGGCGGCTGTCGTGGTCGCTGGTGGCTGCGTCGCCGGCTCGTTGCGAGCGTCCTTGCCGAAGTCTTTTTCGTTGGCAGCGGGGGACGCTGGCGTGGGACCACCGGCGTGGTCGTCGCGATTACACGCCGCGAGCGAGCTCGCGATCGACACTGACAAGACGAGTCCAAAGAAAGCCTTCATATATCTCCTGCGTGGATTTGGGGTGCGAAAGTCTAACGCTGCCCACTCGCTGTGCGGGATTCTATGCCACTATCATGACGCTCACTCAATCGCGCGCGCTGCGCTGTTTCGTCCGTGGGCGCGGGACCGATGATCAGCTGCGCGTGTCGACGCTTCGTGAAGTAAACATACGCCCAGTTGAACAGCACTGCGATGCGGTTGCGGAAGCCCACGAGGAAGGTGAGGTGGATAACTAGCCAAGCGAGCCAGGCGAAATACCCCGCGAGCTTGAAGCGCTTGAACGCGACGCCAACGGCGGCACCGCGCCCGATGACTGCAAACGAACCGCGATCCCAGTAGCTGAAGGGTCTCTGGGGTTCACCGGCCACCGCGCGCAAGATGTTCTTCGCGGCATGTTTACCCTGGGCCATCGCGACGGGCGCGAGCCCCGGCAGTGTCTTGCCGTCCTGCTCGAAGGCCGCGAGATCCCCGACGACGTAGATCTCGGGATGTCCGGGCACGCTCAGCTCCGACGTCACGCGCACGCGCCCGACCTTGTCGAGCCCCGTACCGAGCGAGCGTCCGATGGACGATGCAGCCACGCCTGCGCCCCACAACACGGTGCGCGCCGGGATCTTCTCGTCGCCCGCCATCACGTAGCCCTCGCGCATCTCCGTCACCATGGTCTTGGCGCGGACCTCCACGCCGAGCCGCTCGAGCGAGCGGCGTGCGCGCTCGGAGAGGTCCTCCGTGTACCCGGCCAACACTCGGGGCTGGCCTTCGAGCAGCACGATGCGTGCGCGCGCAGGATCGATGTGGTCGAAGTCGCGCGCGCGGGTCTGGCGTGCGATCTCGGCCAGCGCGCCGGCCAGCTCGACGCCAGTGGGGCCCGCACCCACGACCACGAACGTCAGCCACTCGCGCTGCGACTGCGCGTCGCTGCTGCGCTCGGCTGCCTCGAACGCGTACAGGATGCGGCGCCGGATCTCGACTGCATCCTCGAGCGTCTTCAGCCCCGGCGCGTGCGTGGCCCACTCATCGTGGCCGAAATACGAGTGCGTGGAGCCGGTCGCGATGATCAGGTAGTCGTACGCGATGTCTCGATCCTCCAGCCGCACGACCTTGTGCACGGGATCGACGGACTCCACGTCGCCCAGCAACGTGGAGATGTTGTCGCCACGGACGATCTGACGGATCGGGCCCGCGATGTCCGCCGGCTCGAGGCTCGCGGTGGCAACCTGGTACAGGAGCGGCTGAAACAGGTGGTAGTTGTGGCGATCGATGATGGTCACGTGCACGGGCTCGTGGCGCAGCGCCCTTGCGGCCTGCAGCCCGGCGAAGCCTCCACCGAGGATCACCACGCGCGGCTTGGCCCGCGCCAGGGTGAGCTCCGCAGGCGCAGCAGCTACGAGACCCGGGGGCGGTACCACCAGCGCGGCTTCGACTTCGGTCGGTTCCATGCCTCGGGAGGTCGCACGAATCGGACCAGTTGCCGTCCCCGTGACACGCCTCTTGAACGGTGGCAACGGGTCAGGGTCACGGCGGCGTTTCTGCCTCAGGGTGCCGAAGCTGCACGCGCTGCTGACGCAGCGCTGAGCGGCAGTGCGAGCACGCTGCTTGCACCCTTCCAGAAGCACTGACATGCAAACACACTCTTGGGATGTGATCGTCGTAGGCGGTGGTCCGGCTGGCTTGAGCGCGGCGCTGCTGCTCGGCCGCTGCCGCAGGCGTGTGTGCGTGTTCGACGACGGGCGGCCGCGCAACGCGGCTGCCCACGCGTCGCACGGCTTCTTCACGCGCGACGGAACTGCGCCGCGTGAGCTGCGCGAGCTGGGTCGCGCGCAGCTCGAAGCGTACAAAGTGGC